>Ga0102953_1000887_pt1 | contig 19647 bp, 16 predicted proteins | sample SalPon2A_C_D2_MG_FD_78509 | JGI IMG/M metagenome (GOLD analysis project Ga0102953, IMG submission 78509) | Soil microbial communities from South San Francisco under conditions of wetland restoration - Salt Pond MetaG R2A_C_D2_MG | ecosystem: Environmental > Terrestrial > Soil > Wetlands | place... | reverse complement strand
TCAATTTTTGTGACCTGCACCCAAAGGAGCGCTCAGCGATGAAAAAGAGGTCCATAGTCCTTCTTGCATCTTTTGCCACCCTTGCGGTTGCGGTGCTGATTGGCTTCCAGGTCCGCGCCAACGGTCAGCAGCACAAGGAACCCATTGGTTATGAAGACACACCCATGCTGCCGGGTGGCAAGTGGCATGTGCATGACGGCATGCGTCCGCGGCCGCCCGTCATTACTCCAGGCACCTTCAGCACTCAGCAGACCCCTGGCAAACCGCCTTCAGACGCCATCGTTCTTTTTGACGGCAAGAACCTTTCAAAGTGGCAGTCCCTGAAGGGCGGGCCCGCCGGATGGAAAGTTGAAAACGGCTACGTCCAGGTAGTTCCTGGCACGGGCAATATCGAGACACGGGAGAAGTTCGGCCCCATCCAACTTCACATCGAGTGGCGAGAACCCACGCCCCCGCAGAGCAACAGCCAGGGGCGCGGCAACAGCGGCGTCTTCCTGCAAGGCCAGTACGAGATACAGGTGCTGGACAGCTACCACAACATCACTTATGCTGACGGCCAAGCCGGCGCCATTTACGGCCAGCATCCTCCTCTCGTGAACGCCTGCAGACCACCCGGAGAGTGGCAGACCTATGACATTGCTTTCACGCCTGCCATCTGGCGGGGTGGCGAAGTCCATCTGCCAGCTTACGTCACCGTCTTTCAGAACGGCGTGCTGATACAGAACCACACGGAGATCTGGGGCTCTACCGGACACCGCATTTTCCCGCATTACAGGTCCGATGTGGGCAGCACTGGCCCGCTGATGCTCCAGGACCATCACAACCTGGTGCGCTATCGCAATATCTGGATTCGGGAAATTAAGCCAGTGAAATAGAATGGGATATTCGGTTTCAGTGAGGCCGGTCCGCATGGCCGGCCTCCGCCACCTTCTGAGGGAGTAATCCGATGAAGGCGTTCGGCCTCACTCTGCGTATTGCCGGCGCCACCCTGGCGCTGCTGGCGCTGCAAATCCTCTGGAGCCGTCCCCGCAATCTTGCGGAACTCTGCCTCCTGGTCATCCCGGGCCTCCTGGTTGTTCTGGCGCTCGGTCTTGTTGCGGCAGGCTCGCGTCAACAGGGATGGAAACTTGCCGCTACCTTCTTTGTCCTTTACTTCGGAATCAATCAGCTGAACGCTCTGGACGAGGCTCTGATTTTCAGAGTTGGCCTGAAAGGCACTGAGGTTTTTCACATGATGGCCTCAGGCTTTCTGACTTCGCTAATCTTCTCCCCATTGCTAGTTCTAATTCTTGGCTGTTGGAAGAAAGCACCGCAGGAAGAGCCAGGACCTCTCGTACCACGCTCTGCGGCAAATTGGGTTGGCCGCATCCTGCTGGGCGATTTGCTCTATGTTCTCTGCTATTTTGTCGCCGGAATCATCGCCTTCCCCTTCGTCAAGGATTTTTATGCCGGAATCAAGCTGCCGGGACCAAGGAGCATTCTCCAAATGGAAGTTTTCCGCGGTCTCGTATACGTCTCCGCCGGACTGGCGGTCGTGCAAGGAATGAAAGGGCAACGGGCAAGGGCAGCTTTCGCTCTGGGCCTCTCTTTTCCCATTCTAGCCGGGGTAGCACCCCTTCTGCTGCCCAGCCGCTTCCTGCCCGATTACGTCCGCCTCGCACATGGATTTGAAATTGGGATTTCCAACTTTGTCTATGGAGTCCTTCTCGGTTATCTCCTCACGCACAAAACCGCTCCCACCACCCAGGAGCAGCAGGCCGGAAGCGCCGAATCGTTCCCTTAAGCACACAGGCTCTCGTCATTGGCACCGATGTAAGCGGTGCTCCAAGTCAGCATTTTTACGAGGAACAAACCATCCCGTCACCGCAATCGTCACCCATGCACAATGGTCCGGATGGCGGCCATAGTCAGAATTCCGGCAACGATAAACGCCACCTGAAAAGCAGCTTTCTGCAGAGAAATCACGCGGTGAAGGCCGGGCACCAGGTCACTCATGGCAATGTAGAGAAAACTCGCGGCGGAAACCGCCAGCACATAGGGCACAACCCGCTCAACGGAGGAAAGCGCAAAGTACGAGATCAACGCCCCGGCAAGGGTTGTGGAGCTGGATAACAAGTTGTACAGAAGTGCGCGGCCTTTCCCGTATCCACTGTGCAGCAGGATGCCAAAATCGCCCACTTCCTGCGGGACCTCATGCGCCACTACGGCCAGTGCGGACGAGACACCGAGAGCCGGAGCCATCAGGAACGAAGCCGCGATGACAATGCCGTCGAAAAAATTGTGAATGGCATCACCCAGCAGAATCAGTTCACCCGCCACACGGTCCACCGGGCATTCGGAGTCGTGGCAGTGCCGCCACAGCACCCATTTCTCCAGGATGAAAAAAAGGACCACTCCTGCGAGCACGGTGGAAAAAACCGGGAGGGCTTCAGCCTTCTCCAGGGCCTCCGGCAGCAGTCCCAGAAAGCTTCCGCCCAGCAGTGTGCCCACAGCAAAGCTGACCAGGAGAGAAATCAATTGCCGCCAGGCTGCCTCGCGAAACAGCAACAGCGCCCCGGCTCCGACCACCACCCCGGCGCTTCCCAGCAGGCTGAAAAGTATAATCCAACCAAGCGTGTTCATGTTTCCACATTCCAGTATCAGCCACCGAGTCATCTCTTACAAGGCTTGTGAATGACACCATTCGCAACCTGGCCTGCGCTCGTCTGCCGGGACACTATTTTCTGCCGGTCCCTGTGAACTCTTGTTTTACGCCCCTATGCCTCGTACCATTGAAGCTAGAGGGAGTCAAAACCTGTTACGGGATGCGAGACCTGCCACCCTCGAACAAGCGATCTTACTGCCACGTTGAGGACCCGACAGACTGGAGGCCGCGATGAAAATCTTTGTTGCTGGCGGAACAGGTGTTCTGGGGCGAGCAAGTGTAAAGGCGCTGGTTGAAGCCGGGCATGAGGTGCGTGCGTCAGCCCGAACCAACCTGAAAGCTGATGCGGTTCGCAAACTTGGAGCTGAGACAGTCCAGGTGGACCTCTACGACCCGAAGGAAGTCCGCCGGGCCGTTGCCGGCTGTGAAGCCATCCTGCGTCTCACGACAAAGATTCCTCCCATCGCGAAGATGCGCAAACGAGGGGCGTGGGAGGAGACCAACCTGCTACGCACTGAAGGCGCGCGCATCCTGGTGGACTCCGCCATTGCTGAGGGCGCGCAGGTCTACGTTCATGAATCAGTGGCGTTCGTTTATGCCGACGCCGGAACGCAATGGATCACTGAAGATTCACGTGTTGACGATGGGAAAAGTGAAATCCTGCGCTCGGCGCTCGACGGCGAGAAGGAAGCAGGACGCTTCTCGGAATCCGGGGGCCGAGGAATTGTTCTTCGCTTTGGAGGTTTTTACGGACCCGAATCAAGTCAGACGGCTGACATGATCAGCATGATGAGGCGGCGGCTGCTGGTTCAACCCGGGCCGGGCTCCCATTACGTCAGTTCCATCTACATCCCGGACGCAGGCACCGCCGTTCTGTCCTCGCTGAATGTGCCCACCGGCATCTACAACGTGGTGGACGAGAATCCTCTTCTCTTCAAGGAATTTCTGCACACGCTCGCTGACGCCGTCCACGCGCCCAAACCATTTCGTTTTCCAGGCGCCCTGGGCAAAGCCACCTTCGGAGGTGTGTGGAGCTATCTTTCGCGCTCCCTGAGGGTCTCAAACGCGCGGTTCAAAAAGGCTTCGGGCTGGAAGCCCAACGTGCCGAGCGTCGCCGAGGGTTGGCCGATCGTGGCCGCCGCGCTCATCCCGGCAGCCCGAGCACAGGCGAAATAGGAGGGCGGCGCAGAGCCTCAAGCTCGGCACATACATCGCGGCATTACAATGAGCGCGGTTCAATGACCAGTCAAAGGAGGTTGTTCCCGCTACTTCAACCCTTCCGCCACCATCTCGTCGGAGAAGTGCACGTAGGTGAAAACTTCAGGGATGTGCGAATCATAAAAGCCGTGCTTGTTCCACGTCCAGCCGGGGCTCACTTCCAGCCGTTTGCCTTCCTTGTTTACCTGCTGGAAGCGCGAGCAGTCAATCCGCCACACGTCGCCGTCGTTTGGCGGCAGTGAGCGGCCGCCGGCCAGCAGCTCAAGGCCTTTCCACGGAAACGCCAGCTCCACCGTCCAGCCTTTGTCCACATCCTTACGATTGTTTAGCGTGCCATCCACATGGACGGCGTGCTTCATCCCCGGATAGTCCCAGTCCAGAAACCCGTAGCGCCAGCCGCGCGGGTGCACGTGCCCGCCGATGCCGTCAATTTCCATGATCTTGTGGCGGGCCGGGTCCCAATCCGGCTTGCCGTGGAATCTCCCTCCGGGTTTCACCTGGTCTTTCCAAATCCAGAAGACTTCATAAATCGTGTTCAGCGCGTTGATTTCAAATTCGTAGTAGACGTCCTGCCCGGCGATAAAGACTTCCATGTCATTGTCTTCGTAAATTTTCGAGTCGCGCTCGGTCAGAGTTGCCCACACGTCCGGCTCTTCGGCCCGGAAACCGAAATAGAGGTTCTCATCGTCCCACAGGATTGAGACGCGTGTGTCAAACCAACCGGGCTCGCCCGTTACGATGTCCACAAAAGAGCTCGAACGCGGTGCCATCACCCACGACGGCTCGTCCAGCCTGCCGTCCACCGTGATCGGCCCCACCGCCCGGTAAGCCGTGTAATGAGCAAGCTTTTCGCCTGATTCACTTCCCATGCCGGCTTTCCCTTCCTGCCCCATGTCCGGACTCCCCGGATCACCACAAAAAGTCTGGTCGTCCCTTGCCAGCTAACCCGCCGCCACCCATGCCTCGCCACGGCTGCGCAAATCGTCGAGCGCCTTCTGCACTTCCTCCTGATTGCGATTCTGCTCCTCTTCGTCAGCGCCTTCGGGCACTACAATCGGCGGGGCGATAAAAATGGCAGCGCGGCTGAAAGGATGGGGGAACTGGGTCTGGTCCCAGCTTTTGCTGAAGATGTAAGCCTTTTTGAGGGCAACATGAAAACAAAGAATGGAAGCCCCGGTGGAACGCGACAGGATCACCGAGCCGCGCTTGGCCACGAACCTTGGGCCGCGCGGGCCGTCGATGGTGAAGGCCGCGTCGCGCCCGGAGCGCAGGCAGCGGGCCATTTCCACCAACGAACGCCCGGCACCACGGCTGCTCGATCCGCGCGAGGCGCCGTAGCCGTGCATCTGGATAATCCGCGCGATATACTCGCCGTCAAAATTCTGGCTGGTCATCACCACAATGCCGCGCCGGCGCCAGAACCAGCATGCCGAAAAGATTTCGCGGTGCCAGAAGGTGTAGATGATGCCCTTCCCCGCCCGGTTCGCGGCTTCCCAGTTTTCCCAGCCTTCTACGTGCCAGCGCAACGTGCGACCAATCAGGAGAACCGCGAGATAGCCAACCCAACTTGCAATGAAAACTTGCAAACGCTGCCAGAGCGTGAACTCGCGGGGATTCTCTGCGAGATCCACTTCTTTCTCACGGGCTTCGTTCCCACCCTGCCCGGTCGCGGTCGTCGCGAATTTCTCCGATGCATTTGCCATAATCTCAATCAGGAAACGTTCATTCCCCAGGACGGCACAGCCATCGCCAGCGGCAAGTCGGCATTCCTTCACATTCGATCATAACGCGGTCCTCCCCCACCCTCCGGCGTCACCCAGGTAATGATCTCATATGGGTCGGCGATGTCACAGGTCTTGCAATGCACGCAGTTCGAGGCGTTAATCTTCAAGTGTTTGCCGGAACCGTCCGCATTCTCTTCCATTTCATACACAGCGGCCGGACAGAAGTGCTGGCAGGGATTGCCGTACTCACGCGTGCAACGATTGTTGCAGATATCGAAGTCCGCAATTTTCAGGTGACACGGCTGGTCTTCCTCGTGGTGCGTTCCGGAGCGGTATACGTCCGATAGCTTATCGAACGTCAGCTTCCCATCGGGTTTGTTCTTTGAAAGTCCGTCCGGTGGCATTTCGTTCAGATGCTTCATGTGCTCGTGATCTTTGCGCAGCGGGTAGCGCGCGCGAACGCCATGTCCGCCTGTCACCATCTGCAGCCCGGCGTGCAGCAGTCCGGGCCAGAAGCCGTGCTCGAACCCCTGGCGATAATTGCGGACCTTCCATAGTTCGTCCCGAACCCAGCTTGCGCGCCACCTGGTTTCAAACTGCTTTAGCGCTGCCGCCGAAACGTCCTCCCGCACGAGCGCTTCGAAAATGGTCTCTGCCGCCAGCATGCCGGTTTTGATAGCCAGGTGGATGCCCTTCAGCCGCTGGGCATTCAAGAAGCCGGCGGCATCGCCAATAATCAGCGCGCCATTCATCGCGGTCGTGGGAATCGAAAAATATCCGCCCTCGGGAATGGTCTTGGCGCCGTATCGAAGCATCTCGCCGCCTTCGAGCAGGCCTTTCACAAAAGGATGCGTCTTGAATTGCTGGAAGCAGTTGTGGACGTCGAAACGCGGGTCTTCAGCGTCCAGCCCAGCCACAAGGCCCAAGGAAAGTTGCGTCTCATCCAGCGCGTAGATGAAGCCACCGCCAAACTGCCGCCCACTGAGCGGCCAGCCGGCGGTGTGGATCACCTGTCCGTGACTGATGCGCCCGGCGGGAACCTGCCACAGTTCCTTTACACCCAGGGAGTAGGCTTGCGGATTCGCCTCCCGGTCAAGCCCCTGTTGGCGGACAAGCTGTTTGGTCAGCGAGCCGCGCGAACCCTCCGCAAAAACCGTCACTTTTGCACGAAGGTCATATCCGGGCTGAAAGTTTGATTTGGGATCTCCGTTTCTGTCGATTCCTTTATCGTCCGTACGAACACCCGCCACCCGCCGGCCGTCGTAAAGGATTTCAGAACCCGCAAAGCCCGGAAACAGGCTCACTCCAGCAGCTTCCACCAAGCCACCCAGCCACCTGGCCAGCTTGTTGACAGAGACAATGTAGTTTCCGTGGTTGTGGAGGAAAGGAGGATTAATGGGGAATCTCTGCTGGCTTCCATGTGTCAGGAAATAGACCGCGTCGTCTGTCACCGGTGACTCGATCGGCGAGCCTTTCGATTCGAAGTCTGGAACCAGTTCTCGCAGCGAGCGGGGGTCGAGCACCGCTCCGGAAAGACAATGGGCGCCGATCTCCCCGGCCTTTTCCAGAATATAGATGTTCTCCGCTGAAAGGGCGGGGCCGGAAGGAGATTTCGCATTGTGCTGCTCAATCAACCGGGCAAGACGCAGCGCGCAACTGAGTCCGGCGGGGCCAGCGCCCACAATCAACACATCAGTATCTAACGTTTCCCTTTCTATTTCAGGCATCCGCTGCAGTCCTCGAATCGAATGCCAACGCAGTCCACCAACTGTGGCAAAACGCGCTGTATTTATTCAGAATTTATCACGAACCAACCATGGAGGAAGTGAAGGCCGCGTTGAAAAGAAACTCTGGAAACACTGCAGCCCGAAACCTCACGGACTACTGGGGCAATGTGGCGAGCTGCTGCTTCAGGGATTCGGCAACCACGGTGTCAGAGCCAAACTCTTTCTGGACCTGCTGGTAAATCTCCCGGGCCCGTTTCGGCTGCTTGGCACGGTAAACGCCCGCCAGAGCCAGCAGCGCCGTAGCACGAGGAACCAGGGTGGTGGGATGGTTTGCAAGCCCCTGGTAGATTTTTGCGGCCTCCTCGGTCTTCCCTGTTTTTGCCAGCACTCCGGCCAATGCAAACCGAGCTTGGGAAGCAACCTCCTGGTCGGAGTTTTTTGCGGATTCCCTCAAAGTCTTAATAGCGGCTGCCTCATTGCCCATTTGTGACTGGCATATCCCCATCTGAATCAAGGCATACGCGGCGGCTTTGGTACTTGGGTAATTTTTGACGACGTCGGAAAACTGTGTGAGGGCTTTTTTGTACTTCGCTTCGGCTGTTGGATAGCTCTCCCCTGCCCCCATCAGCGCGCTCTGCTGGCCGCTGCCGACATATGCATTGAAAGTCATAATGGCAGTCTGCAACTCGGCATTCGCAGCAGCTTCCTGATGGGCGTAGTGACTCTTCAACCACCACGCTACGCCGCCCACCACAATCACAGCCACACTAATCAGGATGATCTCCTTCAGATGCTTCTCAGCAAAAATCTGAAGCGCATCCATTTTATCCTGGAAGTCATCATGTTTAAGCTGATGACGTGTATATCGGTCCACAGTTTTCCCTCCGGCGATACAACCTTCGTCATCTTAGCAACTGGATTCGGAAAAGGTCAATCAGATGCTGCTTCTGGAACGGCTTCCTTGAAGCAGGGCGCGGACTGGCAAACCCAGACTACCGTGGCAACTCGTATTGTACAGTTTGCGCACCAGAGCTCAGGGCGCAGGTTCCTCGACGTTCCCGAATTCAACTTTGTAGATTTCAAGCAGAACAACCAGGATGGTGAAAAGGAACGGCCCCAGCACCAGGCCCAGAAACCCAAAGACGCTGAGCCCTCCAATGACACTGACAAAAACCCAAAGAGTGTGAATCTCCATTCCACGCTGGATTAGAATGGGCTTGAGGATGTTGTCAACGGAACCAACTACAAAGCCAAAAACGACCAGCATAACGAGTCCCTTCACCACCGACCCAGTCAGCAGGTAGTAGACGACCACCGGCCCCCAGACCAGCGCCGTTCCCACCACCGGCACGAGCGAGGACAGGGCCATGCCCGCTCCCCACACGAGCGGAGCGCCGATGCCAAAAATCCAGAAGCCCAGGCCGCCCAATGCGCCCTGAACCAGGGCAACCGCAAGACTCCCGGTAAAAGTGGCGTGGACCACGCCTGTAAATTTTTGGATAATCTGTTCCTCGTATTCCGGACGGAGGGGGATCAGAGCCCGCAGTTCGCGCAGAATCTGCGGCCCATGCAGGAACAGGTAGTAGAGGCCGAACAGCATCACGAAGAGCTGCACGATGAAGTTCATAAAACCGGTAATAACTGTGGCGCTGTGCTCCACCAGAAGCCGGCTTCCCGCGCGGACCGCGCGCATCGCCGTGGCGCCAATGTTGGGCGCAGGCATCCCCATTTCCTGAAGATGCCGGGCAAGCGTCTTGTAGGCTGAGGAATTGTGGATGGCGGCGATCTTTGCCGGGAGGCCGTTCGCAACCACTTCTTCCAGGGTGCTGTAAGCCTTCACAGACTCACCGGCCATCAAAAACAACAGCGCCACTACGGGAAGAATAATGGCCACAGTCAGCAGCACACAGCAGATGGCACTTGTCAGTTCCCGTCGGTGAAGATAGCTTTCCACTCGCTGATAAACGGGATAGAAGACGGTTGCCAGAATGGCTGCCCAGGTGAGCGCCGGGAAAAAGGGCTTGAGGATGCGTCCCACGAAGTAAAGGACGAGCCCCAGCACAATGAGCAGAAAGACACGTGCAATTCCACTTTGGCCGGCCCACAGGCTTTTTTCCATTTCCAGACGCCTCTTCAATTTTCAGTGATGATGAAAATTGTAACCTAGCAACTGTTGACCGGCATGAACTTTATCAACCCGGAGCTACGCGATATCCACCGTCAGTTCTGTCTTTCCTGCCATCATTGCGGCGCTCAGCTCCACGTGATTGGGCTGAACTTTCCCCATCGAGGCGGATTTCAAAGGCTGGCCATCCGGCTTGTGAATGTGAAGGGCGAGGCCGGCTTCCAGTGGCCTCTCGAATTTCAGCAGGCAGCGCCAGCGGGCAGAGCTTCCGGGACCGGAAAGTGAGTCGGTTGTCCAAGTAATGTGCCCGAACCGCGTGGGGCAGTTCTCCACGTGGATTTTTTCTCCGGCGGCAAACCAGTGTTTGGGAGCAGCCTTCTGCAGGTGGACCACAGGACGATCATGGTCCTCATAGCACAGCAACCACCGCAGCCCCAGCGCAACCTGCAGCTCACTGTTAATGACGGCTGACCATCCGTACCGGCTGCCCTCGGCCGGGTGCCCGCCCGGCAGGTAAGCATCTTCCGGCGAGTAGCGGCTGCCCGAATCCATGGTGTAGCACGCGAGCGCGTAGAGGGTCAGCAGGAAGGGCCGATAGTCATCCTGGCGAATCAGATAAGCCAGCGTTCCGTGCGACATAAAGTTCGATGTGCGGACAGAGGCCCCGTCGGTGTTCAGACCCAGAATCTGCTCGCCGGCAATCTTGCGGTGGGTAAAGTGGCCCCGGTCAAGCGCCGCGTCGCCCCAGTCGCTGGTCCACCAGTCCATCATGTAGCGGTGGTTCTCATAACTGGTCAGGTCGGCAGGCTTCCGATCCGTATCAAAAGGAGTGAAGGGCGTGATGCCTGCCCGCTTCATCGCCGGGTTGCGTTTGGCCAGTGCGGTCCTGAGGGATCGCTCGATCAGTGGGCGCATCTCGGCGGCGATGCCCGCAATCTTCTTCGCCTCCTGCTGAAGCTTCGCGTCCTGATGTTCACGCCCGGCGCGAGCGAGGCAGCGGGCGTGTTCCACCAGACCCCGCCAGGTCCATGCTGCGTTCTGGTAATAATAAGGATGCGAGTTCGGATAATCGTCGCGCGGATCTCCGTTATCGGCTTCCGGCGAGCCCCAAATTAATCCGTGGCGCGGGTCATCCGGCGGGAAGGTCTCCTTGCTGTACTCGTATCTCTCCAGAACGAAGTTCATCATGCGCCTCAGCACCGGCAGGCGCTTCACTAGAGCATCGAAGTCTCCCGTGTAGTTATAAGCCCGCGCGGAGTTCTCCAGAAAAACTCCGGCGTTCAGCGGCGCTTCCACCTGGTCCTGCGTATTGTAAAGGAAGTTGCCATCGGGCAGGATGTAGTTTTCAAGGTAATGCTCGAAATATGGCTCGACTTCATCGGTCAGATTCCAAAGCTGTTGGACCCAGACAAATTCGTAATGGGCCACCGGGAACAGTGCGTGGCTTCGTTCAGGAATTTTGGTGTAGGCGCCTTCGCCAATCTGGTAGGTCGGATTCAGCCCGCGATAGCTGGCGCGTGAAAGGGCGATCCCCGCCCGGGCTCCATCCAGCAGCCAGGGATCCGGAATCTCCACTTTCATCCTGTCTTCAAAAAAGTGGTGCCACTGGTTCCACACACCAACGAGAGCCGCAAAAAAGCCTTCGCGCGATCCATCCCAGAAGTGCTCGGCGAATCCCGGTTTCTCCGGCTGCATCACGCGAACTCGTCCGATAGGTCTTGCGTCCTTGCCCTGCGGCAGGACGGCCATAACCTCATAGCCCACCTTAAACTTGGGGTTCCAGATGCCGATGTCCGCGGCCGGCAGGTAGCCGCCGAGGGCTGTCCGCTTGCTGTAGCCTTCAACGAAGTTATAGATGTAGGAAAGAAAAGCGCTCGGATCAAACAGCCGCCCCGTCATGTCCGGAGCCCAGAGCGACTGCGGGTCCGAGCCAAACTCGCGCGACGTGCCGTCAGGTTCCAGCCACATTGCGCCCTGGGGACCCGTGTCACCATTCGCCACCAGCGTCCAGCCGATGAATTCCGGCCCCAGCGCCGCGACGTTTTCGTAGCAGGGGTCTTCGCTCGATTCCAGAATGTAATTGCCATAAACGTCCGGCCCGGGAACGTATTGGCGGGGACGTTTAAGTTCGCCCAATTTTTTCGGCGGGTTGACGGGTCTGGGGCGAATTTTCGAGAGGTCGCCGACGCGTTTGGGGATATGCGCAATTTCGCCCTGTTCTGTCACGTAGGATATCGCGCCCTGGCGCGTAACGTGCTTCTCAAACACCGCGGTTGGAACTCCGTTCAGCCACGCCAGGGCGGCCACCAGTTGCCACCCGTTGATAGATTCGCCCACTTTCAGCGTCTTCGTCTGGCCCTTGTGCTGCGCATTCACGATGGTCGCATCAAAAGCCAGAACTTTCGGCACATCATGAAGAGCTTCCTTTTCCCCCGGCAGGAACAAGGTGTACTCATTCGTGATTCGGCCAGGCTGATATTTCCCTTCCGGCGCCGGCTGACCCGCACCCGTTGCGGAAGGAGCAGTTCCGCTATGCGCCGCCAGAGTCTCTGCGCCCATCATGGGCGTCAAAGCAGTCACGTATTTCAGGAACGATCTTCTTTTCACGCCACGCTCTCCTCAATGGAGAATAATCGCTTGTGCCAGCATAAGGCTCAGGTCACTGCCTGCTCAATCTGTTCTCGTTTTTTACATGGGGTTTCAGGCGACCCGCCATTACCAAACGCAGGCCGCACGCATATTTTCTTACTCATACAGGACACAACAAATCCGCCATCAGGGTACAGCCCCAGGCTGGCGAGTGGCAAGCAGCATTCGCACTCTGTAATTGCCCGCGGGAATTGCGGAATCGGTCCCGGCAAACCTGCACGCCGCCTTGTTGACTGGAAATTTTTCTTATCAGGCCACGAGGGTCCGCGTGCACCAGAATGAGGCGAACGATCACCGTGGCGTGGATCGACGGTTACGGTGACCCGAGCGGGGGAATCTTCACTTTTCTCAGGCAGGGACAGGGTTCCCAGCGGATAGAAGGAAAGTCCAATCGGCTTTAATGGTTCGGATGTTGTTCAGCGCTGTTACGTGAGCATGGCGCGCAAATGCTGGTAGCTGACGCGGGCGGCGGCAATAGAATCTCCCCAGGCAGCGGCCGAATCCTGCTCAATGGCAAAATGCTTCATTCCGGCAAGACCCGCGTACTTGAAAATATTTTTGTAGTCGATGTCACCTTCTCCCACAGGAACCAGCCGGGCCGCGCGCAATCGGGCAAACTCATCCGTCACGGGCGGCAGGCACTTCAGGCAGGCGGCGTCTTTGACATGCCACAGAACGAACCGGCCCGGATGTTTGTGGAACCACTCAATGGGATTTTGTCCGGCCACCGTAGCCCATCCGATGTCCATCTGCATCACCACCACTTCCGGATCGGTATCGGCCAGCAGGATGTCATAGGGCATGAGTTTGCTTCCCTGGCAGGGTTGAAACTCCATGGTGTGATTGTGCCGCAGGATTTTGATGCCGAACTTTTGAGCGATTTTCCCATAGCGATTGAGGAAAGCCGCCTCGCGCTTGACGTCGTCCACCGTTCGTCCGCGCGGCATGCGCGACTTCGTTCGGGCGTGCCGGGCCGCAGTTGAATGCCGGTTGACGCGCCGCCGCAGAGGCCGGGGTTTGCTGAGGCTGGTGTATTGAATGCCCATAATCCGGAAGCCTTCGAGCTGCTTTTCAACAACGGATAGCTCTCCCGCAGTGATGCCGGAGTGAGTGCTGGGCATGCGGAGGCCGAGACGGTCAAGCAGGGCGCGAAAGGCTTTGGGTGACATGTGGTTGTAACCTTCGGCGGGTTCGACTTCCTTGTAGCCGATTTGTGCAACCTTTTCCAGGGTTCCCGGGTAGTCTTTCACAATCCTGTCGCGGACGGTGTAGAGTTCCAGCCCCATCTGCGCGGTCCAGTCCGGATCTGCTGCCGCCGGTCGCGGCGTAGCGGCCAGCGCCTTGTCCACACGGCCGGCCAGAGCCAGACCACCGACCCCGGCAGTAATGTTTTTTAGGAATTCTCTGCGGCTCGCGCTTCCTGTTCCATTTGCGTCGTCGGCCATGATTGCCTCCTGCATTAATTTGGATGAGAGATATGTGGCAACTCAGAATTGTTCTGTAGCTCTGCGAATTTTGAATTTAAGAAAGATAAAGACCGCAGACTAACCCCGCACGGCGTCAGAACTCTTCGCTGCCCAGTCTACCCGATCCTTACTGCAGGTAGAAGGCGTAAACAGAACCGCTGGCCGCGACGAGGATGTATTGGTGCCCGTCCAGCATATAGGTTTCGGGAGCGTTCTGGACTCTGCCAATGCGCGAGTGCCAGAGCGGCTTCAGGGTGTCCGCGTCGAAAGCCACGACGCTGTCGTTTACGCCGTCGAAAAGCAGGTGGCCCGCCGTGGTCAGCAAGCCGGTCAGGCCACCTCCAAGTCCGATGTTCGACCCGGGCACAAGCCACTTTCGAACCACTTTGCCGGTCTGGTAATCAATGGCAGCAATATAAGAGCCCAGCGAGCCCACGTTATCCTGTTCGCTGCCGCCCAGCCCCACCAACATGCGGGGGTTCTTCAGTGACAGGTAGTACATGGAGTAGCCTTCGTAGAGGGTGACATAAAAAAGATGGGTCTGCGGATCGAAGCTAGGCGGAGGCCAGTTGGTGGCGCCTCCGTTGGTGGGCGACACCAGCGAACCGGGAATCGTATTGTCCTTTTCCGGATTGCGAAGCACGTGGCCGCTCGCGTCAATACCTTTTGCCCAATTGGCCGCGGCGGAATACTTTGTGGTCAGCAGGTGCTTTCCGTTGGTGCGGTCCAGAACGTAAAAGTAGCCGTTGCGGGCTGCCTGAATCACGAGCTTGCGCATCCTGCCGTGGAACATGGCGTCCACCAGCACCGGTGATTGAGTGGAATCCCAGTCGTGCGTGTCGTCCGGAGAAGTCTGGAAATACCAGGCCATCTTGCCCGTGTCCACGTTCACTGCGACAACCGCGCAGGTAAAAAGATTGGTGTACGTTTTTGGGCCGCGGACCTTTGCCGTGTAGGCCGGCGTGGGATTCCCCGTGCCGAAAATGTAGAGATGCGTTTCCGGATCGTACGATCCCGGCATCCAGACCTGGGCGCCGCCGTGCCGCGCTGCGTCCATGCTGGGCCAGGTCTTCCATCCCGGATCCCCCTTTTTCATGGGCACGGTGTAATGCTTCCATTGCAGGGCGCCCGTTACGGGATCGAAAGACTGGACAAAACCGGGAGAATCGAGATCGTCGCCCGTCCCCACCAGAAGGTGATTGCCCACCACCACGGGAGCTGTGGTCGAAAAATACTGCTGGCTGAAATCGGAGATTTCCTTGTGCCACCGCTCCTTGCCGGTTTTGGCGTCGAGAGACACCAGGTAGTCGTCAGGCGTCTCGAAATAAAGCCAGTTGTGGTACATCGCCATACCGCGATTGCCGATGTGCGTGGCGCCCCTCGATTTCCACCAGTAATGCCAGAGGATTTTTCCGTTGAGCGCGTCCATGGCCCAGGCGTTGTCGGGAGAAGAAATGTAGAGGATGCCGTTCACCTGCAGAATCGACCCGGCCAGGCGCGGAGATCCGCTGGTGGAACCCGGAATGGTGACCGGCTTCTTCGCCACGCCACCTATATGCGTGGGATAGGCGCGGCCACCGGCGTCCGGCCCGGCCGTCAGCGGTTTCATCCATGCCAGTGTGAGGGCATGCACGTTCGTCTTGTCGATCTTGTCTAAAAGGCTGTAGCGCCGCTGGCTATAGTCGCCGGCATAGGTGGGCCAGGAATTGATGGCCGGCTTCAAAATCGAGGCCGGGTCCAGACCCTGGCTCAAAAACATGGCTGGCAATAACAGCAACGAGGTTACGAGAATAAGTCTGATGGTTTTCGTCATTTCAGCGTGACCAGATAGGAGGTCAAATTGTGGATGTCGGCGTCATTCCACTTGGGCAGCATGTCACGGTGCCATTGCAGTGGATAATGGACGACAACCTTGGGAACTTGGCCGTTGCGCAAAAAGCTGCGGTGCGTATCGTCAGCTTCCTTCAGCCCCACAACAAAGGCACTGAGGTGAGTGAGCTTGCCTTCGACGGTCTGGCCCGAAGGCAGCGTGACCGTAACGGTGGTGGGAGGAACTTTCGGCGGTTTTGCGCCCTGCTGGCGAATCCGATGTCCCCCGCCCGACACAATCAGATTCTGGATCGTCTTGGGTTCGTATTTAGCACCGATGCCGGCAAGGTCTCCGGTGACGGAATGGCACGAGGTGCAATGTTGGTCGAAGTACGCCTGGCCGGCGTTGGCGTTGCCCACCAGAATATCAAGCTTGCTGGGAGCGCCCCGGTTTGAAAGCGGCTGGTGGTGCAGAAAAGCTGCGATAGCAGCAATATCCGCATTGCTCAAATCAAACTTGGGCATCCCTTTGTCGGGAAAACCGCTGTGCACGATGGGAGCAATCAACTCGCCATGTTGATCGTCCAGCACAACCTGTGCGCGAACCAGATTGGGCCCTGTTTCTCCGCCGCGTGCGTCTGAACCATGGCAAAAACTGCAGTTGGCTTCAAACAGTTGCTTTCCATGTGCCAGTTCCGCGGCAGGAACAGGCGGGCGCTTCGGATAGGCGGAGGACCGATGAACACGGTGGCGCTGAACCGTCGCAGGTTTGTGCGCGGGAGCAGTGGTGGCCGGCTGCTGGGCAAATGCGATGATTCCAATTGTCAAAAAGAAGGAAATAAATCCAGTATAAAAAAAATGTTTGCGCAGGTTCCTTGCCCCCCCAAGTGTTCGGATAGGCACTTGCTTTGTCCGCCGCGCATACTATCAGAAATGAGATGACGTGTAAATATGTGAAACTTTTTCAGTGGCCTCGTGACGTAATGGCTCGGCGAACCTATGCTTCTTGAATGGAGTTGCCAATCGCAGTAAGTTAAATGGGATAAAAACATGTTCAATCTGCGCAATTCAGAAGCCATGCCCGCCTTCAGAAGCCACGTCGCCGGATGGCGCCACCTCAATATTGTTGTATTTACCGCCCTGATCTTTACCGTGATGTTTGCAGAGGGAGCTGCTCTTGGGTCAAGCTCGGAGGCAGTTCAGCACTTCAACATCGGGAACAAGGCTTTTGAGAGTGGAAATCTGGCGCAGGCGGAGCGTGAATATCGGGCGGCACTTAAAATTGACCCGACCATGGTCGACGCGCGCCAGAACCTGGCCGTTACCCTGGCACAGAGAGGTGACTTGGATGGGGCGGCCAGGGAATTCCGGGATGTCGTCAAAGCCCGGCCGAATTCCGCCGAGGCACATTACAACCTTGGCCGCGTTCTTTTCCAGCAAAAGAATGACCAGGTGGCCCTTGCTGAATTCCGAAAGGCCGTCAAGCTGAAGCCCCATTATCCCCAGGCGATGAATAATCTCGCCCTACTTCTCGAGCGATCCGGTAACCAGAAAGCCGCACTCGCAGAATTTCAGGCCCTCGTTGCTGACAGTCCTCACTATGTGGAAGCCCTGAACAATTTTGGGCAACTGCTGGCCAATACGGGACGGGTTGACGAAGCCATCAAACAATTTCAGTCTGCTATCCGCCTGCGTCCGGGGTTTTCTCAGGCCCACGAAAATCTGGGGCTGGCGCTCCTCAAGAAAAAGGACTCAACGGGGGCTGAAGCTGAATTCCGGAAAGCCGCTGAGATGGGAAGCGCCGACGCCTGGCTCAGTCTGGGGGTCCTGCTGGGAGAGAGTGGCAATCTTCAAGCTGCGATCGACGCCCACAGGAAGGCCGTCCAGTTGATGCCGGGAAATCCCATGGCACACTTTCTGCTGGGTGGGGGACTCCAGCAGAAAGGAGATCTGGACGGCGCAATCTCCGAGTACAGGAAAGCCTTGAGCCTTGACCCCGGGTTTTCGCCTGCAGAGCTGCACCTGGGAATTGCCTTGCGCGAGAAGGGGAACCTCAAAGGATCAAGAGCGGCGCTCCAGTCCGCAGTTCAAATTTCGCCTGACAATCCGGAAGGGCATTACCAGCTTGGTGTTACCTTAAGCCGTAGCGGCAACCTAAGTGGCGCGCTTGGGGAGTTCCACCGCGCTATTTCACTGAAACCCAAATACTCGCAGGCTTTTTATGGCCTTGGCCAGACTTTACGGCGCATGGGGAAAACCAGGGAAGCTCAAGCGGCTTTCAGTGAAGTGGAACGCCTGCACCGGGCCGATGCCGAATTCGCCCAGGCCAATACGCAGTACAACCTGGGTTTGCGTGCCCTGACACAGGGCGATGTGAATGCGGCGCAGAAAGCTTTCCAGGCGGCGTTGTCCATCAAACCGGATTTTGCGGAAGCTCACACCAACCTGGGCGCCATCCTACTGAAACGGGGTGAAACCCGGAATGCGATCGGTCACTTCCGTGCGGCAATCGACGAGAAACCCGATGACGCACGGGCCTATTACAATCTCGGGCTCGCACTCGAAAAAACCGGCGACCAGTCAGCCGCTCACCGAGCTTTCCAGCACGCATTGAAGCTCGATCCCAAACTCAAAAGAACAGCACAAAAACAGGAACCCTGAGAAATGATCGCTAGTCCTTAATGTTTGGCGCCGCTGAGCAGTTTCCGCACCTGCTCTCTGCTGGTTCCCTTATCCTTCAGGTTTTTTAGGCGTTGAAATTTTTCCGCCGCCATGGCTGATTGCTGGGACTGGCCCAGCTTTCGGTACACCTGCATCAGTTGGTAGTATGCGTCGCTGGATTCCGGATCCAGCTTGACAACCGTCTCAACCTGGGTTTTCGCCGCTCTTATGTCTCCCCGCATTTTGAGTACTTTTCCCAGTTCAAGATGGGCCTTTGCAAGATCAGGATTCAACTCAATTGCCTTATTCAGTTCGCGCTGCGCGTGTTCAAGGTTGGTGCCGACATTATCCGGTTTCTGGTCAAGGAGGATTTTCCCGTAAAAGTAATGAGACAGTGCGTCACTCGGATGCGTTTTGAGGTAATCGTCAAACCTTTGCGCGATGGGCTTTTTCAGGGGCCCGGCGGCGTCATAGGCCAGCCCGAGCAAGGCATAAACGTTTGGATTGCCGGCAGCCAGATGTGATGCATGCAGGAGGTCCCAGCCGCTTCTTTGTATTTCCCCACAAGGTAGTAGCACCCGCCCAGGCCCGTCCACCAGCTTGCGGAATTCGGGAATTCCTTCACGCCGACAGCAAAAATCTTAAGAGCCTCGGAAGGCTTCGAATTGAGAGCCAATTCCGTGGCATAGTCCAGTTGACAATCCTCGCTTTTCGGCCGGAGTATTCCCGCTTGCCGGTAGGCAGCCAGTGCCTGAGGATAGTTGCCACGTGCCGCATCCACCTGAGCTCGCTGCCCCAGTTGCGGGTGTGCCTGCAGAATGCCAGTAAGCAGTTCCGGATCGGCTGGGCTCAGGCGCTGAGCTTTGGCCAGCGGGCCAAGAGCCTGGGAAGGCTTATTCTGTGACAGCAATGCAAATCCCAAACCGTAAAGGCAGGCAACGTCATCGGGGTGTGACCATAAGACCGTCTCGAATTCACCCTGGGCCGCCTCAAAACGTTTCCGTCTGAAATAAGTAGCCCCAAGCGCGCGACCGCCGTCGGTCTCGCCCGGATTGATTTTCAAAGCCTCCAGCCAGTGCTCCTAGTGTAATGCGTCATAAATAGCTTTACTTATATCATGCCTTCGGATATCATGCCGTGCATGAGCCGAAGAGCCATGCCGATTCTTCTTTCTGATCAGGAGCGTGCCACGTTGCAGGCTTGGGCCAGAGCGCGAAGCCTGCCGCTGCGGGTCATTCAACGGGCGAAAATCATCTTGTTGGCGGCGGCAGGCATGGAGAGCCAGCAGATCGCCCAACAGGTAGGCACTTCGCGACCGACCGTGCAGTTGTGGCGGGAGCGGTTTCTGGCACTGCGCACAGCCGGCTTGGAGAAGGACGCGCCTCGTCCGGGTCGCATCCCGCCCATCAGCGACGCCAAGCGAGCGGCGATTGTGGAAGCGACTCTGCACAGCCAGCCGCCTCACGCCATCCACTGGAGCACCCGGTCGATGGCTAAAGCCCAAGGGGTCAGCGAAGCCACCGTGCGGCGAATTTGGAAGCAGCACGGCCTGCGGCCGCACCGCGTCTCGACCTTCAAGGTAAGCCGGGATCCTGACTTCGTGGAAAAGCTCAGCGATGTCGTG
>Ga0102953_1000886_pt1 | contig 19649 bp, 11 predicted proteins | sample SalPon2A_C_D2_MG_FD_78509 | JGI IMG/M metagenome (GOLD analysis project Ga0102953, IMG submission 78509) | Soil microbial communities from South San Francisco under conditions of wetland restoration - Salt Pond MetaG R2A_C_D2_MG | ecosystem: Environmental > Terrestrial > Soil > Wetlands | place... | reverse complement strand
GTTGGACTGTTGTATGGTTGAGGTCGATGGCACTCTGCGGTATTGGACGCAAAAGCTTGTCCTTTCCGTCAGATCCCTTAAAAGGATCGATACCCTGATTGACCCAGGCCTGAACATTACGGTTATATTTTTTATCCCTGGCCATTAAGGTTCCGGTTCTGGTAAGATCGAACCAACGGTGATATTCACCGAGCAGCTCTCTGGCACGCTCATTCAGTATCAAATCGATATTAACCTGACTCGGCGTGATCGTCATATCTGATGTATGGCCGGCAGCAGCAGCACGGGTTCTGACCGCATTGATTCGTTGAGCAGCCGTGGATGCATCACCAAGCTTGTAGTAAGCTTCTGCAGCAACCAGGTATGCTTCAGAGAGTCTTGCCAGAATAATGTTTCTGGTACTTGAATTACTGCCGAAGATAGCCGTCGGATCATCGAACTTCTTGACCGGTGGAGGCAGTGGTGCACCACGATATGGATCATAAGCGAGATCCGGAGTCCAGTCTGACTCAGGTATGATAATGGTACTATCCCTGTTTGCCGGGTCTGCAGCCTTCCAGGCAGTGGTATCATTTACAGCCCATGAGGGTACATAGTAGTACTTCACCGGCAACTTATCCAATGATCCATTCTGATCGAAGAAGTCGTAATACCGGCTGTAATACTTGAGCATGAAGGTAGCATCAATACGGGTATCGTATTGAGAATAAAGGCTGAACAAGAACGGATCGGGGAATAAGGTGTGAGAACGATAGGGATAACCCTGTGTTTGACCTTCCCCACCCAGGTATGGACTGAAGAAGTAATTTTGATCATTTCCATAACTGCTGGCATCATCACTTGATGATGGGTTTTGTAGTATTGATGAGTTACTGTATTGTACAGAGAAGATCACATTCGGGGTGTTCTGCTTACCCGGGAACCATTGTTGCTGAAACGGAATGGTCAGTTGCTGTCCATTAATGGCGGCATCAGCGTATTTCGCTGCATTGGAGAAATCACTCTTACTGCCGAAGCTTTTATACCCCCTTGCCAGGTAAACTTTGGCCAGATAAAAGTTCACAGTCCGTTTATCCACTCGACCGGGATCATTCGTTTCCGGAACTTCCGTCAGAGCTTGTTGCATCTGGTTGATGATAAAAGTATAAACCGAGTCAGCCGAGGCGCGTTGGAAATTGAGAATCGGCTTGTTAATACGGTTGGTTACTAATGCAACACCACCAAACTGGCGTACAAGATTGAAATAAAACAAGGCTCTCAAAAACCTCACTTCACCCAGTCTACTCTTCAAAGTCGGAGCAGAAGCTGTTAGTGAGTTATAGTAGATTGCCGTGTTTGCAACCTGAACGGCATGGTATGAATCCAGGTAGTACTGTGTAACAATAGTATTGGACGGGGTCAGCGCCTCGTAAGAACTCAGCCCTTGCTCATTGATATCTGTTGATCTTCCGCGCCAGAAAATATCTGTACCGGCGCAGTACATCCATGCATAGGCACTGTGATGATCACTGCCGGTACTATAAAGAGTGCGCAGTTGTGCGTACACCGAACTGACCAGATTTTCATAACCAGATTTGGTTTTATAGTAGCTGTCCGCAACTATGTTGGACTTATTGTCCTCGTTTAGAAAATTTGAGCAACTGGCTGTCAGCAGCAGCGCGCAAATTCCCATAAGAAATATAAAATTCTTCTTCATGGTTAAATACCTCATGATTATCTAGATTCTCAGGTTTATGCCTAATTGATAATTGACAGAACTATTCACGTTATCCCCGTTATATATCTGCAGGGTTGCATATTGAGGATCGAACCCTGTATAGGGAGTAAAGACAAACGGATTCTGAACGTTGAAGTAGACGTTCAGGCTGCTTATGCCAAACTGTTTTAGGAGCTTCGTCGGCAGGTTATAGCCCAGTCGGATATTATTTACTTCAACATATGAGGCATTTTGGTATGAGGCGACGTCTCTCCAATAGGGACCGATATTTGATGGTTCCGGGTATTTATTGGAGTAATTGGTTGGTGTCACCGAATTGGGAGCCATATAGTAAGGCACATTCAGCCTGTTTCTCCCGCGGTCGTTCAGGTTCAGGAATTCATCATGAAACGGACTGTTTACCAATACTCCCTGACGAGTTGAAATCGTAGTTGAGAATTGGAAATCCTTATAATCGACTTCGGTTGTAAAACCACCGGTCCAGGACGGTTCGGGTGTACCGATAATCGTACGGTCGGCACTGGTTATCGCCCCGTCTCCGTTCAAATCTTTGACACGGGCCTGTCCGGGGGTTTGCCCGTATTTAGCAGCCTCGGCCTTCTGGCCTGGTTGCCAGATGCCGTCAAAAACGTAGGTATAATCAACACCGATAGGCTGACCAATAAACCAACCATTACCAATATCATTTTGGTTATTACCAAAAAGCGAAACAATTTTGTTCTTATTAGAGGCAAAGGTGAAGGAGGTTTCCCATCTGAAATTATTTGTCAGAATATTTACCGTTGAAAGAGATACTTCGACCCCCATGTTCCTAACCGAACCGATGTTATCAGTTAACGTTCCGGCACCTGATTCGAGCGGCAGCTGCCTGCTCAAGAGCAGTTTATTGGAAAGTTTATTGTAGTAATCAACGCTGCCGCTGATTCTTTCATTGAGGAATCCAAAATCTATACCGGCATCAAATTCATGCGTTTTTTCCCAGGTAAGATTTGCATTGGCCACACCGCTTGGTGCAAACCCTTTGGCAAGCGTACCACCAAAGTCATACAGGGTCTGGGTGTTTGCCAGAATCTGGGTTGAATAAGGATTCACTGCATTGTTACCCGTAATACCATAACTGGCGCGCAGTTTCAATTCAGAAATGGCATCAACATTGCGCAGGAATTTTTCCTGGCTCAGGCGCCAACCGGCGGAGATAGACGGGAACATTGCCCATTTGTGACCGGCTGCCAGAACAGAGGAGCCGTCCCAACGGTCGGTTACGGTGAGCAAATATTTGTCCATGTAGGAGTAATTGACCCTGAACACATACGACATCAATGTCGTTTTTGTGAAGTAGCTGCCTACATTTTGCAGATCAGTAGCCGTTCCCAAATTATAGAAACTCGAATTGTAAGGCAGATTGGCTACATTGATGTTACTGCCTTCTCCACGATGCGATTCAATGCTATACAATGCCATGGCATCAATATGATTTTTCCCAAAATCACGTGTTACGGAAACCTTATTGTTCCAGATATATGAAAGCCGCTGATCTTTACTTAATTGAGCGGCGGCATCCTGTAGTTGTCGTTCATCTGTCATGGGTCCCCAGTAAAGGCCATGTCTTGTAAAACTAAACTCAGGATTAAAGCTGCTCTTTACCGATAACCAGCTAAGGGGATCATACTGCAGAAATACATTCCCGATACCTTGGGTAGTACGTTCATTATTAACGGTATTTTGAATATCCGCCAGCGGATTAACAGAACTAGTGAAGCCGATACCTGCATATTTGCCTGGCTTGAACAATAAATTGCCAAGTGAATCATAAGGAGTTACCAAAGGAGACATCCGGTAAGCAGTTCTCACGGCATGATGGTTGCCAAGATCATTATTTTCAAACGAAAAGTTGATATTGGCTCCTGCAGACCATTTATCCGTAATGTGAGTTCTGATGGCCGACTTGATATTATATTGCTGGTACGCCTGTCCCTTCAGGTTCCCCTGCACATTCTGATAACCGAGACCAACGTTATAGTTGACATCACTGTTATTCGTCACACCGGATATGGATATATAATGATTGTCCTGGGTTCCGGTTCTCAGGAAATAACTGGGCCAATCAGTATAAATGTGATTTTTCACACGGTTACCAAGCACGGCACTGTTTGCTATCCCACCAATTGTATTATCATAGGGAGAACCATTTTGAAGAGCGGGTACGATATACGTGTCCTGACGGTACTGCCACCACTGTGTTCCGTTCATAAAGTCCGGCATGCGTGCTGCCTTGCGTATACCGACATACCCGTTATAGGTAATGTGCAACTGACCCGGTTTGCCGCTTCCTTCCTTGGTGGTGATGATAACCACGCCATTGGAACCTCGTGACCCGTAAATAGCAGTGGCTGCTGCACTCTTCAAAATGCTGATATTTTGAATCTCCTGGGGATTCAGGAAATTAATGTTATCAACAATAGCACCATCCACTACATATAACGGACTGTTGCTGCCTGTCAGTGAATTTTCACCCCGGATAAGAATATTAAAACTGCTACCCGGCCGACCTGTACTTGCCGTGATATCAGCACCGGCTACTTTTCCCTGAAGTCCATTCAAAGGATTGACGGATCCCGTCTGTGCGACCTGTTGTCCGCCAACAGTCGTAACCGAAGTTGTCAGGTTCTGGCGCTTCTGAGTACCATAACCAATAACAACCAGCTCTTTCCCCTGGACAGCCTTTGTTTTAAGAGATACGTTGATCGTTGTGCGCCCCATCACCGGTATTTTCTGAGTTATATAACCGATGTATGTAAATTCAAGAGTATCCTGCGCGCTGGGAATACTCAACGAATAATGCCCTTGCGGGTTCGTTGCTGTTCCGATCGTTGTGCCGGAAACCACCACGTTTACACCCGGAAGCGCTTCTTTCGTCGAACTATCAACCACCCTTCCAGTTACCGTAACGCTTTGCGCAAATGCACTTACGCTTGCCAGAAGCAACAAAAGCGTTACCGGTAACACATAAAAGACTGTATGTCTGTTTCTCATATGATCACCTTATTTTGCGATTTTTACCACTTTCCAATTAACCTATAGCAAATTGATAAGGAGTAAATATCGATTATGACGTAAAATGTCAACCGCTTTTTGTTAAAAAATTGCTCTTTAATGCGCGTTTTGATATCAAATTTTTATAAATAGAAAATAATTTCAACATTAATTTCTATTAAAAAAAGAATGAATTAACCATTTTATTATCAAATACATAGCATTTATTCAATGATCATGATATATCGCCACTTTCTTAAATAATTACACCAAATGTCGATTTTTTTTTAAATGATGTTACCGATAACTAACATAATTGTAATAATATTATTTCCCTACTATTAACCTGTAAATGTATATTAAAATGGGTGGTATCCCTCCGGCTTTCGGGAAATATGCGTGAAGCCCGGGTACAGCCGTATGGATCCGGGCCTTTGAGTTCGAGATAATGATTGGCCCGATTTCTTTTGTGCTTCCTGATAGGAACAGGCGCCTATTTTGGAACGTGCAAATTTCACAACGTCAAGCCGGATCAATCATTAATGTCATCAAATCAAATAGATGACCCCTGTTCCAATCCAACCGCTTCGTATTTCTTCAAGAAATACTCGGCCTGCTCCACGTTATAGGTCGATCCGATATATATCGGGGTGCGCTGATGAATACTCTTCGGCTCGACTTCCATGATACGGTCGTACCCGTTACTTGCACGGCCTCCCGCCTGCTCGATGATAAATGCCAATGGATTACACTCATACATGAGCCGAAGCTTTCCGCCCGGATATTTTTTACTGGGCGGATAAATAAAAATGCCACCTTTCAGCATGGTTCGATGTACATCAGCCACCATGGCCCCGACATACCTGGCCGAATAAGGACGCATGGTCTCCTTGTCTTCCATCTGACAAAATTTGATGTATTTCTTCAACCCTTGTTCCCATGAATTATAACTGCCTTCATTAATACTGTAGTAAGGACCAATTTCCGGAATCCTGATGTTATTTTTGGTCAGGAAGAATTCACCTATACTGGGATCCAGCGTGAAAGAACTAACCCCAAGCCCCGTCGTGTATACCATCATTGTGCTGGAACCGTAAATGATGTATCCGGCTGCTACCTGGTGTATCCCCCGTTGTATCGGATCGTCATCGGTTGGATAATCAGCCCGGTGCGATTTGCGCATATAAACTGAAAATATCGTTCCTATCGAGATATTTACATCAATATTGGAGGAACCGTCCAGCGGGTCCGTGTACACGATATATTTGCCTGAGGTATTTTTCAGGTGGATAACACTTTCGCTCTCTTCGGATATAATCGTCGAAACAATATTGGAACGGGAAAGAGCCGACAGCATCTGATCATTTGCAAAAACATCCAGTTTTTTTACCCGTTCCCCGTGCACATTGGTACTGCCTTCAAATCCCAGAATATTCGTAATACCCGCCTTGTTCACTTCGCGGGATATTATTTTCGCGGCCAAACCGATATCACGAAGTAATTGCGACAACTCTCCCGTTGCTCCGGGAAACCTGTTTTGAGTTGAAATGATGTATTCTTCAAGTGTAATAAGGCGATCCGATTCAATATCTTCCATAGTATACTCATCCTTTAATAGTGCATAAACCCGGCATTTATCTTCAAAAAAGCGCTTTTTATGTTACGATTTCTTTTTCTATAAGACAACAATGACCAACGTAATATTGCCAAATATGTGCAAGATTAATTCGGGCAGCTTCCCGGGCTCCATATAGCAACCCTTGACAAATAATTGTCAGAAAATAACGGCAACAGGCGTTTCTGTTTTCTCTCCCGGGTCGTTTTGGAAAAGGTGATTTTTTCTCTTGTGCTGCAAAATAGAAATTAGCGTCACTCTTCTTGATTTTTACTGTATGCCGGTCGTGCTATTCAGATACACTTCCAGATTCGTATAGTTTTTACTTAGCGTATACAGGTTCCCACCTGACGGGAAATCGGGATTCAGATCGTTTTTCTTTTCCCAGTCGTCAGGCATCCCGTCGTGGTCGGAGTCAACCGGCGGTGTGGCAGATTGGTACTCCGGATATCCGGCCACACAAATACCGCCGCCCGGTGCTGTCCGACCGCACAAAAATCCTCATTATTCAACTGACCATTAGTTTTAAAAAAGATTTCGGGCTTAGGGTTAAATCGCAGAACCCCTAATACCCGAAATCTTAAAGGCCGGGGTTTATCAATTTACAGGTTATGGTCTCCAACGGGGATCCCCGGTAGTGGTTATACCGGAGAAGCCGTTATCAATAATTGTAAAATCCCCGGTTTCCGGCGAGCGGAATAAATCAGCAGAAATGCCGCTGTACTTTGTTACTCCAAAAATGTCATTGGAGCTGAAAACACAGTCTGAGGTCGCATAACTGTTATCGACTTCCGGATTCCCTGATGATTTGATCCAGTTGGAATTGGCTGGATCAAGCGTGGACCCGAATATGGAATTCGAAATCGTAAATTTAGGCGGGAAGGTAGTGTAATTGATGAAATACCCACCCTGGTTGACCAGTGCATCAAAGGTACAGTTGTCAATCAACAGCGAACTTGTTGTCACTTTATCCTCCCGGATAAAATAGTAGAAGTCGTAGAACGTACTGTTGTGGATTTCTATGTTGTCAATCAAAGCGCTGGAACTGGCATTGGCATAAAACATGGCATACTTCGACTTGACCCCTATACTATCCAGAACACTGTTTTTAATAAATAGCTTTGAGATCACATCTCCGACTGTTTTTAGCCTGATAAACGAATTGCTGAACTCCCCACGCGTTGTACAGTTTACAACGCTAACAGTACCAATCGTTGCCGCGTTGCTGACATTCATGAAATAACCGGACCCGTCCGTCGCTATGGTCAGATCGGAGAAACGCAGGGAATCGATCGTTCCGGTTGCATCGAAATTGCCGCTCAATAACAATACGGCAGGATCACTGAAGCCCATACCGCTCATGATGGTAACGGCCCGGTCAAAAGTATAGGAACTGGCAAAGGTATACGTCTGGCCGCGTGCCAGCAGAACAATACTGCCGGATGAGATCTGGGACAAAGTATCGTTTAATACCGTCGGCCTTCCTGCGATATCTCTCAAGTCGATGATATTGCCAATGACTGCCGGTTTGGTCATAAATCTGAGGATGCCTTTACTTTTTGAACCCGAAAAGATTTCAGCGGTATAATCAGTTCCCGGCTGCAATCCGCTTACTATCTTAAGGCCTGCACTGTTATCCTGGCTGCTGACCTGAACCTCGTTGGTTTTACCACTTGCAGCGGTGAATACGATATGATCTACTCCACGTGTGGTTGTCCAGCTCAGGCGAACGGCATTATCCAGAATATCAGCAGGTAGCAGCGACCCGAAAATCTGGACGCCGGTAAGTGTGAAGGCCCCGGTTCCATACAGCCAGTTCGAGGAATCCGCGATACTGGTGGCATTGGCACGAAGGCGTACAAAATAGCGCTGGCGATCTGCCAGGGAGTCGTCTGTTATTGTGAGAAATGTGGTGTCCACAACCAGGGAAAAATCCGGCGTGGACGTAAATGAGCTATCCTTTGAAATTTGAAGCAAATATGTCACATGCGCATTTGCTGAATATAACGATGGCGGCCATGAAATCGTGACCAGCGTATCGTGCGTTATAGTTGAAATGGAGGTGGGTGTAAATTCCCGACCCGGCTGGAAGGGGCTCACCAGCTTTTTCTCGCAGGAGGTGATAACCAAAACCGTCATTGACATCACCATCAATAGGATTACTCTTATAGAGGAAACTTGCTTCTTCATGGGTATTACTTTACAAGTGGTTAATTCTTTTTACTCATTTAATAACCATAATCCTGAGTCAGATTGGGATTGGTTTCAATGACTGATTGTGGCAGCGGGAACAGCTCACTGTGATTGGGTTTAAATCCTTCCGCATATTTGTCGAAATTATTCGATGTTGTCATGGTGGTGGTCACCCAACTGACTCCGGTATAGCCTGAAGGAGCACTGGCCGGAGCCGGTTTGTACAATGAATTAGCCCATTCCAGGGTCGTTGATCCTACCTTGTAATACATAGTTGTCGGCAACTGGTCATACGGGGCTACATGGTTAGCCATGTCAGCCAAAATGGTTTTGGTCTCGTTGAGCTTTTGTCCCAGTAAATTCCAGCGAACCAGGTCGAATTTACGAATGCCTTCTCCCCCAAATTCCCATGCCCTTTCATTCACTATAGCATTAAAGAATCCGGCCTTATTCGCAGGCGGGGTACCTACATCTCCCGGATGACCGGCAAACGCTCTTTCCCTAACCTGCAGATAGGCATCGATGGCTGCCTGAGTAGGCCCATTGTGAATTTCATTTTCAGCTTCCGCATACATGAGAAGCACATCAGAGAAGCGAAGAATGGGCCAGTTTAATCCCAGGTTCTGTGCGTTGTTTGTTGGGTCAAAACTGGGGTTGGTGATCCAGTTGCGACGGAATTTTCCATCAGCCAGACTTGTAACAGCCTGGGCTACAATCGTTCCATCCGCATTTACCCAATAGGGCGTGATCGTCACATCCCTCCGTGAATCCAGCGAGTCAAACGAATAGAAGTACGAAGGTAAAGGATAGACGCTTGAATTCCCTTTTCCATTCACGCGCGGACCATTATAATATCCAAGTTTACTGTCGGTTGAGCCGGTCCCGCCGCTCATGGCTACCTGGAACATGATTTCCCCGTAGGGATCTATTCTGTGAGCGTCTTCATCATTCTTCCACAAATCCTGGAAACTTGGGTCAAGACTGTGTTCATCGGGTCGTTGTATGATGGATGCGCACTCGGAATCAGCAATCTGGTAATATTTTAAGTAATCAGAACTGCGTTCCATCTTGCCGTCTTTTCGCAACGAATATCCACCGCGATACAGGGCTATCCTGGCACGAAGCCCTTTTACCGCACCCTTTGTGATGCGTTCGTCGTTTGGATCACCCAAACTCCCAACTTCCGATGTCCACGGCACGATTGCTTCGGCAATGTGTAAATCATTTATGATGTGATCATAGATACTGTCGCGATTGGTCTTATGCAGAAACAAATCCGGGTTATCGGCCGAGGGCACCCATTGCGCCGGTACATCCCCCCAGTCGCGTACCAGTTCAAAATAGTATTGGGCGCGCAAGGTCAATGCTTCTCCGTACAATCTGTGCAATTCACCTGTTTGCTGCGATGAACCATTTTTATACAGGTCCATCTGCGGAATATACTTGATGCACTGATTGGCTCTTTCGATACCCTGATAAAGCTGATTAAAGGGTTTAAACAACTGTTTATTGCTTGGCGTCAGGTTGTACCTTGAGATATCACGGCGATCCCCGTCGCCATCGCCTGTAGCTCCCATATAGATGTCAGAATCATATGGAAAATACATACTGACACGAATCCCATAGCCCTGGTCTCCAGCTAGGTCCTGGTAAGCGCCAAATACAGCTTTTCGTGCATTGTCAACGGTACTGAATACCGTTTCCGGTCCGGAAGACGATATGGGATGTGTATTCAGATAGTCCTTGCAAGAAATCGTGAGAGTCAGGATCCCTGTAATCAAGGTGACGTATAATACTTTTATTTTCATGACAATTCGTTTATGCTTTTAAAAAGTGACATTTAGACCAAAGACGTAGGAACGGCTTCTGGGATAGGCTGAGAAATCCACGCCGGGAGTCATTGGTGTGGACCGTCTCGTGTTCACTTCCGGATCGTAACCCGAATAGGGCGTAAATACTGCAAGGTTGCTTGCTGTGACATATAACCTCAATTTCTGGATAAACACCTTCCTCGTCACCTTATGTGGAAGGGTATATCCAAAGGTTATGTTGTTAATGCGCAGGAACGATCCGTCTTCCACAGCCCATGACTGCGGGGCAAAAGCGGCATTGGCACTTGTGATAGGTTGCCAGATTTTTGCGTTCTTGTTCAGTGCGGCCAGTTGGGTTGGGTCGGTTACAAAATTACCCTGTGCATCAACGGTACGCCAACGATCATTCATGATGCTTAGCAGATTGGCATACGGTGTGTATCCGCTTGAGAATTCCAGCTTGTTATCATTATATACTTTGTTCCCATACTGGAAATTGACAAATACGCTGAAATCGAAATTTTTGAAGGTAAATTGCTGATTGAGTCCTCCGAAGAACTTCGGATTAGCATTCCCGATGATTGTTCGGTCGTTGTCAAGATCGATGACCCCATCATTATTGAGATCTTTGAATTTTACCGTACCCGGCTGCGGGGCTGTACCGGTTATCGTACTATTGTCCGCGACACCATTTTTAAGGGTATAAGAACCGGTAGTTTTATCATAGTTGAAATCATTGAGTGTGTAAAACCCGTCATTCACCAGGCCATACATGCTGCCAACCGGCTCGCCCACTTTCACGATATAATCGGCAGGATTGTTACTGCCGGCCCACCCTGAATTGACAAGAAAGAAGTCCTGTCTGCCCAGATTCAACACTTTGTTCTGGTTAAACGAGATATTGAAACTGGCATCCCAGGTAAAATCTTTCTTCTCGATGAGGTAGGTATTCAGTTGAAGTTCAAAACCATTATTACTCGTTGAACCCACGTTCTGAATCTGCGTGGTATAACCCGAGGTCGATGGTACAGCCACGTTAACCAATAGATTCTTGGTCTTGTTTCTATAGTAATCGGCATTCAGTTGAACCCGGCTCTTGAATAAAGACAGATCAATACCGATGTCCCTTGATATGTTGGCCTCCCATTTCAGATAGGGATTAGCAAGAGCCACCGATCCATAGGCCGTCCTGAGTTGATTTTCCAGGCCGTAGTAGTTGCTGCCGGTGGCAAACTGCGTCAGATACAAAAAGGAATCTATGCGGTTGTTCCCTGCTTCCCCGTAGCTCAATCGTAATTTCATGTCGGATACAAAGGATTGCAGCGACTGCATGAAGCTCTCCTGGGAAATACGCCAGGCCAAAGAAGCGGATGGGAAATAACCCCATTGACGTCCCGGTGCAAACACAGACGACCCGTCTGTTCGCATGCTCAGTGTAGCCAGGTATTTATCCTTATAATTGTAATTCAACCGGGTGAAGAAGGACAGGATACGTTGCATGTCTTCACTGGACGTTGGAGACGACTGCGCAAACCCCGTCGGAGGACTGGCCAGGTTCAAATTGCCTAACGCTTTCTCTGATGTGGTGAAATTTGGGAAGTAACGCTGAACAATACCTTCCGTTTGATACCGGTATTCGTAGGTCTCTTGTCCAATCAACAACTGGATGCTATTATTCTTATTGAAATCCCCTGTGAGCGCGCTGTTGTTGAAGGTCAGCACGTTTGAATTATCAAAGGTTGTATACGTATTGTTATTAACGGTAGCGATAGGCATCCCATTACCGTTTGCCCGTGAGTTGTAGGCAAGGCTGTCATCATATTGATTTGCGTTCCTCTGCTGATAATCGTAGCCCACGGTAGTGCGGAATGAAAGAAATTTGCTGATAGCCAAATCTGCAGTACCACTCAGCCCGGCGACTGTCTGGTCTTGCTTTTTGTACTCAGACTGAATGAGAAGCAACGGATTCACCAGATAGAGTCCGTTGGCATTGGTATTGTCAACCAGACTTGCATCATAATACTCTATGGATTGCCCGGGAGACAGATAGGGCACAAAACGAACGGCTTGCCGGAGAAAATTCGTACTGCTGCTGCCCGGATTTGAGGTCCCCGCACCATCAATTGACTGACTGTTGAACCGGACATTGAAGCCAACTTTAAACCGGTCACTTACCTGGTGATTCAGACGGAAATTGATCAGTTTTCGATTATAACCCGAACCTTCCATGATGGCAGGTGTCTCGTTATCCGTCAGACTCAGGTTTACCTGGGTTTGAGCATTGCCGCCCGTTATATCGATATTGTGAGATTGAACCACAGCGGCACGTCCGAATACCTGATTCTGCCAGTCAACTGCCGGAGCCTGTTTGTATTGGGACAAATCGTTCCAGGTACCGAATGTTTGTACGAAATTACTAAGGCCCTGTGAGCTGCCCTGCGTGCGCTCATATTGGTATAACACATAGTTGTACGGATCCATGACATTGAGTTCCTTGGCCATCTGCTGAACACTGACGTATCCGTTATAACTAACCGTGGTCCGTCCTCTCCGACCACCTTTTGTAGTGATGATAACAACCCCATTGGCACCGCGGGCACCGTAAATAGCTGTGGCTGAAGCATCCTTGAGGACATCAATGGATTGGATATCTTGAGGTGATATTGTGGAAAGAGCGTTATCTACAATCATGCCATCCACGACATACAATGGTGAGTTATCCTGAGTGATCGATCCACCACCCCTGACTCGGATCATTACCTGGGCATCGGGGGAACCTTCTGAACCGGTCACCTGCACCCCTGCCAAACGCCCTGCCAATGCTTCCGCCGCCGAGGCAGAATTAACCGGAATATCCTTCAATTGTCTGGCACTTACCGACGACACCGAGGCTGTCAGGTCTTTACGTCTCACCGTGCCATATCCAACAACAACCAGTTCCTGCCCTTCAATCGCTTTTTGTCGAAGAGAGACATTAATTTTTGAGCGTCCGTTTACAAGTATCGTTCTTGAGATATAACCGATATATGTATATACAAGGGTATCTTTCCCACTCGGAATATCCAGGGTGTATTCGCCGTTGGCATTTGTTGCTGTTCCGATTGTAGTTCCTTTCACAACTACGTTTACCCCTGGCAAGGCTTCCCTTGTACTCGAATCCGTGACCTTCCCGCTGACAGCAAATTGAATCTTATCGCCCGAATTAAGTTCAACCTTGCTCTTGGTCACGCTAGCCTTGAGAACTGCAAAGGAGTGGCTGTTTAAACGCACCACACGCACAGGAAAGCCACTAAAAATATCCTTCGCGGCTTGCAAAGCGTCATCCGGAATCGTTTTGTCATACTTCACACGTTTGCCATCAAGGGAACCGCTTTCGTAAAGAAAAACAATTCCATAATGATTCTGCAACATTTGCACAGCATCGTGCAGCGGCAAATCATAGAGCATATTATTGTAATAGTCTGAGCTATTAGCGAGAAAAGTTCCAGGCAATTTGTCTCTTTGATTAGCTGGTTTTTGGGCAGATGCAACGAACGGCATCAATCCCAAAAATACAACAGAAATCATAACCTGTAACGAGTTACGCTTCATCCTTACTCCTGTTCCTGTTTGGTGTTATTGTGAAATTTTCCGACATATACCGTATCCCGTGACACGTGCATCGGAATACTCAGCACGTTTGACACAACCTTTATCATGTCAGCCAATCCACCCCGGTCGACCCCTCCACTGAGTTCTTTGCGAAGCAATGCTGAATCACACACGACGACTGGTGCGCCATAAAAATTTCTGATATCGTTGATAAAAGTTCGCAGCGGGGTATGATAGAAGTAGAGTGTCTTTGTAGTCCACGATGTATAAACCCGTGTATTTACCTCCCTGACTGTCATACGATGATCACCGGAAGTAATGGTGGCCATTTGTCCGGGTTTGAGTTGTACAGATCTTAACTGCCCCGTAGGCCAACTCGGTGTGACATTTACGATGCCACGCTTTAGTACGACAGTCATCTGATTATTAAATGTCGAGACATTGAAGGCGGTACCGATATCCCGAACCGTTCCAAAACTAGTCACGACATCAAATTTTACGTTCCCATCCTGTTGCGTCTCAGCTATATCGAAGTATGCCTGGCCTTCCAGTCTTACTTTCTTGATTTTTTCCCTCAACCAATCGCTTTTATGTATCAGGCGGGAATTGGGGGAGAGTATAATTTTTGAACCTTTGGAGAACGCGAAAATCTTTTGCTGCCTGTAACCGGTGGTTACTGTTACATCAGCAATGTCAGGGTGTTTGCTATAGGCTTTTCGACTTTGCGAAATCAATCGATACCCGATAGCTGCCAGCGACACAAAACAGAGGACGACAGCATAACGGATAAGAACACGGGATCTAAAGTTCTTCCGCCCAATCGAGGGGCCCGAAAAAGAACGTACCCGATTGACCCTATTTAACTGACCGTAAAATCGTCTCCATCTCTTGTCAACGGACAGGCTATATGCAGGTACAAACCGGAGTTCATGCAACAGTTTGTATGCCTGCATGAAGGCTTCCTTGTGTTCAGATGACTCGTCAGACCATCGCTTCCACTTCTCCTGCTCACGCCGGGAAGCGGTACCATAAACATAGTGATGAAATGACTCATCCCCCAGTAAATAATTGATTAAACGGTTTACTTTCTCCAAGCGAAGAACAGACTTTGGGTTTTTTAATACTTTTAACTCTTTAATAGAGACGCGCCGATTGCAATTGTCCCTGTTACCGGTAAAATTTTTTAAAATAATTATTGCGTGGACGCCAGTAAAATGGCTAACAATAGCAACATTTTGAGATGAGGGGCTCTGTTTAAAATGATAATTTTCAATCTTATCAGAGCTTCCGACATGTAATTCCTGACGGTATGTCCCTTCAATCCCATTATTTGAGAAATTTCCTCGTAATCCATCCCGTTTACAAAATGAAGATAGATCACCTCCCTCTTTTGTACCGGTAACATATTAATAGCATCGGCTATAATCCGGCGCTGCTCCAGATCATTTTCTGAAGCAATCATAATATCGAGGGCAGAAAACCGGATATCAGGTTGTGCCTCAGTATGATATGTTTCCAGATTTATTTCTTTATGTTCTTTACCCTTTAACCGGATCAACCTGCGTCGAAGCGATATAATCAGGTATGTGGTTATCGATGCGGCGGGCTTTAACCGTTCCCTGGTTCGCCAGATTGTTGCAAATACATCCTGAATGGCATCTTCAACGATCTCATCGTCATTGATCAGCTTTCTGCCATAGTTATATAGACGAATGTATTGTTGTTTAAATAACTCGGCTAAAGCTTCCTCATCGCCCTGACATAATCTTTGCCAGAGTAACGACAGACGATTCCGATCAATATGCTGGGAATGTTTGTTATCCATCATACGTCTAAAAAACTTTTCCTCCGAAGACGCCATTCTTTATGTAAGTGGCTGGATGGAACCACTGTTCATACTGTTAAAACTTCAGAAAGGGCTGACCCTCTTATATAAAAACCACTCCAATTTAAGTTCTGCCTAGAACTTTTTGAAGTTAGCACATTATCGCGTACGGAAAAACACAATCAGAACAAGTTTTTTAAAAAAAAATCTTTTTTTGCTTTTCCTTTAAAATAAGCTTAACGATGCAGATTCCTGCCAGAGGCATCAAATTTTACTTCTTCATTCCACTCTCTCTTAAGAACTCTGTACAGATAATGATCGATGTATTTCCCCTCACTAAATTCAACTTCGGACAGGCGCGCTTCCTGTCGGAACCCCAGCCGTTCGGCCACCTTCCGACTCCGATCGTTCTCTACGGCACACTGTATTTCAATCCTGTTCATTCCCAGCCCGGTGAACGCGTAATCTATAAGCGCCTCACACGATCGCGTTACAAATCCTCTGCCTTCCCATCGCTGATCGATCCAGTATCCAAGGGCACAGGCATGATCGGCGAGATGTAACCCCTGGAATCCAACCAAACCGATGATCTTCTTATCGTGAATAACACCAAGTTGAAATCCGGGATGGTTGCTTTTTTGATTTTCAGAATCCGACAATTCCTCGAACAGACGCCTGTTCTGATCGATAAAATACTGGGTGGCTGCCAGCGTCGTCATATTAATGATCCACCGCTCCCAGTTTTTGAGATGCTCACGGTTTAATGAAACCAGATGGAATAATTCCACTGTCTGTGTTCTCTCGAACAAACGAAGGGAAGTATTCGTATCAACCGGGATATTCATTTTGCGACTTCGGTATGCAACAGCGTTTGATATAACGACCTGGATCTGTCAATAAGTTCTTCCATAGATGCATCATTTACAATGATGTAATCGGCATAAATGCGTAGTTGTTTAGGATCAGCCTGGCGTTCCATTCTGGCCTTTACCCGTTCAGAATCTGTCTCATCCCGGATACTAACCCTGACAATTCGTTCTTCTTCCGGGGCTTCGACCAATATGATCACATCCAAATGTTCGGGGCGACCTTCATTGAGCAGAAGCGCCGCTTCTTCAACAAACATCCGGAATCCCTCATCTTCCGCTTCGGTTGCCATCCGTTTTACCTCATCCTTCACCCGCGGATGAACCAGCCTGTTCAATTCTTCAACACGTCCCTTATGAAAGGCTTCCCATGCAAGATATTCACGATTCAATTGCCCCTTTTTGTCATAGGCATCATCTCCGAATACTGACTTTATTGCATCACGTAATTTCACATCGTGGGTCATCAGTTCTTTGGCAAGTTCATCGGCATAGACTACCTTCGCACCTAACGATTCCCATATCCGGCAAATCGTCGTTTTGCCGCTCCCAATTCCACCCGTGATGCCTGCTTTAATCATATCAAGAGTACTTAGGAGTACTTCAAACCAGGGTATTTCGCTTTTCTGCTTCCGCGGTTTCCGGATAGTCTGTTGTATAATGTAGTCCCCGGCTCTCGCGTCGCTGCATGGCAGAACGTATGATGAGGTACGCGACAGCGATCATGTTCCTCAGTTCACACAGAGGCACACTGACTCTGTTGCGTTCATAAAAATCTTCAACCTCATCGTAGATTAATTTGGTCCTGCGAAAAGCCCGCTCGAGGCGATGAGTGCTTCTCACGATACCCACGTAATCCCACATGATCTGTTTCAGTTCCAGCCGGTTGTGCGAGATCAGGATCCATTCATCGGTATCAAAGGTACCGGTGGCATCCCATTCGGGAACATCACCCGTGCCCGATGCCGTTTTAACATATTCAATCGCAGCGACAGCCGCGTGATCCGCAAAGACAGCAGCCTCAAGCAGGCTATTGGAAGCCAGCCTGTTTGCTCCATGAACACCGGTACATGCCACCTCACCGCAGGCCAGCAATCCGTTTATGGTAGTTCTTCCATCCAGATCTGTCAGAACACCCCCACACTGATAGTGGGCCGCCGGAACGACCGGTATAAATTCTTTTGTGATATCCAGACCGAACTGAAGGCACGTGTTGTAGATATGCGGGAAACGTGATTTGATGTCACCCGAATCGAGGTGAGTTACATCGAGGAAGACGCAGTCGTCGCCGGATTTCTTGAGCTGGTCGTCGATGGAACGTGCTACAATATCGCGAGGCGCAAGATCAGCACGTTCATCATACTGCTTCATGAAAGCTTCCCCCTTCTTATTCTTCAATATCCCTCCATGACCACGCACCGCTTCCGAGATCAGAAATGAGCTGGCGTCGGGGAGGCATAAAGTGGTGGGATGAAACTGGAAGAACTCCATGTTCGCCACTCTCGCCTTGGCCCGGTAAGCCATTGCCACACCATCACCGGTGGCCACATCCGGATTTGTGGTATGCAGGTACACCTGACCCGATCCGCCGGAAGCCAGCAATGTTGCCCGTGCAAGGTATACATCAACACGATTGGCCTCAATATCGAGGATGTAGGCACCAAAACAGTGAATATCCTCATCATATCGGGTAACACGCCTGCCAAGATGATGTTCCGTTATCAGCTCTACGGCAAAGTGATGTTCAAACATGCTGATATTCGGATGCTCATGGACACGATCGAGCAATACCCGCTCGATTTCATGACCGGTGGTATCCTTGGCATGAACGATGCGATTTGCGGAATGCCCCCCTTCCCTGCCCAGATCCAGGCTTCCTTTGTTGGAGTGCGTGAATTGAACACCCATCTCAATCATCTCACGGACCTTGCCCGGACCTTCACGTACAATCTGTTCTACGGCCTCGCGGTTGCATAGTCCGGCACCGGCAATCAGGGTATCCTCGACATGTTGCCGGACACTGTCATCCGGCAACATAACTGCAGCGATTCCACCCTGAGCATAATTGGTATTCGCCTCGGATTTCTCCTTTTTTGTGATAATGCAGACCCGGCCATGATCCGCCACCTTCAGGGCGTAACTTAGTCCGGCAGCACCACTGCCTATGATCAGAAAATCGTATTCGTGTTTCATTCACTCATCAGGTAAGCTTTGATGAAATCGTCCAGTTCCCCATCCATCACAGCACTTACATTGGACGTTTCATGTTCAGTGCGGTGGTCCTTGACCATATTATACGGATGCATCACATAGGACCTGATCTGCGATCCCCACTCATTCGCCTTCTTCGTCGATTCAAGTTCGCTCCGTGCCGCATCGCGTATCCGTTGCTCCAGTTGATACACGCGCGATTTGAGCATCTGCATGGCCTTCTCACGGTTCTGCAACTGGGAACGCTCCTGCTGACATTCGGCAACGACGCGTTCGGATGATCCATCCGACAGTTTCCCTGTCCATATAAGCCGAACACCCGTCTCAACCTTGTTCACGTTTTGTCCGCCCTTGCCGCTCGAGTGGAAACGCTGTAGCTCGACGTCATCGGGGTTCAGGTCGATCTCGATGTTGTCATCGACCACGGGATAGACAAATACCGAACAAAACGAGGTATGACGCCTGGCATTACTGTCAAAAGGCGATATCCGAACCAGCCGGTGAACCCCTGTTTCCGCTTGCAGGTAACCATAAGCGGATTTGCCTTTAAACTCAATGGTAGCACTTTTAATACCGGCCACCTCTCCCGGTTGCAGCTCCAGGGTGTTGACAGCATATCCGTTTCGTTCCCCCCAACGTACATACATACGATATAACATCTGGGCCCAATCCTGGCTTTCCGTACCGCCGGCACCGGGATTGATGGTCAGGATCGCATCGCGGTGGTCATCCTCACCCTGAAGCATATTTTTCAGCTCAAGGTCTTACACACGCGACTTCAGCCGTT
>Ga0102953_1000885_pt1 | contig 19707 bp, 19 predicted proteins | sample SalPon2A_C_D2_MG_FD_78509 | JGI IMG/M metagenome (GOLD analysis project Ga0102953, IMG submission 78509) | Soil microbial communities from South San Francisco under conditions of wetland restoration - Salt Pond MetaG R2A_C_D2_MG | ecosystem: Environmental > Terrestrial > Soil > Wetlands | place... | reverse complement strand
CTTCTGGCGATCCGAGAAGGCGTTCGCCGCCGACCGGCCGCGCTCCTCGTTGTACATCTCCTGGAGCAGGTGCAGCATCTGCGAGCGCGAAAGCTCGAGGTTCAACTCCAGCAGCGTCAGGACCGCGTCCGTCTCTTCGACGGCGTTCAAGTCCTCGCGTTGCAGGTTCTCCATGATGGAGACCTCGAGCGCCTCGCGATCGTCGATCTCCACGACGATGGCGGGGATCTCGGTCAGGCCCGCCAGCTGCGCCGCCCGCGTCCGCCTCTCCCCCGCCACCAGCTCGTAGCCCTCGGCCGCCCTGCGCACGATGATGGGCTCCAGCACGCCCTTGTCGCGCACGCTGGCGGTGAGCTCGGCCAGGCCCGCCTCGTCGATGTACTTGCGAGGCTGCTTGCGGTTGTAACGGATCTCGTCGACGGGCACCGCGCCCAGCGCGGCCTCGCCCTCGTTCTCACCCAGATCGCCCAAGATGGCCTCGAAGACAGCCGTGCGGTCGAGGTCCTGCCGTCGCTTCTTAGCTGTCATCGGTGCCTCCCACGGCCTCCACCAACTCCTGTGTGACGACGCGGATCTCTTCGTCCGCCACGCTGCCGGGTGCGTAGACCGGGATCGGCACACCCTCCACCTGCGCGTCGGAGTAGTAGGCGGGCCGGCTGTTCAGCGGCGTCGAGATGGGGGCGAATGCCCGGAGCTGGCTCTGGATGATCTCGAGGCTCTCGCGGTCGTGCCGGGTCCTGCGATCATGCTGCGTGAGGACGAACAGCGCGATGCTGAGATCGCGAGCTGCCTTGCGGTACTCGCGGACCATCTTGATGACCGTCGGGATGCCATCGAGCCCCTTCCGGTTCGTAGGAAGCGGCACCACCACGTGATCCGCCGCAACCACCGCAAGCGCGGACAGCTGGCCGAGGCTGGGAGGCGGATCGATCAGCACGAAGTCGTACCCCCGCAGGCGCCGCACCGACTCGCGCAATCGCATCACGCCCATGAAGATGCTCATGACCTCGCGTTCGATGATGGCGATGTTGAGATGGCTGGGAATGATGTCGACGCCGTGCGTGCGGAGCGGCGCAGGGAGAGCCAGATCGACTTCGGCGTCGTCCTCGGCGCTCGCTTCCGGATCGCCGATGATCGCCGGGTAGACGGTCTGAGACAAGGCCACGTCCTCCTCGACGCCCATCCACGTCGTAAGATTGGCCTGCGGATCGACGTCGATCAGCAAGACCCGGTACCCCATCTCTCCCAGTACGAAGCCGACGTCCCGCACCGTGCTCGTCTTGGCGACCCCGCCGGCGTGATTGAAGAACGTCAGGACCTTCACTGGCTCCCCTTCATCCCCACGACAGAAGCGGTGTTGCCTCGGGCGCCCGACATCCCGCCGGATCACCGACCCCTCGCCGCCTCCGCCGGTGGCGGCGCTGCCGGCCGCCGCTCCCGCGAGGCCCCGACAGCACGTATCGCGGTGATTCTACCCCATCGCTCGGCGCCCAGCCGGCGGCGTGCAAGAACCCTGCGGGCGCTTCTCCGGGGCGCGCCATAACGTTATGGCGGAGCGCTCCGCCGGACCCGCTTCGGCCCACCGACTGCGGTCGTCCCGTCCGCTCCCCCGCCCCGACTCGTTCCCCCGCCAAGGCCGACTGCGCCCACGCTCCCGTCGCCTGGATCGGTTGCACACCCCCAGCCGGCCCCACACCCCATGCCGCGATGCCACTCCGCCGCCGATCCCCCGAATCCCCGCAACGGCCGCGGAACCAGGCGCCACAGCGAAGCTGGATGCGCACCCCCCTCGTGCGTCGACACCGGGCGGCGATCCATCGACCTACGTACCGAACTCCCCGCCCCCTCGACCGCTACCGGGTCGCCCCACCGCACGCTCGCCGAGCGAACGCGGAGCACCGCTCCGCCGTCTCTCCGTGGCACCGCGCTCCGACCCACCGGGCCACGTTACCCGGCCACCTGCCGCCCCGGGCCTCTAGCGCCCGCAGCCACGGCGCCGCCCCCCCCGCCTCGGAGCGACCGCGCGACTCCACGGGTGGACACGGTTCCGGCACCCCGGAGTCCGGCCGCCCCGCCTGCCGCCGCCTGCTCGGGGCGCCGGCCCGTCCGCTGTCACGAGGCCTCCTGCCCTCCGCTCGCCAGCTCCCGAGTCCCCCATATTTCCCACCATCGCCGCGCGCTCCCAGCGCCACCGGACGCGCCGCCCCCTCCCACGAGCGAGGCATCGGCGCGAGTCGCGCTCACCTCACGCCGCGGGACTTGCCCTGGCGCTTCCGATCTCGCGCCTCCACCCCACCGCCTCCGAGCGCCCGCAGGTGACGCAAGCGCGGCCGCCTGTCCCGCCAGCCCCCGGCACCACCCGCCGCTCCCCGAACGCGCAATGCCTCCTCGCGTGCCGGCCCCTGCCTCACCAGCACCGCCCGCGGCCTAAGCGCCAGCCGCCAGGGCGGGGGAGACCCCGTGCCACTCTGCGCCCGCCGCACCCCCGCCGCCATAACGTTATGGCGGCCGTGCCCGCCCGCACGGCCCAGCCACAACCCGACCGCGCCCCCCTCGTCCACCGCGCCGGCCACGACGGGCACATCACGGCGGGCACCTCTCGAGGGCCCACTCCGCCCGAATCCGAAGCGCCGCCCTCGCCCGGTTCCAAGGCCGAGTCGGTACCCGCCGCTTCCCACTTCCGCCACCATCAGCCCGGAATCCTCGGATCCACCGGCTCGCGTACCCAGGCTTTCCCGCGATTGCGCGCGTTCGTCGACCGCGCCCCCACCGCCAGCAGACCCGCGACCGCCAGCCTCCCAGGCGCGCTGAACACGGTCCACTCACGCCGACAACCCCCGCCCCGGGACCACCTCTTTGCGGCCTCGGGTGCGTCGACGCGACCGCGTCCGTCCCGGCCCAGCGCGCCCGGATGCCCCCTGCTGCGCCCGAGCCGCGCAGAAGCGGCCACGCCCAACCGCGCAACGGGAAACGAGCGGTACCCTAATGCGCACAGGCGGGAAACTAGCGGGACTCGCCGCTGCTCCGATCCACTCCCGGCGATCCCCTGGCCGAACCGGGGAAGACGCGGTACCCCTTCGCGAACCGCGGAATTAGCGGTACCGCCTCATCGCATCCGATCCACGCGCTCGCGCCGTGTGGGCGGGACGGTGATCCCACCGCGACGTGCGCGCTCGGTCCTTGGGGGTGCTGTAACCTCGACCCATCAACAGCGGGATTCGGCTTTGTGGTGTTTGAGCATAGCGATTCCTTTCCTATTGATGGAGTGCCCATATGTACGTCCGGGACGGCGTTCGCGGGATCGAACCGGGGAACGGGGGGGACCAACGCGGGACCCGAAGGGGACCGGTACGGGACAGGCGCGGTACCGTTGCGGGGAACGTTCGGGACCAAGTGGGAATGCCAGGGTACGGAAGTGGGGAAGATGCGGGACGCGGTTCCCCAGATGGTGCGCACGCGTGGGGATTGGTTGACAGGCATTCCCCGCATACGTATGATGCGGCAATCCAGCTGGAGGCCGGCGCTTGATCAGCCGTGAGGCAAGTCTGAGGGGTGAAGGGGTAGAGCCGGACGAACCCCGCGGCGGGGGACACGCCACCACGCAGCGGAGCGAGGAAGCCCGGGCGGAGGCCGATGCGGGGGAGAGGGCGCGAGCGGGCGACAAGGGGCGCGGCAAGCCCGCTTCGCGGTCCGGCGGCTCGGAACGTCGCGGGGCGAACCTGTCGATCACGCAGGCGAACCCACTGGCGCTCAGTCGTCAGGAGATGGGCATCCTCACCAAGCGACTGCTCGTGCTGGCACTTTCCGACATCACCCGCGAAGACGACGAGTTGGAGCCGATTCGCATCACCGCGTGGGAGTACGCGCAGCTCTTCAACATCAAGGGGAAGTCGATCTACTCACGCATCGAACAGTCGGCGCGGGAGTTGCTGGAGCAGACCGTCCAGATCAAGGAGCCCAACGGCGATTGGGTGATGTTCCAGTGGGTGAGTGAGGCGCGCTACGAGAACGGCAGGGACAGCAAGGAGCAGATGGCGTGCATCGAGCTGAAGGTGCACGAGAAGCTCAAGCCCTATCTGCTCCAGCTACGCCGCGACTTCAGCATCATCCCGACCGAGCAGTTGCTCAGCTTCGAGAGTTTCAACAGTATGCGCCTATTCGAGGTGCTGTACACGGCCAGCTACGCCGGGGAGCGGAGCGAACTCGTCTTCGACATCGAGGACCTGAAGCTTCGCCTCGGCCTCGACGGCAAGTACGATCGCTTCAAAGACTTCCGTTACGTTCTCGACAAGGCTCAGGCCGAGTTCAAGCGTTACACCTGTCTGGTCTTCAGCTACCGCGCCGAGAAGGTGGGGCGGAAGTACCGCCGGGTGCACTTCGCCATCGTCAAGAACGAGGTCTTCAAACCGCGTGTGCGACTCCCGGCCAGCCTCGCCAATCGGGTCAAGCGCGAGACGGATACCGAGCAGCTGGTGCGCGAGTTGCAGGCGCGCGACGCCTTGCAGGAGATCGGCTGGGCCCAGGACAGTGACCGGACGATTCAGCGCTACGGCGCGCAGCGCGTGGTGGATATCGTGGCGTACGCCCGCAAGCTGTCGGGGAAGGCCGAGGCCGCGGGCCGGCCCATCTTCAACCTGGCAGGGTTCGTCAACAACCTCTTGCAGCAGGGCGTGGAGCCGCCGAAGGCGCCGCCCCAGGACGACGACCAGCGGCTCTCCCGCGAGGAGGTACGCAGCATCGCCACCTCGATCGCCGACAGCTTCCACCAGCATCGGCGGCAACGGGCCGAGGAGAGCTGGGCCCAACTCACCGAGGAGCAGCGTGAGCTCATCCACACCCTGATGCAGGCGACGCTCCACCGCTTCACGCTGGAGCGGATCGAAGCCGACGCCTGGCGCGGCGGCTTGTACGAGAGCAGCCGCATGGAGGTCATGGCGAGCCACAACTTCGTGACGTTCCCGACGCACCTGCAGGACGTCACCGTGTTCGTGCGCACACTCGATCTCCTGGCCGAGTACGCCGACGACAACCGCAAGGCCATCCTGGCCGAGCTGCGGGAGTCGGATTGAGCCGCCGCGGGGGAGGGCGCGGCTGCCTATAATCGCGGCATGTGCGGGCGCTACACGCTCTACCACCACGAGGAGGATCTGGACGCCCTGTTCGGCGTGGCCGGCCTTGCGCCGGCCGAGCGCTTCAACATCGCCCCCAGCCAGGCGGTCCCTATCGTCACGCAGCGCTCGGACGGGGTGCGCGAGGCGCTCACGGCGCGCTGGGGCCTCGTGCCGCACTGGGTGAAGGATCTCGCGACCTTCAAGGCGAATCTGTTCAACGCGCGCTCCGAAGGCGCGGCGGAGAAACCCTCGTTCCGGGACGCGATGCGCCGCGCCCGCTGCCTCCTCCCCGCCAGCGGCTTCTACGAGTGGGCGAGCGCCGAGGGCGGCAAGCGGCCCTACTACATCAGCCGCGTCGACGGCCAACCGCTGGCGCTGGCCGGCCTCTGGTCGGTGTGGCGCAAGGGAGAGGTGCCGGTGCTGAGCTGCACCATCCTCACCACCGCCCCGAACGCGGTGGTGCGCCCACTCCACGACCGCATGCCGGTCATCTTGGACGAAGCGGAGTTCGAACGTTGGCTCGACCCTGACGTGGACGACCCGGCCGCTGTCGAAGACCTGTTGGACGCCTACGAGGATGACGCGCTGCAGGCGTACCCGGTGTCGCGGGCGGTCGGTAACCCCGCCTTCGACGGGCCCCAGCTAATCCGGCGCGAGCCGGCCTGACGCTCACGCCCACGCCAGCCACAGGCCGCCCAGCGTGAGCGTCAGGAGTGTGACGGGGACGCCCACGCGGGCGTAGCTCCAGAAGTCCACCTCGGCCCCGGCGCGCCTGGCCGACTCGGCAACGATGAGGTTGGCGACGGATCCCACCAGGGTGAGGTTGCCTGCCAGCGTGGACGCCATGGCCAGCTGCAAGGCGCGCTCAGGGATCCCCGCGGACGTCGCCGCCGGCAGCAGGACCATGACGGCGGGCACGTTCGACAGCAGGTTCGAGGCGAGCGCGACCAGCGCCATCAGCCCCACCGAGCCCGCCTGACTCGCCCACAGGAGCATGGATGCCGCCACAGGCGTGGCCGCAAGCGCAGCCACGATCACGAACAGGCCGGCGAAGAGGACCAGCAGCCGGACGTCGACTCGACCCAGGAGGGCGCCGGCCCGCCGTGGCGCCGTCGCCATCACCAGCCCCGCTGCCGCCAGAGCGGCCTCGGCGGGCGGCACGCGTGCCACGAACGCCGCAACCATGCCCAGGGCGATCGCGGCGGTCACGGCCACTCGGCCACGCCGCAGAGCCGGCGGCTCCGCCGCTGGCGCCTTCGTCACGGGGCCGGCAAGCTCGTTTCGGAAGAGGGTCAGCACGGCACCGGCGACCACCGCCAGCGACAGCAGGGCGATCGGCGCCAATGCCGAGGCGAACCGGAGGTAGTCGATGCCGGCCGCCACGCCGACGAGCACGTTCTGCGGGTTGCCGGTGAGGGTGGCGACACCGCCGGCGTTGGCGGCCATCGCGAGCGCCAGCAGGTAGGGGAGCGGGCGCACCCGGAGCCGGCGTGCCAGCGTGACCACGAGCGGCGTCAGCATCAGCACCACGGTGTCGTTCAGGAACAGCGCCGACAGGAATCCGGCAACCGCCACCAGGGCAACGACCAGCGCCCGCGGTGAAGAGGTCCTGGCCGCCACGGCGAATGCCAGGTAGCGGAAAGCGCCCGCGTCGGCGAGGCCCGCGTTGACGATCATCACCGCGAGCAGCAGGAGCAGAACGCGCCCGTCGATCGCCCGCCAGAGCCCCTGCACCCCCTGGCCCTCGAGAAGCGTCACCACCAACGCGCCCACGGCAGCGACGGCCGCTCGATCGAGCCGGACACGCGGGACACGGCCGAAGCCGATCGCCAGCAGCGTGGCGGCCGAGACGAGCACGATGGCGAGGTCATGCAGGGCGTGGGCGGGCATGATGGCTTGGCGTCGGCGCCCTCGAGCATACCCGCTGGCGGTTGCCACGCGCCCGGGCAGATCGCGCAGCGCAGGGTGTGCGCTGGCTCACAGGGCTACCTTACTTAATAAGGTATCGTTCGGCCATGAACGGTTCCTGGCGTCGTCCGGAGGCATGCTGAATGGTCGCGCTCGCCTTCGTGGCCGGGGCCTTCGCGGCCGTCATCGCCGTCGGCATCGCGGCGGTGGCGGTCAACGACGCGTTGGAGCGGTGGTGGGCGCAGCGCGCGGGTGGCGGTGGCCGGGCCGGCGAGCCCGCCGCGCCGGGCTACCCGGTCGCGTGCGGGGTCCCGTCGCCGCGGGTCGACCTCTATGCGGAGCCGGCGGGGTCGCGGTCGGCCGCGCGTGGCGAGCGGCCGGGTCGCTCCTCCCCGCTGCGCAGGTCCGAGGCGGCGCGGCCGGGCGCATGGCGCTGAGGCCCGACACGTACGCGGCTCGGGCGCGCACGGGGCACGTGTCCCGGCGGCGCGCCTCCGTATGATGAGCGCATGGCACGAGCCGAGGACGCGTCCGACCGCGCCGAGGAGCTGCGCGAGGAGCTCCGCCACCACGATTACCTCTACTACGTCAAGGCCGAGCCGGAGATCAGCGACGACGCCTACGACGCGCTCTTCAGGGAGTTGCGCGAGCTGGAGGAGCAGCATCCGGAGCTCGCCACCCCGGACTCACCGACGCAGCGCGTGGGCGGGGCTCCCATGGAGGGACTGGCGACGGCCGCGCACGCCCAGCCGATGCTCAGCCTTGACTCCAGCTCCGACCAGGATGACCTCCGCGCTTTCGACCAGCGCATCCGGCGCGCCGTTGGCGATCAAACGGTGCGCTACTCGCTCGAGCCCAAGATCGACGGCCTGAGCGTCGAGCTGGTCTACGCCGACGGCATCCTCGAGCGGGCGGTGACGCGCGGCGACGGCAGCGAAGGCGAGGTCATCACCCCGAACGTGAAGACCATCGCCCCGGTGCCGCTACGGCTCCGGAGCGAGGAGCGCGGCGTCCCCCCCCGGCTGTCGGTCCGCGGGGAGATCTTCATGCCGCTCGACGCCTTCGACGACGTCAACGAGGAGCTCATCAACGCCGGCAAGCATCCCTTCGCCAACCCCCGCAACGCCGCGGCCGGCAGCGTTCGCCAGCTCGATCCCAAGCTCAGCGCCGGGAGGCCGCTGCGCATCTACTGTTACGACGTGCTCCAGGGGCTCGAGGACGTGTCGACACAGTCCGAGCTGCTCGCTGCGTTGCGGGCGTGGGGGCTGCCGGTCAACCCCATCAACGCCGAGGCCGAAGACGTGGACGGTGTGCTGGAGTACTTCCAAGACGTGGCCGAGCGCCGTGACAGGCTCTCCTACGAGGTCGACGGGGTGGTGGTGAAGCTGCAGGCGATGGAGGCCCGCCGCAGCTTGGGATCCACCAGCCACCACCCGCGCTGGGCGTTCGCCGTGAAGTTCGTCCCTCGCACCGAGACCAGCCAGGTGCTGCGGATCATCCCTAGCGTGGGGCGGACCGGGGTGGTCACGCCGATCGCCATGTTGCGCCCCGTGTCGATCGGCGGCGTGACGGTCAGCCGCGCGAACCTCCACAACGTCGACGACCTCCGGCGCAAGGACATCCGCGAGGGCGACACCGTCCGCGTGGAGCGGGCCGGGGACGTGATCCCGCAGGTGGTGGAGCGGGTGGAGAGCGGCGGGGAGCGCGGGGCGCCCTTCGAGATGCCCGACGTCTGCCCGAGCTGCGGCACGGAGTTGCGCCGCAGCGGGCCCTACACGGTCTGCCCCAACAGCTTCGACTGCCCGGCGCAACGGGTCGGAAGGCTGACCCACTTCGCCAGCCGCGGGGGCCTCGACATCGAGGGCCTGGGCGAACGCACCGCCCGGCAGCTGGTCGATCGGGGCATGGTGGCACACCTGCCGGACCTGTTCGACCTGTCCGCCGAAGAATTCGCCTCGCTGGATGGCTTCGCCGAGCTGTCGGGCCGCAAGCTGGAGCAGGCCATCCGGGACGCCCGCCAGCCCGAGCTGCCGCGCTTCCTCTACGCCCTCGGGATCCCCGAGGTGGGGGGTGCGGTCTCGCGCGATCTGGCCCGACACTTCGGCAGCATGGCGCGGCTGCGCTCGGCCGGCACCGATGAGCTCTCGGCGGTCGAGGGAATCGGCGAGGTGATGGCGCGCGAGATCCACGACTTCTTCGCCGAATCCCGCAACGCCGAGGTGCTCGACGCGCTTCTCGACGGGCGCGTCGAGCCGCGGGAGGTCGAGGCCGGCGCCGGAGGGGCCGCCCTGGACGGGCTGACCTTCGTGTTCACGGGCAGCCTCAAGCGCTTCAGCCGCTCCGAGGCGCAGGCGCTAGTGGAGCGGCACGGGGCCCGCGCCAGCAGCTCGGTCAGCTCCCAGACCGATTATCTGGTGGCGGGGGAGGGCGGCGGCTCCAAGCTCGAACGGGCGCGTCAGGAGGGGGTGCAGCTGCTCAGCGAGGAGGAGTTCGCGGACCTGCTCGCCGAGCGCGGCATCGAGGCGGAGGTCGAGCAGGCATGACCAACGCCGACCTGGCCCGCATCCTCGATCAGCTCGCTGCCCTTTCGGAGTTGAACGGCGACAACCCCTTCCGGGTGCGCGCCTACCGCAACGCCGCGCGCACCGTGCTCGACCTCGAGGAGCAGATCCCCGAGCTGATCGAGCGGGAGGCCGACCTCACCGAGATCCAAGGCATCGGCAAGGAGATCGCCGAGAAGCTGCGGACGATCACCGAGAGCGGCGCCCTGCCGCAGCTCGAGGCGTTGAAGAAAGAGGTGCCGGTCGGGTTGATCGCCGTCACCGAGGTGCAGGGCGTGGGGCCCAAACGGGCGCGCGCGCTGTGGCGGGAGCTCGACGTGACCGACATCGACGGGCTCGAGCGTGCCGCCAAGGCGGGCAAGGTCGCGGAGGTGGAGGGCTTCGGCGAGAAGAGCCAGGAGAAGATCCTCCGGGGCATCGAGGCCTACCGGCGCCGCAGCGGTCGCATGCGTCTCGGGGACGCCGACGCGCTCGTGGAGCCGTTGCTCCGGCGTCTGCGCGAGGTCGACGGCGTCCGTCGTGCCGAGGTGGCCGGCAGCTACCGGCGTCGACGCGAGACGATCGGCGATGTCGACCTGCTGGTGGTGGCAAAGGACGGCAAGGCGGTCAGCGAGGAGCTAACGGGCATGGCCGATGTGGAGGAAGTGCTCGGCAGTGGCGAGACCCGCACCAGCGTGCGCCTCGAGGGGGGGCTGCAGGTGGATCTGCGGGTCGTTCCCGAGGAGAGCTTCGGCGCCGCCTGGCTGTACTTCACGGGGTCCAAGGAGCACAACGTGGAGCTGCGCCAGATCGCCGTGGACCGAGGTTGGCACCTGAGTGAGTACGGCCTGTTCGAAGGCGGCGAGCCCGGCCGCGAACGCAGCGGCGGCACGCGCCTGGCGGGCGCCAGCGAGGAGGACGTATACGCCGCGTTCGGATTGGACTGGATCCCGCCGGAACTGCGCGAACACCGCGGTGAGCTCGACGCCGCACGTGAGCACCGGCTGCCGGCGCTCGTCAGCGGAGACGCGATCCGCGGGGACCTCCACCTGCACAGCACCTGGAGCGACGGCAAGAACAGCGTGCGGGAGATGATGGAGGCCTGCGAGAAGCGCGGCTACGAATACATGGCGATCACCGACCACAGCAAGGCGCTGCGGATGACCGGCGGGCTCGATGCCGAGAAGCTGGGACGTCAGTGGGAGGAGCTCGACGACATCACGGCGGACCGGAACGGCATCGCCCTGCTCCGCGGCATGGAGGTCGACATCCTCCGTGACGGCAGCCTCGATCTGGAGGAGGAGTGGCTGGCGAAGCTCGACATCGTCATCGTGTCCGTCCACTCACTGTTCGGCCTCGGCGAGTCGGAGCAGACCGAGCGCATGGTCAAAGCCGTGTCCCACCCGCAGGTGAACGTCCTGGCTCACCCCACGGGCCGGTTGCTGGGCGAGCGCGAGCCTTACGCCGTCGACCTGGACGCGGTCTTCGATGCCTGTGCGGACAACGGCGTGGCCGTCGAGCTGAACGCCTCGCCGGAGCGCCTCGACCTCAACGACGTGCACGCGCTGGCGGCGCGCCACAAGGGGCTCAGCCTCGTCATCGACACCGACGCGCACTCCACGCGCCACCTGGCGTTCATGCACTTCGGCGTGGAGCAGGCCCGCCGCGCGTGGGTGACGTCGGAGGCGGTGGTCAACACGGGTTCACTCGCCGATGTCAAGCGCTTCCTGGCAAAGAGCCCGTGATCCCGCCCGGCCGCCGGGGGCGGCGTTTGCCGCGGCGCATCAGGCGGCCTGGGCGGCCGGTAAGCGGACGGCCACGCGGAAGCCCTCGCCTGGCGCGCTGTCGACCCGCCACGAGCCGCCGTGCAGCGCGACCACGTGCGCCACGATGGCGAGTCCCAGGCCGCTGCCCTCACCCGAGCGGGCGCTGTCGCCCCGGTAGAAGCGCTCACCGAGGTGGCTGCGGGTCGCCTCGCTGACGCCCGGCCCCTGGTCGGCAACGATCAGCAAGGCGGCGTCGCCGGCCGCAGAGACGCTGACCTGCACGGGGGCGCCGCGCCCGTGACGGACCGCGTTCTCGAGCAAGTTGTCGACGACGTGGGAGAGTAGGAGGGCGTCGCCGGCCACGGCGGGGGGCGCGCTCGCCCGGAACTCGATGGCCACGCCGGAGGCCCTGGCGCGTGCCCGATCGACGGCCTCACCCGCCACCCGCCGGAGGTCGGTGGGGGAGGGGTGGAAGGCCGTCTCGTCCCGCGCGAGCAACAGCAGGTGCTCGGTCAGCCGCGACAGGCGGCTCACATCGCGCTCCAGCTCGCTCAGCGCGTCGCGGTACTGCGCCTCGCTGCGCGGGCGCGCGAGGGTCCCCTGGATGCGGGCCTGCAGGGCCGTCAAGGGGGTGCGCAGGTCGTGAGCGGCGGCGCGCGTGAACTCGCTCTCGCGCTCCATCATGGCGTTGAGCCGCCGGAACGCCTGCTGCAGGGTGGCCGCGAGGCGGCCCAACTCGTCCCGGCCGGTGGCGCCGGGGACCGCTTGCAGCAGGTCGCCGCTTGCGCCGATGGAGCTGGCCGCCCGCTGGAGACTCTTGATCGGTTTCAGCAAGCGGCCGGCGGTGATCGCCGCGGCGGCGGCGGCCAGCAGCATCATCACCGGCAGGGTCACCAGGAGGGCGCGAAGGTAGGCGCGCAGCGGTTGGTTGACGCCCCCCAGGTCGGCCGCCAGCTGCAGCGTCACCAGGCGGTTCTCCGCCATCACCTGGCGCGTGAGCACCTGATGGCCCTGGACGCGGGTGTAGCCGAGCGGCAGGTCCGTGGGTACGTCCGGGAAGTTCGGGGTCGCCCGCAGGACGTGATCGCCGTTGACCACGCGCACCTGCACGCCGGGCGGGAACTCGCTGCCGAGCGTGAGCTCGCCCGTGTCCTGCGTGCCGTGCTCCAGGTCGTGACGCAGATCGAGCAGGCTGACGGCGTTGTCCAGGCGCCGCTCCTCACCGGCGACCAGGAAACGCTGCAGGGCCAGGTACAGCACGGCTGCCACGACGACCAGTAGCAGCGCCGTCTGCAGCGCCACGGCCAGTGCCATGCGCCAGCGAATGGTCATGGCACGCGGTAACCGCGTCCGCGAACGCTGTGGATGGCGTCGTCGGCCAGCTTGCGTCTGAGGTAGCTCACGTACACGTCGACGATGCGTGGCTCGCCCATGAAGTCCGGCCCCCACACCCGGTCGAGGAGCTCGTCGCGCGTGAACCAACGGCCGGGGGTGAGGGCGAGCGTCTCCAGCAGCTCGTACTCGCGGCCGGTCAGTCCGATCTCGTCCCCCGCCCACCACACCTGGCGGGTGCGCGTGTCGAGGCGCCCCTTGCCCTCGCCGAAGTGGAGCCGGGAGCTACCGGCCGCCTCCGCCCGGCGCGCCACGGCACGCAGGGTGGCCAGCAGCTCGGGCAGCTCGAAGGGTTTGACCAGATAGGCGTCCCCGCCGAGGTCCAGGCCGTGCACGCGATCATCGAGCTCGCCCCGGGCGGTGAGGTAGACGATGGGCGTGCCGACCCCGTCGCGACGGAGCGCGGTGGTCATATCGAAGCCGTCGAGCTCGGGCAGCATCACGTCGAGCAGGATGGCCGCGTAGGCTCCCGAGCGCGCCTCCATCAGGCCCTCCTTACCGTCGGTGACCCACGCCACCTGGTGCCCGGCCTCCCGCAAGGCGTCCGCCGTGGGCTCGGCGATGCGGGCATCGTCCTCGACGAAGAGCAGGCGCATGCGTCCAGCCTACGTCCGGACGCGCTCAGGCATGGCTGGCGGACCGGTGCCCCCGCCCCTCGAGCAGGCGCAGCGCCACCCCCGCCGCGGCGAGACCGGTGCCGGCGGCGTAGAGGAGGGTGAGATGGTCGCTGCCGGCCATCCATCCGTGCACCGTGGCGAGCAGGAACGCCGGGTAGGCGAGGAGGTGGAGGCCGGTCCACAGCCGCCGGGGGAGGCGCGTCTTGTAGGCGAAGGACACGTACACCGCCAGCGCGGCGTAGAGCGCCAGGGTTCCGAACGCCAGCGCCAAGGGCGCGTAGGTGGCCCGCCCCGGCACCAGCACGGCCGCCAGCGTCTGCGGTTTCTGCGTGTCGACGGTCACGAAGGCCACGTGTACCGCCGTGAGCCCGAGCGCGAAGCCGCTCAGCAGCCCGTGCCAGCCGTACTGCAGGGGACGCACCAGCCACTGCGGCACGAAGCGGCTCTTCAGGACGGCGCCGAGGCCCACGGAGAGCGACAGGAGGGCGTAGGCGGCGACGCCGGCGACGCGGTTCAAGGTCCAGGCGAGGCCCTCGGGGGTGACGCTGCGAGCCGCCAGTGCCCAGGTGAGGACCACCGCGGCGAGCAGCACGGCGACCAGCAGCTCGTTCAAGCTGGCGATCCGGCGCTCGGTCATGCCTGCCCCCAGACGCCGTCGTCGCCCAGGCGCCAGACGCCGCCGGAGGCGTCGAAGGCGATCAGCACGCTGGCGCCGGTGAGCGCGGGTGCCAGCGGCGCCAACAGTGCGAGCTTGGCCAGTACTTCCGCACGGCGCAGGTCGGGGTGGATGGCCGTGACCTGCACGAAGCGCGTCTGCGCAGGGCGGCCTGTGCGCGGGTCGATGAGGTGGTGGCCGCCGCGCCAGGACCGGGCCAGCACGCCCGAGGTCGCCACCCCCCAGGTGCCGGGGGGGAGCAGCACCTGCAGCGGCTCGCCGCCGCGAGGGCGGGCGACGTCGATGGCCGCGGTTTCGGGCGAGCGCGATATCACGTCGCCGCCCGCGTCGATGAGCGCCTCTCCGAGCAGCTGCTGGAGGCAGCGCACGGCGATCCAGCTCTTCGCCGTGCCCCCGAGGTCGACGGCGGCTCCCTCCGGTAGGTGTATTGCGGCGTCGTCCAGGCGCACCTCTCGCCAGTCGGCCGTGGCTGGGGGATCGCCGGGCTGCGGCTCGGCGGGGGCGGGCCAGGCGTTGCGGTAACCGGCCCAGCGCAACGCGGGGAGGATCAACGGAGTGATGAGGCCGCCCGTGTCCGAGGCCACGGCGAGGGCATGACGGAGCGCCTCGATCAGCTCCGGCGGGGCGGGGGAGAGCCTTCCCTCGGCGTTGAGGGTGGTCAGCGGGGAGGGGCGGAAGCGGGTCAGCAGCGCCTCCAGGCGCTGCAACTCGGCGGCGGCCGCTTCGGCTCTCTGCCCGATGACGACGACCTCCGTCCCCAAGGCGCGGAGCCGTCGCTGCGGGAGGCCCGCGACCGCGGTGGGAAGGGTGGCGTCAGGCGCGGGCGTGGTGGCGCTCGGCATCAGCTCATCCGGCTGGTGGCGCGCCCGCTGAAGCTCCGCTGCGGCAGCACCGCCACGCGCTGGTTCTGGTAGGGCACGCTGGTGTTGGCCTGGAAGCGGGTGCTGGCGGAAGACGGCGCACCGGCGGCCGCCGTTCGCGCCTGATCGGCGCGCTGCACGAATCGCACGGCGGCGCCCAGGCCGAGCCCCAACGTCACGGTCAGCAGCCACAGCGTGGCACGCTCCTTGTGGAACCCCGGACGGGGCGGGTTGCGCCGCGCAGGTTGCCCGCGATCGCGGGCGCGCTGCCGGTCGCCGTCTATCGCCCGGGACTCATTCGTGTTCGTAGCCATGTTCGGACCTTCCACCTTCCTCGCGCTCGTAACCGCCGTACGCCCCCCCGCTCGAAGCGCGCCCGCCACCGGTGCCCGCGGGCGCACGGATGGCGTAGAGATTGCCGTCGGGTCCGACGGCGATGATGGTCTGGGTGCTTGCGGTGACGTCGGGCGTGGCCGCCGGCGCCCGCTTGGGGGCCTTCAGGCCGAGCAGGCCGTAACCGGCGGCGCCGGCGAGCAGCAGGGTGATACTCAGGATCAACACGCGGCGTACGTTCATACTTCGCGCAACCTCCGACGTTCAGGGTGCGCCACCGGGGTTAAACCCTCGTTAACGGACGCTGAGGGGCGATGCCGTGACAGACGTGAGCGGGCCCTAGCCCTCGCGCACGATGCCGTAGTGCCGCGCGCAGTCGGTCTCTCGTCCCCGGACCACGCGCCTTCCCTCCATGCGCCCGTGGCCGGCGGTGACGACGGTGTACTGGCGCTCACCGTCGCCGCCGTCGCAGTAGAGCACCACCCAGTCGTCGGTGCGTCCCAGGTGATGCGCGCGAGGCGTGTTGGAGTACAGCGCGGTGTAGTGACGCCCGCCGCGCTCGGTGTGCAGCACCGGTAGCCATGCCTCCATGGCGGGGTTCATGCGGCGGGGGGTGATCTTGTGGAGTGACCCCCGGGCGGCGCGCTCGCGGTACTCCCGGTCCACGTCGAGCAGTTCGCCGACGTCCGGCTCCGCGCCCTCCGCGCCCTGAGAGTGGGCGGGCCGCAGGCGTCCGAGCCGGGCGGCGAGCAGGTCGCGGAAGCCCTGGAGGCGCTTGGCGCCGATCCCGGGGAGCGCCGCCAAGCGGCCGTCGTGGGCGGCGAGCTCCAGGGCCTCCAGGGAGTCGATGCCCAGCTCCTCGTGCAGCCGCTCGGCGGTCTTGCGACCGATGCCGGGGACGGTCATCAGCAGCTCTTCGGGGTCGCTCGCCCCGCGGAGCCGCTCCAGCATGGGCAACCGACCCGTGGTCAGCAGCGCGCGTAGGCTCCGAGCGATGCTCTCGCCGATGCCCGGGAGATCCTCCAGCCCGGCGACCCCCCGCTCGCGGTAGATGGTCTGGGCCGGCACCTCCAGCTGCCTCAGGGTGTTGGCCGCGTGCCGGTAGGCGCGCACGCGGTAGGGGCTGGCGCGCTGCTCCTCGAGTAGAGCAGCGACGTCATCGAGCTTGCGCGCCAGGGCGTCGTTGTCGAGCGGCACGTCTCACTCCTCCTTCAGCGCCTCACGGATGGCGGAGCGCACCTGGTCGGCATGGCTGGCGTCGCGGTAGCCGTGGCGCGGCCAGAAGAACCCCTTGAGGCCGTCCCCGTCACGCCGGGGCACGATGTGCACGTGCAGGTGGGGCACGCTCTGGCTGACACGGTTGTTGATGGCGACGAAGCTGCCGTCCGCCTCCAGCGCGCTTTCCACGGCGCGCGCCAGGCGTTGTGCCTGCGTGAACAGCGGGGCGATGAGTCCCGCCGGAAGCTCGCCGAGCGTGTCGACGTGCACTTTGGGGATCAGCAGCACGTGGCCAGGGAACAGCGGCCGGCGGTCCAGGAAGGCGATCGTGTCCTCGCCCTCCTGGACCAGGCGGGCGTCGGCCGCGCCGGCGACGATCGCGCAGAAGTCGCAGCCGTCCTCGTTCCCGGCGTGGCGAGAGCCCATGCCCTACGATACGGGTCGGCAGAGGGGCGGGCTCACACGTGCCGGACGTTGCCGGGAGGCAGATCCGGGATGCGTTCGGAGTACCGTACGAAGGCGCTCAAAGGGAAGACCGGCAGGGGTTGCGGGCGGCGGTAGACGTCGGCGCGCAACCACTCGGCCTCGGGTTCGACCTGCTCGGGCGGCAGATCCTTGTACCAGACGCGCCCGTTCCAGCGGTAGCCGCGTGCCTTCAGGCGATCCTTCGCTTCGAAGGGGCTGTCGATGGCGTAGAGCCTCCCGCCCGTGCGCCGAGCGCGATCCAGCAGCGCGCCCAGGGCGCTCCCTCCGCTCTTGGGGAGCGGTAGGCTCAGCAGGTGGACGCCCGCGAGGCAGTCGCTGGCCGCGCGGTGACCGTCGTAGACGAACCCCTGCTTCATCGCCAGGTACTCCAGCTTGCGACCTTCGAGCCCTTCGGCGTACCACGGAACGTCGTGCGCCGAGCAGGCCCAGGCGCGCTCGGCGAAGGCGGGCAGGCGCCGTTCCAGGAAGGGCCGGTCGAAGGACGCGTTGTGCGCGATCACCAGCTGCGCTCGCTCCACCAGGGCCTCGACCTCGGCGTCGGGAAGGTGCTGTCCGGCCACCATGTCGTCGCTGATGCCGGTGATGCGGGTGATGTCGGGCGGTAGCGGCCGCCCCGGGTCCTCGAAGGCCGAGAGCTCGTCCAGTAGGGCATAGATCCGGCCCTGGCGGTCGAACTCGAAGGCGACCAGGCCCAGCTCGATAATCCGGTCGGCGTCGGCCGAGAGCCCGGTGGTCTCCACATCGACGTAGAGGCCGGTGAGCAGCTCGGTGCCGGGGCCGGGTGCGGGTCGGTAGCGCTCGGGTTTGCGGTAGCGCTCGAGCACTCGGTAGCGCCCGCTCGCCTCGAGCGCCGCGCGCATGCGTTCCAGATCGTTGGTGTCGGATTCCATGCTCGCCTCGGTGTCAGGAGGCTACCACGCCCTGGCCCGCCGGCTCAGGGCGCGCTCGGCCGCGGGCTGCGCCGCACCGACTCGGGCACCACGCGAAGCACGATCACGGCCCCGACCAGGGACAACACGCCACCCACGATGAAAGGCAGCGCGAAGTGGGCGACGGCGAGGACGCCGGCGAGGAGCGGTCCGAACGACAGGCCGAAGCCGAAGCCTGTGGTGACGATCGACATCTGGCGTCCCTCGCCGCCGCGACGCGCCATGTCTGCGGCGAGCGCGAACGCGGGCGCCGCGACGCCTGCCGACGCAACCCCCTGGCCGACGCGCAACAGCACCAGCTGGCCCGTCGTCGCCGCGAAGCCCAGCAGCGCCGTGGCGGGCGCCATCAGGATCAGCCCGGCGACGAGGAAGGGCTTGCGCCCGGCCCGGTCGGACCATCGCCCCACCGGGAATTGCAGGAGCAGCCGGCTGAGCATGAGGGCGCTGAAGGCTACGCCGAACGCCAGGACCGACTGGTCGAGACGGGCGTTGAATTCGTTCTCGAGCGCGCCCATCATCGAGAACGAGGCCGCCATCGTGAACGTGGCGCCGCCCAGACCCAGCATGGCGGGGGTCACCAGGCCGGGCTCGAAGAGCCGGAAGGGACGAGCCCGCGCCTGGCTGGTGTCGGTGGGCTCGTCGTGGACCCAGGCCTGGACCAGCACCGCTCCCAGCAGTACGCAGCCCGCGCCCAGGTAGAAAGCGGCGTCGAATCCCACGCCCTCGTAGAGCGCGCCGGCCAGGAGCGGTCCGCTGGCGAGCCCGATGACGCGCATGGTGGTGTAGACGCCCATGGAGCCGCCGCGTGTGCGCTTCTCGGTGGCGTTCGACATGATCGCCAGGGAGGTGGGGATGGTGAAGGCGACGGCCAGGCCCTGAAGGGCCCGCAACCACAGCAGGTTGCCGTAGGCCCCCGCGACGGTGAAGCCCAGGGTGCAGGCGGCCATCAGCAGCAGGCCCGCCAGGATGAGGGGCTTGCGGCGCCCGATGCGGTCGGCGATCGCGCCCGCCAGGGGCTGCCCCAGGGCCGCGACCAGCCCGTACAGGGAGAGCGCCAGCCCCACGCGGGTGGCGACGGGGAGTCCCAACACCGGCGAAGGCAACTTCGCCACGTAGAGCGGGATGATCACGAACAGGATGCTGTTGCCGATCGCGTCTCCGAGACGCGCGACCGAGAGGGCGAGGACCTGGCGGTTCACGCCGGCGGAGCGGGTGATGCGGTCGAGCAACGAGGGCCTCCCCTCCAGCGGGATCGTTGCGGGCGTTGCCGCTGCGCCGCGGCTTGGCCGCTGCGCCAACGAGCGACGCTAGCACGGCCAGCCGGCCCGCGGGGTCGGCTGGCAGGCAGCCACGATGTGCCGTCGTGGCGGACATGTCGGGGGCCTAGCCGGCCGCCGTACGGGGCGACGGTACGGTGATTTCGGCTGCCCGGACTCTCGCCGGAAGCCGCTGGGACGCCATGGCCGAGACGAGTGAACAACCCGGACCCGCGGACGCTGGCCGGCAGGACGACCGCCGCCCGGGATCCCGATTGCACGTCGGCCCGGGCGGCGTTCGTGTGCCGCGCGGCGGTGGGCCGGTGCGCACCTTCCTCGCATTCGCCGGCCCCGGGCTGATGGTGGCGGTCGGCTACGTGGATCCGGGCAACTGGGCTACCGATCTGGCGGGCGGAGCGCGCCACGGGTACGTGCTGCTGTCGGTGGTGCTGATCGCCAACCTGATGGCGATGTTGCTGCAGCACCTGGCCGTGCGCCTCGGTGTGGGCACAGGCCGCGACCTGGCGCAGGCGTGCCGCGAGGCTTACTCCCGGCCGGTGGGCGTGGCGCTGTGGTTGCTGGCGGAGCTCGCCATCGCCGCCACCGACCTCGCCG
>Ga0102953_1000884_pt1 | contig 19714 bp, 16 predicted proteins | sample SalPon2A_C_D2_MG_FD_78509 | JGI IMG/M metagenome (GOLD analysis project Ga0102953, IMG submission 78509) | Soil microbial communities from South San Francisco under conditions of wetland restoration - Salt Pond MetaG R2A_C_D2_MG | ecosystem: Environmental > Terrestrial > Soil > Wetlands | place... | reverse complement strand
GATCCTCATGGTGCAGAAAGCCGGCGGCATCGTCTCGGTGGGCGACTCTCCCGGCGTCGGCACGCCGCGTCAGGTCGCCCGCCGCAGCGGCATCCTGTCGGTGATCGAGGAGACCGGCGCCCGCTTCGCCCCCTTCGACGAATCGGTGCGGGTACGCCCCGCGAACGGCACCTTCCATGAGTTGGAGATCGCCCGCGACATTCTCGCGGCCGAGGTCGTCATCAACCTGCCCAAGCTCAAGACCCACCAGATGATGGGCCTGACCTGCGGGGTCAAAAACCTCTTCGGCGCGGTGGTCGGCATGCGCAAGCCGCGCCTGCATCTGCAGGCCGGAACCGACAAGGCCTTCTTCGCCCTGATGCTGCTGGAGCTGGCCGAACATCTCCGCCCGGCCCTCACCGTCGTCGATGCCGTCACCGCCATGGAGGGCGACGGGCCCGGAAGCGGCGATCCGGTGCAGATCGGCGCCCTGCTCGCCGGAGCCAACCCCCTCGCCGTCGATACCGTCGCCACCGAACTGGTAGGCATGCTCCAGGAGGCGGTCTGGACCCAGAAGGTTGCCCGCGAGACCGGCCGGCCCGGCTGCCGCATGGAGGAAATTCTCCTGCACGGCGACCCCATCGACTCCCTGCGTCCCGCACGCTTTCGCCCTTCCAAATCGACCGACGTCAACTTCGGTCTGCCTCCCTTCATCAAACGTCATGTCAAGCACTCCCTCACGGCCCGCCCGGTCCCGGACATGGACTGCTGCGAGCTCTGCGGCCTCTGCGTCGAGCACTGCCCGCCCCGGGTGATGACCATTGCCGGAGACCGACTGCGGATCGACTACGAAAAGTGCATCCGCTGCTTCTGCTGCCAGGAGCTTTGCCCCAAAGGGGCCCTCGTCACCCGCCAGGGGCTGCTGCTGCGGCTGAACCGTTTTCTCTCCGGGCGTTGAGCCCTACTTCCCCATTCCAGTTCCACTTCGTCGTCGACGGAATTTCCTCCCGCATGGGTTACAATAGGGATGTGTCCATAGTTTCCCGCACCAAAGGAGGCCCCCCCATGCCGAAATGGAAGCTTTCCCTCAAGGCCGCCCTTCTGGCGTCGCTGCTCCTGGCCTTCGCCGGCTGCGCCCGCACCCGCCCCCTGCCCCCGCAGATTCAACTGACGGCGCTCCAATTGAGCGAGCTGTCTCTGAGCCATGCCGCCATGGAGGCCCGGTTGAAACTTTTCAACCCCAACGATTTCTCCGTAAAGGTCAAGGAGGTCTCCTTCGATCTGGCGCTGAACGATGTGCATGTTGCCCACGGCCAAGGGGCCCGCGATCTGGACATAGGGGCCGGCCAATATGGTGAGACGAGTCTGCGCCTGTCGAGTTCCTATTTCGACCTGCTGCAGTTGGGCAATCGCCTGCAGAACAGCCAGGAGGTCAACTTTCTGCTAGAGGGGTCGGTCAGGCTGGGCGGATTCGGTATCCTGCCGGTGACCGTGCCGATCCGCCGCGAAGGCAGCATTCCCCTGGGGGGAACCTTTGGCGGGCCCACGTTACCGGAAGAGACACAACCTTGACAGGACATCCCCAGCTTTTAGACTGATTAGAACCGGATACGCACTCTGGCATTGTCTGGAAGGAAAGGGATCGCCCTTGGAAACTCCACCGAAAAGCGTTGACGACGTCTGCGACAGCCTGGAGCAGGCCCTGGCGAGGCGCCGCAGCACTATCCTGGAGCTGAACCGGGTGCGGGTCGATCCGATCCTCGACTTCGCCCGCTCCGTCGCCAGGGGCCTCGACCGCAACCCGCCTCAGATCGAATGCCGGTTCCTCTACGATGAGCGCGGCAGCGCCCTGTACGAGGAGATCACCTGCCAGCCCGAATATTATCCCACCCGCACCGAGGCGGGCATCCTGAGCCGCTCGGCCGGACGCATCTTCGAGCTGACCGGTCCGGTCACCCTGATCGAACTCGGCTCGGGCAGCTCGACCAAGACCGGCCACCTGCTCGATGCCTGCGAAAGCGGCAGCCGGAAGTGTCGCTACGTCCCCATCGATGTCAGCGGCAGCGCGCTGCGGCAGGCCTCCCGGATGGTCGCCGAAGATCATCCGCGTACGCTCTTTGTCGGCATCCACGGCACCTACGAAGACGCCTTCCCCCTGCTCAAAACGACCTCCCCGGCCATGGTCGTCTTTCTCGGCAGCACCATCGGCAATTTCGACGAGGGGGAGTCGAACCGTTTCCTCAACCGCCTGGCCGAGGCCCTCGGGCCGGACGATTTCGTGCTGCTCGGTATCGACCTGGTCAAGGAGCACCGGTTGCTGGAGGCCGCCTACAATGATGCGGCCGGCGTGACCGCGGCCTTCACCCGCAACCTCTTCGAGCGGATGAACCGGGAACTGGGCTGCTGCATCGACGTCTCCGAAGTGGAACACCTGGCCCGCTACAACGAGGCGCTCGAACGCATCGAGATCGATGCCCTCTTCGGCACGGAACAGGCCATTCACCTGCCGGCCCTGAACCGCTCCTTCCTGCTGCCCGCCGGAACCCGGGTGCGCACGGAGATCAGCCGCAAGTTCAGGCTGGAGAGCTACCTGCCCTATCTCGAGACCTTCGGGCTCTCCGCCTGCGAGGTATTCACCGACGATCGCTACTGGTTCGCCCTGCTGCTGCTGCAGAAATCGAAACGCACTTCCCCGTCCTGAAGGATTTTTTCGTGACCGACGCTCCCAGCCGAGAAATTCGCGACGGCCTCTGCGGCATATGCCCGGCAGGCTGTTGGATTCGCGCCCACCTGCAGGCCGGCCGTCTGGTCGAGGTCGAACCGCAGCCCGACCATCCGATGGGAGTTCTCTGCCGGATCGGACGCCACTCGCCGGCCGTCGTCCACGATCCCGACCGCCTCCACTATCCGCTTCGCCGCATCGGGGACAAGGGCACCTACGAGTTCGAGCGCATCTCCTGGGACGACGCCTTCGGGATCATCGTCGAGCGCCTGCAGCGCATCAAGGCCGAGTCCGGCCCCGAGGCGACCGCCATCTACACCGGCCGGGGCAGCTTCGACATGGCGCTTTGCGACCTCTTCCAGCCGGCCGACGTCGCCGTCTCCTCCGCCTCCAGCGTCCTCTTTCCCTTCGGCTCGCCGAACACCCTCGGCGTCGGCGCGCTCTGCTACGTCTCCTTCGCCATGATCGCCCCGCACACCACCATGGGCGAGCTCTACATCACCATGGATCCCGATATCGAGCAGGCGGAGCTGGTGGTCATCTGGGGCGCCAACCCGGCAACCGACTCGCCTCCGCTGGCCCACGAGCAGATCCTCCGGGCCCGACAGCGGGGGACGCAGGTGGTGGCAATCGATCCACGACGCAACGGCACCGCCCGCGAGGCTCGGGCCGAATGGCTGCCGATCCGCCCCGGGACCGACGGCGCGCTGGCTCTGGCGATGATCGGCGTGCTGATCGAGGAGGAGCTCTACGACGAGGAGTTCGTGGCGAAATGGACAGTCGGTTTCGACGGCCTGAAGAGGATGGTGCACCACTACCGTCCGGAGGTGGTCGAACCGATCACCGGCGTTCCCGCCGAGACCATCCGCAGGCTCGCCCGCCGCATCGCCGGCTCCCGCGGCGCCTGTCCGGTGATGTACACCGGCCTGGAATACTCGGACAGCGGCGTCCAGGCGATTCGCGCCGTCTTCACTCTCTGGGCCCTGGCCGGCCAGCTCGACGTCCCCGGCGGCCTGCTCTTCCGCATGAAGGAGAACGCTTTCCCGCAGAACCGGCGACATCTGCTGAAAAACCCGGACGAACGAAAGGCCCTCGGCCGCGACCGCTTTCCGGTCTACAGCCTGTACCGTGGCGAGTCCCACGCCATCGCCCTGCCCGACGCGGTGCTCAAGGGTCAGCCCTACCCGGTTCGCTCGCTGATCAACCTGGGCGGATCGATCATCACCTCCTGGCCCGACCCGAACCTCTGGCGACGGACCTTCGCCGCCCTCGATTTTTTCGTCTGCATCAACCGCTACCATACCGCCGACTCGGCCTATGCCGATATCGTGCTGCCCGCCACCACCCAGTACGAGACGACCTCCTTCATGCGCTACGGACCGCTCTTCAAAATCCGGGAAAAGCTGGTCGAACCGGTCGGCGAGGCCCGCGGAGATTTTCTCATTCTGGCCGAACTGGCGCGGCGGCTCGGCTACGGCGAACTCTTCCCGCAGAGCGAGGAGGAGTTGCTGGAGACCGCCCTGGAGGGGAGCGGGTTCACCGTCGAGCAGGTGCGGGCGGCGGGCGGCTCGGTCCAGGTGCCGACGGCGATGATGCAGTACAAGAAGTGGGAGAAGGGCCTGCTGCGCTCCGACGCCGCCAGGGGGTTCAACACCCCCAGCGGCAAGTTCGAGATCGCCTCGTCGATCCTCGAAGAGCACGGCTACGATCCCCTGCCGGTCTACACCGAGCCGCGGGAAGGCCCCCTGACCGACCCCGACCTGGCGCGGCGCTATCCGCTGGTCTTCAACTCCGGTTCGCGCACCACCGAAGACTTCCGCTCCCAGCACCACGGTGTCAGGGGGCTGGGCGAGCGCCATCCGGAGCCACTGGTGACGATGAACAGTGGCGACGCCGCCCGGCGGGGGATTGCCGACGGCGACCTGGTCGAGGTCGAGACGCCGCGCGGGGAAGTGCGCTTCCGCGCCCGGGTGACCGACGACATCGTCGCTGGCGCCGTCGATGCCGAGATGGGAGGCGGCGGGCCGCTCGGTCCGGAGGCCTGGCGCGAGAGCAACGTCAACGAGCTGACCGATCCTGATCACTACGATCCGATCTCCGGCTTTCCGATCTACAAGACCCTGCTCTGCGAGGTGCGGCTGGCCGAAGGGGCGCAAAACCGGAGGCCGGCAGCCGCGGAGAAATCCGAAGCTGAAACCGCGCCCCGGCTTGTCCCTCGCAGCGAACCGCCGCGCCGGGTCTATCTCGACCACAACGCTACAACCCCCGTCGACCCCGAAGTCTTCGAGGCGATGGTCCCCTTCCTGCGCGAGAAATGGGGCAACCCCTCCAGCATCCACGGTCTCGGAAGTCAGGCCCGCGCCCCCCTTGAAGCGGCCCGGCGCGTCGTCGCCCAGACGCTGAACTGCACCGCCCGCCGCATCGTCTTCACCAGCGGCGGTTCCGAGGCGAACAACCTCGCCCTGTGGGGGACCATGCGCCGGCTGGGGCGGCCGGGCGGCCATCTTGTCACCTCGGCCATCGAACACCCTGCAGTGCTCACCGCCTGCCGCGCCCTGCAGGAGCAAGGCTGCGATCTTACCGTGCTACCGGTGAACGGCCGGGGACTGGTCGATCCGCAGGGGCTGCGGCGGGCGATACGCCCCGACACCGTGCTGGTCAGCGTCATGCTGGCCAACAACGAAACCGGTGCCATTCAACCCGTGGCCGAACTGGCGGCGATCGCTCGGGAGCACGGCATCGTCTTCCACTGCGACGCCGTTCAGGCCCTCGGCAAGATCCCCCTTGACGTGGAGGAGCTCGGGGTAGACCTCCTCTCCCTCTCCGCCCACAAGGCCCACGGGCCGAAGGGGGTCGGAGCCCTCTACGTTCGCAAGGGGAGCGAGCCGGCGCCGCTGATCTACGGCGGAGGCCAGGAGCACGGGTTGCGCTCGGGAACCGAGAACGTCGCCGGCATCGTCGGCTTCGGCAAGGCCTGCGAGCTCGCCCTGCGCCGCCTCAACCACGGCGCCATGAAGGAGGTGGCCCGACTGCGGGACCGTCTCGAAGCCGGCATCCACGGCCTGCTGCCCCGGGCTCGATGCCTCGGCCCCCCCGAGCAGCGACTGCCCAATACCCTCAACCTGACCCTGCCTGAGATCCGCGGTGAATCGCTGGTGTTGCACCTCGACCGCAAGGGGATCTGCTTCTCCTCGGGCTCGGCCTGCAAATCGGGTAACCCCGAGCCCTCCCATGCCCTGCTCGCCATGGGACTCAGTACCGAAGAAGCGCACTGCGCGGTCCGCTTCTCCCTCGGGACCGGTACGACGGAGGAGGAGATCGACACCACCCTGGAATGCCTCGACCGGACCCTGCGGGAAACGCGAACGGCCGTGCGTTTCGTCTCCTGCCGCTAAAACAGGATGAATGAGACAATTTAACCTAATAACGCCAGTTGATCACGCAACGCCGCAACGGACGCAACGAAATCAAAGGATTACAGCCCAAGGGAAACTCACCGGAAAGATAAATGGTCTACCACTCATAAGCTTCTGGTTTTACGCCGCGTTCGTTGCGTTCGTCGCGTGAGACTGCTTTTTCTGGGTTTAAACCAGAGCGCTGAGGAAAGGACTGCGAACGCAAGATCCTGCCCGCCTTGAAATTCTGGAAAAATATTCTTAAATGAATGGATCAGCGATTCAAAAGAATCCGATACAGAAGACGGAGAGGAGCAAAAGGACTGAGAAAAAGGAGGGAGTTTTTCATGGAGTCGCATGCCGCAAAGATCGTGGACCCGGAAGCGCGCGAGGCGCTTTCCTTCCTGCAGGAACTCTTCGCCGATTACCGTGCCCACCCCTTCGCCCTGCGTCTCTGGGACGGGACGCTCTGGAGCCCGACGCCGGAGGTGACGCCGCGTTTCACCCTCGTCCTGCGACATCCCGGCGCCCTGCGCAGGATGTTCCTGCCGGCCAACGAACTCACCCTTGGCGAGGCCTACATCTACGACGATTTCGACGTGGAGGGCGATATCGAGTCCGCCTTCAACCTGGCCGATTTCATCTATGATTTTCGCCTTTCTTTTGCCGAAAAGCTTCGGAAGGTCTTTTATCTGCTGACCCTGCCGGCCGGGGACCGCCCCGATTCACTGCGCAGCGCCGCCAAGCTCAATGGCAAGGCCCATTCCAAAGACCGCGATTCCCTGGCGGTCACCTACCACTACAACGTCTCCAATGATTTCTACCGGCTCTGGCTGGACGCCAACATGGTCTATTCCTGTGGCTATTTCACTTCCCCCGAGGACTCCCTCGACCAGGCCCAGGAGCAGAAGCTGGACTACCTGTGCCGCAAGTTGCGGCTGCAGGAGGGCGAACGGCTGCTGGATATAGGCTGTGGCTGGGGCGGCCTGATTCTGCACGCCGCCAGGCATTACGGGGTACACGCTCTCGGCATCACCCTCAGCAGGCCCCAGGCGGAGCTGGCCAACGAAAGGATCCGGGAAGCGGGACTGACGGATCGCTGCCGTGCCGAGGTGCTCGACTACCGGGGGGTGGACGAAACGGAGGGTTTCGACAAGCTGGTCAGCGTCGGTATGTTCGAACACGTCGGTGAGGCGAAACTGCCGACCTATTTTGCCAAGGCCTGGCGCCTGCTGCGTCCCGGCGGGGTCTTCCTCAACCACGGCATCACCTGCTCCCTGGCTCATCCGTATCCCGAGGGTCCCTCTTTCATCGACCGTTACGTCTTTCCCGACGGCGAACTGCTGCCGGTCACCAATTCCCTGCGCACGGCGGAATCCGAGGGGTTCGAGATCCGCGATCTGGAAAGTCTGCGCGAGCACTATATGATGACCCTCCGGCACTGGGTGCATCGGCTGGAGTCCCGTCACGAGGAAGCCGTCCGGTTTACCGACGAAGTCACCTACCGGGTCTGGCGGGTCTACATGGCCGGCTCGGCCTACGGCTTTCGCACCGGCCGACTCAACCTCTACCAAGCCCTGCTCTCCAAACCGGTCGACGGGCAGAATCGTCTGCCGTTGACCCGGAAGGACTGGTACACCTGAGAATACGGGCCGATTGGCGTTACTCGGCTGGGAAGCTGTCGGGATCGACGACGTGCCAGAGATCCATCATGCCGTTTCCCTTAGCCTCACCGGGCTCGCTGTCCCCCGTGAAATAGTAGAGCGGGTACCCCCGGAAGGTGGTCTGTTCGGCGCCGTCCTCGCGGGTGATTGTTCCGAAATCATTGCTGTCCACGCCCTCCGGCGGAGCGACATCCTCCCGGTAGAAGAGCGGCCAGTTGTCGACGCAGCCGCCGGTACAGGCGCTTTGCCCCGGGCTGTCTTTTTCGAACACATACAGCGTCATCCCGTCGGCGTCGGTCAGGTATTTACCGATTTCATCCTGTTCGGCGATCTTGACCTCGTGGTTCATGGCCGCTGCCGGCTGGACAAGAATAGCAAGCATTCCGAATGCCGCCGCTAAAATGAAGAATTTTTTCATGGCTCGGACTCCTTTCTTTTCTGTCACTTTGCTCTCTCTGCTCCATTATACTCCGTCTTTCCGACCCGATGCGATCGGAGGAAACAAACGGGGACAAGGAATTTGGTCCGGGGAGGCGGAAATGGTCGTTGGAGACTCTTCCGTCTGTTCCGCCGCCGGACGACGACCTGATTGGGTTGACGGAAATACGGGAGTCTCCCTTCAATTTTCGAATCCGCCCCCGAAGGATCCCCCTGGGTTCAAAGGAGACAGTCATGCGCGAGATTCTGCCCGGAATTTTTCACTGGACGACATTTCACGAAGGCATCGGCGAGGAGGTCCACTCCTGCCTGGTCACGGCTGTCGACCCGGCCGTCCTCATTGATCCGCGCGAGCCCGCCGAGGGCATCGAGTGGTTTCGACGACACGGTCCCCCGGCCCACGCCTACCTGACCAACCGGCATCACTTCCGCCACAGCGAACGCTTTGCCGAGGCCTTCGGAACCGAGACGTGGTGCCACCGTAACGGCCTCCATGAATTCGTTCGCGGGGAGAAGGTTCGCGCCTTCGAGCACGGCGCAGTGCTTCCCGGCGGCGTGGAGGCGGTTAAGGTGGGGGCGCTGTGCCCCGAGGAGACGGCGCTGCTGATTCCCTGCGCGGGGGGAATCCTGGCCCTGGGCGACGCCGTCACCGGCGCCGGTTCCGGGCTGGCTTTCGTTCCCGACGGACTGATGGGCGAGGGCCCGGCGGTGGTCAAACGCGGACTGAAAAGGGCTTTGGAGCGGTTACTGAAGAGGGATTTCAGACACCTGCTTCTGGCTCACGGCGAACCGAGGGTCGATTCTGGAAAGGAGGACCTGCGGCGGTTCGTGGAGAGTCTTGGCGATCTGGGAGGTTGAACCGCCCTGCAGCAGTCTGCTGGGTAAGGGAGGTCAGAATGCAGTTACACACGGGGCTGCGGAAACACCGGGGCGAGGAGAATGGTGTACAGACTTTTTCGTCGGGGCAGGGTTTGCCCTGCCCTGGGCGCTGCAAGCCGCGCCCCTACACCGAAGACACATCCTTCGTATTTGGGGACGGTCCGGCCCTTTTTACGGACCGAGGACCAACTTGCGCCCGGCGGTCCTGGCCCGCCGCAGGCTTCCCCGGCGAAGTACGGGGCGCTCCTCGCCGGCGGCCAGACCGATGAAAAGGGTACCAATTGTTCGGCAGCCCAGGGCGGTGGCCCCCAGCTTCAGGCCGCGCAGCGAGCCGGTGAAAAGCCGGCCCATGGGCTCCGGCATGGCGCTGGAGGTGACGAGTACCGCCTTCTTGCTCTTCTTTCGACGCATCTTTGGCGCCGGCTCTCCCCAGGGCCAGTAGGCGAATCCGGTGAGCCGCTCAAGGAAGCGCTGGGTGAGGGCGTTGACGCCGCCGCAGTTCACCGGCGTGCCGAGCACCAGGGCGTCGGCTTCCTCGATCCGGGCGATGAGATCCGCCATGTCGTCCCGCAGGGGGCAGGTACCGGCTGCCTCGCCCGGCTCCTGGGTGCACCGGCGGCAATTGGTGCAGAATTCGATATTCCGGTCAAGCAGATGGATTTTCTCCGTCATCGCGCCCACTTCAGCTGCTGTGGCCAGCACGGCACTCACCGCCTGGTCGATGGTGCCACCACGGCGGTAGCTGCCGACGATGCCGAGTATATTCCCTTTCATTGTCAGCCTCCTTCAGAGATCTCCTTTTCCGACGAAATGTGGAGAAGATCCTTAAATGAGTATGGCTCCCATCCCGGAAAAACCTGAATGACGAGGTGGCAAAAGGGCCGTCGAAAGAACGTTACGCCGCGAGGCCGGAAATGTCAAACTCCCCGCCGTCCCCTCCCCGTCATCCGGCTCCTTGTCATGTTCTGCGCAGACGATAAACTATTTCGGCCGGCCGGCCTCAAAAAACCGTAACTGTTGAAAACGACCCTGGGGCACGCGGCCCTCGGACTGCCGGTTCCGGTCGACAGGTGCCTCCTGCCGGCTCAAAAGTCTAAACGCGGCCGAAGGAGTCGCGACGGTGATAAATGGAAAAGCCTCTGCGAAACCGGGTTTCAGGGAACATTCCGGCGAAACCGGTCCACGCCATAATCCGAAAGGCCTCCCTCAAGGTGGCCGTCATCTACCTTCTTCTCGGGGGAGCGTGGATCCTTTTTTCCGACCGAATTCTTCTGTGGTATTTCGAGGAACCGGACCTCCTGACCCGGGTGCAGACCGTCAAGGGATGGTTCTTCGTCTCTGCTACGGCGCTTCTGCTCGCCTTCCTGGTGAGCCGCTACATGCGGCAGGCCTACCGCGAAGATGCGCTGTTGGAGGAGATCATCTCGCATATTCCCATCTACGTTTTCTGGAAAGACACAAAGGGCCGCTACCTCGGCTGCAACCAGAGGTTCGCCAGCGTCGCCGGCGTCGGCAACCGGGAGAATATCGTCGGCAAAACCGACTATGACCTGACATGGCGCAAGGAGGACGCCGAGCCGATCCGGAGCAATGATTTCATGGTCATGAGAACCGGCAAGCCCCTTCTGGACGTGGAGGAGAACCAGCTCCAGGCCGACGGCAAGGTGGCCACCTTCCTGACCAGCAGGGTTCCCCTCAAGGGTGATTCGGATGAGGCCCTCGGCGTCCTCGGCATCTGCTCCGACATTTCTCGGCGCAAGCGCGAAGAGGAGGAGATACGGGAGAGCCGGGACCGGGCGGAGGCCATCGTGGACGCGGCCCTGGATGCCATCGTCGAGATGGACGAGGCAGGCAGCGTCATCGGCTGGAATAAGCGGGCGGAGGAAATCTTCGGCCGGTCTGCCGGCGAGATGCCGGGCAGGCCTTTGGCCGCCACCCTCATCCCGGAACGCTATCGAGCGGCGCACGAAAAAGGGTTGCGGCGTTTCCTCGAGACGGGGGAGGGCCCGATCCTGGACCGGCGCATCCAGGTCAGCGCCCTGCACCGGGACGGCCACGAGGTTCCCGTTGAGTTGGCGGTCACGGCGACCCGGCGGCACGGCGCCTACTGCTTCACCGCCTTCATCGAGGATATTACCGAACGCAAGCGGGGGGAAAAGGCCCTGCGGGAAAGCCGGAAGCGTTTTCGCGACCTGGTTGAAAGAATCAACGACTGGGTGTGGGAGGTCGACCGGGACGGCGTCTACACCTACGCCAGCCCGCGGGTCCGCGACCTGCTGGGGTACGAACCGAAGGAGATGATCGGCCGAACGCCCTTCGACTTCATGCCGGAACCCGAAGCGCAGCGGGTCATGGTCGCCTTCAGAGACCTGAAGGAGAAGCGCCAGGCTTTCAGCGCCCTCGAAAACACCAATCTCCACAAAGACGGGCATCTGGTTGTTCTTGAGACCAGCGGGGTTCCGTTTTTCGACGAGAAAGGGAATCTGCTCGGCTATCGGGGAGTCGACCGCGACATCACCGAGCGCAAGCAGGCCGAAGAGACACTGCGGGAGAGCGACCGGATGAAGACCGAATTCGTCCGCACTGTGGCACACGAATTCCGCACGCCCCTGACCTCCATCCAGGGGTTTTCCGAGCTTCTATTGACCCGTGAAGATCTTCCCGCCGAACAGCGCAGGGAGTTTCTCAGCTACATCCATCAAAGGGCCATCGCCCTTGCCGGGATCGTCTCGGACCTTCTCGATATCGCCCGAATCGAGGAAGGTCATGCTCTGCCGTTGACCACGGAAACGTGCACGATAAGGGAGATCTTCGATCAACTGGGAGTTTTCCTGCAAGCCACGGCCTCCCAACAGCGGGTGGAAATATCCCTGGCCGGGGAAGATGCCTCGCTGGTGGTCGACAAGCCCAAGCTCGGGCAGGTTCTGGAAAATATCGTCAGCAATGCCCTCAAGTTTTCGGCCGAAGATAGTCCGGTCAAAATCCGGGGGGCGATGGAAGGAGAATTTTACCGGGTCAGCGTGACCGACCGAGGAATCGGCATGACCTCGGAGCAGTTGAAGAAGGTCTTCGACAAATTCTACCGGGCCGATGCCTCCCAAACGGCCATCGAGGGCGTCGGTCTCGGGATGAGCATCGTCAGGAACATCGTGGAGGCTCACGACGGAAGGATCGAGGTGGATAGCGAACCGGGCCAGGGGACAACCGTCAGCTTCACTCTTCCCCGCGAGGCAACCGGGCATCAGCACAAAGATGGAAAGGTTCAAAATTGAAAAAGATTCTGATCGTCGAGGACCAGACCGATGTCCTGAAGCTGCTTTCCATGGTTCTCCGCGCGGAGGATCGGCAGATATTTCTCGCCGAAAAAGGGGAGGACGCCCTCTGCATCGCCCGGGAATCGAGGCCCGATGTCATTTTGATGGACGTCATGCTGCCCGGCGAGGTGGACGGCTACCAGGCGACCCGCGCCCTGAAAACGGATCCGGCAACTGCCGGTTGTGCCATCATCATCATGACCGCCAAGGTCCAGGAGCAGGACCGCATCGATGCCTTCGAGGCGGGAGCCGACGATTATCTCGGCAAGCCCTTCGATCTGGCCGACCTGAAAAGCAAGGTGGAGAAGTTCCTGGGGTAAATCGGTTTCAGGTGCGTCGAAGCCGCGCATCGCAAAACCCCGACCTTCCCTTCACAACCAAAAGCCGCCTCATCTGCCGTATTTCCGTCCCAAGGCCGCGGCCGCAAAACCAGCCAGGTCGCGAAAGAGGGTTTCGGCACCGGCCTCCTGCTCCCCTGCGGGCCGCTGCAGGTGCGCCTCCAGCCGCGCGGTCATCTCCCGACGCGATCCGGCATCGGTCAGGCCATCCAGTCCCTGCAGCAGCAGGCGATGGGCGCCCTGGCGCTGCATCGCCTCCAGCCCGTCGAGGATCTGCCGGTGGCTCGTACCTTCCCAGATCGCCAGAACCATCGCCTCGCGGAACCAGCGCTCCACCCCGTACTCGGCCAGCACCCCCATGCCGCCGTGCACCTCCATCGCCCACTTCGTCGTCTGGGCGGCGAATTCGGCGGTATGATATTTTGCGAGGTGCGCCAGCAGCCGGAAGAGGTGGTAACGCTCGGAGTAGGGCGGCACCTCGCGCCACACCTCGTCGAACAACAGAGCCGCCTCCCAGGCCAGAGCGAAAGCTTCGCGCAGGGCGTCCTGCCTCTCCTCGAACTGGCGGTGCATCAGGGGGTGCTCGATGACCGGCCGCCCGAAGGCGACCCGTTGACGGGCAAAGGCGCCGGCTTCGGCCAGGGCCCGCTGAGCGAGGGCCGCCCCGGCGATGCTGTTGGCCACCCGGGAGAGATTGAGCACCTCCAGGATATGGTAGATGCCGGTCCTTTCGCTCCCCAGCAGCCAGGCCTCGCTCTCGCACAAGCTCACCTCGCCGGTCGGCACCGAGCGGGTGCCGGTCTTGTCCTTGAGCCGCCGGATGCGGTAGTTCAGACCACCGTCCTCGCGCCGACGCGACAACAGGAAAAGGGCCAGCCCGCGCACCCCTTCCGGCGCTCCCTCCGGCCGGGCGGCGACCACCGCCAGTTCGGCCCCGACGTTGCTGGCGAAGTATTTCTCGCCGGTAAGCCGCCAGCGATCGCCTGCCGGGCGGGCGACGGTCATCACGTTGGCACCAAGGTCGGAGCCGCCGCCGGCCTCGGTCATCCAGGTCGCCCCCTGCCATACATCTCCTTCCCTGGCGGTCAATCGCGGCATGAATCGTTCCCGAAGCTTCGCCGACCCGTATTTGTCCAGCGCCGCGGCAGTGGCCAGCGAGACCGTGTAGGGGCAGTAGAGGCCCGGATCGAAAAAGGAGGTGAGGTAGCCGAGCCCGAAGGAGCTTTGCAGGGAGTTCTCGACAAAAGGCCGCCAGACAATCCCGGCCCGGTATCCCCGTTCCAGCATCTCGCGGTAGCCGGCGGGCATCAGGACGGTCTCCTCCGGCTGGCCGAAGATGTCGAACATCCGGAGCCACGGCGTCCCTGCGCGGTCGGCGGCGGCGGAGATGTCCATCCCCACCTCCCGCCACCACCCCTCCCAGGCACGAAGGTCCTCGCAGATGTCCAGGTCGGGCAGCATCCGATGCAGAAAATCGACCGGAGATTCGAGCGGGATGTTTTCCTTCATGACGGTCTCCTTTCCCCGGGTTTTTTCGTGAAAGATCCTGAGGTCAGCTCACCACGCCCTCCCGGAGTGGGCCTTTCAGAAAAAACCGTGTGGAGAGCCACGTAGCGAATTGCACGAAAACACCGACCCGCCGCAAATGACAAAGGGACCCCGAGGGGCCCCTTTGTCGTTTCATCTCTTTTCGTGGCGGGAGTATTACGCCTCGTACACCAGGGTCCGGATCAGGCCGATGGTCGAGCCTTCCTCGCTGGTGGTCGAATCGCTGAGCGAGATCACCTTTTTAATGCTGTTCTGCTGGATGAAGGCGTTGACCCGTTTATCGAGTTCGTCGAGCTCCATCTGGGCCTTGAACGGCTTGAGGGGTTCACCGAAGGTCTTGACCTTGACCATAATATCCTCCCATGACGTAGAATATGGATTGGGTTATACCTGGACCACTTCCTTGACCCCGGGGATCTTCTCCTTGAGGGTCTTTTCGATCCCCATCTTGAGGGTCATGGTGGACATGGGGCAGGAACCGCAGGCGCCGGTGAGCTTGACGCTGACAACGCCGTCGTCGGTCACGTCCACCAGTTCCACATCGCCGCCGTCGGCCTGCAGGGCGGGACGGACCATATTCAGCACTTCCTGGACTTGTTCTTTCATGGATCTACCTCCTTTGGGTGTGTTAAGTATAGCCCCCTCTACGGGGGACGCAAGCCAGCGGCGGTGGCCGCGGATCAGGTCATCGGGGACGGAAAGGGGAGATCGCCGATGGATCGTGCGCAGAGCAGCTCCGGCTCTCCCACTCCCTTGCCCTGGATCAGGACCTTGAAGGTCTCGCCCATGCCGCCTTCGGGCAGAATCAGGTTCTTGAGGGTCAGTCGCAGGGCCCGGGCCCGGTTCTCGTCGCTCTCGCGGGCCTGCAGTTCGATCAGCGCCTCGACGAACCCGAGCCCCATGAGGAACCGGTACTGCTCGCCGAAATAGAGGGTCGCCAGCCCCGCCTGCTCGCCGGCGCGCTGCAGGGCGGTGAAGTCGACGTGGGCGGTGATGTCCTGGTTGCCGATCAGACGATAGGGATCTTCGCCGGAGGTGTGGCGATGGTAGCACATCAGGCTACCGGTGCGGCGAAAGGGCGCATAGAGCTCTGCGGCGGGATAGCCGTAGTCGATGGTCAGGACGAAACCGCGACCCAGTAATTCCCCCACCCGACCCATCCAGCGCGTCGCCTCCAGGTTGACCTCCCCCCGGTTTCCCTCCACCGGCGCCGTACCCAGCATCCGGAAATGTTCCTCGATTTGCGGTGCGGAAAGGGGACGAAGCTCCTCGGCGAATGCCCCATCGCGCTCCACCACGTAAACTTCCAGAAACTGTCCTTCGCGCCTCTCCACCAGGTGAACGGGAAAAGCATCGACCAGTTCGTTGGAGAGAAAGCATCCCTCCATTCCGGAGAGGTCCGCCAGCTCGCACCAGTCGATCCGCTGCCGATGGTCCTCCAGAACCTCACGCTGACGCCGCCGGTTATCGGGGCTAACTTCCACCAGACGGTAACGGAGCTGCGCATAGAATTCGGGAGCCTCGTCCCGCAGAGCGTCGAGGATGTCGAGCGCAAGATGGCCCTCCCCGGCCCCCTGCTCGGCGACCGTGAAGGCTCCATTGCCGAGGAGCTCCCGCATCTGGATCAATTGGCGGGCGATCAGCCGGCCGAAAAGGGAATGGACGCTGGAAGAGGTGAAAAAGTCGCCTTCCTTGCCGATACGCGTCCGGGGGGTCATGTAATAGCCCTGCTCGGGATGATAGAGGCAGAGCGCCATGAATTCGGCAAAGGGGATCCCGTCCTCTTCCCGAATGCGGTGCCGGATGATATCCTCCAGCCGCGCCTTGCCTCCCTCGGATAACTGCTCGTCCATGATCCTGTCCTCGGTCGAGGGCCGCAGAAGTAATCGCCGGCCCGAAATCAAAGGTCGGATTCTATCCCACCGATGTGGAGGTTGGCAAGAGCAAGATGGTTTTCGGCCCTGGAAACGGCGGGCAGACTCTCCGAGAAGCGGCCGGAGCCGAAAGCTCAGGGGATAAGTCCCAGCTTCTTGTGCACCTGAACCATATCCTCGGCCTCGCGAATCAGAAGGGTCGGGATGCCGAGGTCTTCGGGTACCCGAAGATCGACCTGCTGGCGGTCGCCGACGAAGAGGAAAGTCTCGGGGGGACCGCCGATGCTTTCGAGGACCCTCTGGAAGGCGTCCGGGTCCGGCTTGGGCCGCCAGGTGAACTCGATGGTGTAGATCCGCTCGAAGAGGTCTTCGACCCCGAGCAGGGCCAGTATCTTGCGGGTCAGGGGAAAGCTGTTATTGGTGTAGAGATAAAGATCGTGGCTGGCCCGGAGGGAATCGAGCAGGGCGTAGAGGATGGGATCGGGTTCGAGGTGGCGTTCGGGATGGACGTTTTCCTGCAACGCACGGTGGAATTCCGGGACTTCGATGCCGAGTTCCATGCAGGTGCGGGTCAGGGTGGGCTCCTCTTCGAGGATTTCAGCCAATCTCCGCCGCGCCTTGCGCAGGATCCCCCGACCTTCCTTGAGCGATACTCCGCGGGTCTGGGCCACCAGCATGTCGGCGGCCGCCTGAATCTCTCCGGCGAGGCCGGCGGAAATGTAGAGGGTGCCGTCGAGGTCGAAGACGATGGAACGGGTATCACCAAGGCTGTTCAGCATAACGGACGATGACTCTCCACGAAAACCCCCGATAGAGCTGTCCGGCGCGAAAGAGCCGGGGCAGCTGGGGGCGAAGCGGTGTTGACACGATCCATTCTACCATCGACGGGGGCCATGTCAAAAGACCCTGCGAACTTTTTCTTTTAATGTCGGGCACTTAAACGGCGACAGACCCTCTCCCAGGGAAGCTTCGGAATATTCACCCGATAAAAAGTGGATGCCGCAGCTCCCCTCAGAGGCGATTCAGGACGCGACGAATGGCCGCCGGGTCGTTGGTAAAAACGCCGGACACTCCCTGTTGCCGCAACCGGACCACCCGCCGGGGATCGTCGACCGTCCAGGGGTAGACCGCCAGACCCCGCCTGCGGCAGGCGGCCAACAGATGGCGACTCAAGCGGTCATGGCGCGGGTTGAGGCTTTCGGCGCCGCAAGCGACGGCTCTTCCGACCGCCCGGCGCCAGAAATAACTGTCGAGCAAAAAGCCGAGTGGGAGCTTCGGATGCACCCGGCGCAGCGATTCCAGCAGGGCATGGTCGAAGGAGGAGACCAGGAGCCGGGCCCGGGGGAAGGACGGCAACATCTCGAGGATCGCCCGACCGGCCGCTGCCGCCTTGATCTCCAGGTTGAGCCACAGGCGATCCTCGGCCCAGAGGAGAACCTCCTCCAGGCTGGGCAGAGCTTCACCGGCAAAGGCCGGATCGAACCAGGAGCCGGCGTCGAGCCAACGCAGTTCGCGCAGAGTGAAATTGGCTGCCTCACCGCGGCCATCGGTGGTGCGATCCACGGTTTCGTCATGAAGCACCACCGGAATTCCGTCACGGCTCAATTGGATGTCGAGTTCGATCCCGTCGGCACCGGCGGTTTCGGCGGCCCGGAACGCCGCCATGGTGTTTTCCGGCGCAGCCGCCGAATACCCTCGATGAGCCCAGATGCGGAATCCTGCCGGCCCCGCCTGGACCAACCGGCGGCGAGGAACATCTAACACCGAATGCGCATGATCGAAAACCATCGGCCCTCCAGTTTCCCGGGAGCTCTTTCCTGAATGGGGACGGGCTTAAAATTCATTATATGCACCGCCAGATAGCATGACCAGTCCCAACCTTGAATTTGCGCCCGATTCATGCGATCATGCGGGGTGTTTGACGGGTTCATACTTCAACAAGTTTCCGAATCGGAAACCGGCAAGGGAGAAATGGCATGGATCGCAACCTGGCGCTGGAACTGGTGAGAGTCTCCGAAGCCGCGGCCCTGGCCTGCGGCCGGTGGGTCGGCAAGGGCGACAAGATGTCCGCCGACGACGCCGCCACCAACGCCATGCGGCGCACCCTCGATTCAATCGGGATCAACGGCACCGTGGTCATCGGCGAAGGCGAAATGGACGAAGCCCCCATGCTCTATATCGGCGAAAAGGTCGGTAACGGATCGCCGCCGGAGGTCGATATCGCCGTCGACCCCCTGGAGGGGACCAATATTTGCGCCAAGGGGATGACAGGCGCCATCGCCACCATCGCCATGGCCCCACGCGGCGGCTTTCTCCATGCCCCCGACATGTACATGGAAAAAATCGCCGTCGGTCCGGAGGCCCGGGGGGCCATCGACATCGATGCCTCGCCGACCGAAAATCTCAAACGGGTTGCGGAAACCAAAAAATGCTATATCGAGGATCTGACCGTGGTCCTTCTCGACCGGCCGCGCCACGACAAGATCGTCCAGGAAATCCGCAAGGCCGGCGCCCGCATTCACCTGCTCACCGACGGCGACGTCGCACCGGCCATCGCCGCCGCCGTCCAAGGCAGCGGCGTCGACCTGTTGATGGGCATCGGCGGCGCTCCCGAAGGTGTTCTGGCAGCGGCGGCCCTCAAATGCATGGGGGGAGACATGCAGGGGCGGCTGGTCTTCATGGGCAATGAAGAGCGGGAAAGGGCCCGAAGCATGGGGATCGAGGATTTTGACAAGGTCTACAGCGCCGAAGAGATGGCGCAAGGGGATGTCTTTTTCGCCGCCACCGGTGTCACCAACGGCGAACTGCTCCAGGGGGTGCGCTACTTTTCCGGCGGCGCCGAGACCTACTCGATCGTCATGCGCTCCAAAAGCCGCACCGTCCGCTTCATCCAGGCCCAGCACTATTTCGACTTCAAACCGGTATACTGAAAGACCGTCAACTCCATCCCTGCGATTTCTTTCTTGTAAACGCCGGGACGAGTTGGTAGTATTCACAGCGTTTTTAGGTACATACTTCATTCCAACAGGGGAAGGCTATGGCGATAATTACCATCTCGCGAGAAATGGGCAGTGCCGGCATACCGATCGCCCACCGGGCGGCGGAAAAACTGGGGTATACTCTCGTCGACGGGGAAGCCATCCAGAAGGTCGCCTCCGACTACGGCCTGACTCCCGAGGCCTTCGAGTCCGCCGACGAGAAGCCACCTCCATTCGTGGAAAAACTCGACGGCAAGATCGAAGTCGACCTGCACCAGATCGAACTGATCGTCCTGGAGTATGCCCTCAAGGGCAACGTCATCATCTACGGCCGGGGCGGCCAGGATCTGCTGCGAGACATCAACAGCGTCTTCCGCGTCCGCATCATTGCTCCCTTCGAGGAGAGGGTCGAGCGCTGGGCCGAGCGTGAGTGGCTCGATCCTGATTACGCCCGCGTCCTGGTGCGCAAAAACGACCAGCAAAGGGCAGGATTCATTAAATACTACTTTGACCGGGACTGGGAAGATCCGCTCAACTACGACCTGATCATCAACACCCTGCGCCTCACCGAGGAGACCGCGGTCG
>Ga0102953_1000883_pt1 | contig 19732 bp, 29 predicted proteins | sample SalPon2A_C_D2_MG_FD_78509 | JGI IMG/M metagenome (GOLD analysis project Ga0102953, IMG submission 78509) | Soil microbial communities from South San Francisco under conditions of wetland restoration - Salt Pond MetaG R2A_C_D2_MG | ecosystem: Environmental > Terrestrial > Soil > Wetlands | place... | reverse complement strand
CGGTGTTAATTTCGGCGTGTGAACGCATTCAATGATCACTTTCTTGAGATCTTGAAGTAGTTCCCCCCTCATGCCCCGCATCATTAACTGACCGATTTTATTCGTGTCTGCATCTTCCGGAATTCCGGCCTTTTCAATCAGTTCGGTAAAAATAGACTGTATTTCGAGGGATGTCGTCACGCCTTTTTTCTGGATCTCAAATTCTTTTCCGTCGATTGTCTCTTTCTTGATTTCGCCTTTCATAGTCCTAAAAATAGAGTGTTCCACCCGAAGCACAGGCAATCTGGAAAATCCAGGGCGTGCTTTGCGGATTCAGCGGTTCCTGTGGTTCGTCAACAATCCAGGAAACCGGGTAGAACGTTTTTTGATGTTTTGCGTTGGGAAAATTGGAATCTGAGCTTTTATCGATCAGTGAAAACGGGAATCCGACTATCCCTGTCAATTGTAACAGAAATAGATTCCTGAGCATTTCGACCGAGGGGGAAGATTGCAGGATACTGATGGAAAATCCCCTGTTCGAATCGGTGGACATCTCAAGAAACGGTTCCCCGAATACTCCCCGTCGAAAATTGAACCTGGCCGTAGGTTTGGATGGGGCAATCGAGACCCAATTTTTGATTTCAGCATAAGCGGGAGTTCCGGGAATCCCAAGTCCTGCCTGCCATTTATCTGGGCGATAGACATACATTTCATTTTATGCGGGGGACTGTTTTTCTTTCATTTTCGTTTTTTCTGCCACAATCATCCAAGCTCGATCAGCTGGTTTTGAACCAATTTGGTAATTTGGAATCTTCTTGATCATTGGGCGCTGGCCTTCTGCAATCGAAACATTTTCGGTCAGATTGACCCGCTTCAGCTCGATCTTTTTCAGATAGTTTCCTTCCTTTTGATCAGAGAAGGCTTGATTCATAATTTCGTTCCAATCAGACCCCCATTGGTTCGTCAATGTCCAGTTGGCCTTTTCTGCAACTCTGACAGAATACTGAACATCTCCGTCCACTCCCTCTTCGTCAGAAACGGAATCCTCCGGAAACTCAATCAACACGTAATCCCCATTGGGCTTGCCTTGGATCGGAAAAACCTTGTCGTCATAGGTCGTAATATAGGTAATGTGGTCTTGTGAAGCATACGGTTTTGTTGTCATCGTGTCCTATGGGGCAAGGGTTAGCGTGATTGCGACATTGTGGATTTTACCTCGTATCGCGCCGTAGATCTTTATTCCGCTTAAAAGGCGGCTTAATTTGTCTGATCCGGTGATGCTGGTCAGCGCTGGCATATCGACATAATAGTCCAGACCGGTATAGGGACCTTCGGTGATTTGAGTCAGGAACTTCTTATTGATCCCGTCTGCCATCCGGATCTCGTTTTTGGTTTGGACTTTTTGCAGTCCGTCTGCATCATACCCAAGATCCCCTCCGGAGGCGATCATCAGTTCCAGATTATCCAGCTGGATGTTAGTTTTCAGCCAGTCGGCGCCCCTCGTGATATCGGCGTATCGTCCCTGCAGTGTTTTACCGCCGCCGCCATCTTTCTGGCCGCCGGTGACGCTTAAACCTGCCAGGGTTGTGAACCAGTTTGCATTTTTACCACCAAGGTAAGTTTGCTCTGTTCCTGAAAGCAAGTCTGCGGTGACGGCTGCCAAGGTTTGCAGATCCCATGATCTCGAACCTGCATCCAGAGGAGCCATCTTTCCAACAATTGCGGCCTCGATCAGATTCAGGTTTGACCAGCCTTTTGAGGCCGCGACATCTGAGGAAGTTCCGGCCGGCACGGTCACTGTAAAACTGGTCCCAGCAACAACAGATTCGACTGTATAGGTATCGTTCAGATCGTCAACCGCACTCCCCCAAATTCCAACCAGATCACCAACAGCCGGAGGAGTTGTGGTTGCAACCGTGGCCGTGGTTCCTGATACGGTGATCGCTGTAATATCAAATTCTGTCCCGGCTTTCTTGCTATAATAACCGATTGACCGGTTGTTCGACAGGGCTTTGATCACGCTGAAAATATCCGTTATGGCAGATGTTATTGCATCCGCATCTTGGCTTGAAAATACATGGAACCGATTGTTTGATAATGCCCAGGCTGCGATTGCTTCTTGCTCCGTATTATCTCTGACCGGAGAAAGAACGAAATAAAAGTCACTATCAACCAACAGGGCAGCGTCCAGGGCTTCGTCTGCATCTTCAGCGGCTTCCTGCTTGACAACCTTGACGGCTTCCGGGATGTTTGCCTGGCTGAACATAATGTTGATCATTCTTCCCACGGGGGTATTAACCGGAAAAACAGCCAAGGCCGAGGTTTTATCGGTATAGGTTTCCACTCTTGAAAGAGCTGATTCTCCATGCTTATACACGATTGCCGGAGTTCCGAAACCCGGTCTTGATACAACCGTATCCCCAATGGAGACGGTCATTTCCACTCTGTTGTCAACTTCGGTCATGATAGGCCCTCAAAATTAAATGTAGGATCTTCAATGGTTTCAAAATAGTCGCTGTCTTTTACTGCCGTTTTTGCCAGTCCGGAAAATACAAATTCGATAGTCGCCTGGTGGATGTACTTGTCATCATCCATCATCGGCAAAACACCCGGCATGATGTTTTCAGAGACCGGATTGTAAGCAATTTCCTGAGCTTCCAAAATCTCTTTAATCGGAGGCAGGAAAGCCCGGTTCAATGTGTTCTGTGCATACCGGTAAGCCACCATTCGCACCGGTGTTTTTTTCCTGCCGTCTGACGTAAATGAATCGGTCAGAAACTTAACTTGGGTATTCCATTGAAACGGTTGATAATAAGTGTTTTTCCGCTTCTGGACTGTTGCCTCGATCACTCGTTCAAACCTACTCCAGGGATGGCCGGTTGACGATTGCGGAAGCTGAGATAAGACCGCATAGGGTCTTTCACGCTGAAAATCATTCCCCGACCAGAATACCCTGGTCTTATCGGTTGGCAATCCGGAAGCGGCCAAAATAAAAGCCTCGATTGCGTCCTCGATCGCTGTGAAATCTGTTTCCTGAACAATCTCTCTCGTCATTCGACTACCACCATATTTCCGCCTTGAATTACCGGCCAGGTGTTCAACTTTTTAACCTGGAACCACTCATCACCGAATTTAATCTCGTCGTTGGTTTTCAGCCAGGTCTCCCCATCTTCCGGTTCGAAAACTGCTACAAATCGCCATGTTTTGAATCTCAATCCTTCCTCCATCCGGTCGATCTCTTTCTTTCCGAGGGGCTGGGTCATGATGTTGTTGAGCGTGAAATGCTCATATTCTGTTTGGCCACGGCTTCCCTGGTCTCCTTTCTGCCTTCGCATTTTGTAAGGGCGTTCCGGGTCATATTTCAATTTCTTTCGCATCGTCCTGGCCAGTTGCCTGATTACTGGATCAACTCTCATCCTACCTCAAAATCAATGGCCTGCCTCAACCGACCGGATTTTCCGATCAACGGCGTGGTTTTCGGGGCCTTCTTTTCCAGAGTGTAAGGGTGATTCGGCTCGAATTTTTCCGCATCAGCCATATTAGCCTGGATCTGTTGACGGTGTGCCTGGCCTAGTTCGCTTAGTGCCAGCCTCTTTGTCTTCTTTTTGGTCAAGATCTCACGTTCCAGTTTATCCGCCATATCTTCGAGTTGCGGTAATTGCTCGTCGAAGGTTTGGCGCATGAACGGGCGTTCAGGAATGGTAATTTCTGTTGTCCCCGGTTTAAGCGGTAGCCCTGTTCCCCGCAAATAAGCCCTCATCTTTGGCGTTACGGCTATCGAAATGCCGAATTCCTGCACACTGGCCAGCTCAGCCAGGGTAATTTTTCCTGATTCAGAGCTTTGGTTGTTTGAAGATAAAATCCCGACATCCACATAGCTCAACTTATCGTCGAGTTCTCTTAGATAATCTTCCCAACCGTAATCAATGACTTCCTGGTCTTTCATATTAGCATATGGACAGTGGGGCGTTGATTGAGAATATTCGTAACAACCGACCCATATTGATTCGCATTTTTCAGGTCGGGGGCTGTCGCGTTGTTTTTAGCCATGGTGTTCGAAGTCGAAAAAGCGTCAATCGAAACATTTGAGAGTGAGCCGGTTCCGGCCGGATTATCCGAAGAAAATGCAGCCGCCCAGGCTCCGAGGTTGATCTGTAACCGTCTCAAATCTGCCAGTTTAAATTGGGAACTTCCCGGGGATCCGCTCATTGATCCATCCGGGAATTTGACCCTGGTGTTTTTATCGGCCTCAATATACAGCTCATCATGAACCCATTGGAGAACTGCATCCTTTTCGGCCTTGGTGAATTCTTCCAGGTCGTCTTTAATTCCAACGGCCCTGGCCAGAATATCATCCCAGGTAATTAAAAGAGGCAGTTCAGTCATTATTCAGCGTTATTTTTGGCCTTTTTGAGGGCAGTTTCGAGTTTTTTGAGCTGATCTCTCAGATCATTAGCCTGGACGGAAAGATCTTTCTTTTCCTTGTCCATGGTTTTGACCTGATCTTCCAGGGACTTGACTTTGTCCTCCAGCGTTTTTTTATCGCCCCGGAGGTTGGTCAGGTTTTCCTCATACTTCTTTTCGGCATCTTTCAAAGCCTGGTCGGATTCCTCTTTCACCTTTTTCAAGGCTTCCGCATGCTCAGATTTCAATTTCTTGATCTCTTCGACATGATCTGCTTTCGCGTCCTTGACGGTCTTGTCGGCAACGATCTCTTTTGCCGACAGTTCTTCATACCGGTTTCGTTCGACCTGGGCGCGGAATCCCGGATCTAACACCAGGAGCTCGTAATAATCCTCCCGGATCTCGTTATCTCCTGGAGTGATCTCAAGTCTCACGGATTTAGGCCCGTCATTTGGCATATTCGGGGGATAAATATCATAGCTCTTTGTCCCGGAAATATTTGACTTTATTTTTACGGTTTTCATAGTCTCCTATGCGGCTTGAACGTTGTAACGCTTGATGATCGCCTTATTTCGGATAATTTCCAGTCCTCCGAAATAAGCATAAAACGGGATCATCATCGAAAGGTTCTTGAATTGGACAGGCAGCGGGGTCAAGTCTTTCGGCTGAATAAACCGAAATGCCTCTGGACTGTTCGGGGTCATCATAATACCTGGAACGGTATTCGAGTTGAACGCAGCCGTGAACTCATGGATTACCCGATATCTGGTGATGCCTGTGGCCAGTTTTCCCATGGGGCTGTTCAGATATTCCCAGACAGTGATGTTCGTCCCACCAGCTTGCGAATGCATGTATTTTTTAAGCAAAACAGCGACTGCACCCAGGGGCATAGTAAGGGTAAAGGATGTTATCGATCCTTCAACACCAGTATCGATATTGGTTCCACCCCATATCCCCAAAGTTCCGGTATAAATAGCATTTCTCATGTCAATGAGATCAGCAACAATTTCACGTCCGGATTTGTTTATCCAGTATTTCAATGCTGTACTTGATACGGAGTTGGGATCGTCAACAGTGTCAGCCAGGGCCGCTTCGTCGATTGCATCATCATCGAACCCGATTAATCCATCCTGGCTATGGACAATACGAGCAGCAAGCCATTGCATATGTGCACGGCGGATTGATTTGGCCTTCCGAGATTGGACTTCAACATTAGCAAAATTAGCTGAATCCAATTCCTGCTGATTCCACTCGATTGAACCACCACCCATAATGATCGTGACAGAATGCTCCTGCCCTGAGATATGAGACAACGGCAAATCGGTAGAGGCGCCGGTGATGGTTTTGAATTCTCCCTGCATATCGTTCAGGAAGAATGTATGCTTGGTTGCTCCCACTGGCGGGGCAATTACCGGGAACCAGGATAGATAATCCTTGTTGGCATACTCAATATCCCGTTGGGTGTAATCGAAATCCTCCAACTGACGAGCTGTGTAGGCCGAGTTATCGTCCATCGAATGTTCTTCTTTGGCGAAAGTCACCCCTTCCAGGATATCGTCAACCGAGAACTGGTCGGAATCAATACCGGCAAGCTCGAGGTCTACTCTGGTCAGCATGTCCTCGATAACTTTTATTTTTGTGTCATCCATCGAGACAATACCAGCCTGGATTCTCAATTCGCTTGACTCCTTAAGGCGGCCGATGGTTTGTTGCGCTAATGTTTGTATTTTCTGTTTCATCAATCAGTCTCCTTAAGCGATTTGTTTGAGCATCAATTCCACTGCAACAGGGCCGGCGGCTGAAGTCGTTTCCGCGAATTTTGCCAGGATGGCGTCACAAGTTGCCTCATCTTCGCCTACTCCACCTGTTTCGTCTGCATCGGTTCTGCATGCTCCGATTACATCCGGGCCTGTTCCAGCAGCAAACCTGACATATACTTGCCCTCCTTTGGCCGCTGCTTCTTCACAATAGGCATACCACCTCCCATCTTTTGCCACCGGGACTGGTGAATTAATCCCGAAACCATTGGTATAGGTATAGCCCTGGGCTCTTTCCAGCATGCTTGGATCAACGCAAAGTCCTTCAATAACAGCTCCAGTTGCCCCGCTGTCATCGATTTTGACCTGGGTGTCCGGGTCTGTGCCCTGAACTACGAAATATCCGGGTTTGATTCCGGTTGCCAGTTCATTTAGCAAACTATCAACCCGGCCATTTTCCTTCGAATGTAAATCAACGGGCATTCCGAGCCGTTTTGTTGTAATATCTGCTGCATATGAATCTTGTCCCATAATGGCTCCTTATGCGGTTTTCTTGATTTTGATGAGAGAACGGACGTCGATTTGAGAGAGCGGGATTTTCTTTTTCCCGCCATCATCCATCGATCCGCTTTGCTTAGCTTTGTCCAGGGCCTGCTTGGACTTGATGTCTTCCTTGGCCAGCTTGGGATCTGCCTTGATTGTTTTGTAAGCACCCGGAATTTCGGAATCATCGAACGATTGACCCTCATATACTTTGGTCACAATCGCTTTTTTGCCATCGAAAGGATTTTTGAAATCGCCCTCGACTTTTAATTCCTTGGCCACTTGCCGGACTTCTGCCAGTTCTTCAGCCTGCTGGTTGACCTCATCCATTGAAATCATGTTTTTTTGTTCGGCTTCCAGTTTCTCAACTTTCAGCTTGAGGGCTTTATTTTCTCCGGTGATTTCGTCCATGGAGGCCTTGGATTTTACCGCTTCCGTCTCAAAATGCTTCACAATCGACTTTTCCCGTTCAACCAGTTTCTCAACCGTTGCGGTCGATTCGTCGGCATATTCCACCGTAACTTCGTCAAGTGAGAATTCTCCAACCTTGACGGCGCTTAACACTCTTTTTGCCATTGTAACCTCATGTGTGGGTTGTGTTTTTTGTTCATCAAAGCTGTAGACCGTTGCAAAGTCTCCGCTTTGATCGTCAAGGCTGAGTCCAGCCCCTTTTGCTCTCGGATTTTCTGCCCCGATCGCAAGATGATTTGGTACTATGTCCTTAAATTTTACGTTGTCTCCGTCGATTTGGATTGCATCGCGCCAGTAACCTGTTGATACTCCAAGTTTTCCTGATTCTGCCGTTTTGATTGCATCTTCTGTATAGAGGACAGCATCAGTTGTCAGCCATTGCTCGCCGCCGATATCTTCAATTTTATATTTTCCCCCGGTTACGCCATGCTGATGCTTTAAGACATCCTTCGGTGACAGCATGTTTTTGGGATGCCTGATGGTAATCGGCACCGGGAAGGCATTTCCCTCGAGCTTTTTCAGCTCATCGAACGAAACGTCAGCAAAATACTCCTTGCCATTATTATCAACATATCGAAGCTTGCCCACCTTCATCATTTTTACCCTGGCATGGCCAAACCCGGATTTATCACGCTCAACCTTGTATGTATCAAAACTGTAAGGGTTGATGATTAATTGCTTCATCCGAAAATCCATTCAAAAATATTCTGCAGACCATACCAAGCCGCCTGCAAAACAAAACTATATTCATAAGCCAGAAACGACAGCATAACCAAAACGATTGCAATAATCCCGAATGCACGAGCCTTTGATGCGTCCGGATTGGTCAGCGGTTGCATTCTGCCTAGGGTAATGCAGAGATTCGTTGCGATAGCCAAAGCCGCCAGGCCTGCCCAGTGATTTGCCCTGTGCATGCTTTCCAGGAACGATCCAGCATCTACTAGCACCCCGGCAAACAAATTGCGATAGATGAAAAGAGCGATAAAAATGGCGAATAGGATTCTCAGCATATTAACTCAGCATCTGATTAGGCGGTTGTTCAGTAATCTGGTTACTCAAAAAAACTTCTCTGCGATATTTTTTGTCCTCAACCGCCCTAATGAATTCATTGGTCTGCAGTCCTGTCACGGCGAAGGCCAGGAGTAACGAAAGAGCCATAAAAGCGCTGACCTGGAAAAACAATTTACCACCCGAAGCCGAATCAAATATTACTCTCTGTAACAGGACAGCCCACCAGGCGGAGATCATAATCCGAACATAGGTTTTCAGGTTATGGGATCCGGCGACCAGAACCCATCCGATCAGCATGGCCACCACGAAAATTGCCCCAATCTGTTTGACAAGCAGAATCGATAGGGTGTTTTTCTCATCGACAGCAAACAGCAACATATGACTCAGCCAGAATGCCAGGGGAATGGAAATCAATACCCGCTGATAGACGCGAGGTTTTGTGTAGAATCCAGTGAGTGTTTGAATCGGGCTCATTATTCATCCTTCCAATCGTCTTCATCTGCCAGGATCACGCATCTTCCCTGGAGGGTGTCATCGTCATCCAGCCAGAAATAACCGTCCTCGAACCAGGAATTTGCATGGACCTTAATCGCAATATTCATGGCTGCAGTGTCGGTTATTTTATCCCGGAATTTCGAATCAGACATTTTATTCCGCCCGGATGTCATCCCGATTTCAACGGCAATAGCATCGAGCTGATTTCCCCTAGATTGATCAATTCGTTGTACCAATGATGTCAGTTCTGCAAGCTTTGCCGGATCAACCCAGATCTTCTGATTGTCCCAGCGGTCATCCTCCGTCCACTCTCCGCCAAGTTCCTCTATTTTCCAGCCGGCAGTCCAGTTTTGGGATACAAAGGTGAGTTCATCGTATTTTGGGAGTCTGGCAAGAGGATATTGTTCGCAATGATCTGCAGCAGTATCATAGTTAACCAGAATATCCAGATTCTTTTGGACAAACAGGTCTTTATCGTCGTATTTTCCGACCCATTGAAAAATGTCCTGTAGAACTTTCCCTGTTTTCCTCGTGTAATCCCATGATATTTTAGAATTATAGAAATCATGGGTATTGAACGCTGTCTTGAATGAGCTGGAATCTTGGACAAATTTGGAAACGCTGGAAACTGTTGGGACCTTCTCCCAGAGTTGATCGGGTTGCTTGATTCCTTTAATGGCCAATGCCCCCAAGATGATCCCGGCCACTCCAATAATAGCAAATGAAACCAGCAAGGCCTTTGTCCACGAAATCGACCACTTCAGAGCTTTTTTGACCTTGGAAATCTCTTCCAGTGCTTCCTCTGCCGCAGTCATAAACTTAAGCTTATGCTCAAGGTTCAATTGCCGGGGGTAGCATGTGATATTGATCTTTCCGTCCCGGACATAATTGACAACAGGGTTTCCCTGCTGTTTGTTGAGGTTCGAATCGACGATTTCACAGAACCACTTTTTCTTGGGGTCGCCCTCAAAATCGTAGTTATCCGTCAATTTTCTGAAAGTAAAAGTCTTTTCCATCATGATTGCCTCATGCTGCTAGCTGTTTTGGTTTTGCGTAAGAGCCGTCTGGCTGTTTGACAAGCTGAACAATCAATTCTCTGTCGAAAATGATGATCGGAACGCATTGGCAGTTTATGTCCTGTCCGGGGTTGTTTCGCTCACCTGCCCTTTTACCGGTCGTGACTGTCACCGGTGGCTGAGAAAAGCGGAAAATTTTGTTATTCAATCTCAAATGATCAGGCCTTTCGTTTCCGCCCGGCCCTACTCCGTTCCATTCGTAAAAATCCCAGCCGTTGAATTTTGATCTCAATTCGGTGAGAGTGCCGTAAAACTTGCTGGTCTGGTCCCTGGCGATTAATTGCGCCCTGGTCTCTGCAAGTCCCAGATTCTGCTGAATCTTCCAGCGTAAAGCAGTTGTTGATTCGCCTTTGATCACAGATTCAATGACCGTTTTTTGCATTTCGTCGATAGTGACCAGGGGGATGTTTTTAATCAGCAGCACGTTTTTTGCCGTCCAGTCCTTGATGTATGCTTTAAGCCATGGTTCGCTTTGGAGTGGATTGACACCAATTACAAAGTTCTGATTGGCAGAGAACCGGGTCTTATGGAACTTCGCGAACGACGCGGCAGTCGTTACAAGCTGGTTTTCCACAAGATTTCTGAATTCAATGGTTTTGATGTCGCCATCCAGGGGATATTCCTGACCGAAATAATTTACCCGCAGTTTATGGAACGTCTTTCCAATCTTTTCGGTAACAGCATCATCCATCGACACGTCCGGGACATATTCGTTCTTTGTCCACTTCGGCAATTCTGCGAATACAATCTCATTCATCAATCGGCGCAGTTTGGACACTATCGGCTTGATATCCGTGTAGTATTTTGCTGGCAATGCTGCTGGGAACTTCGCCCAAGCGTTGGTTGATTTGCGTTTACGCATGATTGGCTACCATTTTTCTGCCGTTAAAAGATTGTAAAGCATTGCTGTCACTGTCCTGGCCTTTTCCCGGACGAACTCATATTCTGGAATGTTCGGCTCGTTGATCAATACCTTTTTACCCCGCGAATTTTGTACAAGAAAGCCATACACAGATTTGTCACTATTAACATTGCTCGTCTGGATATTGATTGATGCATATTTAATGATTTGTGAGCCATTCCTTTTTGCACCGAGCCAGGTTGTATATGAGAGGTGCGCCCCCGTGAAGTTCGTATCATCGAGTTTTGCCGAAGAAAAGTTACAACCGCTCAGATTCGAGTTCAGAAAATTCGCCCCAGTCAGATCGCACTTTGAAAAGTCTTTCCCCGCAAGATCCAGGCCGGTCATTTTTTTGCCTGACAGATCGGAGCCGGAATGATTATCCAGATCCTGCAGGACATCAATAAAATCTTTATCTTTTCTCTCTTCCTTTTTCATGAGCTTATTTAATCAAAACGCAGAAAATTTGGCAACTTTTCACGCTGCATCCTCTTTTTTGCCTGGTTCATTCGTTTGCGAATCTTTGTTTTTCAATGCTTCGTACATGGCCTCTGACTCTTCGAGTTCTTTTTGCTCCTGTTCTTTCTGGATCTTTTCGAATTCTTCAGGATCGTAGTCAACACCATCGAGGTTGGTTTTTTCATTCGCGAACCGAACGTCAAAAACATTTTTCTCCGGTAATCCCATCTGCCAATATTTGTAGTCGGTATCAGCCTGCTTGTTCCGCATATCGACCTCTTCCTCCTCAGTCGGCTCAAGGATGTTATGCCATTTGAAATCTATTTCTTCAATATCCCAGCCTGTTTCATAAGAGACGATTTCAAGCATCCTGCGAAACATCGAGGTATATTTGTTGTTCTGGTTTGATCTGACCGAATCAGCCCAAACTTTTCTTGATTCGGATAGAGTCGAACCGCCTAATTCCCCTGATTCTTCAGAAAATAGAATAGGGACGGGGATCTCCCAAATCATTCCCGTATCACGCCTGAGATCCTGGTTGATTTCCTTCACGCCCTGGGCAGGTGTGGCAATTTTTGAGAGATCGTCATTTTCTCCAATGACTGTTGCTTTCAATGAATTGCGCAGCAATCGGACAGCCCGGATATATTTTTGAAGGTCTGCAGGATCTTTGAAGTCTCCCAGGTTGGCAACCTTAAATACATCCTCGATAAACCCCTCCAGCAGTTGAGAGCTGGATTGCACCCCGATTCCGTACCGCTTTACCCCATCATATGTCCGTTGTACTGCCGGGACTTCCCAGGTTAACCGCCTTGCTCTCTCAGAATTACTAATCACGCTATCCGCTTCAAAGGATGGGAACCTGATCAGCCTCGATTCGTGGCAAAGAAATGATTCAGCCCCTCTAAACGATTGGATTTGTATCCGATAGTGCATCGGCTGTCCTGGCTTTTCATCCCTCAGAATTGGCCTGACTGAAATAGGAACCGCATTGAACCGATCGACGGGTTGAAATGAAAAGACCTTCCGAACTGCATTTTCGTTGAGCGGTTCTTCCGGGTCTCTCCCGTCGTCAACGTCAACAAATATCACCCCGCCGGAATACAGTTTCCACATGGCAATCATCTTTGCTCCGACAGCCAACCACTTGAAACGCTTGTCCATCTCTTTCTTGATGTCAGCGGCTTTCTCGTTGTCGTCCTTTGAAACCAGGTCAAATCCTTTACGGGTTCCATCCCCGGAGTAAAGATTGATTGCCCTGAATACCAGGGGGTTTTGATAGAGGTCTGTCAGCTCTCGGTAAGTAAATTCAAGCGGGGGGAGGTAGATCGTGTTGAATGTCGGGTCTGTTTCCAGGCCGAAGTTGTTGAAAAAGTTTGCCCAGCCACCAGAGGGTGAGGCGGCAATTGAGTCCATCGAGAATTCTTTTTTGTCTTTGGGAACGATCTCTTTTCCGTTGTGGTCGTATAGGGTCATTTAGTCTTGTCTATGGTTGGCCGGCTTTTGTCACCGGCCAGGTTCATATCGCCTCCGTTGATTGTTTGGATTTACGGAGTTCTTTTATCAATAGACAAGTTTATTCTACAGGAAATTGGTTAGAGGTTGTCAACTTTTCGGTCAGGAGGCTTTGGTGTAGAAGTCGAATGAGGATGGATCGGTGTTGATATGTTCGGCAATTCCGGTAATCATGTCGGCGTGATCATCAAATTCGTTATCACCATCTTTCATGTAAGTGACCATTTTCTTATGGAATTCTGAAAATCGCTTATCCCAGTCATAGGGGAACCTTACATATTTCATCACGGTGTTTGATTCGGATAGAATCCTGGCTTGTTTGTTTTCAGTTTGATGGAACCATCTGATTGAGATCCCCCTTCCCTTCCCCTCGAATTCGGTATCGATTATCCTTTTGACATTGCGAGAGAATCCACGGCCACCATTGTTAGATTCAATCATAACCAGCATATGCGATTGATGGTGATTCCTCACAAGAAACTTGGCAGTCATTGGCTCGGTGATCTCCATCCCGACCTGAGTAAAATAGATATCGAGAATATAAGCCTCTTTGTACATCAATCCAAACTCGTCTTTCCCTCTTATAATTCCCGCTATTCCTGCAGCAAGAAAGTCTTTCCCCTCGTCTGCGGTATCGATATAGGCAAATACTTCCTCAAATTTCTCCGGTAACTCATCCGGGGTATAGGTTTTTATGTTCTGATAAAGTCTCCCGATCTTGTCTAGCCTGATTGAAAGATAGTTGGCGGAATAGATCATAGGGTCAATCCTGGCCCGGAGGATATCGTTTGCCCTTTCGTCCAAAATGTCGGAACAAAGCATTCCTTGTCTCTCCGACCAGGCTTTGAGATTGAGCACTTTGACAGACTCTCCGGATTCAATCGCCCCTTTCTGAATTCTATCGCCTGGATCGTCAATAGCCCATGGAGTCATCACATAAATTTGTTTTCTCGGTTTCTCAAGCCTTGATAGCCAAGTTCCTGTCAACGTAGTCCAAAGTTTTTCCAAGTGGGTTTCGTTGAACGCCTCAAGCGCTCCTTTCACGAGGTCGTCAAATATGATGAGATTGCCGCCCATTGATGTAATCCCTGACATGATACCTCCAGCAACATAGCTTAGGTACTGTCCTTCTATCGCCCATTCTTCTTTGGCTTTCTGTCCAAATTTTAGCGATGTGTTGGGGAAGATATCGGAATAGACTATTTGCCATGGTTTTATTCTGGTTCCGTCTATGCCATTGCGGACAAACTGACTCATCCTGTTTGCCACCCGGACATTGTGTGAGCAGGTAACGATTGTTTGGTCTGGATGCCTGCCAAGGATCCAGTCTTCGAAATTGATCAGTGAATATGATTTTTTATGCCTGGGCGGACATTCGATGATCAGAATATCTGTGCCGCGGAGGTCAATCTCGAAACGGGTGCCCCCTTCCTCCGGTTCCATAATGACATCGATCGACCCGCCATCCAAATCAAGTTTCTCATGGTGATCTATGGCAATCGGCGAGAAGTGAGAAATTGGTTCGTCGGCATAAAATGATTGAAGACATAGGGCCAGGACTATTAGGTAGGTATATTCTTCCTTGAATGCTGTGGAGTTTATGACTTTCTCAAATTCCCAGAAAGAACGTCTGGCCATGAAAATTTTCTTTAGCCTTAGTTTTCTGAACAGTTCTCGTTTTGTTTCTATATCAGACATTTAGTCAATTTTTGGCGATTTTTAGGTTTTTCCCTGTATATTGTTATGATTGAAGTTTTCCAATTTCCGAGTCCAAGTCTTCTTCTGACATGCCCTCGGTCGGATCAGGCTTGCTTTCATATTCCGGGGCCTTCTTAATTTCCTTGGCTTTGGATATCTCTGCCTCATTGAATAGTCCAACATACCTTGCTAGATCGTTGAGCGCCTTGAGTTTGTCATGAAACTTAAATTCAAGGCCTCCTTGAGCCGTCTCTTTGATGCTCGCTATTGCTGCTTTTTTGTCGCGATTAATTTCTTCCGGAGGTTTAATGAGGATGACTGATGTCTTCTTAATAAGGCCATTCCCAAGGTCTTGTAGTTTCTCCCCCCATTCAAAAAAGTCCTCTGGGTTTGCAAACGCCACCTTGGCTATTTCATTGATTACATCTTGCGCCGTTATATCTGCTTTTTCCGCTATTTTGGCACGCCTTTTGGCTACCGCTTCCTGTATCTCAACCTTACTCAACAGCCTGTGAGCGCCTCTGTCTGCCCCGTTTTCACTGTATCCAGCTTTCCTATATGCGTCAGTCGCATTACCAGAATCAACATAAAATTCAACAAATCTGCGTTTTCTTGGCGTTAATTTGTTTTTTTTGCCAGATTTTTTCTTGTTTTTAGTCATTTGAAACAGGGTCTTCTCTATAAACGCAGATCTGACAAGTGAAAATAAGATGTCAAATTTTGTATTTTATGCCCTATTTTTATGACAAAATATCGTTATCTGTCAAAAGGATTCCCTGGACAGCCTGTCTTGACTATTCCCCACCGAATCACTCAGCTCAGACTTTCCGGCAGTCTTAAACTCTCAGGCAGCCCCAACAGACCAGTTGTCAGGGATACCTTAAATTTCAAGATTTGATTTTTGGATTGGTTTGGGTTGGAAATTCCCGGGAAGTTTTAGTCTGTTGAATTGTTCGACTGCCTTGACTCTGGCGGAAAATCATCAGGCTCTGGGCGTTCATAGGTTTCCATCCATTCGTTAAGATGCTCACTGCTTGCAGCACCACTCAACAATCCCAATAAGAACAGTGCTGCTATAAAGCAGAAAAGGGATATAATTGGTAATTGTATCGTGATCATTCTTCTTCTCCGATTATTTTATCCAACCATCTATAAGGATCATATCCTTGTTCGTACAGATCGCATTCGCATTCCCCGTCACCCCAAACCTGACGTTTTGCACAATGTTCAGGATGACCGTCTTTAATCAGTTCAGCCATCCTTATGGCGTTTTCTTTGTTCTCTATCTCGCAACCTGGGCAAATTTCATCAGGGGAAAGAAAGTCTGATTTCACTCCGCATTGAGGACAGGTTTCCATGTTGTTAGTAACTCCAATGGTTGTGCTTTAGGTAGCGACACAAAAATTCGGTTCAGTTGTTAAGGATTACTTAACAATTGAATAACTCCAAAATCTATCCACTAATTTTTGGTTGTTGATCTGACGTGTAAGTCAGAGTTAGACCGTTATCTTTACAATAACTTTTAAGCTCTGATTCGCTCCAGGCTGGCAAGAATTTAATACAGACTAAAATGCTTGGCGCCGGGCAATCGTGAAAAGTCCAGTCTTTAAGATGTTTCTCTTTATTTCTTAACCAAATTTTCTTAAATGGATATTTTACCCCTTGATCTATAAGCTTTTGCGCCTGTTCAGGAGTACAAAATTTTGATTTTGCCATGTTGGGTTAATGTCAGTTTTGACGTTCGTTCACTAAAAAACTCAACCACTCCAATGGTTGTGTGCTTAATATAGTTTATGTACACAGTTATGTGAGCTTTTCTTTTAACTCTTCCAACTGATCCTCCCCGGCTATCATCTTGACTGCTAACTCATCGTTACCGGTGTCGTAAAGATCAGAGCATTGTTTATGCAGTATCCTAGTCAATTCGTCACCAGACCACCTTGGAACTGTCCGTTCTACATGGCGATTGTTCCATAGTTTTCTGTTAATTCCTTAAATTCAACGATTCTGAGATGATCGTTCATGGGGTCTCCTGTGATAGTTCGATCCTTGCCTGCTCATTTGCTTCAGCAAGCTCAGATTTTTTGTTCTCAATGTGTGCCCTTATGACTGATTCAGCCAAATAGGGAGATACCTGAAAAAGCCTATGGGAATTATCACCGGTGGGGATACCCATCTGAAAATGTCGAATTCGACCAAAAGCATCTTTCAGGGTCGGAGCATTTTTTTCTGGTTGGGACTGTTTTTTAATCTCCTCAAGCTCGGACAATAGTCCCTTGGCTATCTCGATTTCTCGGTATGCATCCCAAATTTTTGCCGCTGTCTCTTGTTTGATCATGGGGTCTCCTGTGTTTGGTTCTCTATCGCTTTGCATGCTTCCTCCAGATATACGGTTTCAAGATTTGCCCGTGTGTCCATTCTCCTTTCAACGCGCCTGATTAGTTCAACGCACTTCTTCCTTTCGTCTTCACGAATTTCTTTTTCCCATAAGTCCAGAACGTTCAATGCTTCTGATCCGTCCATGGCTTCCGCAATTCTGACAAATACCTCATCTGATTTTTTCACTCCGCCTCCTGAATAGTGATTATCGTTTGTTCTTCCTGGGTTTTCGGGATCTTTTCCTGACTAAAACTGACGGACCTGACTTCTTTGGGCGAATCATCTTCAAGTATTCCAATTCCCACGATCGAATCAATAACCCATTTTGCCGAAAGACCGTCTTCATCTGTGAGCCTGTGCCGTTTAGAATGCACAATGATGTCAACTTGTGAGTCAAATTTTTTAAACGCATCCTGTCTCTCAGGCTCATTGAAAGGATCCGGTTCCAAGTGGGAAGGGGGAAATTGAGAACGATTACCACTGTCCTCTTTGATCTTGCAGTATCCATTTTTAAGTAGCTCCTGGAATGATGATTCAGTTAATCGCATATTTCAGTTTGCCAAATCGAAAAATGTTAGTTGGTTCAAGGTGTGCTCAACTCTTTCTATTGTAATATCCAGATAGGATTCATTGAGATCTATTCCGACATATTTCCGGCCGAGTTCCCTGGCAACCAACCCGGTTGTTCCAGCTCCGTTAAAAGGGTCCAGTATCAAATCACCCTCTTGGCTTCCGGCAGAAATACAAATCAAAGGAAGTTCAGGAGGGAAGGTTGCGAAGTGGGCTTCGGAAAAAGGTCTCGATGATATCGTCCAAACGGAACGCTTATTTCGATAGTCTGTGATAGCTCTAAAAGCGTTTTGTCCAGTGCCGGCCATAGCTTCTGTTTTACCATTAAAACTTCCCTTCGGGGCTGATGGACGTTTGTTCGAATACCTGCCTAGTTTTTCGTCATGAGATCCCGGACCTCTATCCCAACCTGATGGGAGTTTCTTTTTGGTGTTACCGGATACGGTCCTTTTTCCAAGGGTTGCATTGTCTGTATTTCCTCCGACATAGCAACCACCGCGGAAACTGTTTGCGTTTCCCTTTTCCCCTGCTTCCTCTTTTATCGCGTCGCTGTTGAAATAGTATTTCGTTCTCTTGCTTAGCAAAAAAATATATTCATGTGATTTTGTACACCTGTCCTTCACTGATTCCGGCATAGGGCTTGGTTTAGACCAGATAATGTCCTGCCTGAGTATCCAGCCGTAATCCTGCAATGCAAGGGCGACTCTCCACGGGATCCCGACAAGGTTTTTTATTTTTAACTTTGTTGACTTTTCGGTGTTTGGGCGTATGAATCTTTTCCGTCCAGACATGTATTTTCTATCCCCGATATCCATGTTCGGGTTAGAAATGTAGGTGTCTCCCATATTTAACCACAACACCCCATCAGATTTAAGGACTCTGAAGACCTGGTCAAAAACCGAAACAATCTTTTCGATATATTCATCGAAATGTTTTTCGAGACCGATCTGTCCTTTTACACCGTAATCCCTGACCCCCCAATAAGGAGGAGACGTAACCACGCATTGAACGGATTCTGAGTCTAACAACTTAAGCCCTTCTAATACATCAGCATGAATTAGGCTGAACCCGTTGTTTTCATAGTAAGGTCTCACCTCGCTTCCCTCCTCTCTATCAGCTCCAATCCATGGGAAAGATAAGCCCTGCCATATTCACCGTTATCCCACTCAACAGCGTACAATTCAGGGTAAGGACCTAACACAACATCGCCGATCGTTCTCATTGGCCGTGAAAATACGCGAACAATTGTACCTATTTGGCCATCTCTCTTGACGCGATCTTTTATTTTGAACTCGGCTTCACTCATCCAGCCCGCCTCCTTCTTTTTTCAATCTCAACACCCTTAATTACTTCGGCCCAAGTCTTCAACCATCCGTCCTGGCAGTTTGGGCATTTCTTTTCCGCTTGGGTCAGCTCAAAGCTCATCTGTTCCCATCCGCAATCTGGACAGTGGTATAGTGTTCGTTCTGGCATTAAGTCCTCCTTGATTCATGTTCTAAAATTGCTTTCCCGATTAATTCCGGGATCTGAGGGACTACTGCGTTTCCATATTGGCTCACAGATGCCACCCAACCGGAAACCCCATCATCCATCTCAACAAGTCTCGGTTTATCCGTTGCCCAATGAGTTCCGGGAACTGGGCCCCAAGTTCTTCTTCCAAATTCGCACGAGAGTAAGAAATCCTGCGGGATTTCCGAATAAACGGTGTTCTGCTTTGTGTTTCCCTTGGGGTAGGCCACAATCCAGACACGCTCTCTTTTGTGATTGACACCAACGGCTGACGCTGGTATAACATCCCATTCCGCATCATACCAGATCGAGGCCAAGTCTGTGAGTATTTGGCTAAACCAATTTCCCCTGTCTCCAAGAAGCAAATTTGCAACGTTCTCAATGATTGCGTATTTCGGTCGTATTTCGCTAATAAGTCTGGCAAATTGTGACCATAATCCTGATCTTCCACCTGACAGTCCTTTTTGATACCCCGCAATGGAGATATCTTGGCAGGGGAATCCTCCGCAGAGGATATTCGGTTCAATTCCGTCTCTTCGAAGTCTTTCAACATTCAAATCCTTTATGTCTTCATAGATTGGTATATTGAGCCAGTGTTTTTTAAGTTCCTGGCGGCATTTCTCGTCGATTTCGCAGAAAGCAATCGTCTCCATGCCAGCTCGTTCCAAACCGAGAGAGAAACCGCCGATACCTGAAAATAGATCAAGTACTTTCAAGCTCTCTGGCATGGTTAATCCTGGTTAATATGTTCAACTGTCAATCTTGTATCATCTGACCCGGGTCGGCTGAAATTTGGATAATTCAGAGCTAGGGCGATGAAGGTAACCACTAATAGAATTATTATGTGGATTGGTTTCATTTTTTGACCCGCTTTAAAAGTTGTTTGGCCCTGGTTTCCCATTTGTTGTATTCCTGCAGATCTTCAATATGATCGGAATGGCCATCAAAGTTTCTGGTCATCAGGG
>Ga0102953_1000882_pt1 | contig 19740 bp, 19 predicted proteins | sample SalPon2A_C_D2_MG_FD_78509 | JGI IMG/M metagenome (GOLD analysis project Ga0102953, IMG submission 78509) | Soil microbial communities from South San Francisco under conditions of wetland restoration - Salt Pond MetaG R2A_C_D2_MG | ecosystem: Environmental > Terrestrial > Soil > Wetlands | place... | reverse complement strand
CGGGACTGACAACTGACCCGCCGTCGCCTGACGGCTATGGCGGGCAAGCAACGGACCCGCCGTCGCCTGACGGCTATGGCGGGCAAGCAACGGACCCGCCGTCGCCTGACGGCTATGGCGGGCAAGCAACGGAAGAATCTCCCATGCTGAAATCGACCCTCATCCTCATCATCCTCTCCCTCTGCCTCGGAACCGGCGTGTGGCTTGTCTTCATCTGGGCCGTGAAAAAGGGCGAATTTGACGACGTGGAAGGTCCCAAGCACCGCATGCTCGAAGACGACGAACCCCGCCCCCCGGAAAATGGAGATGAAAATTGACCAGGATTTCAACCTTCGCCCGAAAACTTTTCCGTTGCGGACTGATCCTGTCGGCCGCCCTCGTTTTTCTCTCGGCGCAATCCGTCGCCGCCGACGATGAGCCGGCAACCCGGCTCGTCGCGCGGGGGAACACCGTCGGCAGGGCGGTGCTGGAGTTGCAGGCCGCGCCCCTCGTCAGCATGACCCCCACCCCTTTCCGACTGACCCTGCTCGACCCGAGGGGAGTCGAGATCCGCCAGGCAAAGGTCAACTGCGAGCTGACCATGCCGGCCATGCCGATGCCGGAAAACCGGGTCGAGGCCCGGTGGGACGGGGAAGTCTACCGCGGCGAGGCTGTCTTCACCATGGCCGGGAAGTGGCGGGCCGCCTGCCGGGTCGTCCCCCTCAGCGGCGGCCTGCCAGAAACGCTTCATTTCGATATCGACGAGGTCCTGCTCAAGTGATCGATCCCCTCTTTTCCATGGCCCTGATGACCGGCCTTCTCGGCTCGGGACATTGCATCGGCATGTGCGGCGGCCTCGTCGGGGCCCTCTCCCTTTCTTCCGACGGCCGGCAGGGCGGTGTTCCCTTTCATCTGCTCTACAACCTCGGGCGGATCGTCACCTACACCCTGATCGGCCTTCTGGTCGGCTGGCTCGGATCGGCCATCGCCTACACCGACATCTTCCGCCAGGCCACCCGGGCGGTCCTGGTCGGCTCGGATCTGTTCGTCGTCCTCATCGGCCTTGGAACGGCCGGGGCTTTTTCCCGCCTCAACGTCATGCGGCTGGAGTTTCCCGGACCGGTTCGGGCGATGACCGTCGCCGTGGGCGGTGTGAGGAAGTTGCCCCCTCCCCTCGCCGGGTTTTCTCTTGGCCTGCTCTTCGGTTTCCTGCCCTGCGGCTTTCTCTACGCCATGGCCATTACCGCCGCCCAGAGCGCCGCTCCGCACAGGGGGGCCCTGGTCATGTTCGCCTTCGGACTCGGCACGGCCCCGGCCCTCTTCTCCTTCGGCGGCGCCGCCCAATGGCTCAGCCGCAGGGCCCGTCTCTGGATGTTGCGGGGCGCCGGCCTGATGGTTGCGGCGATGGGAATTTACAATCTGCTTCGACATTTGAAAATGATGGGTTTTACAATATCCTGACGCCGTCCCGGCTCGGTACTTTCCTCTGCAACCCCGTAACCGACATGCGGGAACAGCGGCTCTTGAAACCTTAAATTTCATAAAGGGAGGAATTCGCATGTCTATTGAATGGTCTCCAGCCATCGCCGTCGGCCACGCCACCATCGATGCACAGCATCGCCAGCTTCTGCAACACTTCAATGATCTGCTCGAAGCCTGCCGCAAAAAAGAGGGCAAGCAGGAACTGCAATCCCTTTTCAGTTTTCTACAAAACTATACCCTGACCCATTTCCGGGAAGAGGAAAAGATTATGGGGAGCAGCGACTACCCTGACCTGGAGACCCACCGGAGGGCCCACCGGGACTTCGAGCGGCGCCTGCAGGACCTGCAGGACACGATGCGGGAGAGGGGACCCTCCCTGGGGGTGATCGTCGAGACCAACCAGGCCCTCCTGAAGTGGATCGTCTCCCATATCAAGAACACCGACGTGGTCATGGGCCGATACCTCCAGGAGCGGCAGGCCCGCTGAAACAAAAAGATTTCAGGTTCGGGCCGGTTGGTCGGTATTGAGAATACAGTTACCCATGGGCCCGCGGCCCACCCTAAGACCATGAAAAGCATCCCCCGCCCGCTCCTTGCTGTCGCTAGAGACGCATGGGCCGCAAAGAGAACCAATTCGGATTTTCCCTGCGTGCTCCGCGCCTCTAGAGAAGCGGAGCGAACGGGAGAGAGCAGGAATTGTGATTTCAGGGTGTTGGTATCCCCCGGTCAAACCGGGGGCTTTACGATTGCTAGCCCCTCAAAGGGGCTTTGACGCAATCGCAAAATCAAGATCAAAACCCCGTATTGCAGGGCAGTTCATCTTCCCGGAACTGTCAAACTTTTGGGGTCCCCCGGCAAAGCCGGGGGGGGGTTCTCATTTTACTTAGGCCAATTTTTTTCAGGACAGAAAGGGAAACCAAGGGAGGAAACCGTGGAAGTTTTTCCGGGACGGATCGGCTGAGCGGCGCCTGGAAACCCGCGGGCGAGCCGTCGCTCATTCGGGGGAAGACTGCTGGCCGGGATTGGGCAAGGGAGGTTTTACCGCGATGAACTTTCTTTTCTTCTCGTCCCGGAAATACCCGCCGGCATCCCAGATGGCCTGCAATCGATCCCAGTCGAGATGAACCCCCTGCATCTCATCGACCGTATCGGAGGCCTGCAGAAGTTCGCCGTCATCGATCACGTGATCACCGTTCATATCCGCCCAATGGACCGGAGCAACGGTGATTTCCGCAGCCCCGGCGACCGGGCGCGGAGAGTTATTGCCGTTGGATTTGGCGACCACCTCACCGGCGAAAAGGGCCTCGGACCCTTCCTCGGCCTTCGGATCCGCCTTGAGCAGGTAGCCAATGAGTTTGCGGGGCTGGCCGGAACGCACGATCCAACGCGCCACCCCCTCCTCGTTGTCCAGACTCGAAGCCGGCGGGTTGGCCTCGATCAGCTTCCATCCCCGGGGGAAATTTTCGCGCAGAATAAATCCCCTGGCAACTTCGGACGAATCGATTCGAACCCGCACCGGGACGATACTGCCGGGAGCGGCATAGGAAGGAAGCAGCCGATCGGCAAATACCGCATCGACGGGGACATCCTGCTGCCGGGTAAAAAAGTAGGCGCCGGCCAGAAGGACGAGAATGCCCGCCAGCACCAATGCCGGCAGGGCAAGGGAGTGGCGCTTTTCGGGTTCGCCGACCGAGCACTCGCCGGTCCCGCCCTGGAGGACCTCGCCGATCGGGACTTCCAGGGCCTCGGCCAGGCGCAGGGCGTTCTCCCGCTTGATCGACGGGTAACGGTTGTTCTCCCAGCGAGAGATGGTGTCGGTCGTAACTCCCACCACTTTGGCGACATAGAGCTGGGTGAGTTTTTTCTCCTCGCGTATCCGGCGCACCGACGCGCCATCGAGGCAGATTGTCGGGGGAAGGTCCTGTTCCATTTTTCTCCTCGTCGGCAAAGCGGCTCAAGTCTAGCAAACTATTTTCTGGCAGGCAATCGATAAAAAGGGCTCCAAATCGACCCGACATGACACATTTCAACCTATTGAAATCACTTCAATTCGACCCGACATCGGGTCGAAAGACGACAGATGTCTGATGAAAATTATTTTTTAGCGTGTATAAATAAAGATCGAACCGGGACGGAGCGGTTCCGCCCCACATCGATTCTTTTTTTATGGAGGTAGAGGAAATGAAACGAATTCTCGCAGTACTGGCCGCCGTCGCCTTCCTGGCCATCGGCGCCACCGTAGTAACCGCCGCCGACAACGGCCCCGAAACGGTCACCCTCGAAGCCAAAATGGGCACCGTGACCTTCCCCCACGCCGCCCACCAGGCCAAAGTGGAAGACTGCACCACCTGCCACCACAATGGTGTCGAGGCCGGTGCCTGCCGCAGCTGCCACGGCGTCAAGCCCGAGGCTCCCAAAGCCAAGGACGCTTTCCACAAGCTGTGCAAAGGCTGCCACAAGGACATGGGCGGTCCGACCAGCTGCAGGGACTGCCACAAGAAGTAACCAGCTTAGCACCATGCAAGACAAAAAGGGGACCGATTTTTCGGTCCCCTTTTTGTCTTCGGGAAACTTCGAGGATCTGGTCTGGGTCAAAACCCAGGGGGCGCGTCTCTGCGTTGAAGCCCTGGTTTGGGTTATGGTCTTCCCCGATGCACAGCAAAAAGATAGAATGGTCATGGGCATTACCGATCCACCACGGGGGAAAGCTATGATCAAGGGTATATTCTGGGACAACGACGGGGTGCTGGTCGACACGGAATCGCTTTATTTCCAGGCCAGCGCAGAGGTTCTCGACCGGATCGGCGTGCACCTCTCCCGGGAGGACTTCATCGAAACCTCCCTGGTAAAGGGACAGAGCGTTCTGGATCTGGCGCGAGAGGAGAGCTTGCCTGCTGGAGGAATGACGGCGCTGCGACGACGCCGCGACGAGCTCTATTGTACTTTGCTGCAGCAGGGGGTGAAAGCCATGGCCGAGGTGGAAAACACCTTGCGGCAGTTGCATGGCAAGGTCGCCATGGCCATCGTGACGAGTTGCCGCCGTGAACACTTCGATCTCATCCACCGCTCAACGGGGCTGCTGAAATTCTTCGACTTCATCCTGACCCGGGAGGACTATACCCACTCCAAGCCCCATCCGGAACCCTACCTTGCGGCCCTCGCCAGAAGCGGCCTCTCGCCAGGGGAATGTCTGGTCGTGGAAGATACCGAGCGCGGCCTTCTGTCGGCAACCGGGGCCGGAATCCGCTGTCTGGTGGTCCCCGGCGAACTGACCCGGGAAAACGACTTTTCCGCCGCCGACCGGGTCCTTCAGGACATCAGGGAAGTGGCCTCCTTCATCCTTTAATTCCACCGGCGACAAACGTTAAATTTTCCCTTGAAAAATAATTCATTCGGGTATAGGATGCATTCGAGTTTCCGGTGCGGCTTGCCGCACCGGGGCTCGGCCCCGTACACTCCCCCCCTCCGTGTACGGGGTCTTTTTTTGCTTTTTTCCGGTATTCCCCCGAGATTTCGTACAAGTCGTCACGCAGGCAAAATTCGCCCCGGAATGGGCTTGCATGCCGGCGGTAATTTGTGTAGAATCAGCTTCGTTCCTCTGGATTTAACCACCCAGAGGATTTTCGCCCCGTGATCCCCCCTCCTTCACGGGGCATTTTTTTATCTGCCGTTCATCCCCCTCCGGAAACCGCCCCGCTGCCCTCATCCTCCAAAGCTGAAAGCCCCTTCGATCCCCCGGCCTGGTTTTCGGTGAGTTTCAACCCCTCCGGGCGATACCGGTTTCCCGGGTTCCACAACATCCAGCCATTGGTTCCGAAATTTTCGGAAGCCTCGGTCTGGGCCTCTATTTCCCATTCTCCGAATGCACGCCTGTCGAAGGCATAGTCACGGAAAGCCTGCAACCACGGACGGAAGCGGACCGCGGGCACCCCGCTTCTTTGCCGGGCGCGAGCCAGAGAGCGATAAATGATCTCGTAGGGATTGTCGAGAGGGTTTTCGTATTCGCCGACCCCGTGGGCAAAGCCGGAAGGATAAAGCATCGGAGAGAGGTAATCGACGTGCCGGGTGAGGTCCTCCAGGCGTTGACCGATGGAGGTATCGTCAAGATTCCAGCAGACATAGCCGAAGATATCCGCCGACAGAAATACATTGTAGGGGCTGAGCCTTTTCCGGGCCGCATCCAGGAAACCGCCGATGGCCGCCACCCGCGATTCTTCCGTATTTTCGCGGGAAAAGACCAGCCCCTTTCGGGCCGGAAAACGGACATAATCGAACTGGACTTCATCGAAACCTGCCCGGGCCGCCTCGATGGCGATATCGATGTTGTACTCCCAGACCTCGCGGCGGAACGGATCGACCCAGCCCAGTCCCTGATGATCGATCCACGGTTTTCCTCCTTCCGTCATGATGTCCAGGTCGGGACGTCCCGCTGCCAGCAGGGGGTCCTTGAACACGACGATCCGGCCGATGGTATAGATCCCCTTATCCTTGAGCGAGCGGACCAGGCCCGCCAGGTTACTCACCGTTGTCACTTCGAGAGCCTTGACCGACCGGGCCAACGGGATGCGGCTCGGATAGGGGAGCATGCCCCTGTCGCCCTTGATGTCGACGACCACCGCATTGAGTTCCGATGAGGCGATCAGATCAAGGGCCGGCTCCCGCAATGCCGAACTGCCGACACCGTAAAAAGACAAGTAGAGGGCCTTTGGGGCAAAGGGGTCGAGACGGAGCTGCTCGGGGAAAGCCGTTTCATTCCGCGACCGCCGATACCCGTGCGCCCGCGCCATAACTCTGAAGCCGTCGGCGGCAATCGTGTAGCGGCCCTGATCGTCGGTCTGGACGGATATGTCCCCGCAAGTCACGATGGCCGCCGGAATGGGCTTTCCGGTGACCGCATCGAGAACGGTTCCGCTTATGGCGCCTTCCGCCTGAGCAAAGACGGGTGAATACGAAAGGAGCAGGAACAAAAGGAGAGCGAGATAAGACCTGGACATATTTTCCTATATCTGAAGGGGTGTTGGAGGGTGGAGGAGCATCTTCCGCATGTTAGCAAAACCTCCCGACCCGATGCAATGCATGAAATCCAAAGGGACCTCTCCGGCTCCTTTTTCATCTCCCGGGCAAGCACCCCGGCGGCCGGTTGCCGGGACCATGAACGGTGATAGGGTTGAGGAGTCGAGACAAACCATGGAGGTCACCATGAACGATCGGCAAAAAAACACCGTCGAGCGACTTTCCGAAGTCGACATCGACGCCCTTCCCGAAGATGGCGGCGAGCGATTCAACCGTCTCATTTTCGAAAAAAGCCCTTATCTGCTGCAGCACGCGGAAAACCCCATCGCCTGGTATTCCTGGGGGGACCGGGCCTTTGCGGCGGCCAGGGAGGAGGATCGCCCGATTTTCCTCTCCATCGGCTACTCCACCTGTCACTGGTGCCATGTCATGGAGCAGGAATCCTTCGAAGACCGCAAGGTGGCCGACATCCTCAACCGTTCCTTCGTGGCGATCAAGGTCGACCGGGAAGAGCGTCCCGACATCGACGGCACCTACATGGCTGTCTGCCAGATGATGACCGGAAGCGGCGGATGGCCCCTCAATCTCATCCTCGCGCCGGACAAAAAACCCTTTTTCGCCGCCACCTATATCCCGCGAGAGTCGCGCGGCGAAATGGTCGGCCTGTGCGATCTTCTGAGGAAAGTGGCCGAGCTTTGGCAGACGGAACGCTCCCGCCTGCTTCAGACCGGCGAGGAAGTCGGTCGGGCCCTGCGGGCGGTGGAGCAATCGGAGCCCGGGTCGTCGGGCTTGGACCCGTCGGTACTGGAGAAGGCCTTCAGTCAGTACCTGGCCACGTTCGACCGGCAGCACGCCGGGTTCGCCACGCCCAAGTTTCCTTCTGCCCACAATCTTTCGCTTCTACTGCGCTTCTGGCAGCGAACCGGGCAGCACCAGGCCCGGCAGATGGCCCTGCGGACCCTCCAGAACGTCCGGCTGGGAGGAATCTACGATCAGATCGGCTACGGCGTTCACCGCTACGCCGTGGACGCCGCCTGGCGGATCCCCCATTTCGAGAAAATGCTCTACGATCAGGCCCTGGCCACCCTGGCCTACCTCGATGCCTGGCAGGTGACCGCCGATTCTCTCTATGCCCAGACAGCCTGCGAAATCCTGGAATACGTCCTTCGCGACCTGGGTCATCCCGAGGGGGGATTCTACTGCGGCGAGGACGCCGATTCGGAAGGGGCCGAAGGCACCTTCTACCTGTGGAGGCCGGAGGAGATCCACGATATTCTCGGGCGGGAGGCGGCTACGGTTTTCTGCCGAAGTTACGGCATCACCCCGGAGGGTAATTTCGAGGGGAAGAGCGTTCCGTTCCTGGAGGAGGATATCGACTCTCTGGCCCGCAGGACCAAGGTCGAGCCCGGGGAACTGTCGGCCCTTTTGGCCGACTCGCGTCGCCGGCTCTTCCAGACAAGGGAAAAACGTCCCCGTCCCCACCGGGACGACAAGATCATCACCTCCTGGAACGGTCTGGCCATTGCCGCCCTGGCCCGGGCCGGTGCCGTGCTGGAGAGGGATTCGTTCATCGGGAAGGCGGAAGAGGCGGCGGAATTCATTCTCGACAGGCTCCGAGACCGAAACGGACGCCTGCTGCGGCGCTTTCGTCGGGACGAGGCGGCCGTTTTCGGCTTTCACGAAGACTATGCCTTTTTCATCTGGGGCCTGATCGAGCTTTACCAGGCCCGTTTCTCGACCCGCCACCTTCAACTCGCCCTGGATCTCGCCAGGCAGGTCGAAGAGCTTTTTAGCGACGAAGACGGCGGATACTTCGATACCGGGGCCGATGCCGAAACCGTTCTCGTGCGGGGGCGGTCCCTGCAGGATGGCGCCCTGCCCTCGGCGGCCTCGGTAACGGCTCTCAACCTGCTGCGTCTGGGGGCACTTACGGGCGAGACAGACCATGAAAAAAGGGCCGAGAAGCTCCTTGGCCGCTGCCTGGGACAGGTCGAACGCTACCCGAGCGCCTTCGGCCAGTTCCTGATGGCGGTCGATTACGCCCTCGGTCCGCGCAGTGAGGTCGTCATCGCCACCTCCAGCCGGGAGCACCTGCCCGGAGAGATGCTCGCCCCCCTGCGCTCCCGGTTTCTGCCCCGCAATGTGACTCTGGTCAGGCGCCCCGACGACGAGGAACTGCCGCGACTGGCGCCTGTCGTCAGAGGGAAGGAGCCACCGGCCGAGGGAGCGATGGCGTACCTGTGCCACGGCCGCAGCTGCCGGGAACCGGTGACCGATCCCCGGGATCTCGAAGCCCTGCTGGACGAGATATCCGCAACTCCGGAACGGGAATAATCGCAAGCCCTGCACCGCAAAGACGCCAAGAGCGCAAAGAGAACCCCGGGCAGGAACTTGAGAGGGTGCTCAAGTCCCATCCAGATATGGAACAAGGGGGGCCGTGCCTTCCCGAAGGATTTTGGCTTTGCGTCTTGAGGGAGCGACGTGAATGGGCGGTGTTTAAGTTTTTGCGGCAGGACCTGCAAGTTTCAACATTCCTCCGGAATATCCTCTTCCCGGCTATTGGAAATACTTGTCCAGTCCCAGGTGCCGATGGAGGGCGCAAAATCCTTCCCGGCCGGTCTTGAAATATTGCCGAAGGTAGTGAAACCCCTCGAACGGAAGGGCGTAGCGCTCCAGGCCGGGCTCGGTACAGCCCGCGCATTCGGGATACTTCAGGATATTCTTGCGGAAGGAGGCCGCTTCAGGGGAGCGGATCAAATCCTCCAGTGGCTTTTCCTCCACGTTCCCCAGCGGGGCGTCGATGATGGGACAGGGGTAGACCTCTCCGGTGCTCCGGACGAAGAAATAATTGAATCCGGCGGAACAGGGCTTTCCCATACGCCCGGTTTCGAGAAACCGCAGCAGCTCGTTTCGATAATAGCTCCACCGGAAACGGGGAGATTTATAGAAATCCTTGAGCTTCTCCAGGTCTTCGCCGGTAAAGGTGAGGGAATCCTCGTTGTCGATGTTGTCGTAGCGATTGGCTGTGAGGATATAGGGAGAGACGATGGTGAAGAGACCGCGCTCGTCGGCGTAACGGCAGACCTGCTCGAGCTCGTCGATGTTGTAGCGGGTGACGGTAGTCTTGAGGCCGAGGACCAGGCTCGGGTGTTTCTCCCGGATCGCCATCAGCCCTTCCAGGGTCGCGTCGAGCTTTTCCCACCCTCCCCCGACCCCGCGGATACGGTCATGGGTTTCGCCGACCGCATCGAATCCGCAGGCAAAGACCAGGGTGACCCCGGCCTGCTCCAGGGGAGCGATTACCGCACCGACGTCCCTGAGGACCTTTTCCGTCAGAATGCCGTTGGTGGTGATCGCCACGGAACAGAGGCGGTTGAGGTGGTTTTTCTTCAGCCTGCCGACCCCCAGCAGCAGCTCGACGAGATCGTTTCTCAGGAACGGCTCGCCGCCGGTGATGTCCAGCTCCTTGAGTTCGGAGAGGACCGGGGACTCAAGAAGCTTCAGCCAGTCGCCCGCCGCCAGTTCCGCCGAGGTTTCCGGCATCTTCCAGATGTTGCACATGACGCATCGGGCGATGCAGCGACGAGTCACCTCCATGCTGAGCGCCTCGGGCCGCCCGGGCAGGCCGGTGGCCCGCAAAATGCGGTAGCGCACCCCCCTGGCGGCGAGTGAGAGGAGAAGGCGTTTCAATTCCATGGCAGCTCTCAAGGGTATCGAATGGCTTGCCCGGGGGTTGCTCTTTCCGGGCACATCCATGCCGGGTTTCGTCAAGGGTAAATAAGGAATCCCGGGAGTTCAACCCTTTTTATTCACCAGAAGAAGAACGGCGCCGACGGCGATCGCACCGACGCTCGCCCACACCGGGACAGTCACCGTCTCCTTCTCCTGCACCGAGACTTCCAGGGAGCCTACTTTCGCCTCGTGGGTCTCTCTTGTGTAGCTGAAGGCTCCGTAGACCAGTCCCAAAGTCCCTGCGGCGATCAACACGATAGCCAGAATTTTGATGCCCTTCATGTCATCCCTTTCCCCAGGCTTTCAGGGTGACCGATTCCTCCCCGTCGCCTGAAAGTTCCGCGCCAATCCCGGTTTATCATCCGGGAACCCGGCTGCCTCGTCAAGATCAACTTACTCTTCGAGTTCGATGACCCCGCACGCAGCCCGCGGCCCAGCATTTCCGGAAGGCTGGGAGGTCAGGTCGTCGGCTCCGGCATGCACGACAACGGCCTTGCCCACGATGGATTCCGGCCCTTCCAGAGTGACAACCTGGTCCACCCTCTCATAATGGGCCATTCCGTCGGCATCGGCTTCAAGATTCCCCAGATCCCCGACGTGGCGTTGCGCGGGGGGATTGTCCGGAGCACCGTGAGAGGAGCCGGCGGGATTGAAGTGCCCGCCTGCCGAGGAAGCGTCCGGAGCGCTGCAGTCGCCGGTCTCGTGGACATGGAACCCATGTTTGCCCGGCTCCAGTCCTTCCAGATCGGCTACGATCGCCACCGCCCCGTCCTGGGTAGTGAAGGAAACGGTGCCTGAAGCCTTGTGGCCCTCTGTCGGCTTCAATTCAGCCGTCGCACGAACCTCTTGAGTTTTTTCCATTTCGGTTTTTTCCTGCGCGGCTTTTTCCTGCGGCGCGGCCGCCGTCTGCGGCTTCTCCTTTTCGCAAGCCGTCAGGGCAAGCAAAAAGAAAAATATCGAGAAAATCGCCCTGTAGATCATACCTTCCCCTTTTGCTGATTGGGTGCAGCTGCCGAAGCGGGGAAAGACGCATCAACTCTTTCCCCGCCAAAGTTTTCCTCGAACTTACTCCCGAACGTTCAAATCGTTCTTGACGTCGACGACTCCCTTGACGCCACGGGCAAGCTCCCCTGCCGTATCCTTGCTTTTCTCGCTGTCCACGAATCCGCTCAGCTGGACGACGCCGCGATACGTCTCGACCTCTATCTGCAGCGCCTTGGTTTCCTTGTTGGCGATCAGTTCGGTTTTCACCTTGGCGGTAATGGCCTGGTCGTCTACATAGGTACCGGTGCTGCGGCTCGTCGGCGACGAGGAGCAGGCGGTAAAGGCCAGCAGCAAAAAGATCGCCATCAGGCACCTCATCATGCTTTTCTTCCCTTTCATTTTTTTCCTCCTCTCGGGTTTTTTTTAGCCTCCTCCTATCACCTCTGTAACCCGTCTTCGGAGGAAGTCAATAGCCCCGCCGCATTTCTTTCAAAAGGTCGGGAAGCCCCTCAAGGTATAAAATTGTTCGATGTTTCCCCCTTCCCCCGCATAGCAGGACGAGCTCCACAACGAAAAAAGGCCGATCCCCGAAAGGACCGGCCCTGATGCAGATTGAAATCAGCGCGATGCTCGTTTCATCCCTTGCCCCGCCCGCTACTCGCTGGCGACAACGAAGCTGTTCGGGAACCCCTCGTTCTCGAAGCGGCGGCGGGCCGCCTCGGCGGCCTCGATGGCCGAGTATTTGCCCGCTCGCACCCGGTGGAAGAGTCTTCCGTCGACCATCCCCTGCTGCACGCTCGACGCACCGTAAAGTGCCTTGAGCCGCTCCGCCAGGCGGGCGGCGTTCTCCGCCACGGCGAAGGCGCCGACCTGGACAGTGTAGCTGCCGACGCTGTAGCTCTTCGGCGGACGGTAGGCGACCTCCCCTTTTTCGCCGGTCACCTTGTAGCCGAGGGCCTCGATGCGAACCGGCGCGGTGCCGGGACCGACGACCCCGAGTTCCCTGGCAGCCAAATAGGACAGGTCGATGATCCGGCCCTTGACGAAGGGTCCGCGGTCATTGACCCGCACCACTGTCTGCCGGCCGTTGGCGAGATTTTTCACCCGGACGTAAACTCCCAGCGGAAGCGTCTTGTGGGCGGCGGTCATGGCGTACATGTCGTAGACCTCGCCGTTGCTCGTCTTCTTGCCGTGGAAGTCCTTGCCGTACCAGCTTGCAATCCCGTCCTGCACGAAACCGGCGTGGTCGCGCAACGGATCGTAACGCTCGCCGTTGACCATGTAGGGCTTTTCCCAGCCCTTGAGCTCACGGGTCTCCGGCGCGTCGATGACGCGGGTGGTGTAGGTCGGCCCGCCGCAAGCGGCGAGAAAGGTGATGATCAGGATTAAAAGGGGGTTGCACCGGCGCATGAAATTCGTTCAAACAGTTTTTTAGGGCCCATGGGACATATAGGACCTATGGGACTTATGGGCCATCTGGTCCCATGAATCCCATAGATCCCATCCGTCCCGTTTTCCTTGCCTATTCCACTACCCTCGTCATCTCCCGGAACTTCCGGTAGCGATCTTCCACCAGTTCTTCGGGACTGAGCTGCCGCAGTTCGTCGAGGTGTTTTTTCAGGCAGGTCTTGAGTTCGGCGGCGGCCGTCGCAATGTCATTGTGCGCCCCGCCGACCGGTTCGGGCACCACGTCGTCGATGACGCAGCCGAGCTCCTCGATATCGGCGGCGGTCAGTTTGAGGGCCTCGGCGGCCTGCGGCCCCTTGGTGCCGTCGCTCCAGAGGATGGCGGCGCAGCCCTCGGGCGAGATGACAGCGTAGACCGAGTACTGCATCATCAGCACCCGGTTGCCGACGGCGATGGCCAGGGCGCCGCCCGAGCCCCCCTCGCCGGTGACGGTGACGATCACCGGGACGGTCAGGGCCGCCATCTCCCGCAGGTTTCGGGCAATCGCCTCGGCCTGGCCGCGCTCCTCGGCGCCGATGCCGGGGAAGGCGCCCGGGGTGTCGACGAAGGTGAAGATCGGCATCTTGAACTGCTCGGCCATCTTCATCACCCGCAGCGCCTTGCGGTAGCCTTCCGGGTTGGGCATGCCGAAGTTGCGATAAACCTTCTCCTTGGTGTCGCGACCCTTCTGGTGACCGATGATCGCGCAGGGCTGCCCATCGAAGCGGGCGAAGCCGCAGACAAGGGCCGGGTCGTCGCGGAAATTGCGGTCGCCGTGCACCTCGAACCAGTCGGTGAAGATGTTCTCGACGAAATCGAGGGTGAAGGGCCGGTTGACGTGCCGGGCCAGCTGGGTGCGCTGCCAGCGGCTGAGGTTGGAGAAGATCTCCTCGCGCAACTTCGCGGATTTTTTCTCCAGCTTCTTGATCTCGCCGGAAAAATCGACCTTGTCGGTGGAGTAGTCGCGAAGTTCGCGGATCTTCTGTTCCAGTTCAACCAGGGGTTTTTCGAAATCGAGGAAAAATTGCATCCGCTATATCTCCTTGAATATTACCTTGATGTAGGGGCGCGGCATGCTGCGCCCCTACTCAAATGTGACCACGTTGTATTCGAAGAGCCTGGCCGCATCATCGACGATTTCGTCGCTGGCGGCAACTTTCAATGTATCGGGAAGGGCGATGACCGTCTCGCTGCGGTTGGGAACCACCAGGTGGATCATCGCCTCGCAGTCGCCCCGGTGGCGGGTGATGATCTCCTTGAGCCGGCGCAGCTGGCCCTCGTCGAGTCCGGGGGTGCTGAGACGGAAATGAACCCGCCGGGTCTTCTGCGCCTTGACTTCCTTGAGGGCGCACACCTCGGTGACGAGTAGCTTGCAGGTCTCCTCGCCGATGTCGAGGGTGCCGCCGACGAGCAGCGGCTCTTCGCTCTTGATCAGCTCCATCGAGGCCTGGTAGACCTCGGGGAAGACCACCATCTCAACGAAGCCGGTAAGATCCTCGAGGGTGACGAAGGCCATCCGGTCACCTTTCTTGGTGGTCAGCTCCTTGAGGCCCGAGACCATGCCGCAGACCTTGACCTCCTCCCGGTCGGAGCGATCGGACAGATCGGTCGTGCAACAGGTGGCGAAGCGCTTGATCGCCTCCTCGTGCCGGGCCAGGGGATGGCCGGTGATGTAGAAGCCAAGGGCCTCCTTCTCAAAGCCGAGCAGGACACTCTCGGACCACTCCTCGAGGTCGGGCAGTTGACCGTAGCCGTTGCCGCCCGCCGAGACGATCTCCTCGGTGCCGAAGAGCGATTCCTGGCCCATGCTGCGTTCGCGCTGGATCTTCTGGCCGACCTCCATCGCCTCTTCCAGCACCGCCATGTACTGGGCGCGCCGGCCCTTGAGGCTGTCGAAGGCGCCGCACCTGATCAGAGCCTCGACGACCTTCTTGTTGACTTTGCGCAGGTCGACCCGCTCGCAGAAATCGTGCAGCGAGGCGTAGGGTTCCTCCCTGCGCACCTCGATGATCGATTCGAGGGCGGCGCTGCCGACTCCCTTGACCGCGCCGAGGCCGAAGCGGATGGCTTTTTCGTGCACGGTGAAGGTTCGGTCCGAGGCGTTGATGTCGGGAGGCAGCACCTCGATCCCCATGGAGCGCACCTCGCCGATGTTCTTGATCACCTTGTCGGTGTTCTCCATGTCCTCGGTCAGCAGGGCCGCCATGAACTCCACCGGGTAGTGGGCCTTGAGGTAGGCGGTATGGTAGGCGACCAGGGCGTAGGCGGCCGAGTGCGACTTGTTGAAGCCGTAGGCGGCGAACTTCTCCATCAGGTCGAAGACCCCTTCGGCCTTCTTCAGGTCGAGCTTGTTCTCCTTGGCGCCCTTGAGGAAGAGGTCCTTCTGCTTGGCCATTTCCTCGGCCTTCTTCTTGCCCATCGCGCGCCGCAGCAGGTCGGCGCCGCCCAGGCTGTAGCTGCCCAGGGTCTGGGCGATGAGCATGACCTGTTCCTGGTAGACGATGACCCCGTAGGTATCCTTGAGGATCGGCTCCAGTTGAGGAAAATCGTAGGTGATCTTTTTCTTGCCGTGCTTGCGCTGGATGAAGTCGTCGACCATTCCGCTGCCCAGCGGCCCGGGCCGGTAGAGGGCGCAGATGGCGATGATGTCCTCGAAGCAGTTCGGCTTGAGCTTGACCAGCAGCTCCTTCATGCCGCTCGACTCGAGCTGGAAGACCCCGGTCGTCTCGCCGCGGCAGAGCAGTTCGTAGGCCTTCGGGTCGTCGTCGGCGACGAGGGTGAGGTCAAAGTCGGGGTTCTTCCCTTCGTGGATCAGGCGCACCGCGTTGTCGATGACGGTGAGGGTCTTGAGACCGAGAAAGTCGAACTTGACCAGGCCGATCTTCTCGACGTAGCCCATCGAAAACTGGGTGACCTGACCGCCAGCCTTCGGGTCGGTGTAGAGCGGCAGGTACTCGGGCAGGGGTTTGGGGGTGACCACGACTCCCGCGGCATGGGTGGAGGCGTGCCGGGTCAGGCCTTCCAGGGCCAGGGCGACCTTGATCAGTTCCTTGACCTTGGGATCTTTTTCGGCCTGCTCCTTGAGCTTCGGCTCCTGCTTGAGCGCCTCCTTCAGGGTGATGTTGAGCACTCCCGGCACCAATTTGGCGATCTTGTCAACGTCGCCGTAGGGCATTCCGATCGCCCGGCCGACGTCGCGAATGACCCCCTTGGCGGCCATGGTGCCGAAGGTGATGATCTGGGCGACGTTGGCGTCGCCGTATTTCTGGCGCACGTAGTCGATGACGGCCTCGCGTCCGTAGATGCAGAAGTCGACGTCGATATCGGGCATGGAGACGCGCTCGGGGTTGAGAAACCGCTCGAAGAGCAGGTTGTAGGGCATCGGGTCGATGTCGGTGATGCGGATGGCGAAGGCGACCAGAGAACCGGCCGCCGAGCCGCGGCCGGGGCCGACAGGGATGTCGTGATCCTTGGCCCAGTTGATGAAATCGGCGACGATCAGGAAGTAGCCCGGGAAGCCCATCTGCCGGATGCAGTCGAGTTCGATCTCGAGCCGGTCGCGGTATCGTTTCTCCTCTTCGGCGTCGAATTCAGGACGCAGGCGGCGCACGTCCTTGAGCCGCTCCTCGAGCCCCTGCCGGGACATCTCGGCGAGAACCTGATCGAGACTCTTGTCGGCGGGCTTCTCGTACTGCGGAAAATGGTAGGTGTCGAAGTCGAGTTCGAGGTTGCAGCGCTCGGCGATCTCCACCGTGTTGCGCACCGCCTGCGGGTGAGCCTTGAACAGCTCAGCCATCTCCTCCGGCGTCTTGACGTAGAACTCGTCGTTGGAGAAGCGCATCCGGTTCGGATCGTCCATCGTCTTGCCGGTCTGGATGCAGAGCAGCACCTCGTGAGCGTAGGCGTCCTCGCGGGTGAGATAATGACAGTCGTTGGTCGCCACCAGAGGCAGCCCGAGCTCGTCGGCGATGGCGATCAGGCCCTTGTTGACGGGTTCCTGCTCGGGCAGGAAGTTCTCCTGCAGTTCGAGATAGAGCCGGTTGTCGTCGAAAACCCGGGCCATCTGTCGGGCCCGCTCGAGGGCCTCCTCGGTGCGATTGAAGCCGATCAGGGTGGGCAGCTCGCCGCCGAGGCAGGCGGTCAGGGCAATCAGGCCGGCGTTATGCTGGCTCAGCAGTTCCCAGTCGATGCGCGGCTTGTAATAGAAGCCCTCGCGGTAGGAGGCCGAGACCAGCCGGCACAGGTTGCGGTAGCCGGTGAGGTTCTGGCAGAGAAGGAGAAGATGGTAGGAGGCCTCGGAGGAGCCGCGGGCGTTGCTCTTGTCGAAACGGGAGCCGGGGGCGACGTAGACCTCGCAGCCGATGATCGGCTTGATCCCGCCCGCCATCGCCTTGGAATAGAATTCGATCGCTCCGAACATGTTGCCGTGATCGGTGACGGCAAGGGCCGGCATCCGCAACTCGCGCGCCCGCTGAATCAGAGCGTCGACCTTGATCGCACCGTCGAGGAGGCTGTACTGGCTGTGCAGGTGGAGGTGGACGAAACCGGCATGTTCCATGGACAATCGCTTTTTCCGCAGAGTGTGAGTACCGAAACAAAGGCCGCATGGCGGCGACATCTTTAACGGGAGTGAAATTTTTCAGCCGGAGCAAAACCACATTATGGCAAACCGGCGCCCATCAGGTCAATTGCACGATAACCGGAAACAAAAAAAACCGATATCGGCGAACGCTGCCGCGTTGCGATGACCGGTTTGATAGATAACGTAAGGGCACTTTACCATCGGCGGGTCGACCCGTCAAGCAATTAGCTGTCCCGGGTTATTCGAATGATCCGGACCGAGAAAGCGGCTCCACTCCGAAGCGGCGCAGCATGTCGGTGAGAAGGATAAGGGGCAGGCCGATCAGGCTGGTGTAGTCGCGGCCTTCCAGGCTCTGCATGAGGGCGATGCCGAGCCCCTCGACCTTGAAAGAGCCGGCGCAGTCGACCGGGTTTTCCCGCCGGACGTAGGCCCGTATCTCCTTCTCGTCGAGGGTCCGCAGGGTCACCGTGAAAGTCGAGCAGTCGACGGCCGTCTCGCCGCCGCCGCTGTCGACCACGGCCAGGCCGGTGAAGAGAGTGTGTCGGTGGCCGGCCATCGCCTTCAGTTGTTCGACCGCTTTCTCCTGCGACCCGGGCTTGCCGAGAATCCGGCCGCGCGGGTCGACGAAAACCTGGTCGGAACCGATGATCAGGGCGTCCGGAAACCGTTGGCGAAGGCTTTAGGCCTTCTGCAGCGCCAGGTGCTTGACGAGAAGCTCCGGCGATATCGACGGGTCGATCTTTTCGACGAAGGCGGGCGCGGCCGCCTCGAAGGGAAGACCGAGTTGCCGCAGCAGCTGGCGGCGATAGGGGCTGGTCGATGCCAGGACGATGGTGCGCATGGGAGGACTTCCTCGGATCGGGTTCCCCCTCTTTTTACCCCACCGGGCGCCCGAATGCAAACCCTCAGGTCACCATTTCGATCAGGCCGCGGCGCAACGCCATTCCGCAGCCGCCTCGGCTACCCCCTGCGGCCGCTCCCCTTCCGCCGCGGCGCCGTGGTGCGGGCAGCATGCGGGCATGGGACTTTCGGCGGGGGCGGACCGCAACGCTTCGCCAAGGGCCTTCTCGACCCGCGAACGATCGATGCGATCCAGGAAATTGGCAACATCGGAACCGCCCAGCCATTCGTCAACGAACACGACCTCCGTCCGATCGCCCAACTCGACCAGGACCTCGCCTTCGTAGGGCCCGTCTCCCAGGGTGGCGACCACGCTCGTCACCATGGCACCCCGGCGTCGGCTGCGCTCGGTCCTCCGCACGTCGAGATAGAGAATGCTGCCGTCTTTTGTCATCGCATCGAGCCAGATCATCGCGACCTCCTGTCGTCAAGGGGTTTCGGCTTCCTCTTTCTTGACTATAGGAATAACCGACCCTTGCGACAGAATAAGTCACACAGCTTCAATCAGCCTGCTGCAGGCCCTGGACGAAGGCGTCTTTCAGGGCAGGGGGATCGAGCACCCGGACATGCGGCAGGTAGGAATAGAGCCAGGCGAGGATCTCCCTTTCGCCGCCGGCACGAAAGGTCAGAACCAGCGAACCGTCCGCCTCTTCCTCCTGTTCCTGGCCGGGATGCCAGATGCGCTCCCGGATCAGGTGGGCGATTTCGGCGCCGAATCGGACCCGGACCGTCATCGGTTCTTCGTCGATCAGCCCGAACGCGCTGCCGGTCAGATCCTCGACTCGAAAGTCGTCGGGCACCTCGAAGCGGTCCCGGCCAACGGAGACGTCCCGCAGGCGGTCGACCAGAAAAAGACGCAGGGCATTGCGGTTATGGACGAAGCCGCCGAGATAGAGGGAATCCTTGTAGAACAGCAGGGTGTAGGGATCGAAGAGGTAGGTTTCGGGCTCCCGGTGCGGAGGGGCGTAACGAAGAGTGCAGCGATACTGGAAGAGGAGCGCCTCGCGCAGCTTCTCCAGCATGGCGCGATGGGGCCGGTAATCGCGGCGGCCCTGAAAACGGGGCGCGGCCGCCTCGGCCATTCGCTCAAGGTGGGCGACGCTGCGCGGCGGCAGGCTGGAGCGGATGCGGCCGAAGATGGCGTCGAGGTCGTCCTGAAAGGGCGTTCCCTGCAAAAAATCGAGCTGTCCCCGGCACAGGTAGAGGGTCATCAGCTCGGTCAGGGAGAAGGTGATCGGCGGAATTTTCCGGAACCCGGTCATGAAGCGATAGAGGACCCGGCCGTCCGCTTCGTGCTCCGTGACAAGCGGATAGCCGGCATCGCGGATCGCCTCCAGGTCGCGATAGACGGTGCGCCGGGTCACCCGGCATTCCTCGGCCAACTCCCCGACGGTCGCCCCGTACCGGGCCTCAAGGATGCGGATGACATCGTGAAGTCGTGCGGCCTGGCTGTACTTTTTCGCCGGTTTGGACATGCAGCCTCGTGCAGCCCGCGGCTGCAGGTATCAGGTATCAGGTATCAGGTATCAGGTATCAGGTATCAGGTATCAGGTATCAGGTATCAGGTATCAGGTATCAGGTATCAGGTATCAGGTATCAGGTATCAGGTATCAGGTATCAGG
>Ga0102953_1000881_pt1 | contig 19768 bp, 19 predicted proteins | sample SalPon2A_C_D2_MG_FD_78509 | JGI IMG/M metagenome (GOLD analysis project Ga0102953, IMG submission 78509) | Soil microbial communities from South San Francisco under conditions of wetland restoration - Salt Pond MetaG R2A_C_D2_MG | ecosystem: Environmental > Terrestrial > Soil > Wetlands | place... | reverse complement strand
TTGGCCGACGCTGGCTTCGATGGAATAATTCCCGTCAAAGTCTGTCTGGGTACCGGTAGTGGTACCTTCCACCAAAATATTGACCCCTGGCAGGGCGAGACCATCCTGGTCCGTCACCGTACCGGTAACCACTTTTTCCTGCGCAAACGAACTATGCAGCCAGATCATTGCCAGACATAGCGCTGCAATTCCTTTTACTTTCATACAACTTAAAGTTTCGTTAGAAATTGAGTTAAGGCAATTGAGAAAGGCAGGCGGGAAAGAAGAAAATGACAGCTAATTCAAATAATCTCCTAAATGAGAACAAGCTTAAATGGAATTTGTATCCAGAAGTAGCAAGGCCTCTCACCGCCTTGCCTTTACAATTGCGGGATAAAAGAAGTAAATGAATGCGCACAGGCTGTTAATGCTTAAGAACCTTAACAGGCTGCCGATAGCTGCTTACAAAGTGCAACAGGGTTTCAGAGGGAGGCCATGCTGTGATCCCGGTACTCCGAAGGGGTCATGCCCATGTACTTTTTGAAGGCTTTGTAAAAGGAGATCCGGTTATTGAAACCCGTCTGGTACGCGACATCGGTTACGGAGAGCCTGGATTTTGGGTCCCGAAGTAATTGTTCCGCGTCCTGGATGCGGTATTTATTAATGAAGTCATAAAAATGAACTGAGAAATGCTGGTTGATAATCTGGGAGGCATGATGCCTGGAAATATCCAGGAGTTCCGCAATGGTGTCCAGGCGGATTTCCGAATCGAGGTAGGGCTTCTGTTGTTTCATGATCTGTAACAGCCGCCTTTTTAGTTCCAGTGAAAAATCATCGGATAACCCGGTCTTTTCATATTTTACAAAGGGGATGATCTGGTCGATGGAAACCCCATTGAATACATGGGAATACATAAATGCGAAATAGGTAACCAGGCAAATGAAGAGGATCATAAAGAAAACGATGAAATAATCATATGAATAAGGGATTACATATAATTGGAACAGGATAGAATAGGCAATATGTGAAAGGGCAAAGGTCAGGAAGGCGGCAAATATCAATTTCAGCCAGATCCCCAGGTCCGGGTCTTTTCGATAATGACGGCTGAATTTCACATAGGTCGTCACAGCATATATGAACATGATCAGTACCAGTACAAAATGGCTCCATGAGTAATCCTTTATATAGTCATACAAGGTTCCTGCCTGCTGGATTTCAATTTTTTTTGATATGGGAAGGATCAAAAAGCCCCCACATTGAAAGAATACAAGCAGCAAGGGAAAAGCATGGACCAGGTCTTTCCAGCCAGGGGATCGATAGGTGGTCAGGGTACGGACATAGAGGTAAAAGATCCCGCCGTAAAGGGAGAGGGGGATATAATAGGTGCATCTTAAAACCGCGAAGAGGTCAATGCTAAATTTCGACCAATACAGGACACAATAGAACAGGTCATATGCGAAAAGCGCCAGAAACAGGGCAAAAAGTCGATTGGCGGCCCCTCCTTTAACACAGAATAGGATGGTAAAGATGAGGGCCTGAAAGGAAAAAAACAAGATGAGTACTTCCCAGATATTCATAAGTAAAATTTATGATAAATGTAAGCCCCAGGCAAATTCCGGAGGTTAATGCGGATAAGGATTAACCGGATTGGGAATCATTTAACGCATCCCAACCTTGTGCCGTTAGCGGTATTTTGGCCCCGTTCCTGGCGATTAACGAACTCCCTTCCGCCGCTTCCGTCATATGTCCCACCACGCTCAGGTGGGGATTGCCTTTGATTTTGGGGTAGTCCTGCTGATCTATGGTAAAAAGCAGTTCGTAGTCCTCCCCGCCACTCAGGGCGACCATGGTGCTATCCAGCTCAAATTCCTCGCAGGCGGAAATGACTGTAGGATCCAGGGGGATCTTGTCCTCATAGAGGGCACATCCCACCTGGCTTTTTTTACATAGGTGGAGGATTTCCGATGAGAGCCCGTCGCTGATGTCGATCATAGCCGTCGGTTTCACTCCGAGTTTTTTAAGGAGCTCCACAATGTCCTTCCTGGCTTCCGGCTTCAGCTGCCGCTCGATGATATAGGCATAGGGGCTCAGGTCTGGCTGGTTGCCGGGATTCACCTTAAAAACCTCATTTTCCCTTTCGAGTACCTGAAGCCCCATATAGGCTCCCCCCAAATCGCCGGTGACCACCAGCAGGTCGTTTGGTTTGGCACCGCTGCGGTATGCCAGATCCTTTCCATTGGCCGCGCCCAGGGCTGTGCCGCTTATAAGCATCCCCCTGGTAGACGAAGTGGTGTCGCCCCCAACCAGGTCTACCCCATACCCGGTGCAGGCTAATTGCACCCCCTCGTAAAATTCTTCCAGGGCTTCTAGCGGGAACCGGTTAGACACTGCAAGGGAAATAACGATTTGGCTGGCAATTGCGTTCATGGCATAAATATCGGAGAGGTTAACCATTACCGACTTATATCCCAGGTGTTTCAGGGGCGTATACGCCAGGTCGAAATGAACGCCTTCCACCAATAAATCGGAACTGACCACGGTTTGCTTCCCCCCGAAATCCAATACGGCGGCGTCATCGCCAACCCCGAGTTTGCTGGAGGGTTGCTGCAGTGAAAACCCCCTGGTGAGGTGGTCTATCAGTCCGAATTCCCCCAATTCGGACAGGGATGTTTTTTTTTGCTCTTTATCTTCAAACATGGTGCAAAAGTAATGAGGATCTCCGTTAAACGCATAAAAGCGAACGGTTTCTTATCTCCGGGAGTTTGCCTGGGACAGGGACTAGCATACCATGCCGGGGAAGCTTCCGTCAAACTTCGTACTTTTGCCGCTACAATTGCTTCTTACTATGGACGCCACCAGCATTCAACAAAGGAATCGCCTATTCCAATGGGTCATGGCGCTTGCCGTACTGACCATTGTTTACAACCTGGCAGAGGGCCTGATCGCTACCTATTACGGGATCCGTCAGGAAACACTGACCCTTTTCGGCTTCGGAGCCGACAGTTTTATTGAAACCGTGTCGGCCCTGGGAGTGGCGCAGATGGTGGTAAGGATACACAGACGGCCAAATTCGGATCGGGGACCACTTGAAAGCACCGCCCTGAGGATCACCGGCTGGTGCTTTTATATCCTCTCCGGGATCCTGGTCATATCCGCCATTTTCGATTTGGTATACGGGCACCAACCCGTTTCTACCTTTGCCGGCCTTGTGATTGCCGTCATTTCCATACTATGCATGTGGGCTTTGGTCTATGCCAAGCTGCGACTGGGCAAAAAACTGGGCTCGGCTCCGGTGGTTGCGGATGCCCGCTGCAATATGGTCTGTATTTATATGTCTGTGGTCCTCCTGGTTTCCAGCATCCTTTGGTGGATTTTTGAAATTCCCTATGTGGACATAGCCGGGGCCCTGGTCCTGGTATATTTTTGTGTAAAAGAAGGCAGGGAGGCTTTTGAAAAGGCAAAAGGATCCCATGACTGCAGTTGTTAGCCATCCAATTTACTTCAGGATGCAAAGCCCGTCAGGGCCAGGATAGCATAGGAAAATTTTATGTGCTCATTCGTTATATTAATGTTAGTAAATGTGGTAAAACCCTTTATATCTCCTATATTTGTAGTCTATTTAGAATAAATCCATTTAAGAATGATCAAGGTTTCAGATACAGCCAGGACCAGGGTCATGGCGCTGATGAATGAAGAAGGTTTTGACGCGGCCAGGGATTACGTACGGGTTGGAGTGAAAAGTGGGGGGTGCAGTGGCCTGTCCTACGAATTAAAATTCGACGATAAAGTTTCGGATACGGACAAGGTTTTCGAAGACAATGCCATTCGCATCATCGTGGATAAAAAGAGTTTTCTGTACCTCGCGGGAACCGTTTTGGAATATTCCGGCGGGCTGAATGGCAAGGGCTTTGTTTTCAACAACCCAAATGCGCAGCGAACCTGTGGCTGTGGTGAAAGTTTCTCGCTCTGACAGCGGAAACATAAGCACTATTCATTTAATAAATGAAATGAAATGGCATATACCGAGGAACAACTGAAAAAAGAACTGGAGACCAAGGAATACGAATACGGTTTCTACACCAATATAGATTCGGACACCCTGCCCAAAGGGCTCAATGAGGAAGTCGTTGTGGCGATCTCCAAGAAAAAGGGCGAGCCTGGCTGGATGACGGAGTGGCGACTGGAGTCGTTTCGTTACTGGAAGGAGATGGTGGAGCCGGAATGGGCCAATATCCATTATAAGAAGCCTAACTTCCAGGATATTTCCTACTACTCGGCGCCCAATAAAAAGCCGAAATACAGCAGCCTGGACGAAGTTGACCCGGAATTGCTGGACACCTTCAAAAAGCTTGGGATTTCCGTGGATGAACAAAAGAAACTGGCCGGGGTGGCCGTGGATATCGTCATGGACTCTGTTTCGGTTACTACCACCTTTAAAAAGACCCTGGCCGAGAAGGGCATTATCTTCTGTTCTATCTCCGAAGCTATCCGGGAACATCCGGATCTGGTCCGGAAATATATCGGGAGTGTGGTCCCCCAAAAAGATAACTTCTATGCGGCCCTGAACTCCGCCGTGTTTTCCGATGGGTCATTCTGTTACATTCCGGAAGGCGTGCGCTGCCCCATGGAATTATCCACCTATTTCAGGATCAACCAGGCCGGCACAGGACAATTTGAACGCACTCTGGTCATTGCAGATAAGGGCAGCTATGTGAGTTACCTGGAAGGCTGTACCGCTCCTTCGAGGGATGAGAACCAATTGCATGCCGCCGTGGTGGAACTCATTGCCCTGGACGATGCAGAAATCAAATATTCCACCGTACAAAACTGGTTTCCGGGCGATAAGGAAGGCAAAGGGGGCGTCTATAATTTTGTAACAAAGAGGGGGTTGTGCGAAAAAAATGCCAAAATTTCCTGGACCCAGGTAGAAACCGGATCGGCCATCACCTGGAAATACCCTTCCTGTATCCTGAAGGGCGATAATTCCATTGGGGAATTCTATTCAATCGCGGTCACCAATAATTTCCAGCAGGCCGACACGGGGACGAAGATGATCCACCTGGGAAAAAACACCCGCAGCACCATTATCTCCAAGGGGATATCGGCCGGGAAATCACAAAACAGCTACCGCGGCCTGGTACAGGTCAATAGCCGTGCCGAGAACGCCAGGAACTTTTCACAATGCGATTCCCTCCTCATGGGCAATGAATGCGGGGCGCATACTTTTCCCTATATCGAAGCGAAAAACAAATCGGCTCAAATTGAACACGAAGCCACCACCAGTAAGATCGGGGAAGATCAGATTTTTTACTGCAACCAACGCGGAATCGATACGGAGAAAGCCATCGCCCTGATCGTGAACGGATTTAGCAAGGAAGTACTGAACAAACTGCCCATGGAATTCGCCGTGGAAGCTCAGAAATTGTTGGAGATCAGCTTGGAAGGCTCGGTCGGATAGGAAATTAGAAATCAATTCAAACCGCAAATATAAGATGCTTAAGATAGAAAACCTGCATGCCCGTGTTGATGGGAAAGAAATCCTCAAAGGGATCAACCTGGAAGTGAACCCGGGGGAAGTACATGCCATTATGGGCCCCAATGGTTCCGGGAAAAGTACCCTGGCAGCCGTAATAGCGGGTAAGGAAGAATTTGAGATCACACGAGGCAAGATCAGTTTTGAAGGGAAAGACCTGGACGATACGGCTCCTGAAGAACGGGCGCACAAAGGGATTTTCATGTCATTTCAATATCCCGTGGAAATCCCCGGGGTGTCGGTGACCAATTTTATGAAAACTGCCATTAACGAATCGCGCAAAGCGAGGGGGATGGAAGAGATGCCGGCCAATCAGATGCTCAAGCTGATCCGGGAGAAATCGGAATTGCTGGATATCGACCGCAAGTTTTTATCGCGCTCCCTGAACGAAGGATTTTCGGGGGGTGAGAAGAAGCGGAATGAGATCTTCCAACTCGCCATGCTCGAACCCAAGCTGGCCATCCTGGATGAGACCGATTCCGGCCTGGATATCGATGCGCTTCGGATCGTTGCCCACGGGGTAAACAAACTGCGGACCAAAAAAAATGCGGTGATCGTGATCACCCATTACCAGCGCCTCCTGGAATATATCATCCCGGACTTTGTACACGTCCTGCACAATGGGAAGATCGTAAAGTCTGGCGGTAAGGAATTGGCGCTGGAACTGGAAGAAAAGGGATATGACTGGCTCAAACAGGAAACCGTGGCTTAATAAAGCAGGGACCCCCCAGAAAAAACACAACATGGATTTAAAAGATAAATTGGTTTCTTCCTTCCTGGCCTTCGAGAACAGTGTGGATGTCAACCACCCGGTTCACGACATACGCTCCGAAGCCATCAGGAACTTTGAAATAAAAGGCTTTCCCTCCAAAAAGGAAGAAGCCTGGAAATACACGTCCCTGAACAGCCTGCAAAAAATCGATTTCAGCATTTTCGCAAGAGAGGAGAACGGGCTGGAATACCGGGATGTCAAGAAATATTTCCTGCATGAAATAGACACTTATAAAATCGTGTTTATCGATGGCATCTACAGTTCCTACCTTTCGGAAACCACCCATGACGGAGTGGATATCTGCCTGATGAGCGCGGCGCTGACCAAACCGATGTACCAGCCGGTCCTCGAGGTGTATTTCAACCAGGCGGCTTCCAGGGAGGAATCCCTGACCTCCCTGAATACGGCTTTTAGCAGGGAAGGGGCCTATATCTACATCCCCAAGCACAAAGCGCCTAAAAAACCTGTGGAAATCATCAATTTCTCAACCGGGAACGAGGCCTCCCTGCTTTTGCAACCCAGAAACCTCATCGTGGTTGAGGAGAACGCGGAACTGCAGGTGATTGAACGGCATCAGAGCCTTACCGAAAATGAGGTGCTGACCAACTCGGTAACCGAGGTTTTTGCGGGCCGAAATGCTATAGTGGATTATTACAAGGTGCAAAACAATACGGAAAACGCCTCCCTTATTGACAATACTTATATCGCCCAGAAAGACAAGAGTACGGTTAAAGTGCATACGTTTTCCTTCGGAGGGAAACTGACCCGCAACAACCTGAACTTTTATCAGAAAGGGGAGTATATCGATTCTACCCTGAAAGGGGTGACCATCCTTGGGGCGAAGCAGCATGTAGATCACCATACCCTGGTGCACCATTTGGAGCCTAATTGCGAAAGCCACCAGGATTACAAAGGCATCTACGGAGAACAGTCGACCGGGGTTTTCAACGGGCGGATCATTGTGGATAAGAATGCCCAGAAAACCAATGCCTTCCAACAAAACAACAATGTCCTGATCAGTGACCGGGCGACCGTGAATACAAAACCCCAGCTGGAGATTTTTGCCGATGATGTTAGATGTTCGCATGGGTGTACCATTGGCCAGCTGGACGAGGAAGCCTTGTTTTACCTTCAAACCAGGGGCATCCCCAAGAAGGAGGCATCGGCCCTGCTGATGTATGCATTTGCCAACAACGTCCTCGAAAGCGTTGGGATCCCAGAACTTAAGAAGCGGATCAACAAGCTGATTGCCAACAAACTAGGAGTCCGCCTTGGGTTTGATCTGTAGTCCTTCAAACGAATGAACCGGGACAATTTCACCGGACGACCATGATAGAAACAGGATTAGACATAGCCGCCATCCGCAAGGACTTCCCCATCCTCCAAAGGAAGGTTAACGGGTATCCCCTGATATACCTCGATAATGCTGCCACCTCCCAGACCCCCAAACAGGTGGTGGATGTCATCGTTGATTATTACACCCGCTACAATGCCAACATCCACAGAGGCGTACATGCCCTGTCACAGGAAGCGACGGATGCCTATGAAAAGGCCAGGGGCAAGGTGCAGCGGCATTTCAATGCGGCAAAAGCCTATGAAATTGTCCTGACCTCCGGCACCACCCATGGGATCAACCTGGTGGCCAGCGGCTTTACAGGTTTCCTGAAACCGGGGGATGAAGTGATGGTCTCTGCCATGGAGCACCATTCGAACATCGTGCCCTGGCAGATGCTCTGCGAACGGAGCGGGGCCACCCTGAAGGTAATCCCTATGACACAGGAAGGGGAACTGGCCATGGACCAGTACGCCACCCTGCTGAATACCAGAACCCGACTGGTTTTTTGCAATCACGTCTCCAATGCGCTGGGCACTGTAAACCCCATTGAAGACATCATCCACCTGGCGCACCAGGAGGGCGCTGCGGTGTTGATAGACGGAGCCCAGGCTGCCCCGCATCTCAAGGCCGATATGCAGCAGCTGGATGTGGACTTCTATACGGTCTCGGGACACAAAATGTATGGCCCTACGGGGATTGGGATGTTATACGGCAAGGAAGAATGGCTCCAAAAACTGCCGCCCTACCAGGGTGGGGGCGAGATGATTGAAGAAGTACGGTTTGAGAAAACCACCTATGCCGGGCTGCCCCACAAGTTTGAAGCGGGCACGCCTAACATTTGCGGCGGGATCGCATTCGGGGCGGCGATCGACTATATCAACGGGATCGGAATGGAGGCCATTGCCCGTTATGAAGCCGAATTGCTCGACTATGCCACCCGAAAACTCCTTGAAATCCCGGGTTTGCGTATTTACGGGACAGCCCGGCATAAAACCGCTGTCATCTCCTTTAATATCAACGGGATCCACCCCTATGACATCGGCACCCTGCTCGACCAGATGGGCATCGCCGTCCGCACCGGTCACCACTGCGCGCAACCGGTGATGGATTTTTACGGGATCCCCGGCACGGTTAGGGCCAGTTTCAGTTTCTACAATACAGAGGAGGAAGCGGACAAGCTGGCGGACGCAGTGGAAAAGGCGAGGCAAATGCTGGCCTGATACCAACTGTTATCATTTTCCCAAACAGTTGAAAACCATAGATACTTATCGTATTTTTACCTAAAACCCGCGTATGACCATTCAGGAAATCCAACAAGAAATCGTAGACGAATTTTCCATGTTTGACGACTGGATGCAGCGGTATGAATACATGATCGAATTGGGGAAATCCCTCCCGCTGATAGACGATAAGTACAAGGATGAGGATCATATTGTAAAAGGGTGCCAGAGCAAGGTCTGGGTGCATGCCGAACTAAAGGACGACAGGCTGGTTTTTACTGCAGACAGCGACGCTATAATTACCAAGGGGATCATCGCTATTTTGGTCCGGGCCTTCAGCGACCAGAGACCTGCAGACATCATTGAAGCCGATACGGCGTTCATAGATGAGATCGGGTTGAAGGAGCATTTGTCGCCCACCCGTGCGAACGGACTGGTAAATATGATCAAACAATTGAAATTGTACGCTGTGGCCTACCAGACCCAGCTAAATTAGAAGCTGCCGGAGCTCCGGCCCGGGCAAGTGATTTAAATGGAACAACATGAGCGAAACAACAATAGATACCCGGGAACTGGGGGAGCAGATTGTAAAGGTGCTGAAAACTATCTATGACCCTGAAATCCCGGTAGACATTTACGAACTGGGGTTGATTTACGATGTTTTTGTCAATGAGGACCGGGAAGTGAAAATCCTGATGACCCTTACCTCGCCCAATTGTCCTGTGGCCGAATCCCTGCCTGTGGAAGTGGAAGAGAAAGTCAAGTCCCTGGACTCGGTTTCCGATACGGAAGTGGAGATCACCTTTGACCCCCCCTGGACCCAGGATCTGATGAGCGAGGAAGCCAAGCTGGAGCTTGGCCTTTTGTAACCGGGGATGCCTATGGTGCGCGTGCAATGATTGTGGTTGTCGCAGTGACCGGCAAAAGCGGGTGTCCCTTCCCAAAAAGACATAGCTATTGGAAGATGAAATTGTAAATAAAGTAGCCGCCAGCAAGCTGGTGACTTTTGATCTGGAAGCGTATTATCCCGAAGGGGAGCGCATGGAAATAGACATTAAGGAATGGTTGTTTGAAGGAGTGGTCCTCAGGGAAAAGGAGTTCAGGGCGGCGGTAGCTGCCCATGATTGGGAGCGATATGATGGCGCCTTTGTCGCGCTGTACTGTTCCACCGATGCCATCGTGCCTGTCTGGGCGTTTATGTTGATAACTACCTACCTGCATGCCCGGGCAAGGAAGGTGGTGCTGGGAAGTCCGGAAGCCCTGGAGACTGCATTATTCGAAAACATACTATCCACCATGGACCTGGAGCCCTTTCGCGGTAAACCCGTGATCATCAAGGGCTGCAGCCGAAAACCGGTGCCCGCGGCCGCCTATGTGCAGGCCACTACCAAACTGCAGGAAGTGGCCCGCAGCATCTTCTATGGAGAGGCCTGCTCATCCGTCCCCCTTTTCAAAAGAAAATAGGGTTCATAAGTAACCCTGTTTATGAACATTTTATATTTTAGGCGTTTACAACCTGTTAATTTAACCCAAGCTATGAACAGACTTATCCTTGTATTCATCCTGTTTTCGGGAATCGCTATGGCACAGGAGCCGACGGCCGAAGAACTTAAGGCCAGTCAGGCGGAGAAAAAAGATTCCATTGCTGCGATCCAAAAGCGGGTAGATGCGATTCAGGCCAAACTGGATGCCCTGCCCGGCTGGAAAAAGGGGGCTTTCGGGACCATCGGGGGCAGCCTGTCCGGGTTTAGCAACTGGTATGCACAGGGCAACCCAAACAACTCCTCGGGCAACCTGGGGGTCACCGTAAACGCCTATGCCAATCTCCGGGAGGAGAAATTTTTCTGGAGGAATTCAGCCAATGTCAACCTTAAATGGCTAAAGCTGAACGACCGGGACGACCCAAATGACGAAAGCGGTTTCCGGCAGGCCACGGATGTTTTCAACATCAGTTCCCTCTACGGGAGGAACCTTAGCCCGCACCTGGCCCTTTCGGCCCTGGGCGAATACCGGACCACCCTGTTGAGCAATTTCAACGACCCGGGCTATCTCGACCTTGGGATCGGCGCTACCTGGACACCGGTCACCGACCTGGTGGTGGTGGTCCACCCCCTCAACTATAACTTTGTGTTCAGCAAGGAAGACAACATTTTTGATTCCTCCCTGGGGGCAAAGATCGTGGCGGATTATACCCGACATATCGGGGCTATCAATTTCAAGACGAATTTCTCCACCTTCCAGAGTTATGAGAATGCGGACCTCTCCAACTGGACCTGGGCCAATTCCTTCGCCTACACCCTGTGGAAAATGATCGGGGTAGGCTTTGAATTCGGGCTGAGGAGCAGCAAACAGGAAGCTCTCAATTACGCGGTGAATACCCTCGGGGATACGGCAGCCACCTTTGATAGTATCGACAACAAACTTCAAAGCTACTGGACTCTGGGGCTCAGCTATTCCTTCTGATCACCTATCACGGCAAATATCAAAAAACCCTGACTGGAAAGTCAGGGTTTTTTATAGTAAGCAGGTTTCCCGAGTTGAGTTAGTCCCGGACGGGCCGGGTCGGTTTTTAGTCCTTGCCGATTTGGGGTCCGGATTCCTCCGGTGGCAAAGCGAATTAAATCATGGGGTCGATCTGGGGATAAACACTATCACTTAATTCGACTGTAAAGATAGGGAGCAAGCGGCAGTTCCCTAAATTTTTGTTGTGAACTTTCGCTTAAATGTGGTGTGAGATACCAACGGCAAAAATATCCGATGAACGACACCCCCGGCCCTTCCTTTTCTGAATTCAGGCGTATCTTGTATAAAGATGGCCGGGGCGGGACGGCTGAACCAAAAGGAGATTTGGCTATCTTAGGAAGACAACTTAAAAGGAATGTACCGGCTGTTGCTTGTCATATGGCTGCTGTTTACCCTTACGGCTTCATCCCAAAATGAAGCCGGCCGGCCTGTCATCGTATCCTTCACCCCGGATGGGTCACCATTAAAGGCCATTTCCGATCGATTGACAAATACTGATTGGTTTACCCGGGATCAATAGTTATCCAGGTGTTCCGGGTACAGGAAGTTGTTATAGGGGAAGCGGCTTACATGGATATCCCGCACGGCGTTGTATACATGCTTCCGGAATTCGTCGAGGTTCTCTTTGTTCAGGGCGGAAATAAACAGCACATTCTCCCCGAGCTGCTGCATCCAGGTATGTTTCCATTCTTCAATGGTGAAGTGCTTCCGGGTCTTTACGGTGACCAGGTCATCCTCTGGGATCACCTCATGCTTATATAGGTCGATCTTATTAAAGACCAGGATGGTTTTTTTCTCTCCGCTGCCGATCTCTTCCAGGGTTCTATTCACCGTATCTATTTGTTCCTCAAAGTTGGGATGGGAAATATCCACCACGTGCAGCAGCAGATCGGCCTCGCGCACCTCGTCCAGGGTACTCTTAAAACTCTCCACCAGCTGGGTGGGGAGTTTGCGGATAAACCCTACAGTATCGCTTAACAGGAAGGGCAGGTTCCCCAGGACCACTTTCCTCACGGTGGTGTCGAGGGTGGCAAAAAGCTTATCTTCAGCAAAAACCTCGCTCTTGCTGATGACATTCATTAGCGTGGATTTGCCAACATTCGTATAACCCACCAGGGCCACGCGCACCAGGGAACCCCGGTTGCCGCGCTGGGTCTCCATTTGCTTGTCGATTTTCGAAAGCTTTTTCTTCAGCAGGGCAATGCGGTCGCGCACGATCCTACGGTCGGTCTCAATTTCCGTTTCCCCCGGGCCACGCATCCCAATACCCCCACGCTGCCTTTCCAGGTGGGTCCATAGTCCGGTAAGCCTGGGGAGGAGGTATTCGTACTGCGCCAGTTCCACCTGGGTGCGGGCATAGCTGGTCTTGGCCCGCTGGGCAAAGATATCCAGGATAAGGCCCGTACGGTCCAGGACCTTACAGCCCAATTGTTTTTCCACATTATTCTGTTGGGCCGGGGATAATTCATCGTCAAAGATGACGGCGCTGATATCGTTATCGCGGACATAATGCTCCACTTCCTGGATCTTTCCACTGCCGATATAGGTTTTGGGATTGGGCGGGTCCATACGCTGGACGAACCGGCGGCTTACTTCCCCTCCGGCAGTATAGGCAAGGAATTCCAGCTCATCCAGGTACTCATTGACCTTTTCTTCCTCCTGTTGCTGATTGATCACCCCAATCAGCACGGTCTTTTCTAAAGTTGTGTCTTTCTTTTCTAACATAGGCTATGGCATTATGCAAAGCTAAGGAATACAGGCCACGTTATACCGTGAAGATGCCAGGAAGATCGGCGGATGGCCTTACCGTTTTACAATTTCGTGTTCCTCCAGCAGCGGATCGTTCCGGAATTTGAGGAATACCTGGGCAAGGGTAACCACATCCAATTCGCAATAGGCGATAATGCGGTCCAGGTCCCTGTCCTTGTAATAGACATCGCGGACCATACTGCCATCCATGTCTTCCTTGGGGGAGGAAATCCCCAGGATGTTGGCGAGCAGCTTGAGGGAGGTATAGTGTTTAAAATCCCCGAATTTCCACAATTCCATGGTATCCAGGTGCGGGACTTCCCAGGGTTTCTTGCCAAAAAGGTCCAGCTTGTCCGGGAGGGCAATCCCGTGGATGATCATCCGGCGCGCCAGATAGGGGAAGTCGAACTCCTTGCCATTATGGGCGCAGAGCAGGTGTTTTGGTTCCCCGAAGTGGTCGTGGAGCAGGTTACGGAAATGCCCGAGGATTTCCTGCTCTTCCCCGTGGAAGGAGGTCAGCCGGAATGTGCGCTCCCGGCCCTTCCAGTGAAAATATCCGGCCGAGATGCAGATAATTTTACCGAATTCCGCCCAAATCCCCGCCTGGTCGTAAAATTCCTCAGCCGGGATTTCGTCCCGGCGCCGGTAACGGGACTTTTGGGCCCAAAGCTCCTGTTTTTCTTCTTCCAGCGCACTGAAGGCCTCCTGTTCAGGAACCGTCTCAATATCCAGAAAAAGGATATGTTCCAGGTTGATCTTTTGTATCATACTTCTCAAGAGGGGGCTCTGTTTTACCCGTACCGGGCCTTGAATAAAGATACAAACTAATATTAAGCCGCAGGCTGCAGGGACCCAGCAGGGGAGGGGACGGGAAGCTTTTAACCCCCGGGCAATGGCCATTAAGTGATATTCTTCTCCTAATACCCTGTTAAACGCCTATAAATGTTTATTTTAGGAAAAAAGTTGCATGCGGATCCAAAGCTTCACCTGGTTCGTCCTGGCGATCACCCTTTGGGGATGTTCCCACGATGACACCCCCTCCCCGGAATCTGAAGAACCATCTTCCGTCCCCGATTTTATTGCCCTTGGGGAAGATCTGGAACACGTATACCAGTATGAATACCACGCTGCTACAGAAGGAGAAACCCTAATAGACCTGACCGGGGGGGATGCGATAGGCAATCAGTTTATCTCCCTGCGCCAGGATGGGGAGATACTGACTTTTTATACCTTTTCGGCAGGCAGTTTCTCGGCCACCCAACGCAACGTACGGACGGGTGCTATCCGCACCCTGGAGGACATCTATCAGATTTCCGATGACCGCTCCGTTATCTGGGGAACCATTTCCGAGGAGAAGCTATACTTCGGGTATTACAGCCCCAGGGGGTCCGACAACTTCGGGATGAGGATTGTGGATATCGCCACGAAATCGGTCAAGGACATGCCACTGGAGGCCCATGCACAGAACGTATACGAACCGCTTTATTACAACGGGAAGTTGTTTGTGACCTACCTGACTTCGAAGGGAGACTATCGCACGGTCCTGGTAGACGATGCTACCTCAGGCATTCTCCGCACCTGGGATTTCGGGCCGCATGTCCCCAGTTTTTTTATAGATGAGGCCGGAGATATCGCCTTGATCACCGGCCTTGACGGGAATAATTACCAGTACACCATTTATGATTTTGATACCCTGGAAAAGTTGTCCGAAACACCTTTTTCGGTCGACCGCTTCTTTGCACCGGGGCCCTTGCAGGCCGAATACATAGGCGATAAACTCTACTACCTGAACTATTATGCCCAGCCCTCCCCTATCCCTTATGGCCCGGCGATATATGATTTCATCCTGGGGGAAAACAGAATCCTGGATATCATAGGGATCGTGCATGACCTACAGTTGGAAAAGGGTGGGGCCATCACGCTGACGGCGCACCGGTATAGCCCCCAGGGCAAAGCTTTCCTGTTCGGATATGCGAGCGATTTCAACAATGGCCGGTTTGAGGGGGGGATCCTGGTCATTTCTGAAGACGGGACCCTGATCAAAAACATTGAAACCTCCTTTGTACCCATCTACTTCCTGGAATAACAGCCCGAATGGCAAGACCAACCACACGGTCGGGAAAGAGGTACGGAAAACCGCAAGCTGTAAACCCGACGCCCGCCAAAAGGATAATATAACTGGCTGAACTTCCGGGATTCACATTGTATGCCATGGATTTTGAAGTTTCCCAGACTGCCCGGTCGGCCCGGTCAGAACAATTTAACCTGCTTATTGGGGCTTTCGTGTTCCAGCAACCACTTTTTTCGGTGCAACCCGCCGCCGTATCCGACCAGGGAACCATCGCTCCCAATTATCCTGTGACAGGGGATCAGGACCCAGAGCGGATTTTTACCGCATGACGTTGCCACTGCCCGGATGGCATTCGGATCGCCCACGGTTTTTGACAATTGAAGGTAACTGCAGGATTTGCCATAGGGAATTTCTGAGATGGCACGCCACACCTTCTGCTGGAATGCCGTGCCATCCGGGTTCAATTTCAGGTCGAAGATGTGGCGGGCCCCTATAAAATATTCTTTTAACTGGTAACAGGCATCTTCTAGGGATTCCGGGAGGATATCCGAAGGTCTTGCCCCACCATCCAGGATCCGCACTGATCTCAGCCCGTCCGAATCCCCGTTAAGTTCTGCAACGCCAAGCGGGGTTGCTATAAATGCCTGTTCCATGGCTATTCGATTATTCCGGACCTTTTGGCCCGGGCCTCCCAATTTTTCCTGGCCAGTACCTGCAAATCTTCCACGGTATCGCTCTCATCCATAATTTCCAGCCCCAGAAGGGTTTCAATAACGTCTTCCATGCTCACCAGGCCGCTTACCGAGCCGTATTCATCCACCACAAGGGCCACATGCTCCCTTTTGGCCACCAGGGTATCGAACAATTGGGGGATGGGGGTGGTCCTTTTGGTTATCAACAAGTCTCGTCTGATATCGGCCAGGGGTAAGTTTCCCTTTTGCCGGATAATGGCTTCGAGCACATCGTCCTTCAGTACGAAGCCTGTAATATCGTCAATCCGGTTCCCATGGACCGGGATCCTCGAGAACCGCAGGTTTGGGTTTTGGTCGTAAAATTCCTGGATCGACATAGACTCCGGGGCTATTTTCATAACGGCCCGGGGCGTCATCACGGCCCGTACCGTGACTTGATCAAACCTCAGCAGGTTTTTAATCACTTTTGATTCGGACTCTTCAAAAACACCTTCTTCATGGGCGATATCTGCCATGGCCGAAAAATCTTCCCTGCTCAGGACGCTTCCATGCACCCTTTTTTTACTGATAAGGCGGGTGAACAGCTGAAGCAGCCATAAAATGCCCGTCCATTTCAGCGCCCAGACCATTCCTTCCAAAGTTTTGGCCGCAAAATGGGCCAATTCCTTCCAAAACGTGGCCCCTATGGTTTTGGGGATGATCTCGGATGCGATCAGGATGAGCAGGGTCATGAGGGTGGATACGATCCCAACCATCAAATCCTCCGTAAACCGGACCCCTATAAAATACTTTTCGGTATTTCCATACGTCTCCAGGTAAGCTGCTTTGGCCTGCACCCCAACCAGGATGGCCCCTACGGTGTGGGCGACAGTGTTCAGGGTCAGGATGGCGATCAGGGGCTTGTCTACATCTTTCTTTAAGGCTTCCAGGACGGAGGCATAGCTTTTTCCCTCCTTCTTCTTCACATTGATGAAGGTGGGGGTGACACTTAACAAAACGGCTTCCAGAATGGAGCACAGGAATGAAAAGAAGACCGAAAGCAGCGCGAATAAGATCAGTAATCCCATAAAGCGAAGTTATATCGCTAAGATACCCATAAATTAAGAATAGCGAGACCCGGTTGCTACTTCGCTTTATCGCTATAAAATACCTGCTGAAGGGCGGGACGCAGGTTGCTGCTATAGAGGGTGCGGTGGTCCCGGTACGGGTAAACCCGGTTGCAGAGGAAGATAAATACCAGTTGGTTTACCGGATCGGCCCAAACAAAAGTCCCTGTGAACCCGCTGTGGCCGAAACTCGCCGCACTGGCGGAAGGGGCCGGGTAGGCCTCGGATAAGGGCTTTTCTGCATTGCCCGGCAGGGGTTTGTCAAAGCCAAGCCCCCTTCGGTTGTCATTTTCAGGGTACTGTACCCAGGTAAATTGCCTGACCACTGGCTCTGCCAGGTACCGTTTCCCTTCAAAGGTGCCGTAATTCTGATACATCTGCATCATCCGCCAGAGGTCTGCCGCGGTCCCGAAAAGGCCCGCATTGCCGGAGACCCCACCCAGGAGGGAGGCATTCTCGTCGTGGACCCAGCCGTGGGTCAGGTCTTTTCGGTACAGGGTATCCTTTTCGGTGGGCACCACCCGGTCTGCCAGGCCTTTTTTGGTAGGGTTAAATACCAGGGTATGGCAACCCAGGGGGTCGTAAAATTCTTTGCGGAGGTAAGTTTCATAGTCGGTGCCTGTCAATCGGGTGATCAGTTCGGGCAAAATCAGGAATGCCATCCCCGAAGAGCGGTAGGTTTTCTCTTGGGACACTTCGGACCGGTTGATCATGCGGTACATTTTCCGTCGGAACCGTGTTTTCACATAAAGAGAATCATAGGCCTGATTCTGGAATCTCCTGCCCGGGTGGTGCCTTATGAAACGCCTTTTAAGTTGTCCGTTCCGAAGCACTTCATTGAGGAAAACGATATAGGGCTGCAACCCGGCCTGGTGGGCCAGGATTTCCCGGAGGGTAAGGTCTTTTTTATCCCTATGGTGCCTCCAGGGTCGCCAATATTGGGAAAAGGGGACGTCTAAATTGAGTTTTCCCTGTTCCACCAGCCTCATAATGGCTGGCAGGGGTCCCATGATCTTGGTGACTGAGGCCAGGTCGTACAAATCGGTCATACGCACCGGATGGATGCTGTCATAGGTATGGAATCCGTAGGCCTTTTGGAAAATTACTTTCCCTTCTTTGGCTACCAGGACTTCGGCCCCCGGGAAGGCTTCATTTTTTATACCGTTCGCAATAATTGAATCTGCCTGTTTTTGGATCCGTGCCCCGTCCAGCCCGAAATCGGCCGGATCGGCCAGGGGTAGTGCCTCTTGTGCGGTGAGAAACCCGGCAGATAAAAAAAGAAAAACGAATATAACTTGTTTCATAGTTGATGGGGCTGCCACCCCGGATGTTGTGCTTACCCCAGGAGGGTCACCGCTTCTTTGGCAAAATAGGTGGCAATAATATCGGCCCCGGCCCTTTTGATGGCCAGCAGTTGTTCCATCATCACGGCGTCATGATCCAACCAGCCCTTTTCTGCGGCCGCTTTCACCATGGCGTATTCCCCTGAAACCTGGTAGACGGCCAGCGGGAGCTGTATGCTATTGCGGATTTCGCGTACGATGTCCAGGTAGCACAACCCGGGCTTCACCATGATGATATCCGCCCCTTCCTCTACGTCCATCCGAACCTCTTTCAGGGCCTCAAGCCGGTTCGCAGGATCCATTTGATATGTTTTTTTGTCCGGGGGTATCCCGGAGGAATCCACAGGTGCGGACTCCAGGGCATCCCGGAAGGGCCCGTAGAAAGAACTGGCATATTTGGCGCTGTAACTCATAATCCCGGTCTGGGTATAGCCTTCTTCTTCGAGGGCATCCCGGATGCTGAGGATGCGGCCGTCCATCATATCGCTGGGGGCTACAAAATCTGCGCCGGCCGCTGCGTGGGAAACGCTCATTTCGGCCAGTACATCCACTGTGGCATCATTCAGGATGTACCCGTTTTCCACGATCCCATCGTGGCCATATGTTGAATACGGGTCCAGGGCCACATCGGTCATCACCAGCATGTCCGGGCAGGCCTCTTTCACATGTTTGATGGCGAGCTGCATGAGGCCATTGGGGTTAATGGCTTCTTTTCCCTTGTTGTCCTTGAGGTTTTCGGGGACCTTTACGAAGAGCAATACTGCCTTAAGCCCCATGGACCAGAGGGATTTTACTTCCTTTTCCAGCTCATCCGGGCTTAGGCGGAAGTAGCCTGGCATGGAATGGATGGGATTTCGCAAAGCCCGCCCTTCTTCCACGAAAAGGGGAACCAGGAAATCGTCCGGATTGAGGGAGGTTTCCCGGGCGAGGGAGCGGATGGCTTTGGTAGCACGGAGTCTTCGGTTTCTACGGAGTGGATACATGGTCTTTTCGGAATATTTAATTTTATGCCGCTTCCCGGAAGCAGGTTATATCGTAATCTCCCCTCTCAGGTAGGGCGCCGCCTTCCCGCTTATCTTCACCCGGTCGCCCAGGGCCTCGCATTGCAGGGAGCCGCCACGCTTTGACAACTGCCTGGCACTCAACCGGTTCTTTTTCAGTTGCCCGGACCAATACGGGATCAGGGTGGTATGCGCCGATCCGGTCACCGGATCCTCGTTGATCCCCGCCTGAGGGGCAAAAAATCGGGATACAAAATCCACCTGCTCCCCCTTTGCCGATACGATAACGCCCCGGGCGTCCACTTTGTTCAGAAGGAAAAAGTTGGGGGAAAGGTTTTCAATCGTTTGCTGGTCCTTATAGATCAACAGGTAGTCCGTTTTGCCCTTAAGGGTTTGAATTGGCGAGACACCGATGGCCTCTTCCAGCGCTTTAACCGGGGCTA
>Ga0102953_1000880_pt1 | contig 19785 bp, 18 predicted proteins | sample SalPon2A_C_D2_MG_FD_78509 | JGI IMG/M metagenome (GOLD analysis project Ga0102953, IMG submission 78509) | Soil microbial communities from South San Francisco under conditions of wetland restoration - Salt Pond MetaG R2A_C_D2_MG | ecosystem: Environmental > Terrestrial > Soil > Wetlands | place... | reverse complement strand
TCCTCTGTGTCGGGGACCAGCCGTAGGGGAAGTTATCTCTGTAGTAAATTCAAGGCAATTTGCGAGAACATGGAAGGCGCCTCGACGGCCCGGGTATGTCGAGAATTCTCTCTGCCCTGTCTTGAAATTCGATGTATCAGTAACATGATAGTCGATCGTGACGACCAGGAATGGCGGGCCTCTGAAGCTGTTGAAATTTGCGGGAAAGCCGTCCAAACCGTAATGGAAGGGCTGAAAAGTGACTGATTCTGTCGATTGCCCCCTGACCCTCGGCTTCTCGCCATGTCCTAATGACACCTTTATTTTCCATGCCCTTGTCCACGGTTTGGCGAATGAGATGGGACTTACTCTGGCGCCTCCCATCCTGGCCGATGTCGAGACCCTGAACGAGTGGGCCATGGAGCGGCGCTTTGACGTCACCAAGCTTTCCTTTCATGCCTTGGGGCATGTTATAGATGATTATGTCTTATTGAATTCGGGCAGTGCTCTGGGCCGCGGATGCGGCCCCTTGTTGATCGCCAAAAAACCTTTGGATAGAAGTAATCGACTTGCCGATTTGCGAATCGCTATCCCCGGTCGTTTTACGACTGCCGCCATGTTGCTGAAAATGTATGAGCCTGCATGCCGTAATCTCGTCGGCATGCGATTCGATGAGATTATGCCGGCTCTGGCACGTGGTGATGTCGATGCCGGAGTCATTATACACGAAAGTCGTTTTACCTATCGAAAAGAGGGTTTTGTGCGACTCGTCGATCTGGGATCATGGTGGGAAGAGCGTAGCGGATGCCCGATTCCGTTAGGCGGGATCGCCGCCCGCAGGTCATTGAGCAATGAACTGATCGCCAGGATCGACAGAGGGATAAAAGAGAGTGTCCGGCGCGCTTTTGCCGACCCGCAAGATCCAAGGGAGTATATCCGTTGTCATGCCCAAGAAATAGATGAGCAGGTGATCTGCAACCATATCGAGCTTTATGTTAATGATTTTTCAGTCGATTTGGCTGGCGAGGGACGGACGGCGATAGAGGCTTTTCTGTCCAGGGGGCGTGAGGCCGGCATACTGCCGGATTCATCTTTATCCGTTTTTTTTGAGAAGAGGTGAATTTCTCGGCTATTTTTTTGGGCGGCAAGGCTTTTTCACGTTGCGATTTTTGGCCAAACAAGTAGATTTTAATGTTCACTTAATCAATTAATGCAGATTTATTATAGATTTTTTATTTTGTCGTCGCGGCCGCAAAGTAAAAATTTTCATTAAACCCCAAAGAACAGGATTATGAACATGAAAATAACAGGCGCTCAGGCTTTAATGAAATGTCTGAAAGAACAGGGCGTTAACGTCGTTTTCGGCTTCCCGGGTGGAGCTGTCATCGATATCTTCGATGAGATAATGAGGAATGAAGATCTGACCCACGTTCTGGTTCGACACGAACAGGCAGCCGTCCATGCCGCCGATGCCTATGCCAGGGTTGTAGGCGATGTGGGAGTGGCGCTGGTTACTTCCGGTCCCGGTGCGACCAATACCGTAACCGGTATAGCTTCGGCCTACATGGATTCGATTCCCATGGTTGTATTTACCGGGCAGGTCCCTACGGCCCTGATCGGCAACGATGCCTTTCAGGAAGTAGATATTGTCGGCATAACCAGACCTTGCACCAAACATAATTATCTGGTCACCGACCCCAAGGAACTTGTCTCGACGATCAGGGAGGCTTTTCATATCGCCAGGACCGGCCGGCCCGGTCCGGTTTTGGTTGACCTGCCCAAGGATGTTGTGGCCGCCATGGTCAACTTTACCGAACCGAAGCCGATCAAGATGAGGACCTATCGTCCCACTTATGAACCGCATCCCGGACAGATCGAGAAGACCTGTAAGGCCATTCTGAAAGCGAAAAAACCGGTCATCTATATCGGCGGCGGCGTTATTGCCTCGAACGCCCATGAGGAAGTGACTGAATTCGCCAGGAAAATGTCCGCCCCGGTTACCATGACCCTGATGGGGTTAGGCGGATTTCCCGGTACCGATGCATTGTCCATGGGAATGTTGGGGATGCACGGCACCTATTACGCCAATATGGCGGTCAGCGAATGCGACATGTTGATCGCTATCGGGGCGCGCTTCGACGACCGGGTTACCGGCAGGATTGATGCCTTCGCCCCCCATGCTAAAATCGTCCATATCGATATCGATCCGACTTCGATCAGCAAGAATATCAGCGTTGATATTCCCATTGTCGCCGATTGCAAACATGCGGTTGCCGCGATGAATAGCTGGCTGGACCGGGCCAAGGATTTTAACGGCGATGAGGTCGCCAAAATTCATCAGCCCTGGCTTGAAAAGATTCGGGAATGGAAGAGCAAGCACCCCTTGGGTTATGTCGAGGAGGGCGACATCATCAAGCCGCAGTTTGTCGTCCAGAAACTGCATGAACTGACCGGGGGCGATGCGATCATCACCACCGAAGTCGGTCAGAATCAGATGTGGGCCGCTCAATTTTATCATTTTAACCATCCCAGGGCTTTTATGACTTCAGGCGGGCTCGGGGTTATGGGTTACGGATTCCCGGCCGCCATCGGCGCCAAAATGGCGGCACCTGATCGTACCGTAATCGATATCGCCGGAGACGGCAGTATTCAGATGAACATTCAAGAGCTTGCGACAGCCCGGCAGTATAATTGTCCGGTCAAAATAGCCATTCTGAATAACAATTATCTGGGAATGGTGCGCCAGTGGCAGGAGCTTTTTTACGATAAGCGCTACTCGAACACCGGTCTAGAGACTGCACCGGATTTCGTTAAATTAGCCGAGGCTTATGGGGCCGTTGGCTTACGGGCCACCAAGCCAAGTGAAGTTGAGCCGGTAATCAAGGAAGCCCTTGCCACCGATAACACCGTTATCATGGATTTCGTGATTTCCAGGGAAGAGGGGGTTTACCCCATGGTTCCGGCCGGCAAGGCGACCACTGAGATGCTTCTGGTCTAATTTCCGATTTTAATTTTTTCAACCAGGTCCGAATCGACCTGATAGTTGAATTTTAATGAAGATAAATTTTAGGGTAAATCGATGAAACATACAATTTCAGTTTTGCTACAGAATAAACCGGGAGTGCTTTCCAGAGTGACCGGACTGTTCAGTGGTCGGGGCTATAATATTGAAAGTCTTTGCGTCAATAAAACCCTTGATCCTGATATTTCCTGCCTGACCTTGGTTTCCTATGGCGCCGATAAGATAATTGAACAGATTACCAAACAACTCCATAAATTGATTGACGTTATTAAAGTTACCGACATGGCCGAGACCGAATATGTCGAGCGGGAGATGGTGCTGATCAGGGTCAAGGCGGAAGCCGCCACTAGAGCGGAAGTTTTGAGGACCATCGATATTTTTCGCGGCAAAGTTGTTGATGTAAGCCAAAAAAGTTATGCGGTGGAGATTACCGGGGACGAAGAAAAAATCCAGGCCGTTATAGACATCTTAAAACCGATCGGTATCCAAGAGATTGTCAAAACCGGAACCATAGCCATGGCAAGGGCGAAAAAACACCTGTAAACCGCGACCAAACACCTTTATATGAGAAGTTATGTCGATTGGCGCATCGTGATAAAAGAGTTAAGTTTCTGTACTCATTGTATTTACCATCAAATATTGCGGGAAATTCATTAGAATGAAAGAGCCATCCGTGCCGGTTGCCAAAGAGGGTGTGCCGTTTATCCTTTTTGCCGCCCTGCTTTCGCTGATCTTTGCCGTTTTGCAGTATTCGTTGTTGAGCTTCGGGGCGCTTTTTCTCACCGCCTTCGTGCTCTATTTTTTCCGTGATCCGGAAAGAATTGCCAGTGACGATGAAGATGCCTTGATTTCACCCGCCGACGGTAAAGTGATCCTGATCGAGAAAGTCTTTGACGAACGATACGTCAAGGAACATGTTTACAAGATCAGCATTTTCATGAACATTTTTAATGTCCATGTCAACCGTGTTCCTTTTCCCGGTAAGGTCCGTAAGGTTATTTATACCCCCGGCACCTTTTATTCGGCCAATACCGAAAAAAGCTCTCTTGGCAACGAGTCATGCGGAATTGTTCTTGAAACCGCAGCCGGCAAGAAAATCGCCTTTGTCCAGATTGCCGGACTGATCGCCCGGCGCATCGTTTGCTGGGCGGTTCGTGACGATATGCTAAAAAAAGGCGAGCGCTTCGGCCTCATCAGGTTCGGTTCAAGGGTTGACCTTTATCTGCCGCTTCAAACCCAACTGGAAATTTCCAAGGGCCAGAAGGTCCGGGCCGGAGAAACCATCCTCGGTTATCTCTCCTGAAGCAATTCTTCTATTTGTTTGATAAATACGGTTAAATAATTTAAGATAATAACGTTGATTTATTAACTTAAGTCGTACTTTAGAAGGAAACCCGGCCGATGACCAATACAACCAGTGTTCCTAAAAACGATGGTCCTAAAGGTACTATCTGTCTGATTCCCAGCATGTTGACGACAATAAGCCTTTTCAGCGGTTTCTATGCCATTATTTCGGCGATCAACGGTATGTTTTTTAATGCCGCAGTGGCGCTGATCATTTCAGGAGTCTTTGACGGTCTTGACGGGCGAGTTGCCAGGATGACCGGCACGACCAGTCTGTTCGGTAAGGAATACGACTCTCTCTGTGATCTTGTCGCTTTCGGGGTGGCCCCGGCGATTATCGCGTATCTGTGGACCTTGGTCAATTACGGTCGTTACGGCTGGCTGGCTGCCTTTCTGTTTGTCGCGACCACGGCCTTAAGATTGGCCCGCTTCAACATTCAGGACAGCAGCAGCAACAAGGATTTTACTGGTCTGCCATGCCCCGCCGCCGCAGCTACTATTGCCACCACCATCCTGTTTTGCAATTTTATGGACATAAGCGCCGGGTTGATGGGCCTTCCCATGCTGGCTTTAGTTTACAGTCTTTCTTATTTGATGGTCAGTTCCGTGCCGTACCTCAGTTTTAAAAAACCGGAAATATCTCGGACCCGGAAGTTCCAGGTTTTGGTTGCCATGGTTCTCTTGATCATGGTCATCGCGTCGCAACCGGAAGTTACCCTCTTTGCCATTGCTGTATTGTATGTTATATCCGGTCCCAGTAGCGCTTTTTACCGGTTATTGGCCAAGAGCAGTAAGGTAGAGGCGGTTTCCGGGCGGGAAAGGTCTGTTTCTCGACAGTGATTCCACAAATGTTGCATTATCCCCAAATTAAATAGAGTACCGATCAGGAGAGATGAAATGTCTGCCAAGGACAGAATAATCATATTCGATACAACCCTCAGGGACGGTGAACAGTCTCCCGGGGCCAGCATGAACATGCAGGAAAAGTTTCGCTTGGCCAAGAAACTGGTCAAGTTGAATGTTGATGTTATCGAAGCCGGCTTTCCTGTCGCATCATCCGGTGATTTCGAGTGCGTCAAAAATATCGCCGATAACATTATGGGCGTGCAGATCGCCGCTTTGGCCCGTTGCAACGAAAAAGATATAGACGTTGCCTGGGAGGCCTTGAAGGCAGGCGATAATCCTCGTATTCATGTTTTCTTGGCCACCTCCGATATTCATCTTAAATACAAACTCAAGATGAGCAGGGAAGAGGTGCTGGCGAGAGCGGTCGACTCGGTCAGACATGCCGCTGCTTACACGTCAAATGTTGAATTTTCGGCGGAGGACGCCTCCCGTAGCGATCTTGATTTTGTCTGCCGTGTTTTTGAAGAGGTTATCAAGGCCGGCGCCACAACTCTGAACTTTCCCGATACCACCGGTTATATTCTGCCGGAAGAATATGGCTCCCAGATCCGTTACCTGATGGAAAATGTCGCCAATATTGATCGGGCGGTGCTAAGTGTCCACTGCCATAACGATCTCGGCCTTGCGGTCGCTAATTCCCTGGCGGCCATCAACAACGGCGTCAGGCAGGTCGAATGCACCATTAACGGCTTGGGGGAACGGGCCGGCAATACAGCGATGGAAGAGCTTGCCATGGCCATTCGCACCCGTGGCGATAAAATGGTGGTAGAGACCGGCATCGTTACCGAGCATATCTATCCGGCCAGCCGTCTGGTAAGCACCATAACCGGCATTCCGGTTCAGCCCAACAAGGCCATTGTAGGCGCCAATGCCTTTGCCCATGAATCCGGGATTCATCAGGACGGTGTTCTCAAGGAGCGCACCACCTACGAGATTATGAATCCGGCGGATATCGGCCTTTCAAAGGGCAACCTGGTACTCGGCAAACATTCCGGCCGCCATGCCTTGAAAGATCGCATTGAAGTCATGGGTTACAGCGTTTCCGAAGAAGAGTTGAACAGGGTATTTGCCCGTTTTAAAGAACTGGCCGATGTCAAGAAAGAGATGGTCGATGAGGATCTCGAAGCAATTCTGATGGACGAGGTATTGCGGATTCCCGAGGCTTATTCCCTCAAAACCCTTGGGGTAATGAGCGGCAGCAGGGTGATGCCGACCGCCGGAGTCCGATTGGAAATCGACGGCAAGGAGGTCGAAAAGGCTGCTATCGGCATCGGCCCGATCGATGCTACTTTTAAAGCGATAGCCGAACTTACCGGGACTAACAGTAAATTGCTTTTCTTTTCGGTCAATTCGATAACCGGCGGTACAGATGCCCAGGGCGAGGTCATGGTAAGGATCGAAGGGGAAGGGCGGGTCGTTATCGGCCAGGGAGCCGACCCGGATATAATAACCGCCGCTGCCAAGGCCTACCTGAACGCCCTGAATCGTCTGGTCTATCTGAAAAAGGGCGGTTGAAGAATTAATCGTAAAAAAACACCCCGAAAGGTGCTATCTCTTCTTGGTGGTGTTTGTTTGCTGTTAATGTCAGGAATTTTGATTTTAAGTCGGGTCCGTCGCGGTCCGGCCTTTTTTGTTTTTCGAAATTGATAAGAACTAATTGTATCGCGGAGCGCATTATAACGCTTGCGCACGAAGGAGTTTGAGATGAGTAAATCTGATCGTAAATTTAATGTAGCCATTGCCGGCGCCACTGGAGCGGTTGGTGGCGCCATGCTTGATGTCCTTGCCAGACGCAATTTCCCTCTGAAGGAACTTCGCTTGCTGGCCTCCGAACGGTCGGTCGGGAAAAAGCTTGTTTTTCAAGGTGAGGAGATAGCGGTCCGTCTTCTCGATAAGGATGCTTTTGCCGATATCGATATCGCTCTTTTTTCGGCTGGTGCCGCTCGTTCCCTTGAATTTGCCCCCGCCGCGGCCGCAGCCGGAGCAGTAGTTGTCGACAACTCCAGCGCCTTCAGGATGGACCCCGAAATCCCCCTGGTGGTTCCCGAAGTCAATGCGCATGCCATTGCCGGGTATAAAAAACACGGCATTATCGCCAACCCCAACTGCTCGACAATTCAGATGCTGGTGGCCTTGAAACCGATCCACGATGCCGCCCGCATTAAAAGGATAGTGGTATCGACCTACCAGGCCGTTTCCGGTTCCGGGGCCAAGGCTATAGAGGAGCTCAGGGAACAGGTGGCCGCCTATGTCCATGGAATCGGCTATAGCAGTAACGTCTATCCCCATCAGATTGCTTTCAACTGCTTGCCCCATATCGACTCCTTCCTGGAAAACGGCTATACCAAGGAAGAGATGAAAATGGTCAATGAAACCCATAAGATTTTCGAAGATGATTCAATCGGAGTGACGGCAACCACCGTCCGTGTTCCGGTGATTTACGGTCATTCCGAATCGGTCAATATTGAGACAGAGAAAAAACTTACCGTCGCCGAGGTCAGAAAACTGATGGAGAGCGCCCCGGGGGTGAAACTGGTCGATGATCCGGCCAATTTCTCTTATCCGATGGCCGTGGACTGCGCCGGTAAATTCGAAACTATGGTCGGCAGGATCAGGGAAGATGAATCGATAGAGAACGGTCTCAACCTTTGGGTAGTAGCCGATAATATTTTGAAAGGCGCCGCTCTCAATGCGGTCCAGATTGCCGAAGAACTGATTAAATCATATATCTGATCTTTACAGACGCTGGATGCTTTGCGAATAATTTCAGGAACAGCCAGAGGCCGTCGTCTTTTTGCCCCCCCTCGAGGCAAAGGGGTTTCCGAGATCAGACCTACTGCCGATAGGGTTCGTGAGGCTATCTTCAATATTTTGACCGGCCGTTTTGTCAATGGGACTGTTCTTGACCTTTTCGCCGGTACCGGCGCGCTGGGTTTGGAAGCGCTCAGTCGGGGAAGTGATACGGCTATATTCGTCGATTTTAACTCCGCTGCAAGCAGGCTGATCAAGAAAAACCTCGAAGCATGCGGATTTTCGGATCGGGCGAAGCTGCTGAAGCGTGATCTCCTGAAGAACCTTTCTTTTTTGCGGAAGATAAGGCCGGTGGAAGGTTTCAGGCTGATTTTTGTCGATCCGCCTTACCGGCGCAAAATCTCCGGGAAAATCATCAAACAGCTTGGCGAGTTGGCCATATTAAGCGATGATGGACTACTGGTAGTCGAGGAGGCATCCGAGGTGGAACTGCCGGATGAGGCGGGTGCTTTGCGAATGATCGATCACCGCGTGTATGGCGATACCGCAATATTTTTTTACGAAAACGCCAAAGTAGAGAAAGAGCATGAGTGATTATGAGCCTTTTGTCGCCGCCGAGACCGATAAATCGATTGCGGTCTATCCAGGCACCTTCGACCCCATCACCATGGGGCATATAGATATTATCAACCGCAGTCTCAATCTGTTCGACAAGGTGATTATCGCTATTGCCCGTAACAGTTCCAAAGAACCTCTTTTCAATATCGATGAGCGATTAGAGATGATAAGGGAAAGCTTTCCCGACGGTGGTGACCGGATATCGGTGGATACGGTTGAAGGCCTTTTGGTCGATTATGCCTATACCAAGGGCGCCAAGGCGATCATCAGGGGGTTGCGGGCGGTTTCCGATTTTGACTATGAGTTTCAGCTTGCCTTGATGAATCGGCGGATCGAACGCGAAGTCGAGACGGTTTTTTTGATGACCGGATTTCGCTGGATCTTCATCAGCTCAAGTATCATTAAAGATGCGGCCAGATACGGTGGCGATGTCAGCGGACTTGTACCGGATCACGTCTGTGAGAAATTGCGCGAAAAGTATTTGAAAGTCTGATTTAGCGGCGGCCCTGTCAAATTTTTAGTTGAAAATCGTTTATGGAATCAGCCAACAATAAAGACGAAAAAAGCCGGGCCGGCGGAATAAATCGGCGCACTTTTCTGGCCGGCGCCGGAACGGTCGGCAAAATTGCCGCATTTTTCGCCCTGCTTGCACCATTCTCCAAATTCGTAAGTTTCACTTCACCCAAAAAGCCGAAGTTTTTCAAGGTTGATAGAGCCCTCAAGAAAGACGGCTTTATCATCGAACCTGACTTTATTCTGTTTGACATCAATGATGAGCCGGTCGCTGTTTCTAGGACATGCACTCATCTCGGCTGCAAAATCAACTACCATGAATTGGAGAAAATGCTGATCTGCCCCTGTCATCAGAGCCGGTTCAGTAAAGAAGGCAAAAGGCTGGCCGGCCCCGCTCAGCGGAATCTGCCGACTTTCAGGGTTGAAAAAACCGGGGCCGAGGAAGTTACAGGCTACATAGTCGCCGTAACTTAATCGACAGCGGTAAGGGTGAACGGATGAGATGGTTTATCGAGCAAAAATGGGGCGCCAAAAGTCTGGTCGCTCTCTACCTGTCGGTCTTATCCGGAATTGTGTTGTCCTTCCAATACGATATGGGCACACCTTTTTACTCGACGGGTATCCTCGAGCTGGTTACCCCTTTCGGTAGTTTCTGGCGTTCCCTGCATTTTTATTCCAGCCAGGTTTTTTTTCTGCTCCTTTTGATTCATTTGCTGGCGGTGCTGGTTGATCGTTACCATTTTAACCAAGCCTCCGAATCTCCCGAAAAAGCATGGGGCGTGCGCGAGCAGTGGTTCAACCTTGTCTGTTCGGTGCCGGTCGCCGTTCTGCTTCTTTTTACCGGTTACATTCTGCGGGCGGACGCCACCGGCAGATTCGCCGGGGTCATTGCCGAAAATATCCTGATCTCGGTGCCGTTAATCGGGAGTTGGCTTAATTCCTTTGTTTTCAATGTTACATCAGGCTCGATGAAGGTTGTCTATGCAAATCATCTGGTCGGACTGGGCATTTTGTGGGGCTATCTGGCCTGGCAACATTTAAGGAAATATCGGGTTTCCTGGTTGAACAACGGGGGGGTAGTGGCGGGTATTTTTGCACTTAGCCTGCTAGCCGCTGCCCCGATTGAATCTTTTTCGCCGGGTAAATTTTATGTAAGCGGTCCATGGTTCTTCGTCGGCCTACAGGAGATGCTCAGGACAATCCAACCTTTATGGGCCGGAGTCGTATTTCCGATTTCAGGGGTGGTTTTTCTCTATCTAATTGTAAAGGGCGGGCGGAAATCTACCCTATATTTGACTGGTGGTATTTTGTGGATTGCAATCTATTCGGCGTTCAGCCTTATCGGCTTCTTGAGATAGCCCATCATCCACGAGCTGACTTTTCATGTCAGCAGGATGGGAATGGTGACGGTGAATTGCGTTTTTTCTCCCGGCGCGGTCTCGACCGTGATTCTACCGCCGTGGCTTTCCACCAGCTGACTGACGATGGCCAGTCCGAGTCCGGTCCCACTCTCTCTGGTTGTATAGAACGGTTCAAATATATTGGAGAGGACCTTTTCGTCGATGCCGGGACCGTTATCTGAAATTATTACGCAAATCTCATCCTTGCCTGACCTCTCGTTTCTTTGCTCCGTTGTCTCGATGACAATCTCACCGCCGTTCTTGCCAAACGCCTGACAGGAATTACTGATCAGATTCATGATAATTCTCTTGAACTGATCGGGGTCCGCCCACACTTCCAGCTCGTCTGGAATAGAGGTGTTAACGCGGCACAAAGCCGGATCGATTTGGCGTCCTTGTGCGAGCATCTGGATGGTTTCATCTATTGCCGACTTGCAGGAGAAGAGTTCTTTGATGGGTTCGGTCGGTTTGGAAAACAGCAGGAATTCACCAACGGTGCGGTCCAGGCGATCGCTTTCCCTGGTGACGATATCGATTAATCGGCGACTTGCCGAATTTTCCGGCTGTTCGCTCTGGAGAATCTGGGCGGCCCCGGAGATAGCGGCCAAAGGGTTTCTGAACTCGTGGGCGATGCCGGCGGCCATCCCGCCGATCGTGGCCATTTTCTCGGCCTGCTTGACCTGATTTTCCATTTCCTTGATCTTGCTGAGGTCCTGCATGGTGTATACCCTGCAGTCGCCGTATTCTCCGGGCATATTAAGTTTTGCCCAGGAGAATCCGATCGGGATGTTGGTACCGTCATTTCTCCGCAATTCGGTGGTTTGCCGAAACATATGGTGGTCGGCGTTTCTGAAACCCGGGAAGACTTCATAAAACATTTTGCCGATGACTTCGTATTCTTTGTAACCACTGATTCGGGCAGCAGCATGGTTGAATGAGGTGATGCTGCCGGCATCGTCAACCGTGATGATCCCGGTTGTAATGTCTTCGAAAATCTGCCGGTAGAGGATTTGCAACCGGTCATAGTTGAGGGTGGTCCGAGAGAGGGCCGATTCTGTGGAACGCATTCGTTCAAAGATAGTAAAACTTAAAATTCCCAGGATGAAAAAAATCAGCCCGTGAATGGCAAAATAATGCATAGCCACGATAATTCCATCGAGATTGCTGCTCTGATTGATGAAGGGCAGGGGGTCGTAAAGAAGTTCCACCATGAGAATGAAGCCATAACTCATGGTGGCTACGGCTGCGATCAATAACCCTCCTAATCGGAGCAGGAGGAAGGACCCGGCCAAAATCGGCAGAAAATATAGAATGGTGAATATCGATTGGCTGCAACCGGTGGCATAGACCATAATTCCTACCAGAAGTGCATCGACGACAGTTTGAAAAAGGGCGAATCCTTTAAGGTTTTTGACGACCTTCATGATCAGGGCCGAGACGATGGTGAAAAAGTAGATGCCGGCAATAAAATATGCGGTATAGGCGATGGTCGGAATCGGCAGATTGTGAGATTTGGTCTGCAGGATTACACTGATACCCAGTAGAACCGTCAGGATAAGGACGCGGAGAAAAAGATACCATTGCAGCTGATGTTTGAGGGTCGGTGGCGGGATCTCCGGAATTTCTCCGAAAAAAGCCCTCTGGAAAGGGGATGACATGATCGGTCAGCGCCTTGCTGGTCGGAAAGATTTATAGCTCATATTTTTTCACCTTGTAACGCAGGGAGCGGAAACTGATTTTCAATAGTTCCGCCGCCCCCATCTTCGAGTTGCCGGATCTTTCAAGGGCGTTTGCGATTATGGTCTTTTCCTTTTCCGCCATGAATTTATCCAGACCGACATTATAAACATCTTCCAGGTTGTTCGAAGTCGCCGGGCTGCGATCGTTTCTTTCGGCCCGGCGATGGGTGGAAAGAGTTAGGCTTTCCGGCAGAATTATATTGGAACTCTCAAGGGCGACGCCGCGTTCGATAATGTTCTCAAGCTCTCTGACATTGCCCGGGTAGTCGTAGTTCATCAGGACTTCCATGGCATATGAAGAAAGTTCCTGAATCTCCTTGTTGAATACCTTGGAGTATTTATTGAGAAAATGGTCGACCAGCAGGGGAATGTCTTCTTTGCGGCTGCGAAGGGGCGGCAGGCGTAAAGGGACCACCGCCATTCGGTAGAACAGATCCTCCCGAAATCGGCCGTCGATCACCTCTTTTTCAAGGTCACGGTTGGTGGCGGAGATTATTCTGACGTTGATTTTTATAGTCTCGCCGCCGCCGACCCGCTTGAATTCTCTTTCCTGCAAGACCCTTAACAGCTTGGTTTGGATTATCGGGGTGAGTTCGCCGATTTCGTCCAGGAAAGCGCTGCCGTTATTGGCATGCTCAAATAACCCCATCTTGTTGTTTATTGCCCCGGTAAAGGCGCCTTTCACATGACCGAACAGTTCGCTTTCGATAATGCTTTCGGGAATGGCGCTACAGGTTATCGGAACGAAAGGGTTGTCGGAAACGTTGCTGCAGTTATGGATGGCTCTCGCCACCAGTTCCTTGCCGGTGCCGGATTCTCCGTAAATCATGACGTTGGCGTGGGTCGGGGAAATTCGTCTGATCAGGTCGAAAACCTTCAGCATTTCCGCACTTTGCCCGATGATACCCTCAAAGCCGTCGGCAGAGTCCGAAACGGGGGGGAGATTGCCGATTTTGGTAGTAATTGCCGAGGAGATGACGTTTTTGATCTCGTCGACTTTGAAGGGCTTGGTTATGTAGTCATATGCGCCGTTCTTCATGGCATTGACGGCGTCTTCAGGCGAAGCGTAAGCGGTCATCATTACCACCGGGATGGAACTATCGATGGTTTTGACCTGTTCGAGAAGTTTAAGGCCGCCGATGCCGGGCATGCGGATGTCGGATATAAGCAGATCTATCCGGTTTGATTCGAACTGTTTAAGGGCCGACTCGCCATTATCGGCGCTGATCGTCCGGTACCCTTCTTTTTCAAGGAGGATGGACAGAAACTCCCTCATACTGAACTCGTCATCAACTATCAGAATGGTTGCCATCCGATTCCTTTAAAGACGTAATGGTATAAAAGCGGGAGATAATCTGTCCTCAAAATAAATTACAACTCTCATGGACGGTTGGGTCATTAACAATGAGTGAAAAATCTGCGATTAAGTTTTGAAATTTGCCGACTTTAATAAACCTGGTTTTCGGCCAAGAGCGAACCACATTGGCCGAGTATGGCCGGAATCCTAGAATGACTCAAGTTTCTTCCGGCCGATAGCGGCTTCCTTGCTGTCGGAATAGTCGTCGACCAGTTTGTAGTATACGAGTTTGGCCGTTTCCTTGTCGTTAAGTTTCTCAAAAGACAGGCCCTGTTTGAGGAGGGCGGCGGGAGCTTTGTCGTTTTTGGGATAATCGGCAATTACTTTCTGGTACTCCAGGATGGCCAGCTCATACTCCTCCTGGGCATAGAGGCTGTCACCCAGCCAGAATCTGGCATTGGCGATCAGGTCGCCGGCGGGATATTTTTCAATGTAGTTGGTGAAAGCGGCATAGGCCTCATTGAATTTCTTAGCGGTGAAGGCGGCTATGCCGGAATCGTAAAGATCTTTTGCCGGATCGGCTTTTGCGGAAGAAGCGCTTGAGGATGCCTGGGCGGCCGAGGCCGGGTTAATTTCTTTTTTCTGAGCGTCAGGATTGATTACCCTCGGTTTGCCGTCAGATGCAGCCCCTTTAGTTTGACTGGCCTCCGAGGCCGCTCTGGTTTTGGCCTTCTCGGCGGCTTTTGCCGCCCTGGCCGCTTCGTTAGCCGCCTTGCGAGCTTGTTCCGCCGTTTCGGCGGCCCGGGCGGCCTTCTCCCGGTTCAGTTCCTCTGAAAGTTCGCGGATCAACCCGCCGTTGTCCTCGATTCGTTTCTCCAGATTATTAATCTTGACGGCCAAGTCGTCCTGGGCCATTCGTAAATTCTCCATGTTGTCATGGAGGTCATGAAACCTGATACTAAGATTGTCCCGATAGTCCACGGCCTCTTCCTGAAGTTTCAGGTAATGATGGGAGTTCTCTTCCATCTGCCCCTTAACCTGCAGCAGTTGGATCTTTAACTCATCTATGGAATTTGCGGTGCCGGCCTGACTTTTCTGCAGGGCCTCGACGGTGTTTTTGTTGGCGCGGTTGGTTGTTTCCTCATGGAGGTCCTCGAAATTCTTGTCGAGGTTGCTCATTTTGTTGTTGACCGTTCTAAGCCGCAGTTCCAGTGATTTAAGGTCCTGCTGCGTGGCAATGCATTGCACGAGGAGAGGCGAGATGAGCAGAGATAAGATCAGCAAACGATGTCTGATAATGTATTTCATGGGTGAATTTCCCTCTGATTCCAGTTTTTTGAAAAAAGCTAATGGCCACGGGACGACGAAAGCGTCGCTGCCTGATTAATATTTTCAGTCAAATATATATTTAATACCTGAAAAATATATCCTGTCACGGTCAATTTGCCAGAAGAAAACGAAAGGCGGCAGGTTTATTTTTCGATTCGGACATATCTCAGACCCGCGATCATGATTTTACCGGCTATCTTCGCCATTTTCAAGAGCCGGGGCGAGGAGACCACTGGGGCATCGACTCGTTGCCCTCCCAATCGAAAAGCACCCTTGCCCCGGCCCCGTTTTTGAAAACGGCGCAAATCTTCTTGTCGCCGTCCCGATTTCTCGAAAAGGCCAGTTGCCGGCCATCCGGGGACCAACTGGGAGATTCATGATCTCCCCAAGATTTGGTGATTCTGGTCGGTCGTCCGCCATCGGCCGGGATCAGGAAGATATGGTATCTGTTCTCGTAAAAACCGGAATAGGCAATCTGGTCCCCCTTAGGAGACCAGGCCGGGGTGGTGTTGTAATTGCCCACATAGGTCAGACGCTTTACCGAGTTTCTCGCCAGGTCCATAACATAGATCTGCGGCGTGCCGCTCCGATCGGAGACGAAGGCCATCCGTTTGCCGTCCGGCGACCAGCTGGGGGAAACATTGATTCCCTCATTTTTGGTCAACTGCCGGATGATTTCGCCATTCCGGTCCATAAGATAGAGATCCGGATTGCCGCCCACGCTCAGGGTAATGGCCATCCCGTTACCCGCCGGCATCCAGGCCGGGGCCATATTCAAACCCTTTCGGCGTGAAATCGGCGTGGTGATCTTGTCCTGGGAAAGTTCGGTCAGGTAAAGGTTCGGATTGCCGCTATGGTAGGAGGTGTAGGAGAGAAAGCGGCCGTCGGGGGTGAACCGGGGCGAAACCGCGATCCTGTGATGCCTGGTGATCTGTCTGAGCTCGTCACCGAAAATATCGGTCAGATAAATCTCCTTGACCCCGTCTTTTTCCGAGACAAAAGCTATTTTAGTCAGGCTGACACCGGGTTCGCCGGTCATGGCGTTGATTATTTCATCGCAAAACTTGAGAAGCATAATGCGGGTTTTTGCCGCCCCGCCTTTATAGCGGCGCCCAAGGATCATCCTGCCGGTGGAAATATCCAGAAGCCTGATCTCCATGGTGACGGTTTTGTCCTTTTCGCTGTATTTGCCGATTACGGTGAAATCGGCCCCGACCTCAAGCCAATCGTTTTGCTGGCCGCCACCGTAGGAATCCGGAGGAATGACCGAGATAAAACCGTGAAACTCAAGGGCCTTGGCAACGGTTTCGGCCATCTCCTCACCGCGTTTGCTGCTCTTCTTCTCTCCGGCGGTGGTATCGTTGAAGTAGGGGACTGCGACCGGCACCTTCCGTAATTCGGCCGATGAAATGTCGATATCGATGCGGGCCGCCGCAGTGTCGATTTGGGCCAGGGGAGACAGCAAAACGATTATAAAGATAAAGAAAAAATATTTCATTTTGTCAGACTATTCTCTTGAAATTGCCGGGATGGAACGAGAGTTAATTAAAGTAAACCACCAGGAGAAAATGTCACGGCAATTTCCTCGCTTTTTTCTTGAAAATCGATGGGGAAAGGCGGCAGCGGCTGGGCGTTTTCAATAGCCTTTTGGGCATATTGATCGAACCGCGCATCCTTGGACCTTTTTTCGAAGTATGTGTTGGTTACGGTGCCGTCCCGGTTGACCTGCATGACGATTACGGCGCGAAGGTCCTCGTCCCACTCCTGGAGTTCCGGTAGTTGCCAGTACGGCGAGATGTGTTCGAAGAGCCTGGCCCGATATCGATCCAGAGCCTCCTGCTGAGCTGGGCCACCCTTGCCGGTAGCTGCCCCGTCAACGGCTCTGGTCGACATACTATCGCCCTTGCCACTGTGATCCGAGCTGCGGTAAAGTTCGGCGATTTTGGCCGCAGCATCTTTCTTCGCATCGAGCAGGGCCTGCTCCGCCTGTTCCGCCGCCTTTTCGGCCTGGTCTTTCAGAAGTTCCATCTTCACCTGTTCCAGTTGGCGGTCTTTCAGCTCTTCCCGGCGTCTGCGGGCCTCTTTCTCCTTGATTTCCCGTTCCAGCCTCTGGCGGATCGGCGAGAGGGAGACCTCTTTTTTAGCAGTTGGCGGTGCGACGGTTTTCTTTATTTCAGGTTTAGGGGCAACCGCCTTTTTCGGGGGCGGGGTGGTTACCTTGACCACTCGGGGCGCCTGTGGCGGAGCTGCCGCCTCTTCCGGGGCAGTATAGAGGTTGACGGTATAGACCTCGGGAATTCGCGGTGGTTTGCTAAGCTTTAAAAAAGGGGCGGCGATGGAAATCAGGAGGACTGCTAGATGGAATCCTACGGTAAAAAGCAGCGGCAGCTTCCGGTTGTCGTCCCGGCGAATGCTTCGCCATTGGCCGGCAAATGCATCCGCGATAGTCCGCCTATTGCAGAGGTCGGTCAGATCGGCGAAAAAGGTGGACAGGTCTCTGATAAATTCTTGTAACCCTGGGTTCATTCTTCGGCTTTGTCATAGAGAAGTGGTTTGGTGATCATCCCCAGTTTGTCGAATCCCGAGTCTTTGACGTCGGCCATTATTTCCACCACCAGACCGTAGGCCACCTTTTTATCGGCATTAAGAAAGACCGGGCGGCTCTTGCCCTTCAGCGCCAATTTTTCCAGTTTCTGGCGGAGCAGTCGGCGATTCACCTTGATGCGATCCAAGGTTATTTCTCCCTTGCGATCGATGGTGATCAGGATCGGTTTCTCTTTCTGGGGAAGTGGCTTGGCGGTGGTTTCAGGGAGATCGACATCGACCCCCTGGCTCATCATCGGCGCCGTGACCATAAAGATAATCAGCAGGACCAGCATCACATCGACCAGCGGGGTGACGTTGATATCGGCAACCAGGCCGCTTTTTCCGTTTTTAGGAGTAAATCCCATAAAATTTTACCCGTGGAGCAAGGTTTGTTTCAATTAGACCTTGGAGATGAGATCGCGTTCGATCAGGTTCATGAAGTCGGCGGAAAACGATTGCATGACGCTTTCCATCTCGGCCACCCGGTTGGAATAGTAGTTGTAGAAGATTACGGCGGGGATGGCGACCGCCAGACCGGCGGCGGTGGCCACCAGGGCTTCCGATATGCCGGGCGCCACCACGGCAAGGGAGGCGGAGCCGCTTTTGCCGATCTCGTGGAACGAGGCCATGATTCCCCAAACTGTGCCGAACAGGCCGATAAACGGGGTGGCGCTACCGGTTGTGGCCAGAAACGATAGGTTGTGGCTCAGATAGTTAACCGATCTGGTCTCGGTTTTCTGCAGGCAACGCTTCAGGTTGTCGACCCCGGCCATCCGCATGGCCAGGGATTCTTCGTCGGCGCCGTGGGGCTTGCTTCGGGTGACTTTCTGCAGTTCCTTGTAACCCGATTTGAAGATGAAATATTCCGGGCAGGCCAGGGAAGAATCGATAGTCCGATTGGCGGCGCTCAAACTTTTGCAACTCCAGAAGGTCTGCAGGAAGGCTGCGGTGTTGCGGTCGGTTTTTTTGAAGCGCATATAGCGGTTGAAAACGATGTACCAGGAGCCGAGCGAGAAAAACAACAGCAGCAGCATGACGAATTTAACCACGACTCCCGCATGCCAGAACATGCCGAACAGGCTGAGATTATCCACTTTATTTCATCCTCGAAAGAGAGTTTTTTCAATAAGGTTTACGCAATAAGATCTACTTATAATGTCTCAATATCTTTAATTTTTTTTGCTTAAGATGTCAATGCGGCCGCAACGGCGATATTTCCCGCTTAAAGATAATCATCAGCTCTTATCGGTCGGATTTGCCGAAGATTTTGCCCCCGGACGGCTGCGGAAAAGTTCAGCGCGGATAGTGGTTATTCTTTTGACATCCATACCCAAAGAAGGTAATTTTTCCGGTTTATTTCAATAATTGATTTTTCTTGGGAATGTGGGCCGTCTTAAAGTGAATGCGGATGCGGCCCATACAAAAAAAGGTTTGCTTATGAAAACAATCAACGTTGGACTTATCGGTTTCGGGACGGTCGGAAGCGGCACCGCCGAAGTTTTGCACAAACAGGCCGCACGCCTTGAACAGAGGACCGGCCATCTTATCCGTCTTAAGACCGTTGCCGATTTGTATGTCGAATCACTCCCTGCCCATCTTGGCGAGGTAAAACTCACCAAGGATGTCGAGGATATCTTCAACGATCCCGAAATTGATATCGTTATCGAACTGATCGGTGGGATCGAGCCGGCCAAGACCTTTATCCTTAAAGCCATCGCCGCCGGCAAGCATGTGGTTACCGCCAATAAGGCCCTGGTCTCGCAGCACGGCATGGAGATCTTCAACGCCGCCGCCGCCAAAGGGGTTGAGGTCGGTTTCGAGGCCAGTGTCGGCGGCGGCATCCCGGTTATCAAGGCCCTGAAAGAGGGGCTGGTCGCCAACAATATCATGTCGATCATGGGCATCATGAACGGCACCGGCAATTACATCTTAAACAAGATGACCGACGAAGGCGCCCCGTTTGATGAGGTGCTGGCCGAGGCCCAGGCGATCGGCTATGCCGAGGCGGACTCGACCTACGATGTCGAAGGGATCGACACCGCCCATAAGCTGGTGATCCTGATGACCATGGCCTACGGCATGCATGTCAAACTCGAGGACATCAGCACCGAGGGCATTACCTCCATTGAGCCGATCGATATCGAGTTCGCCCGCGAGTTCGGCTACCGGATCAAGCTTCTCGCCATCAGCGTCAACCACGGCGACCATGTCGAGGCCAGGGTCCATCCGACCATGGTGCCGGAGCGGCATATGCTGGCCAATATCGGCGGCGCCTACAACGGCATCCATTTTAACGGCGAT
>Ga0102953_1000878_pt1 | contig 19791 bp, 13 predicted proteins | sample SalPon2A_C_D2_MG_FD_78509 | JGI IMG/M metagenome (GOLD analysis project Ga0102953, IMG submission 78509) | Soil microbial communities from South San Francisco under conditions of wetland restoration - Salt Pond MetaG R2A_C_D2_MG | ecosystem: Environmental > Terrestrial > Soil > Wetlands | place... | reverse complement strand
TGCATTTTGTCCCCTATTCCGGGTACATGGTACGAATACACCGCGGGAGGTCTGGCGGTTCGGGGAACCGGGAACGTGGGCTTATGATGCCCTGGTCAAGACGGATCAGTTAAGATACAGGTTGCTGCCCTATATCTATTCCCTTGCCTGGAAAGTTACTGATGATAATTACACGATGATGCGGGGATTGGATTTTGATTTCCAAAATGATCCGAAAGTGAGAGATATCTGGGATGAGTTCATGTTTGGTCCTTCCATACTTGTCAATCCGGTAACCGAGCCGGGTGATTTATCAAGACGGATATATCTGCCTGCAGAAGCCAACTGGACAGATTTTTGGAGTGGGAAACAATATAGAGGCGGACAAACGATACAAATCCCAGCTCCCATTGATCATATCCCGCTTCTTGCCAAACAGGGGTCCATTGTACCCATGGGACCGGTTCTTCAGTTTGCTTCGGAAAAACCGGAAGATCCTCTTGAACTTAGAATATACCCGGGTGCAGATGGTCATTTTAAGCTGTATGAGGATGAAAATGACAATTACGATTATGAGAAGGGGATTTATTCAACGATTGATTTTTATTGGGATAATAGCAGCCAAACCCTGACTATTGGGAACCGGAAGGGATCGTTTCCGGGTATGTTAAAAAAGCGCACCATTCGTGTTGTTGTAGTTAAAAGGAATCACGGTACGGGTCTCGCTGTGACAAAAAATCCGGATAAAACCATTATGTACGACGGCAGTAAAACATCCGTATCGTTTTAATTGAATCCCCATGACTGATTCGGGTAATGCGCAGATAGCGAAGAAAGGACCCAGTCACTTCCTGATATAAGAACCAGCCGGACATTAAAGAAACCGGATTGTAATATTCCGTATCCTCAGATTTTATGCATATGAAGATTAAAGGAATTTTAGCTGCACGGGCATTTTACCTATGCCTGATTCCAATAATTCCGTTTGCCTGTGCAACCGCACAGAAATTGCACAGCGACAACGGCAACGGAACATACACCAATCCGGTTATAGCGTCGGATTTCCCCGATCCTGATGTAATCCGGGTGGGTTCTGATTATTACATGGTTAATACGACCATGTTCATTTTCCCCGGGGTGACCATACTTAAATCACACGACCTGGTGAATTGGCAATATTGCAGTAATGCGGTTCGGCGATTTAATTTTAGTCCATGTTACGATCTCGACGGTTGTAACAGGTACGGTCATGGGCAGTGGGCAACAAGCTTGCGCTATCATAATGGAAAATACTATTTGCTGTTTATTACACTCGATGAGGGTGGATTTCTGGTCACGTCTACCAACCCTGAAGGGCCCTGGAAGATCAGGCATTTGCCCAAAGGATTTTACGATGCAAGCTTACTCTTTGATGATGATGGAAAAATATATGTGGCGCATGGTTACAGCAAGATTTATGTAACGGAGCTTGACAAGAATTTCGCTCCAATGGGAAAAGATTCGTTGGTTTTTACCGGGGATATACGCCATGGTCTTGAAGGCACTCACTTCTATAAGATTCACGGCTATTATTACCTGTATGGTACGTACGGAGGCCGGGACGGAATCCAGGTAGCGTTGCGCTCGAAAAATGTTTACGGTCCTTACCAGGAGAAGGTAGTTATAAGGGATACCACACAAGGTGTGAATTTTGGCATCCACCAGGGAGCGTTGGTAAAAACTCAAACAGGTCAATGGTGGACGATGCTATTTGTGGACCAGGGGGCATTCGGCCGTTTCCCATCGTTACAGCCGGTGAAATGGGTAGACGGGTGGCCGATGATTGGTGTCGACGGGAAAGCTGTTGTCGTCTATAAGAAACCTGATGTTGGAAGATCATATCCAATCACAACACTGCCTGCATCCGATGAATTTAACGAAAGGAAGCTCGATATGCAGTGGGGCTGGAACCACAATCCTGTTCCCGGTAAGTGGTCACTGACGGAGAGGCGGGACTATTTAAGGCTCAGGACTGCCAAGATCGTGTCCGGGTTACCCGAAGCCCGAAATACCCTCACGCAAAGAATGTTTGCTTACTATTCTAAAACGATACCAACAACGGCGGTTACTAAAATGGAAGTTAAGAACATGAAAGATGGTGATGTCGCCGGATTAGCCGTATTTCAAAATCCATATGCTTATATAGGCGTCAGACAAGATAGGAGTTCACAATACCTTGTAATGGTAAACAACGGGAAAGCCATTGATTCGGTTGCGGTGAAGGATTCAACGGTATATTTGCGTGCACGTGCTTATTATGGCACAAGTATGGCATCCTTTGATTACAGTTTCAATGGTAAATCATTCACTCCCCTGGGTGATAAGCTGCATATGAGATTTAGCCTCCGAATTTTCACCGGAAACAAATTCTGCCTTTTCAATTATGCCACAAAGGCTTTGGGAGGATATGTCGATTTTGACTGGTTCAGGATGCACCCGGGGAAAAATGCTAATGGAAATGAGTCGATTAATAATTAGAAGCAACATTCTTTATCCGATTACAAACCGGGATTTACAATTGATCCGGCAACTATACAAATAATACTCATGTGATTTTTAGTTTAACTGGAGAAAACGATTCCACGCATAAGGCCTTTAAATACAATGATTGAACATTTGTGATTGAGATTTCCAGCATATCATCGCACAAACATCTGAGGAGAACCATGGGAAAAAAATTCTTACTGATGTTTTTATTATTGCCGTTGACGGCAAGCGCACAAAAAGCGAGCATCACGATCGATACCGCCCGCACTATTGGCCATATTGATCCAATGATCTACGGCGTCTTCATGGAACCGATAGGAGGTTCAAGGATGGGGCGGCATTTCAACACCGTTTACGGTTCGCTATATGATCCCGGCTCGAAATACGCCAACAAGGACGGTTTCGACACGCGCTATATCGATGCGGCAAAGGAGTTGAAAATAACCAACATGCGCTGGCCCGGAGGCAATCACACGGCCGACTATCACTGGATGGACGGCATCGGCCCGAAAAACAAACGGCCCGTGCTCAAGGAACTGGCCTGGGGCTATATCGACAGCAATCAGGTGGGTACTGATGAGTGGGTGGAACTCAATAAAGCCATCGGCTCGAAAAATGTGGTTTGTATCAATGCGGGAACCGGCACGCTTGACGAGGCAGCCCATTGGGTGGAATACTGTAATTTGCCGGCAGATAGCTACTATCCGGATCTCCGTGCGAAATACGGACATCCAAATCCATACGACATAAAACTTTGGGATCTTGGTAACGAAGTTGACGGGGCGCCGTGGATTATTGGTCACAAGACGGCAGAAGATTACGTCAAGTTTGCAACAGAAGCAGCGAAGATCATGAAGGATGCCCAGGGAAACGGTAACCTTAAGTTTGTCATCAGCGGTTCCGCCTACTACACACCCGACGGGAAATGGGTGGACTGGAACCGGAAAGTGATCACGGGTCTGAGAGATATCGCCTCCTATGTATCGATTCATGGATACTGGGAGAATGCTAAGGGCTATTATAAGTACATAGGAGAAGGAGCGATGGATGTGGAGCGGAAGATCACCACGACCGCGGATATTATCTCAACAGTCCGTTCAAAGTACATGATGGCCAAACCGATCTACATCTCGTTCGACGAGTGGGGTGCGTTCGGCAGGGGATTGCTTCCAACCCTGGCCATGGCCGAGTACTTCAACTCATTCATACGCCATGCCAATGTGGTTAAGATGGCGAACTACACCATGATGACCTCGGTTCTGTCGCGGGACAAAGAAGGACATCTGTATAAAGCCCCCAACTTTTACACGTTCAAGATGTTTTCAAACAACTGCCGGGGCACCTCACTGAATCCGTTGGTGAAATGCGATACCTTCAGCACGAGCCACTACTACCAGGATATTCCATATCTGGATGTCACCAGCGTTTACAGGAAAGACTCAAACTCGTTGGTCATCAACGTGGTGAACCGGCATGAAAAGAAAGCCGTGTCAACGGAGATTAAGAGCAACTCGGGCAATTTTGACGGGAAGGCTTCGGTGGTGACAATCAACAGTGCCAATATCAAGGCCGCTTACACCTACGCCAACCGGAAAAATTATGTTCCTGTGTCGAAGAAGATCGATGTAAAGGGAGACGAGTTTACCTATTCGTTCCCGGCACACTCGTTTACACAGATAACAGTCAGAATTAAACAGCGATAGGAAAAGCATGGCAGATGATATTAAAAAGACAAAGAATTTTGTCCGAAAAAATCGAAAAAGAATGTTACCTAAAAAAAGTAAATCATTGAAATAATGGGGAAAATATTCGCAGTAATTGTTGCTATGATGCTCTTCATCTCATGTTCTTCTAAGAAAAGGAAGTACGATATAAAAAGTCCTGACGGCCAGTTGCAGGTGGAGTTTTCCATGACACCCGACCATATGGCACGGTATATGATTGAGAGAAACGGTAGGCTGGTACTGCAAAACTCCCATCTCGGGATAATCAGAAATGACGGGAATTTTGCAAAGAATCTTAAGCTGGTGTCCGCCTCAAATGTTAAGCCGTTTAGCGAAAGCTACACGATGAAGACGGGCAAGAGAAAGGACCGCACCTACAACGCCGACGAGCAGACGTTTCATCTCACCAATGCCTCGGGTGGTAAAATGGATATCACTTTCCGGGTTTCGAATGACGGCGTGGTCTTCCGGTACCATTTCCCGGGCAAAAGCAGCAGTGATAAGGAGATAGAAGATGAGGAAACATCTTTTAATTTTCCCGATAGTGCGAAGGCGTGGCTGCAACCTATGGATGTTGCCAAAACGGGATGGGATCACACCAATCCTTCGTATGAAGAGGATTACATGCAGGGCATCGCAGTCGGAACACCGTCACCAAGCAAAGCAGGGTGGGTTTTCCCGGCACTGTTCAAATCCGGATCGAACTGGGTTGTTATTACGGAAGCGGGACTGGACAGCACCTGGTGCGCTTCCAGGCTCCGGCAGGAATCGATCAATGGCGATTACAGGATTGGCTTTCCCGAAAAGGAGGAAGTATTTCCGGGAGGCGGGTACAAGCCGATATCAAAGCTGCCCTGGAGTTCGCCATGGCGCATTATCACTGTAGGTCCACTTAAAACGATCATGGAGTCGACGCTGGGTACAGATTTGGCAAAGCCCGCGGTGAAAATGGATTCATCCTTTATAAAACCGGGCCGTGCTTCCTGGAGCTGGGCGCTTCTCAAGGATAATTCGATCACATACAATGTTCAAAAAAGGTTTATCGATTATGCGTCGGATATGCACTGGCGATATTGCCTGATCGACGTAAACTGGGATACCACGATCGGTTATAATCGCATGGCAGAACTGGCCAGGTATGCGGCTAAGAAAAATGTCGGCCTTATCCTGTGGTATAATTCATCGGGGAGCTGGAACACCACAACCTATCATCCGAAAAGCAAACTGCTGACACACGCCGACCGGGTGAAGGAGTTCGGCAGGCTTGAGAAGATGGGCATCAAAGGGGTCAAAGTCGACTTCTTTGGCGGCGATGGACAGTCGATGATCCAATATTACCAGGAGATCCTGAAAGACGCCGCTGCTTATCACTTGCTGGTCAATTTTCATGGGGCGACCCTGCCGCGGGGTTGGGAGCGTACCTGGCCCAATCTGATGACGATGGAGGCCGTACGCGGCTTCGAATACATCACCTTTAATCAGCAGGATGCCGATCGAGAGGCCAATCATTGTGCGATGTTGCCATTTACCCGTAATATCTTTGATCCGATGGACTTCACACCGATGTGCCTTTATAAAATACCTCATATCGAGCGGAAGACCACCGACGGGTTCGAGTTGGCGCTGCCGGTCATCTTCACATCGGGTATCCAGCATTTTGCGGAAACACCGGATGGCATGTCGCATATGCCGGACTATGTCAAAGATTTTTTGAGAAAGGTTCCTGTTCACTGGGATGATACTCGTTTCATTGCCGGTTACCCGGGCGATTTTGTGGTGCTGGCCAGGAAATCCGGTAATTCATGGTATCTGGCGGGTATTAATGGCCAGGACACGACCAAGACAATAACCATGCATCTGCCGTTTCTCCAACCCGGCGAACATGGAACACTCATCACAGATTCGGATTCTCAGCTGCCGTTTATGAAGAAAGAAGTCACACTTCCACTGGACCGCATGTTTAAAATCCATCTCCATAGAAATGGTGGATTTGTCATTGTTTGGAGGCAAAAGTGACGCAGTTATATTCATCACACAGTATCAGAAACATGAAACCCAAAGTTGACGATAGTTACATCGGGATGGGGATTAATTCGGAGCTGAATGATGTGGAAAACAGATTTAAGATTGTATCTTCGTTTTCCCGGTTTAAGCATCTGCCTGTCATCATATCGGAAGGCGGTCCGGAGGTCTGTGCCGCTTGTTCTGTGAAACATGATCCTAATTATGCATACCCGGACACCGTGTGTTGCTGCTCAGATTTACCTGGTAACATTCATATCATAATGCAGAATCATAATCACATGAAACGCAATATCTTGAATGTAAAAACTGTTGATTTTAAAAGCCTGTTAGCATAAGATAGATGAAAGATATGAGATGTATTGTCATGGTCACCTGACGATACATTGTACTCAAATTTTTTTTATAGTAGTTCATTAAAGGTTAATCACTTGCACCAATAGTATTAATAAATAGGAAAGATGCAGAATTTTTATGAAAATCATGTAAAGCATTATATTGCAACCGATTGTATTATTTTTGGATTTGATCAGAAGGAGTTGAAGATCCTTTTGATAAAGAGAGGATTTGAACCTGAGAAAGGTAACTGGTCATTGATGGGAGGATTCGTCGGAACTGAAGAGAGCCTGGATGAAGCGGCCAGCAGAATTTTGTATAAACTTACCGGGCTGCGCGACGTCTACATGGAACAGCTGTATGCCTACGGCGATGTGAATCGTGACCCGGTGGCAAGAACCATATCGGTTGCCTACTACGCTTTGATTCGAACAGACAGTTATGAGAAGGCGCTGGCTGAGAGATATAACGCGAAGTGGTTTGCCATCTCTGAGAAACCTGATCTGATCTTTGACCACGAGGTGATGGTCAGAAAGGCACTGGCGCGTCTTCGCAGGAAGACCAGGACACAACCTATCGGGTTTGAGTTGCTACCGGAGAAATTCACGATGCCGCAATTGCGTCACCTTTATGAGGCCATTAACGATACAAAGTATGACCGGCGAAATTTCAGCAAGAAAATTCGCTCCATGAGATGGATTGTCAAACTTGATGAGAAGGATAAATCCTCTTCTAAAAAAGGGGCCTACTACTACAATTTTGATAGTGAGATGTATCAGGAAATGCAGGCTGATGGGTTCAGTTTCCAGCTATAATATACAAGCCTCAGACGTGCTACATATTGGTAAAGTAACATATTTTGGACCAGCGCTATTTAAATAAGAACCTTGTTTCCCATTTATTAAGCGTATATTATACACGTATAATAAAGAATGTGTGCCTCAAAAGATTGCATTTCTTCGTTTATATGGATTATAACACAATTTCAGAATGAGTAACCCTAAGATTTTGGTGACAGGTGGAGCCGGATATATCGGTTCGCATAGCACAAGGCTTCTGGCTGATCAGGGCTATTCCATTATTGTCGTTGACAATTTGGTCTATGGGCATCGGGAAGCGATTTTATCGCCTGAGGTGGAATTGATCGTGGGAGACATCGGAGACAAGGTTTTGATGCATAACATATTCTCCAAAAATGATATCGATATGGTTCTTCATTTTGCAGCGTATGCTTATGTGGGTGAGTCGGTTACGGATCCGGAGAAATACTATCAGAATAATATTGCTGCCCCACTGAATCTGCTTGGGGTGATGAAAGAACACGATTGCAGACGGTTCATTTTTTCGTCGACCTGCGCCACATATGGAAATCCTGAGTATATCCCAATCGATGAGAATCATCCACAGAATCCCATCAATCCCTACGGCAAGAGTAAAAAGATGCTGGAGACGGTCCTGATGGATTATGCGGCCGCGTACGATTTTCATTATGTGTTTCTTCGATATTTCAATGCAGCAGGGGCGTCACTAGATGGGAAAATAGGAGAAGATCATGATCCGGAGACCCATCTTATCCCGCTTATACTTGATGCGGTAACCGGTGATCGTGACCATATTACGGTTTTTGGAACCGATTATGATACTCCTGACGGAACAGCGGTTCGAGACTATATTCATGTCGCCGATCTGGCTCGGGCCCATCTCCTGGCAGTCGAACACTTGAGTGGTGGCGGCGATTCCCTGATCTGTAATCTTGGGACAGGGAATGGCCATTCTGTAAAAGAGGTAATTGCTGCCGCTGAAAGGGTAACGGGGAACACTGTTCCCGTGGTGTATGGCGAGCGCCGCGCAGGTGATCCACCCAGATTAGTAGCAAATCCATCATTTGCGAAAGAGGCTTTGGGCTGGGAGGCTGAATATAAGGATATCGATCCGATTATTGCCTCAGCCTGGAAATGGAAAAACGGGTCGCGTAGCGGACACTACTGATCATGAAATTGCAAGACAGAATTTTATTCGAAAGACTAAGACGGATGAGATAAATGAGTAAATACTCTATTGGTTTGGATTTTGGTACTAACTCTTGCAGGGCTGTAATAGTGGATATCAGTAATGGCAAAGAGTTAGCTAATCACGTATTTAATTATCCTTCGGGAGATGCCGGCATTATAACCGCATCAGACGACCCCAACCTGGCAAGGCAAAATCCGCAGGATTATCTGCAGGGGATTGAGGAAACCGTAATAGGGGCGATTCGGAAAGCCAGGGATTTAGGTACAGAATTTTCGCCTGATGACGTCATCGGCATCGGGGTTGATACGACGGGGAGCAGCCCGCTGCCGGTCGATAAGGAGGGCATGCCGCTCTCATTCAGCGAGAAATTCAAGGATGTACCTGCTGCAATGGTGTGGTTGTGGAAAGATCACACTTCCTATGCCGAAGCTCAGCAAATCACGGAAACAGCAGCAAAGATGCGGCCGGAGTATCTGGCTAAAATTGGCGGGGTCTATTCTTCAGAATGGTTCTGGAGTAAGATATTGCACTGTAAAACCGAGAATCCAGCCGTTTTTGAAGCTGCATATAGTTTCGTGGAGATATGCGACTGGATTCCCGCTGTATTGACTGGAAACATGAATCCCGATCAACTTAAACGCAGTGTCTGTGCAGCCGGGCACAAAGCCATGTATAACGACAAGTGGGGTGGATTGCCCGACACGGAGTTCCTGACTGCATTGGACCCCGGTCTGGTAGGTCTCCGTAACCAGTTGGATTTTAAAGCTTGTTCTGCAGATGAAAAGGCAGGTTACCTGTCCCGGGAGTGGTCCGGCAAACTGGGTCTGTCAACCCAAACGGCTGTAGCCGTAGGTGCGTTCGATGCTCATATCGGAGCCGTCGGCGCCGGTGTTAAAGAAGGTACCCTTGTCAAGATACTGGGTACCAGCACCTGCGACATCATGATACATCCGGCGGATGAGCCACTTGCCGATATCCCCGGTGTTTGCGGCATTGTCGATGGATCGGTGATGGGCGGGTACTATGGCATTGAAGCCGGACAATCGGCAGTGGGCGATATTTTCCTGTGGTTTGTCAACCAGCTCGTACCGGAGAAGTACGGCAGGACCATGGATGAGAAATTCAAAAATCTTGAGGATCGTGCCTCGAAGTTGAAACCGGGTGAAACCGGACTCCTCGCACTTGATTGGAATAACGGGAACCGTACAATCCTGGTGGATGTCCGCCTGACGGGCCTGCTACTCGGACAGACGCTTCACACCCAACCGCATGAGATCTATCGTGCATTGGTCGAAGCTACTGCATTTGGTGCACTTGCCATTATTGATCGAATTGAGGATAACGGCGTCGATGTCAATGAAGTGATAAACTGCGGCGGGCTTGCTGTGAAGAATCCGTTATTGATGCAAATCTACGCGGATGTCATGAACCGTCCAATGAAGATATCCAGAAGTGAACAAACGCCGGCACTTGGATCTGCTATCTTTGCTGCTGTCGCGGCCGGTGAAGAAGTTGGAGGCTATAAGGATATCGGGGAAGCACAGGAAGTCATGACCGGCGTAGATAAAACGTACGATCCTATTTCGGAACATCATGCAGTCTATAAAGAGCTATACAAATTGTACAGACAACTTCATGATGGTTTTGGGACACAAGAACGACTACCGGACAGCATGTTTAATATCATGAAAGACCTTTTGGATATACGTGATAAAGTACGCAAGGAGAATTGATGTTAGAGGAATTGAAAGACAAGGTTTGTAAAGCCAACCTACAACTCGTTGAATATGGTTTGGTAACGTTAACGTGGGGTAATGTCAGCGGTATAGACCGAAATGAAGGATTGGTTGTGATTAAACCCAGTGGGGTTGATTATAGTCAAATGAATCCTGATGATATGGTAGTCGTCGATCTGGATGGTAATGTGGCCGAAGGGGATCTGAGACCTTCATCGGATACACCAACACACCTTGAACTATACAAAAATTTTCCGGATATCGGCGGCATAACACACACTCATAGTGAATATGCTACCACGTTTGCACAGGCGCTTATCGAAATACCGTGCTTCGGGACAACACATGCCGATCATTTTGATGGTGTTGTCCCGGTGACAAGATTCCTCACGGAAGAAGAAGTAAATGAAGACTACGAATTGAATACCGGAAAAATAATAGTCGAACGGTTTGAAAATCTCGACCCGGTCTCGATGCCTGCAGTATTGGTTGCCGGTCACGCTCCATTCTGTTGGGGAAAAAGCCCGGAAGACTCCGTTAAAAATAGCCTGGTGCTCGAGAGAGTGGCAAAGATGGCAATGAACAGTATGAGGCTGAATCCGGACCTGAAAGGATTACCGGATTACGTTCTGAAGAAACACTACCTGCGTAAACATGGAAAGAATGCGTATTACGGGCAGTCGCATTCACATCAGAATGAATAGGATTCTTTCCTGATCAATCAAAATCATCTGAGGTTCAGGCATCATAACTCTCATAAATACCGAATAGATAACACGAAGAATTTATACAGGAAAAACAAATGATCGATCTTAAAAATTATGAAACCTGGTTTGTAACTGGAAGTCAACATCTTTACGGGGATGAGACCTTAAAAAAGGTGGAAGAGCACTCGAAGGAAATTGTTAAGGGATTATCGGGGTCATCCGGGATACCGGTGACGATAAAATTCAAGCAGGTACTCACGACACCAGAGGCCATTTATGATCTTTGCCTGGAAGCCAACAACGCAAAAAACTGCATCGGCCTGGTGATGTGGATGCACACGTTCTCACCAGCCAAGATGTGGATCGCCGGCCTGAAGGTCCTTCAGAAACCCTTTGTCCACCTGCATACGCAATTCAACCGTGACATCCCGTGGGGGCAAATCGATATGGACTTCATGAACCTGAACCAGTCGGCCCATGGCGGAAGAGAATTCGGTTACATTTGTACCAGGATGAATAAGACCCGCAAGGTCGTTGTCGGGCACTGGCAGGACGAGAGTATCCACGAAAAGCTTTCTGTTTGGATGCGTGCCGCCTGCGCCTGGCAGGATGCGCAGGGAGGCAAGATTGCCCGATTTGGCGACAACATGCGGGAAGTGTCTGTAACGGAAGGCGACAAAGTCGGTGCCCAGATGCAACTGGGATATTCCGTAAACGGTTATGGTGTGGGTGATCTCGTCGAATATGTCAGATCGTCGACAGACGAAGCGGTAGATCGTCTGATTTCTGAGTATGAAGACCAATATGAGTTGACACCGGTTCTGCAAAAAAATGGTGAAATGCGTTCATCGCTGCGTGAAGCGGCCCAAATAGAACTGGGGATCAAGGCGTTCCTCGAGGACGGAGGTTTTAAAGGCTTTACAACCACTTTCGAAGATCTGCATGGCCTGAGTCAGCTCCCGGGCTTGTCTGTTCAGCGCCTGATGAGCCAGGGGTATGGATTTGGCGCAGAGGGAGACTGGAAGACAGCGGCGCTTTTGCGGGCAATGAAGGTGATGTCGACAGGATTGAAGGGCGGTACTTCCTTCATGGAAGATTACACCTATCATTTTAATCCGGATTCCAATGGAATGAAGGTGCTCGGCGCACACATGCTGGAAATTTGCGAGTCCATAGCAGAGGGCAAACCTCGTCTTGACATAAAACCGTTATCCATTGGTGGGAAGGAAGATCCTCCCAGGTTGATCTTCAACGTAGCTCCGGGAAACGCCATCAACGCATCCGTCATTAATATGGGTAATCGGTTCCGGATGATCGTCAATGAAGTGGAAGCCGTCGCACCGGATGCCGATCTGCCTAACCTGCCGGTTGCCCGTGTCTTATGGCTCCCGAAACCTGATCTTCAGGTTGCCGCAGGTGCGTGGATACTTGCAGGAGGTGCCCATCATACCGGGTTCAGCAAGGCCCTGACCGCCGAATATATGGAAGACTTTGCAGAAATAGCGGGGATCGAATATTTGCTCATTAATGAGGATACACGGATCTCCGAATTCAAGAAAGAACTTCGGTGGAATGATGTGTACTATTCGATGAATAGCCGGAGCTGAGTTAAACATAGTAGATCTTAAGCAGGTTGACATCCTTATGTTTGGAACATGACATTAAGTATTAAATAACACTGAAGTTACGTCACATTAATTTATCGGAATAAGACCGATGACCTATCGACCGACTGACAAAAAGGATCCATTTTGTAAAAAGGAGCACTGACCGGCAAGAGAAAATTTGCAATAACAGATATCAAAATTCCCGGGATTGAAAACGATGATGGTGTCCTTTTAAAGATGAATTAATTAAAATAAATACGGGTTTTATTATGTAATGGACAGTAAGAAGCCTACCCCGGGCTTTATAAATAGGGAGTAAGATGAGAAAATCGCTACTTTTATTGGTTGTCATCGTTTGGGTTGCTGCTTGTCACAGGGTAACAGATTCAAGCAGACCCGGACTCGGTGAGAAGTTTACTGTAAAATTTGGCCAGCAGGTTCTGATACGAAGCGAAGCGCTGACAGTGAAGCTCGATTCTGTAACGGATGACTCCCGGTGTCCGAAGAATTCAGAGTGTTTCTGGGCCGGTAATGCCAGAATCGTACTTGAAGTTAACGGCAACAGCAGCCTGGCTCTTAACACGTATCTTGAACCCAAAGAGGCCGTCTTTCATAATTATCAATTCAAATTGGTGGACCTGCAACCATATCCGGAAATGCCCGGGCAGACAAAATTGAATGATTATGCGGCAGAACTTATTGTTACTAAATAGTAAGGCAGGGCAATCTTGAAAAAACGTTCTGGTTATAGCTGATTAATGAGTACGATTCTCAGTTGTATCGATTCCCGAAAGTAATTTCCATAAACCACAACTCAAAGTTATTTGTAAAATCATTGTATTCGTTTGAATTCACTGATATCTTTGGCACTGATAAATTTAGTTGCGGGTGATTATTGTCTGATACGGTTTACGGTTATATTCGCCGTAAAAACTCATGTGAGGATATTGGGATCGGTTATCGGTTGTCCAACAGGTCCTTTTGCTTATGTGATACTAAGCATATTTGAATATGTTACCCCAAAAGATAACATACTAACGAACTATTATAACGTAACATGCATACAAACGAATCGGAGCTTACACCATTTCCTGTTTTCCTGGAATCCTTCAAGAAGAGCATGTATCGCGTTTTTCATACACGCGAAAATATTGATGAATTTAGTTTACGACGTGGTATTCCTCCGTTCGTACTTCGGGAAATTATGAATACCAATCCTTTGTCTGTGGCAATTCCCACAGAATATGAGGGTCGCGGGTGTCACGTGCCTGAATGTCTCGCTTTGCTGGAGGCCGCATCATATGAGTCACTCGCCCTGTCACTGACCATAGGGATCAACCTTGCTTTATTTTTAATACCCGTGGGTAAATATGCGGATGAGCGAGTCCGTGCTTCTGTGTTTCACGATTTTATGAAAAACAAGAAGATGGGCGGTTTAATGATTACCGAGCCGGATTATGGCAGCGACGCTTTGCACATGCAGACAAGTTATACCCATGATGATGGTTTCTACCGGTTACAAGGAACAAAACATTGGGCGGGTCTGACCGGATGGGCAGATTATTGGCTTCTTACCGCACGGCGCCAGACCAAGTCGGGTGATCTCATGCGGGATATTGATTTTTTTGTATGCAATGTCAATGCCCCGGGTCAACACATCGTCGTTGACGAATATTTTCATAATCTGGGACTTTATATGATTCCATACGGCCGGAATCTCATAGATGTTAAGATTCCCGGCAGTCAGAAATTAACACCAAAGACAAACGGTGTTGGAATGATGCTCGATATATTGAACCGAAGCCGCCTGATGATGCCGGGCATGGGGATGGGGTTTGTAAAGAGGCTTCTTGATGAGGCGATCCAACATACCCGGCAGCGTAATATTGGAAAGAGTACCTTGTCGGAGTATGACCAGGTGCAGCAACGTTTGTCAAGGATGCAGGGCGCTTTCACGATTTTGTCTGCTATGTGCGCCTATAGCAGTAAACATGCCGATCGGAAGCATGATCTCTCGGGAAGCGGTCTGGAAGCCAATATCCTGAAGACCGTCAATACCGACCTGATGCAGGAATCGGCGCAGTCTCTTCTTCAACTTGTTGGCGCTGAAGGTTATAAGATCAATCATATAGCCGGGCGTGCCATTATTGACAGCAGGCCGTTCCAGATATTTGAGGGATCCAATGATATCCTATATGTCCAGATAGCAGATTCCGTGATGAAGATGATGAGAAAGAAGAAAGAGCAGAATCTGCTGATGTTTCTCAGGGATTATCCGCTATCGTCCCGGGCCTGCGATCATGTCAAAGATCTGATCAATTTCAAACCCGATCCCCACATGTCGCAGCGCAAGCAGGTGGAATTGGGACGCGCCATCGCCTATGTCTTTTCCATCGGTCTGTTAGTGGAACTCGAAGATGGCGGATTCAGAAAAGATCTGATCGACGGTGCCCGTATCATGTTGCAACAGGATATTACGAAAATGACGAGCGCCTATCACTTCGAAAACGAGACTAACGTTGTTGAAGACTACAACGATAATAGTTACTGGTTTGATTCGATAACCCAGGAGTCTTGAAACCGGAAGTCAGACATGATATAATATTATCTGTGCAGGACTGTTATCATTACTGGCTTTTCACCTGACGAGATTTAGGATATTGTGTGGTGAACGGGTTTATATACATTGTATTTTTTTTCATAATTTTAAGGAAACTACATAATTTCATAACGATAATTATTTAAATTATCCCCCGTTCAAAGAGGTGTGCAGCTAACAGTCTATATAAGAATAAATAAAAAAACTCGTGGATGGTTCTAAGTTGGAAGAGGAGAAAGTGTAGTTATGCTGATATCTGATCCACTAAATGAATGATGAATATTTCTGAAGAAGCGTTGCATTAGCCAGACAAGAAACATCAGATTTATTCAAGATCCACAGAATCGGTCATTTTGTAACAATTTGTAACAAATGGTACTCCCTTATTTAACCACAACGATTTTTCACAGCAGAAAGAAATTATATTCCGAATAGCTACTACCAATTTTTAAAATTACATTTAAAGGAAGACCTTGCATATTCTCGAGTTTGAGATCTATGTTTGATTAAACTGGTAAACGACAAAACATGCACATTTTGAAGGTACATCTTGTTTCGGAGACACCATTTGTCAGAAAGGGAAATGGTGTAAACACCGCATTTTTGGATTCTATCAATTTATTGCGGGAAAAAGGTGATATCGAAATTGTGGTTAATGAACAGGGCGAGGGTGATGTATTCCATTGCCACACATATGGTCCATACTATTTCTGGAAGGGACGGAACTATAAAGGCAGGAGAATACACACTGCTCACGTAATCCCGGATTCTGTCAAGGGGTCCATCCCGATGTGGAAGTACTTCATGCCTTTCTTCAAATGGTACTTCCGGAAGGTTTTTTCGTATGCCGATGTGGTCATTGCGTTGTCTCCAACTGTTGAGAAAGAGATTCGAAAGCTTGGCGTGACGACGCATATTGAAAAAATTTATAACCCTATTTTTATCGATCACTGGAAACGGACAAAAGAGCTGCGTGAAAAAGGCCGAAAGATGCTGGGCCTGTCGAAAGAGGACGTTGTGGTTTTAGGAGTCGGCCAATTACAGCCACGAAAAGGTGTTGAAGATTTTCTGGATGTCGCCGACGCAATTCCGGAAGCACGTTTTGTCTGGGTAGGAGGACGTCCCTTTGGGGCTCTGACCGAGGGTATCTCCCGAATCAATACGAGAATGGCCAAGTGCAGTGATCGTGTGAAGTTCCCCGGGATGCTGGACTTGAAAGATATGCCTGCCATTTATGCCGCTGCAGATGTCTTCATTTTCCCCTCTTACCAGGAAAATTGCCCGTTGGCACCCATGGAGGCTGCCGCCTCCGGACTCCCGGTCATATACAGGGATATCAAGGAGTATTCGGTTTTATACGAGCATTCGTACCTGAAAGCACGAAAAACCAGCGAGTTCATCGAGATTACCAGGCGACTGATCGACGATAAGGATTTTTATAAGGAAGCCGTCAAAACGTCGGCGACACTAATGACTCAGTTTGATAAAAATACCATAAGGAAAAAACTGGTCAGTTTATACTACGCATTAAGTCCTTATGCCTATGAAGCGGTAGACCAAATCCCATCAGAAGTAGCCAAGGCTGTATAATCTTTGTTAGGCCATTTCCCGTTCAGAAAGTGTTTGAACAGGCCGGACTCTTACATCGGCATACCAAACCTGGAAAATCGGCTCAGAAACTTGAGAAATCAATTTATGAATACTCACGGTTATAAGCCGGAAGGAGTAAGGAAGCCAGATATTTATCCGTTCGTACTCATGTCTTCTTAATGATCATTAGGGTAATGTCATCACTCTGCGGTACACCTTTTGCGTGTTGCCTGATCTCAGCTATCAATTTATCCTGGATCACATTCGCAGAATCATTTCGGTACTTTTTGACCGATGACAGCACGGCATCAAATCCCAGTTCCTCTCTTTTGTCATTCATCGATTCGGTAATGCCATCGGTGTATAACACCAGAATATCCCCGGAACCCATTTCGAGTGTTGATTGTCCATACACCACATCTTCCATAATACCAAGCAGTAACCCGGTCGCCTCCAGCATGACTGGTTCTTTGTCCTTTTTCAGCAGTATCGGATTGTCGTGACCACCATTGGTGTACATGATGGTATTGGTAAAGGGATCAAGAGCCCCGTAAAATAAAGTGGCAAATTTTGTGGATTCCGTGCTTCGAAAAAGTAGCTTATTGACATTTTTCAAGCACCCGGCACAGTTATTTCCGGTGAGGGCCTGGCTTCGTAGTGCTGCCTGCAGATTCGCCATAAGCATGGCAGCCGGCATCCCCTTTCCGGTAATATCACCGACACAAAATCCAAGCCACCCGTTATCGAGATACATAAAATCATAATAGTCACCACCAACCTCTTGTGCAGATATCGTAGTTGCGGAGAATTCATAGCCGTCAATCTGCGGTATCTCTTTGGGTAGCAGGTTTCGCTGAATCTCTCTCGCCATTCGCATCTCCTCACGAAGAGTAGTCAGTATCTTTTCCTCTTCATAGAGCCTCGCATTTTCTATGACGTGAGCCGACTGCGATGCGATAATCGATAAGAGTCTTTGATCCTCTTCCGTGAATAGTTCTGCGTTCTTTTTGTTGAACACAGCCAGGTAACCGATCAACTGACCCTTTATCATCAGTGGTACACAGAGCATTGAGTTGAAAGATATCTCATCATTCTTAAAAAACCGGAACATATCATCTTCACGAATGTTATTGCTTAGCAGTGGCTTCCGGTTTTTAAGCATCCACCCGGTGACCTGTCCGTCAAGCCTGAATGAAACTCTTTTTTGTGTGATATCCTGACGTCTGATCATCGTATGAAATGTCTGATCATCGTCGACATCACCCAGCAGACTGATAGTCCCTTCTTCCACATGCAAATGCCTGATACACTTGAATACGATTTGATCGATCACCGACTCAAGCGACTGGGTTGACGACACGGCAGTGGCGATGTCATTTAAAACAGACAATTCATTGACTGCCGACTGCAGTTTTCTATTTTCAGTTTCCAGTTTGTTGATTTCAAGCATATGCTTCCAGTCTTAATCCTCGAAATTATGGATCACGTATACATCTCTCCATTAATTATGAATATAATTATCCATAACCTGTTAGAATTTTATATCAAACACCTATCTGTCTAATTCTTCTATATATTGTTTGGTACATATATAGAGCGGTATATGGCTTACAGAAGGTTTTGCAAAACCTTCCATAAGTAATCTTGCCACACAGGTAGCATTTCGAAGGCTCTCCCAAAATCTGATACAGGGGTTGCACCATGTTAGGAGAATCGTTTCTCCACTATAAAATTACGGGAAAACTCGGCGAAGGCGGAATGGGTATGGTCTATCTGGCCGATGACTCAAAGCTCAAACGAAGAGTCGCTTTAAAATTCCTGCCCGGATATATCTTACACAGCACCGAAGAACGCGAACGGTTTAAAGTTGAAGCCCAGGCTGCCGCAGCACTGAATCATCCTAATATCACACAAATTTATGCGATCGAAGAGAGTGGTGATCAAATCTTTATCGTGATGGAATATGTTCAGGGGAAAGAATTAAAGGAAGCTATTCAATCACAAAACCTGACAATTGATCAAAAGACACGGATTACGCTGCAGATTTGTGACGCATTGAAACTTGCGCATGATAAGGGGATCATTCACCGCGACATAAAATCCACGAACATCATGCTCGATGAAAGTGGAAATGTGAAAATCATGGACTTCGGCCTGGCGAAAATCCTGGGTTCTGCACAAATCACGAGTCCAGGGACTACAGTTGGGACCATGGCTTATATGTCTCCTGAACAGATCACTGGTGAACCTGCCGACAGGTGTTCGGACATCTGGTCTTTTGGGGTATTGCTGTATGAACTATTCACTGGAAAGATGCCCTTTACCGGCGTTTATGAACAGGCCCAAATGTATTCGATACTTGAGGAGGAACCGGAACCTGTGTCAGCTGTTGATCCCTGGATTCCGGGAGAGGTAGAGCATGTTATTAACGGATGTCTGGTGAAGGATATACAAAACCGCTATGCCTCTTTTGATGAGATCATCGCCGACCTCTCCGAATCGCCGATCACCGGTACGAATGGGCAGCATCGGTCCATGAAAAGGAGGGATCAAAAATCGCGGTCTAAACTGAGGTACCTGCTGATCGGATTTCCCCTCTTGTTGTTGGCATTTCTGATTTTATTTACTCCGTCCATAAAAACGGTACATCTCTGGCTGGCTGGTACAGACCGCGTTACGGCCCAGCACATATTGATCCTGCCTTTTAAAAACATCGGTGGGGATTCAAAAGATCAGGCGCTCTGCGATGGATTGATGGAAACACTCTCGAGCAAGATTACAGAACTGGAGAGATTTCAGGGTAATCTCTGGGTTGTACCGGTCAGTGAAGTTCAGAGATATCACATCGAAAGCCCGGGTGAAGCCAACAAGGCGTTCGGAGTTAACCTTGCCGTCACCGGCAGTCTGCAAATGCTGCAGGGTGATGCACGACTGACGCTAAACCTGGTCGAT
>Ga0102953_1000877_pt1 | contig 19812 bp, 14 predicted proteins | sample SalPon2A_C_D2_MG_FD_78509 | JGI IMG/M metagenome (GOLD analysis project Ga0102953, IMG submission 78509) | Soil microbial communities from South San Francisco under conditions of wetland restoration - Salt Pond MetaG R2A_C_D2_MG | ecosystem: Environmental > Terrestrial > Soil > Wetlands | place... | reverse complement strand
CGTTGGTGCGGAACAGCACTCCTACGCTTTCCACCGATTGATCACCCAGGGCTTTTACAATCTCATTGGCCACAAACCATCCCTCTTCGTCGGCGTTGCGGGCTTCGTAAAGGCCCACGCGCAATCCGGCGCCGCGGTCGGTGCGCAGAGATTTTCCCTTGCGCGCAACGTTGTGGCTCACCACCGCCGTGGCTGCGTCCAGAATCATCTGCGTCGAGCGGTAATTCTGTTCCAGGCGAATCATGGTGGTGCCGGGGTAGTCCTGGTCAAAGTTCAGAATGTTTTCGATGTCCGCCCCGCGCCAGCGGTAGATGGACTGGTCTTCGTCGCCCACGGCGCAGATGTTCTGCTGGGCTCGCGTGAGCTGTCGGATCAGCTCATACTGGATACGGTTGGTGTCCTGGTACTCGTCCACCATGATGTAAGGGTAGCGCCGGTTGTATTCCTCAGCCACGTCGGTGGCATCGTCAAACAGAGCGACCGTTTTCAGCAGCAGGTCGTCAAAGTCCAGCGCGTTCGATTGCCGCAGCTTGCCTTCGTAGGCCTTAAACAGCGCCGCCAGGTTGCGCGTGGAAGGATCATAGGCCTCGCCTTCCATCCTTTCAGGAGTGACGCCCCGGTTCTTGGCGGCGCTGATGCGCGCCAGCACCGATCGCGGCGAAGTGATCCAGTCGCTCAGCCCCAGTTCCTGTCCCGCAACTTTCACCGTGCGCTGCTGGTCGTCCGAATCATAAATGGTGAAGTCGCGCGTGTATCCCAGGCGGTCGATGTGCCGCCGAAGAACACTGACGCAAAAGGAATGGAACGTTGAGATATGCGGCAGCGCGCCTAGCCGTCCCTCAAGGAGGGTGGCCACGCGGTCCTTCATCTGGTCTGCGGCCTTGTTGGTGAAGGTCACGGCCAGAATGCTCTCCGGCGAAATCCCGCAAACTTCAATCAGGTAGGCAATGCGAAAGGTGATCACGCGCGTTTTGCCGCTGCCCGCTCCTGCCAGGATCAGCAGCGGACCGTCAGTATGCTCCACTGCGGCGCGTTGCTGGTCGTTCAGTTGTTCAAGTAATGAAGTCATTTTGGATCTATCAGGCAGGAAGTGCTCGCGGCGGTACCCCCTCGGCGCGGTCCCTGCGTTGCTCATCGCTGCGGCGTCGATCGCCACGTGGGGAAGTCCCACCAGCGAAGGGTGAAGACTCGATTGTACACGATGCACCGCAGACTACCAAACAGCGGCGCCGGGGCAGGGCACGACTGCATCACCTGGACCCGGGCGGCCATTGGCCAAAGCCTGTCCTTTACATCACCCGCTGCGCTTTGTGGTCCATCCTTTTTCGGATAGTCGCGGGGTTGTCAAGGTCCGCCGAGGGCGGCAGTCCCTTATGGTGTTCGGCAAAATAAACCGGGTCGCGCGCCTTTGCGGGATCGAAGATGCGCGAATCCTCCGGCAGCGGTGTGTAGGGACTGAAATCCGGCTTGTCGGTAAAGCATTCGGCGAGGCTGGTGGCTGCGGCGTCATACTGGTTGATGGGCGGCAGGCCGAAAATCAGGTTAAAGGTTTTCAGGATGCTCAGGATGCTTTCATGAACGTGTGAAACGCCGCGCCGCGAATACGGGCTGATCACCAGCAGCAGGCTTCGATGCGCGTCCACATGGTCCTGGCCGTCCTGGGCGTCGTCTTCGGTCACAAAAATCGCCATGTTTTTCCAAAAAGGGCTGTGGGAAAAGAGCTGGACCATCTTGCCCAGCGCCAGGTCGTTGTCGGCCACGTAGGAGGCGCGGTAAGGATAGCCATCCTTTGGGCGCGGCTTGGCCGTGTGGTCGTCCGGCAGCCAGATGTACATGAAATGCGGCATCGGGTCTTTGCCACTCAGGTAACGGGCGTCGAATTCCTTCTTGAACTGCTTGAAGCGATACTGGTCCGGAATGGAAGTGTTGAAGGTGGGATAAGTTCGCGAGGTGTTCTTGAAAAGGACCTCCGGCATGGGGACATTCACCGACTCGCGCACGCCGGTCGGCTCTGATCCCGCGTCTTCCGAGTAGCCGGCCAGTTCCAGGTTTTCGCCGTAGTTGCGGAAGGTAATGTTATGCCGTGCCAGGTGCTCCCACAGCGAACCGGCTTCCAGGAAACCTTCGGGCAGGGGCGAGGTGCTCCCGATCTCAAGCCGCCCCGGAGCGTTCTGGTCCGGTACAAAACTAAACTCGCCGCCGTAGCCCGCTGGCCACGCTGATTCGAATTCGGTGTTGGGATAATTTCCCACCAGCCAGTGGTGTCCGTCCACCGAGACGTCAGAATCCACGTAATAGTTGTCACTCAGGCCAAAGCGTTTGGCCAGCGCGTGATGGTTGGGTGAAACGCGGACATGCCGATAGGTAGGTTCGCCCTTTTCGCTCACCGTGGCCTCGTCGCCATAGTTTGCGAGCGCGGGATCGCCGTTCACCTTTTCGCCGCCCACTGATTTCAGATCGCCGAAAATCTGGTCGAAGGTGCGGTTTTCTTTCACGATAAAAACAACGTATTTGATTTTCCGGCTCGCATGGCCGGCCGGCGGAATGGGGAAATCCGCGGCCCGCGCCGGCTCTTCCTGCGGAACGAATCCGTTGTTGTGAAGCACTTGCTCAGTCATCTCGCCGAGCTTTGCCGTTTGGGGCGCCGGCATGATGGAAATCACGCCCCGGGTGATGTCGCCGATATAATCGCCGGCAGGGCCTTCGTGAAATTTCGGCCCGCCGTTCGGCCCCGCGCCAAAACCCTTGGCATTGTCCACGTAAAGCGTCTTGCCATCCGGGCTCACAATCACACGCGCCGGGAACCAACCTGTGGGAACGTAGCCGAGCACCTTTTCCTGCCGCGTATCAATCACCGCCAGCGCGTTGATGCCCGCACAGGCCACGTAAAGGCGGCTGCCGTCAGGGCTCAGCGCCAGCCCGAAGGGCAACAGGCCGCGCAAGCCGGCTACGCTCTTCGCAGGCTGCAGTGTGATCGTCTTCTCTTCCTTACCGGTGTGCGCGTCGAGAATGCTGATGCTATCCTGCGCGGAATTGCTGACATAAACTTTGTCCTTGCCTGCCACCACGGCGCCGGGGCTTGATCCGCCCACGGATTTGGGTCCTGTGGGAATGCCGGTGCGGGTCATGGACTTCACTTCAGGATGGGCGGGATTGGAAACATCCAGCACAAAAACCGAATTCGATTGCGGAACGTTGGGGCTTCCCAAGCCGGGGATCTTCTTGCCGTCCACCACCGTGCCATCCTCAGCTGCCTTTGAGGGAAACCCGAAGGGCGGAAAAGTGAGGCCGGTGTGCAGCGCATCCTTGGGGTTATAGCCCGGCACCAGCGAATAACGGAACATGCCGACGTTAGTGACATAAGCCGTCTTTCCGTCGGGCGAAAGCGCCAGGCCGAACGGCAGCCGCCCAACCGGTAAGCTGGCGATCATACGGCGGGAATGCGTATCAAAAACCACCATGCGAAAATGGGCCAGATCCAGCGCGTAGAGGTCTTTGCCGTTGGGCGAAAGTTTCAGATCGCCCGCCAGACTGTGCTGATAAGTTTTTCCCCGGTAGCGGCCGTCGAGGCTCAGCCTCCCCAGGTCGCGCCGTGTCTTCAGGTCGAAGATACCGATTTTGCCGTTGTTGCCTTCGGAAAGATAGAGTGTGCGATTGTCACGCGCAATCGCCACGCCCAGGTAAACACTTTTCGGATCGGTTTCAGAACCTCGCGGCGGATATCCCGGTGGGATCTGTTTCACGGCGGGCTGGCTGCTCGTAAGGTCCGAAATGATGGAGACAGAAAACGGCCACGTCCCGTTGTTGGAGGTCACCAGCGTCTTGCCGTCAGGCGAGAGCACAAGGCCGTAAGGATGCGGAGCAACTTTCACCTGCACACCCTGCGGCGTCACCAGCCGGCCGTTGGGCAGTACCGTCTCACCCCGTGGCACAATCTCGGTGGGCCGATTGCCTGCCGGCGCCACGAGTTCTGCCACCTGCGCAGGATGCTTTTCGCATCCTGAAAAGAAAATGATTCCTGAAAGGAAAAAGACGGAAAACGCCAAACGAATCCCTGAAACCCGCATCAGTTGCACGGTGGTTCTCCCTTGTGATGAATTGATAATGGCAAGTCCTGGTGTGACATTGCGCCCCGAAGAATAAAGCCCCAACAGGCCTTTGTTTCCGCTGAAGAAGAAACACTATAGCAAGTGTTGTGCGGGAAGTATATCGGCAATCGGCGGCGCGCCGAAACATGGGGATCCGGGTACGGCCCAATCACAAAGACCCGTGATATCTGTCACGGTAATTTCGCCGCGGATTCATAGGATGGGAGCAGCGAGTACATGCATTCCCGACCTGGCATGGCCCGTCAACCGTTAACTGGACGCTGACATGAGGCTGCAGCCGCTCCTTCGGATTGTCGCCCTTCGATACCGCTTGCTTTGGGCCAGGGTGCGTTCAAGGCAGGGCAAAATCATCCTCTTCCTCTGTGGTTACTTCCTGGTCCTCCCGGTTGTGATCGTGCTGCTTGCCGGAGGAATCGGCTCGGGGCTGGCCGCCATCCGCACGGGCAGAGCTGAACTGGTTGCAGAAATCGTGCTGGGTTCGGTCTACCTGGAAGCAATTCTGATTGCGGCGCTACTCGGAATCGGCTCGACTCCGGCTTTTTCTGATGCGGCGCTTCGCCGCTTTCCGCTTTCATGGCTCGAGCGCCTGGGCGCCCGCCAGGGGACTGCCTTCCTTGAGCCGCTTTGGCTTTTCATTCTCGCCCTGAACCTGGGTGTGGCCGTGGGATTTAATGTGTTCCTGGGCACTTCGTCGCTGTGGCTTGCCATTCCCGCTGCCATTCTGCTGGTAATGACGAATTTCATGCTGGCCCGTGCCCTTTCGGTCCTGGTGGAGTGGATTACCACAAGGCGCGGTGGAGCGTTGGCGTTAATGATGGCATTTGTCCTGTTCGTCGGCCTGATGCCTTTCGCGCTCGCTCTGTTCGGCTCTGCTGCCTGGTGGCAGCACGGCGTCCGGCCTGTCCTCCTGTCTATTTTGCAGCTCACACCGCCATTTGCCGCCGCGGGTGCGATGGTGGGTTCGTCGGTTCTTGCTTCCTTTTATGGGTTGTTTTTGCTGCTTGGATGGCTCGTTCTTTTCGCTGCTTTGCTAGTCCTGCTGGAGGGGCTGCCGCCTGCTGCCCGCACCGTTGCCGGCGCTGAGGCTGTGTGGAACAGTCCTTACGACCGCATTGCCAGAGCCTTCGGGTCCGAGCTCGCGCCCCTCGTCGGCAAAATCCTTCGTTATTACGTTCGCAGCCCCCAGTTGTGGATGAATTATCCGGGCGCGGCAATTTTCCCCATCCTTCTCTCGTTTCAGTTTTCCCGGCACCAATCCGATCCGTTGGCCGGTTTCCTCGTTATGCTGGCTATGATCAGTGTCGTCGGGCATATGAGTATGGGAGCCATGACCATGAACGCCTTTGGATTCGACGGGTCCGGTTTTCGGCGTTATTTTCTCTTGCCCGTCTCACCTTCAATCGTTTTTCGGGCCGTAGCCATTGTGCCTTTACTGCTCGGCGCGGCTTTGATACCCATCACCCTGGGCCTCTGGGCTGCCTTTTGGCGGGGGCACGTTGATGCGCTCATGCTGGCAATGTTGTTCTGCAGCGGCTTTGCCGGAATGTTCTTGTTTCAGGCGCTGGGGCTTTGGACCTCACTGCTCACCCCACGCGCCATGGGCTTCAAGATTAAACTGGGCAACAAACTGTCTTTTGCCCAGAACGCACTGTTGTTTGCTGGAATCGGGTTTCTTCTGGGGCTTCCGATCGGGTTGCTGATTCTCGGGTCCAAAACTGTTCTCCTCTACTGGTGGGTGTTGCCGCTGATGATGGCAGCGGCAGCTTGTTTCTATTTCGGGACGCTGCGAGCGGGCGCCCGAGTGTTCACCGAGCGGCGCGAGCGGGTGCTTTCCATCATCGAAAGGGGTTACTGACGATGACGCACGCGATTGAAATCTCACATCTCGCGAAGCATTATGGCAGCGTGGTGGCGGTTGAAGATCTCTCGCTCCAGGTACCTGCCGGTTGCTTCTTTGGCTTTCTGGGGCCAAACGGCGCGGGCAAAAGCACCACCATCGGATGCCTCACCGGCTTGCTCGACCCCACAAAAGGCGAGGTTCACCTGCTCGGCGAAGCCTTCAAGATTGATGATTGCATCAGCCTGAAACGCCGGATTGGAGTGATGCCTGAAAATCTGGGATTGTTTGAGGCCCTCTATGCGCATGAGTTCCTTGCTTTTCAGGCCCGCATGTTCGGTCTGGACGAGCCGACCACTCAGCGGCGCGTCTCTGAGTTACTTGAAGCGCTGGAACTGGCGGGGCAGGGGAAGAAACCGTTGTCAGAGTTCAGCGCGGGGATGCGGAAGCGAGTGGCGTTTGCGGCGGCGGTGATTCACAGCCCTGAGGTTCTCTTCCTCGACGAACCCTTCGAATCCATCGACCCGGCAGGCGTCGCGATGCTGAAGCAGTGGTTGCGACACCTGGTTTCAGAGGAAAAGACCGTCTTCATCACAACCCACGTGCTCGAAACCGTCGAGCGTCTGTGTGACCGCGTGGCGATTATCAAGAACCGCGGCGCGCTGGTGTGGGAGGGTGACATCACGGCGCTGGCCTCAGACGGGGCCATCCGGGTCGACGGCCAGGAATTTCGCACCCTGGAAGAACTCTTCCTTAAGTTGTCGGGCGAGCGTTACACCGGCACCCTCAACTGGCTCTAGCCAAAGGAAATCCGTACCTTCCACCGGCAACTGTTGTGAGTTGAAAACAGCCGCCGGGACTCAGTAGACAATTGTGAAGTTGCCGTCGGGCGCGGTGTAAACGCTGGGCATGCCCCACACAGGAACACCGGGTGCGTGGCCCATTTTGCCGAGGGGACGGCCTGACTTGCTGAAGAGCTGCCAGGCGAGCGAACCGCCTTGCTTCCAGCCTGTCCCTTCCGTCCAGGCCAGCAGCACCTGGCCGCGCGAGTTTGCTGCAACGGCGGGATGTTTTCGGTCCTTGCTCTGGCCGGGCGCGGCAATTGATGATGACAGTTTGAAGGTCTCCGGGTTGATCCGGTCAAAATAAACCTCGCCGGCCTTTTCCCAGGCAGCCAGCACGTGCCGTCCGCCTTCGCCGAGGTAGTCTGTGCTCATGGGGCAGGCGTTCAATCGCCAGGCCGAAACTTCCTGCGAGCGGAAGGTGTGGCCGTGGTCTGTAGAAACCAGCAGCGTCATGTTGCGATGGATGGCCTCTGCGGCGGCGCGGTACAGGATGAACACCGCTCCACTGCGGTCAACAAAGGCCCGCATGCCGCAGCAGCCGCAGGCGCCCAGCGCGGCAGGCGAAACCGCAACCTCGCGCGCGAAGGTGCGGCCGTTGTCGGTGGATCGCGCCAAGTAGACGCGCCCGTTGGCTTCGCCGGGAGTCTTGCCCATGGCGTGCCACACTACGTAGACATCGCCCTTCCGGTCGGCGGCAACAGAGAGTCCGCCATCGAGTCCCTTGGCGTAGCGCACCAGGTTGCGCTGCGGCGCAAAGGCTTTGCCTGAAGCTTCGAGGCGTGCGAAAAGCAGCGGAGTGGAACCGTCGGGGCCGCGCGGCTTGGCTTTGGAAGATCCGAACCAGACTACGTATACTCGCCCATTGCGCCCGACGGCCATCTGCGGCCCGCGCACCGTGCCCACCGCCAGAGCGCTCCCCGGCTGGCTGTTCACCCGAATGGGTTTTGAAAAAACCTTCGCCCCCGGCGCGCGGCAAACGTATTCGATATTGCCCGCAGCGGCATCCCCCGTGAAGTAAATCATGTGGAGCACGCCCCGCGAATCCACCACGGTCTGCGGCTGAATGCCGCCGTCCGGAGTCCGCATCAACTTCACCTGGGGAACCTGGGGAGCACGCGTGGTCTCCGAGTACACAACCGCTGTCGCCGTCACAATGGCAATCGCGACCGTCCACAGGATGTTCAGACGAGACTTCATGGACTGGAGCCTCTGCAATGCTACTTCTTCCTGGGTGGCTGCGAAGGCCGCATTTCAATGCGGCTGGCGAGCGCCGTTTTCGGAAACTTGTAAAGGTCAACCACAGCCTTGGCTATATCATCGCCCGTCAGCTTCCACGAGGCGCTCGGTTTCGATCCGGGGTCTGCGCCGAAGTCGGTATCCACGCTTCCAGGCATGATGTAGCTGACGCGAATGCCGTCGTGCCGCACGTCCTGCATCATGGCTTCGCTGAAGCCGTTCAGCCCGAATTTGGAAGCGTTGTAAGCACTGCCGCCCGCAAACGGATTCACTCCCGCCAGGCTGGAGATGTTGAAGATGTACCCACCGCCGCGCTTGCGCAGCAGCGGAATGGCCTCGCGGCAGCAATAAAACACTCCGGAGAGGTTGGTCTGGATGGTTTCATCCCACTCCTCCGGCGTTAACTGGTCCACCGGCTTGAAGTAGCCCAGGCCCGCATTGTTAATAAGAATATCAATACCGCCGAATTTTTCTGCTGCTCCCTGCACAACTTTTCGGCAGTCTTCGTAGCGGCGCATGTCTGCTGCAACGCCGTCCACGTTGCCGTCAGACTGCTTCCCCATTGTTGCCAGCGCCGCTTTCAGGTGGTCCGGATTGCGCCCGCAGATAAAGACCTTTGCACCTTCGGCCAGCAGCCGCCGCGCGATGCTCAGGCCGATGCCCCGTGTCCCGCCGGTCACGATTGCAACTTTGCCCCGAAGATCCTCTGCCATCGATGCCTCCTGTTTTTTATTCCATGATAACACCGGCGCCGACTATGTCGCGTCGCGCACCAGCTTGTGAGCTTGCAGAGAGCACTTTTCCAGTGTTTAATGGGGACACTTTAAGTGAGGTACCAACGTGTCTCAAATCGAGGAAGCAGAAGTCCCTTCGAAAGACGAAAGCGTCATCGCCATGCTGGCGCACGTCCTGATGATCTTTTCATGGTTCTGGGCGCCGCTCATCATCTACTTTGCCAAACGCGATTCGCGGTTCGTCGCCTTTCACGCTCTCCAGGCCTTGTACTGGCAGGTCATCGTGTTCTGTGGATGGATCTTGAGTTTCGTTGCACTTATCGTTGTGACCACCACTACGGGATTCGCGTCTGTTGGAGCGCAAGGTTCCAACTTAACGGCGACGGCCTTTTTTTTAATCTTCTCGCTGGTCTTGATGGGCGGTTGGGTTCTCAACCTCGTGCTGGGAATCCTTTTCGGAATCAAGGCATCACACGGGGAATGGGCCCGATATCCGCTGCTTGGTCGCATGGCGCTGCGACACGCGAAGGCGCGGACTGCATAATCGTTGAGGAAAAACCAGAAAGACCTAAGGCGCTTTCGCCGCCCTGATTATTGGCAACTCTGACAGACGAAGGGTACGGGCGTACCTTTTGAGTGGGTGGCCTTGGCTATTTTGCCGGGCGAAGTGAGCACAAACATCATCTCAGTGCCGGGCTGGAGAACGACATTCTTGTGATGTTTGGCCAGCGTGTGGATGAGGCCGGCAAGCGCCCCGATACCTGCACCGTAAAGTGCTCCGGTCCCGCCGGCAGCCATTACTCCTCCGCCGGCTCCCACCGCAGCGCCGATGCCAGCTTCTTTGGCGGCCTGTTTCGTGCTCTTGCCCTTTCCCTCGATGGTCCCTTCATTGCCTTTCACTTTGACGGATGATGCGGCGTCGTTGGTGAGTTGCCCGGCGAAGGTGTATTCGTGGCCGTCCTGCAAAACAATTGCGTCGGCCACCAGGCGCATTTCCGCCTTGCCCTTCACGCGACCGGGAGGCTTGACAAAAGTGACGTGCCCGCGAAGCGTGCTGCCAGCGGGAACTACTTCCGTCCCCTGTGCAAATATAGGATCCTCAACCTTTGCCGTGAAGGTGTCACCGGCGCGGTCGGCGGAAGAACTCAAGGTGGAAATCAATTGGACGCTCACACGGGTTCCAACCGGGAGTTCCGGCTTGGGCAAATCGGACGCGCTCAGGAGCGCCGGCGCCGCTAGGAGGGCCAGGATCAAACCGATCATCCTGTTTTTCTTATGATTCATATTTCCTCCCATCATGCCTGCGGGACAATTGGACCCTTTTCATTAGACTACCAGACTGAGGCCGCAGTTGTCTGGCGATATCGGCCCGCACCCCTGAATTTCAGGGTGCCCTTTTGTCTCCCATATCAAAAAGGAAAAACCTCCCACTGAACAACCAGCCGGAGACAATCTCCGGAGCACTTCCTAGGGTGGCCTTTCTGAGTGAGCAGGGCGTTTCCCTTGCCCTAGTGATGCCCCATGCAACTAGGGTCCCTGCCTGGCCGTCTATTTTCCCAAGGTTTTCAGGATGGAAGCTGCAACGTCGCGGGCTTCTGCAGCGCGGCCCTGCGCATTGGGATGCGTGCCATCGACGCCGAGGTAATACTCGGGGTGGTGAAGGACTACCGCGTAGAGATCGTCAATCGGAATCCCCGCCTTGCGAACGTAGCCTGCGGCAATCCTGTTGCGGGCAGCCACGCGTTTGGTGAAGGGAGCTAATTCAGACATATCTTTTCCCGTTCGAACGGGTGTACTGCTGGTCCAGATCAGCTTTGCGCCGTGGGCATTGGCCTGGATAGCCCTGACGAATTGCGGGAAGTAGCGGGCGTATTCCTGTTCAGCGTAACCTTTCCCATGCAGACCATTGTTGAAGTGGATGACATCAAACCTGTAATTCTTCAGAACCAGCGCAATCTGCCGGGGAAGCATAGGGTCGCCCACCGAAAGTGAAGAGGTGAGATAGCCCACATACGCCTTGCCTTTCAGGTCTGTCGCCACATCCTTGTAATAGGCCTGGGTAATGGAATCACCAAGAAGCAACACCTGGGGCAGGCCTTTCTTATTCACATTCGGGAGCCAGAGGCGCATCCACTCGATGGGCTCGCGCGCAACGTGCCGCCCTGCCGGGGCAATGACAGTCTGCGCCCCCAAGCCCCCCGGCAGGGTTGCCAGGACAGCGGGTAAAAGGAGCATAAAGGACAAGTAACGAAGTTTCACGATCGTTCCTTTACTTCTTGAAGTCGAAGACATCTTCCGCCGTTCTCGGCCGTTGACCGAACGCATCCTTCAGGCAGACGGGCCTGGCTCACTATTGTGTTGCTTTCGTGCCCATTACACGGTCAGCCGTTCAAACCTGGCCCAGCAGCCTTTCCCATGCCATCCCCAGGTATTCATAGACGCCTCGTTCAGTTTTTGACAGCGCACCACTGCCGGGGTAGTAGTGGTCCGGCGAAAACGGGCCGCCTGTCTTCGCCATGTAGTCTGTCGGGGCTGCGACCGGCTTCATTCCCAGTTTTCTGAACAAGCCCATTGCCCGCGGCATGTGGGAGGCGGAGGTCACCAGAAGAAAGGGAGCCGCGCCGACGGTCGGCCGGAGGAAGCGGGCCTCCTGTTCCGTGTTGCGCGAGTGCTGTTCGAGAATAATATCCTGCTGTTTGATACCCAGACTCAATGCGACTTTGCCCATCGTCTGCGCCGCGGCGGGCGGCCCACCAGATAAGATAAGCCTGCAGGATGCCGCCTGCCGGCAGAGCTGGATCCCTTCTACCAGGCGCGCCATACCGTCTTGTGAAAGATGGCTGTCGAGATCGACGCTGGGATCGGGTGAATAGCCGCTGCCCAGCACGACGATGCAGGTGCTGCCTCCCAATTTTCCCGCTGCCGCTTGCAGTGAAGCCGGCGCAACCGGATGGTAACGTTGTTCGAGCGTCCTGAGAAAAGCGGTGGATACGGGGTCGCAGCTCAACGCCAGCAGCAGGAACGTACCGGCGGTGACCAGAATTTTGCCGGCCTTTTGCCTGCGGGTGAACCATATCAGAACCAGCCCGACTACTAAAAGTTCGCAAATGACGGGAACGGGGAAAAACAAACGGGAAACAATCTTAACAAGCATCTTCTATTTCCAATCTGTTCAGCCGGCAAGGCGGAAACTGGAAAGCCCTGGTGCAGAAATCCTGATTGCAGCTCCTTTGTTTTTCCCACGCACAACAATTTCGTTCCCTTCTGTCTCGATGTTTCGGATTTCGGCAAGCTCGCCCGGGATTTGCGCCAGAAATGCCAGATAGCGAACCGTCTTGCGGCCGCGTGCGGGGATACTGGCATAAGTGGGGACTCCGTAGAGCGATCCCATGCTGGCATTTTCATGCCTCGTGACCGGAAGTGCTGTGGTGCCAAATTCCAGGCCCCGCGTTTCGGTCCTCTTCTTCCACGGCGCTTCCGCCATGGCCCGGTTTTCTTCCCACACGGCAACCCAGGGAAAGTCGTTTTGACTAAAGCAGTATCCGATCAGGAGCCGATGCCGGAGATTGACGGCAGCCACATATCCCAGTTTGCTGCGCCGATCCAGCAGGATGCCTGTGACAATTCCTGTGCCCGCGCGCAGCAGTGTTCGCCGCAGATCAACGCTTCCTCCTTTCAACCCGGGAGCCAGCGGCCAGCGGAAGCTGCGATTTGTAGCCAGCAGGGAAGTATTTCCACTGTAGGGGTGAGGAAATGTCATACCCTTTGTCCCAGGTAGTGCCACCCGGCTATCCCGCGCGGAAATGAAAGGCGGCCCCAGGGTTACATGCTGAACCCAATGGAAGAAATGGTCTTTTCTGTTTTCATTCGTGACGGTCTCGGTGACATAAACGACCGGCGCCCCCCTCCGTATCTGCATGTTGCGGCTGAAAGATAGACCTGCTGCCGGCAGATGCGTGGATAGGGTGAGGGAAGTTTTCTGTCCGTCGGTCCGGGAATTGGTTTTCCGCCATTTCACCATGGGAGCTTCGCCGTGCTGTGAGAGGCCCTGCCTGACTTCCGCCTCGGTGGGAGGGCCAAAGTAATCCAGGCAGATGTTGTGTCCGGCAATCCCTGAAAGCAGTTTTCCTTCTAGCAGCGCGCCATAAGTCCGCGCGTGGACCTTTTCCCGGTAGTTGTAGGGCTCCATGGTTTTCCACGGCGGCACCCATAGTGGGTTGAGGTGAGAAAATGGAGAAGCGTCAACAAATCTGAATTCAGCGATGTGGCCGCCGCCGGTGAGCGTAACCAACTGCACGGAATCGTTTTTTAGAAGATAGGCCTTCCGGCCGCGCCAGAGGGTCGGCACGCAACTCAGGTTGGATTTTTGCGGCATGTATGTGCTCCCTTCAGGGTGATGGCCGGCCCTCAAAGCCAGCGATGAGGGCCATTGAACTTTGAACTCGAACCGGTGCCCGGGGTTAACGGAGGCAAGCCCGCCTTTGCTTGGGCCGGGTCTCGCGGCTATTCTGGTTCCTCGAACATGCGGCGCTCGGGGACGACCACAACGATGCCCTCATCCGTCACATGGTATTTCTTGCGGTCTTCTTCCAAGTCGTAACCGATTTCCGTGTGCTCCGGCAGATTAATGTGCCGGTCAATTATGGCCCGGCGGATCCGGGAATACCTTCCAACATCGACGTGCGAGAAGAGGATGGAGCCTTCAATGTCCGTATAGCTATTCACACGAACGTTTGGTGAAATGATAGAACGCGTGACCCGGCCACCCGAAATAATCGAACCCGAGGAAACCATGGAGTCCACTGCAATACCCATCCGCCGGCCTTCCTGGGCAAAGACGAACTTGGCGGGCGGGTACTGCCGCTGATAGGTTCGAATGGGCCAACTGGAATCGTAGAGGTTAAAGACCGGTGAAATGGCCACCAGGTCCATGTTGGCCTCATAGTAGGCTCCCAGGGTCCCGATGTCCCGCCAGTACTGCGCCTCTTTCTTGTTCTCGTCCACAAAGTCGTAAGCGTAAACGTTGCCCCGTTCAAGCATTTTGGGAATGATGTCTTTGCCGAAATCGTGATTGGAATTCGGGTTTTCTGCATCTTCAATCGTACACTTCAGCAGGACATCGCGATTGAAGCAGTAGATGCCCATGGAGGCATAACACTTGTCCGGGTTGTGGGGCGAGGGTTTGGGGTCGGGGGGCTTCTCCTGCCAGCCCACAATGCGATGCTGTGAGTCGAGTTCCACGACCCCGAACCGCGAAGCTTCTGCAAGATCGACCTCAATGACTCCCACGGTGGCTTCTGCCCCAGCGTCGATGTGCCGCTGGATCATCAACTGATAATTCATTTTGTAAACGTGGTCGCCGGAAAGGATCATGACATACTTGCACGGTTCGCTGCCGATGGAATAGATGTTCTGGAAGATGGCGTCGGCCGTACCGCGATACCAGTAATCGCCCACCCGCATCATCGGGGGCAGAATCTGGATGAACTCACCCAGTTCGCCGGCCAGCATGCTCCAGCCCTCGCGAATGTGTCGGTTGAGAGAAAGGGCCTTGTACTGGGTCAGGACAAAGATTCGGCGGAGGTCGGAGTTGATACAGTTGGATAGGGTGATATCGATGATGCGGTAGATGCCGCCAAAGGTCACGGCGGGTTTAGCTCGGTCGCGGGTCAGGGGGTAAAGGCGTTCTCCGGCGCCTCCTGCCAGCAGGCAAACGATGGTGTCTGTGACCATGAGAGCGGGTCTCCTCTCAACAAGATTGGGAGCTTGGATGGCCTTGCCGCATGGCCATGTCGAAGCTGGATGCTGCTGTCGTCCCCACTTTGAAAGACTGGATTATATCAAAGGAATCCCTTCTCATCGAATGGCTTGGGAAATCAGGTTTCGATTTGCCGGGCGCACATCGCAGTCCCCGCGGTAAAACCTGCCGCTGAATCCCTTATGATAGACTCGAACTAACTTTCTTATATTCTGGAGCGGGCTTCATGCGTGATGGAAAGGAATCCGGGCTGGCCAGTTACGCTATGTCTGTTTTGAAAAGTCTTGGCCGGCGCTATCCGGAACCGTCCCATCCTTACCGAAACGAATATGAGCGCGACCGCGACCGGATTATTCACTCGCGCGCCTTCCGGCGGCTCGAAAACAAGACGCAGGTTTTCACGCGGCGCTATTCCGATCATTTTCGCAATCGGCTGACCCACACGTTGGAAGTGGCCCAGATCAGCCGCACGGTGGCCAAGGCTCTGCGACTGAACACGGATCTGGTGGAGGCCCTCGCCCTGGTTCACGATGTGGGCCATCCCCCCTTTGGCCATGCGGGTGAAACGGAACTGGACCGCCTGATGGAGCAGCAGGGAGAGAGGTTCGATCACAATCTCCACGCTCTGCGGATTGTCGAACAGTTTGAGCAGAAGTACGTTGATTTTCCTGGCTTGAATTTGACCTTCGAAGTCCGTGAGGGCATCGTCAAACATTCACGCGATTACGATTCCGACCGTTATCCCGAATTGAAAGAATATCGGCTGAGCGAGCGGCCGCCCGCTGAGGCGCAGTTGATTGATGTGGCCGACGAGATTGCCTATAACTGCGCTGACCTTGACGATGGTTATGAGGCGAAGCTGCTGACGCTGGTACAGATTCGCGACGGCGTGCCGCTCTTCGAGCGTCTGCTTCGCCCGGTTGAACGGAAGCACCCGATTGCTATGGAAAAATTGAAATTCAATGAAGCCCTCAAGAGGCTTATGGATTCACTGGTTACAGACCTGATTGAGGCGACAAGGGAGCGGATAAAGCGAATAAAGCTGAGGACTGTCAGTCAGGTTCGGGCGGCGCCGGCACGCGTCGTGGCCTCCGGCTCGCGGATGTCACGCGAGACCCAGGCGTTGAAGGTATTTCTCCGGGACAATCTGTATACTCATCGGGAAATTTACGCAGAGCGCAGGAAAATTGTGCGATGCGTGGCGCAGATGTTCGAATATTACATGGAGCATCCTCGCAGCCTGCCGCCCTTCTATTTTGCCAAGACGAGAGAAGAACCCACCTATCGCGTGGTTTGTGACTATATCGCGGGAATGACGGACAACTATCTGGCAGAACAACACCGGAAATACGTGGCGCGCTAGCCGGGGTCGATGAACACAAACAGGGAATCATCGTGGGATTCTTCGATTGCGGGCGAGGAGGTCGCACTCCGGCCAATCCATCTGTCATATCCTAACCTCGAATAGCTGCTCACTTTCGTTCTTCCGGCATCGCATACAAGTGCAGGACCTGCTCAAGCACTTCCTTCGCAGCACTCAGTTCAGCCGCAACCACCTGTGAAGCTCCCGCGCTTTCCAGCGCGCGCGTGTGTTCCACGCGAGTGGTTCGCACGATGGTGATGATTCTGGGATTCAACCCTCGGACTGTAGCCACAGCCTTGGGCACAGCGAACGGATCGGAAATAGCGAAGACCAATGCTCGTGCCCGGCTTACGCCAGCCTTTTCCAGGATGTCAGCTTTTGTGCTGTCACCGAAAAAGATCGATTCTCCTTCGGACGTGGCGCGGCTGACAATGGCCGGGTCCAGTTCAAGAACAAGATAGGGAATGCCTTTCCGCCGTAAGGCTTGTGCCAGCATCCGTCCGTTCAAGCCGTAGCCACAAATGATGACATGGTCGCGCAAGGGCGCTGCCTGGGCGGCCAGTTCAAGTTCGCCGGGCTCTGGAAAGAATCGCCGCAGGCGTCGCATCTCCGGCATGTGCGTTGCGATTCGCGAGGAGAATTGGATGATGGTGGGAGTCAGCATCATGGTGATGATGGCGGCTGCCAAAAAGATCTGGTACTCGCCAGCGGGAACAAGATGCAATCGCTCGCCCTGGTGGAGCAGAATAAAGCTGAACTCGCCCACCTGGGCCAGGCTCAGGCCCACCAGCAGTGATTTCCCGGCCGCAAAGCCCATTGACAGAACAGCGCTCATTCCCGTCGCTGCCTTCAGTCCAAAAATCAGAGCAGCAATGCCCAGCACAGCGGCCCAGTGGCTGTGAACGAACCTCAAGTCCAGCAGCATGCCCACGGAGATGAAGAATAGGCTGTTAAAGCTGTCGCGGAAAGGAAGGATATCCGCATGAATCTGGTGGGCGTAAGAGGATTCCGAAAGCGCGAGGCCAGCGATAAACGCACCAAGAGCCAGCGACAATCCCAGGGAGGCGGAAGCCCACGCGGTACCCAGGCTGAAGAAGATGGCGGCAATAATAAAAATCTCCTGGGTGCGAACCTCGACGATGCGACTCCAAAGGATAGGAAAAAAATAGCGGGCGGCAAACAGGATGAGGGCACCGGCTCCAACCACCTTGGCAAGGGCATAGGCCACGGTCAGAGCGATTTCGCTTGAGGGCGCTGTTAGCGCGGGCAGGATGGCCATCATGGGTACCACGCAGAGGTCCTGAAAAAGCAGGACTCCAACAATAGCGCGACCGTGGATGGTTTCCAGTTCCTCCCGCTCGAGAAGCAGCTTGAGGACAATCGCGGTGCTGCTGGCGGCCACCAGAAAACCCCAGTAAAGCCCCTGTCTCCAGGAGTGCCTTGCCAGAAGGGCCAGGCCGAGCACCACAGCGATCGTTAAAATTACCTGGCGGCCCCCCGCTCCCAGAACCAACTTCCGCATGGCGACAATCTTGCTGAGAGAGAACTCCATGCCGATGGTGAACAGCAGCAGCGCCACGCCGATTTCGGCCATGGTCTCAATGGCTTCACGGTTTGAAATCAGGTGAAACCCGGAGGGCCCTACCAGGATTCCCGTCAGCAGATAGGCCACAATGGAGGACTGTCGGGCACGGCGCAGGATCACCGCAATAAGCGTGGCGAACCCGAACAGGACAAGCAGATCCAGCAGCAGGTTGTTATGAGGCATCGAAAGTTCCTCGGCGGACCAGGAACTGTCTCATTTTAGGGTGTCCAAGGTGCGTTTGCCAAGGTGTGATGAGCCAATCGAAGACGACCTCTTCTCGGCCTAAGAACTCTCCGGGACACCCTCCGTCTTCACCTTCGCGCCCCAATTTGGGAGTCTGATATAGTCATTAATGCAGGCGTAGCGGAGGGTTTCAGGAGGAGGAAATTTGAGGAAATCTTACGGACGAAAGCGCAAGGGATCAGGCAAGGTTTGGGGTTTCATACTCGTCATTTTCATAGCGGCCATCATCATTTTTGGATTAAAGGTCTTTAGCACCGAGGCTCCGGTCATCAAGCTTTCTCAGCAGATCAAAGGAATCGGAAAGCAGACGGCAATTGAGTTTACCGTCCGCGACCAGGAATACCCGCTGAAAAGCGTCAACGTTGATGTTCAGCAGGGGAATCGAACTTTCCCGGTTTCAGCGGCAAGCGAAATCCACAATGCGCCTTCGCCGCCCTGGTGGAAATTCTGGGCCGGCCACGCCACCAGCAGCGGTTCCTTCAAGGCGCAAATCGGCCATGATCATATTCCGGACCTGAAAGAGGGCCGGGCCACGCTTGAAATTGTGGCTACCAACAACTCCTGGGGCCATTTCTTCAAAGGAGGCAAGACCAAGTTCAGGTTGGACCTGCCTGTTCAACTTCGGCCACCTCAGATTGAAGACCTCTCTGGGCAGATCTACGTGGCACAGGGCGGGTGTAACCTGGTGATCTTCAAAGTTTCTCCGGGCACAACCCGTTCGGGAGTCCAGGTAGGCAAATATTTTTTCCGCAGCTATCCGGTAAAACCGTCGCTGCATGACACGCGGATGTGCCTCTTCGCTTATCCGTACAACATGAATTCGAAAACCGCTCCTTCTATTGTTGCGAGCGACGAAGCGGGCAACAAGACGGTTTCCACGTTCTCTTGTACATTTGTTCCACAAAAGTTCCGCCAGCGGAAACTTGTCCTGGATAAAACCTTTCTGGCGCGCGCCGTGCCCGCGATCCTCAGCCACACTCCTCAACTCCACGACCAGGGAAGCCTTGTGAAGAATTTCCTGATGCTCGACACGCACCTGGCGACAATCGACTCGCAGTTGCTGTTGGCATACTCACAAAAAACAGCCCGCAGGTTCCTTTGGAAAGGCCCATTCGTCCGGCTCCCCAACTCCGAGCCGGAGGCTCATTTTGGCGATCGCAGAACCTTCTCTTACCAGGGCAAGTTTGTAGATCATGAAGTTCATTTTGGTTATGACTTGGCTTCGGTTGCCCATGCTCCAATTCCGGCGGCCAACAGCGGTGTGGTGGTCTTTGCCCGCTACTTCGGAATCTATGGCAACTCTATCCTCATCGACCATGGCTGCGGCCTGCAAACCCTCTACGGCCACCTGAGTTCCTTTGCCGTCAAGCCGGGCCAGCATGTAACGCGCGGACAAATTATCGGCCATACCGGAAAGACTGGCCTGGCCGAAGGAGATCATCTTCACTTTTCCGTCCTGGTAGACGGAGTCTTCGTGAACCCCCTTGAATGGTGGGACCCTAATTGGATCCGTACCCGAATCACCTCCAAGCTCGCAGCATATCAGTCGAGCCAGTGAACGTGTCGGTCCACCAGTAAATTCGACCCGGCGTCACACGGTGCCGTTCAGTGCTTGCTGGAGTTGTGAATACTTGAACGCGGCTTTGTTCCGACCTTGGACCAGAAGACCCAATGAACCTCCGGCACGTCGTCGCCCTTCACCACCAGCTTTGGAGCGGACAGCTTGTCGCCTTCGATGTGCGACGAAAAAATCTCGTCATTCACCCGGTAGAGCACCAAGCCGTCTTTGCGAACATCCAGAATTTCGCTGTCCTGCTGGCCTGTATCGATCGTCAGCTTCCGACTGTCCGCCAAATTCTGGAGCAGCAGCTTACCGGGCATATAGCTCTTCGTTCCGTATAGACCGCGGACCTGCGGGAAATCACTCGTCTTGTAAGCATAAGCAGGCAAGGTCCTTTCGTTCTTAACCCCCGGACTCTCTTTCCCGCTGGGATTGGGCTCCTCTACCGTCGTCGCCAGCCACGATCCAGAGACCCTTGGCCACAACTTAATAAACGGCGAATCAATCACCCTCCAGCGCGCTGTATCCTTGTTTTGAACAT
>Ga0102953_1000876_pt1 | contig 19818 bp, 13 predicted proteins | sample SalPon2A_C_D2_MG_FD_78509 | JGI IMG/M metagenome (GOLD analysis project Ga0102953, IMG submission 78509) | Soil microbial communities from South San Francisco under conditions of wetland restoration - Salt Pond MetaG R2A_C_D2_MG | ecosystem: Environmental > Terrestrial > Soil > Wetlands | place... | reverse complement strand
GTTCCAGCGGGCTGGTGACTTCATTCTGTCTGGTTTCATCCGGGACCCCGGGATACGATGCGTCGACGAAAACGGTGACGGCCGTGGCGCCTCTTCAGCTCAATGCCTGGCAGACCTATCTGGCCGACCTGAATGCTCTGATTGCGCAGTACGTCAGCGGTGAGACCGTTTCTTCGATTACTTCGTTCGCGGTTGAGCTTGAGTCGCCCGGCTACCTCAGCCTGGACGATCTCTCAGTCGGCGCCCCGATGCCTGCAGGGGCTCTCAGTGTTTCCTACGACGTTTACAACGGCCTGGAGGACCAGGCAACCATTCGCGCCGGGGACGTAGCCTGGGTGGCTTACGCCTATGGCATTTACATGGAGCGAACGGGAGACTACGAGCGGACGGCCACGAGCCTCCAAAGCATGCTCAACCTGATGTTCTTCATGCAATCTACCGCTTCAGATGCTCGCCAGAACCTGATCACCGCCGGCTGGGGGACTTACCAGGACCCCGGTTATCAGTACGTGCCCGGGCAGATTTCGAGTATCAACACCGACGACAACATAGTCTGCTGGTTTGCTTTCGACAAGGCGTCGCGTGTGCTGCCGGCTGCCGCCCAGACCTTGCTGGCCGAGGGATTGGTGACGCAGGACGGAGCCGCTCAACTGAGCGCCGCAGCAAATTCGGCCACCACCAAAGCTTCCGATATCCGGACCGCAATTCTGGACCAGCTCTGGATACCGGCGGCCGGAAACGTGAAGGGGCATTTTGCCCGAGGGGCTTCCGGCTCCGGCCTCGATACCTCGCTCGAGCTGGACGCTGCAAGTTCGTGGGCGGCGCTCTTCTGCCACGAAATCGGCGACGACGCAAAGGCCGTTGAGTGCCTGGAATTTGCCTATGAGAACTTCTTTCTTCCGAATCAGCAGATTGTTGTAAGTGCCACCGCAAATTCCTATAACCAGGCCTACCAGCAACTGACGCCGTTTGATGGTTTCAAGCCTTTCACAGATTCGGCGAGCGGCTACTCTGGTTCTCCGGCTTCAGTCTCGATGGAAGGAACGCTGGCGATACTCGCCGGCCTGCTGCGACTGAGTGATAACACTGACCTGGGGACCTACTTCAGCACAAACTATGCGGGCGGCCTGCCGTCGTTTATCGTTCGGCTGGTGGAAAGCATGAAGATAGTTGCAGGCACCACGGGTACAGATGGCCTGCTGTCATATTCGCTGGCATCGAGGGCCTTGCCCTGGGAGATGGCGGTTCGCAAAACGGTGTCGTCAACCGCCTGGTTCTGGCTGACGGCGCTGCGAAACGACATATTGTTGGCTACCTCTTCGATTGACCTTGGCAGATATCCCTGCCTGAAAGTTCCGCAGGGCGTCCATCAGAGCATCCAACAGTTGCAAGGGCAGAGCTCGATTGGAGCGCTTGAGATTGACGCTCTGGACAGCGGTGGATATATGACGGCGCTTGCCAGCGGGGGCAAGCTCACAGGCCGCAGGCTGACCCTTAGTGTGGGATATCCGGGTATGAACTCCTCGGACTTTGTGACGATCGCCACGCAGGAAATCGAAGGGGTCGAGGTGCTGCCATCAGGCGGCGGCTTCCGCCTCGATTGCCAGGACCTGAATCGGTACGCCAAATCGCAGGTCTTTACCACGGGAGACGACGGGTCCGCCGTCTCAAACAAGCATCCGCGGACGCTGCTGGCTAATCCCATGGACGTGATTCTGATGGTTGTCCAGAACGAACTGGGGCTGGGCCAGTCGTCGCTGGTAGAGGCCTCGGCCTGGAAACTGTATGATCCCGCGCAGTGGGATGGCACCTACACCTCAAACCCGACGCTGATCAACCCCAATCCCTATCTCGACGTCGACCAGGTGCTGTTTTACCGCAACGGGATTTTTGCCGGTTACCTTTTCGATTTTGAATTCAAGCAGCCCGTTGAGGCCAAACAGTTTCTGGAATTTGAGATCTTTCATCCCCTGGGTGGTTATGCTGTGATTCTGGCAGATGGGCGCATGTCCCCCAGGTTTTTTGTTCCGCCCTATTCATTTGCGGGCCTGGCCTCGCTGAATGAGCGGAACATTACGGCGCTCCCGGGCGTCAAGCCGAACCCCCTGGTCAACCAGGTGACGTTCCGAATGGACTACGACGGGAGCAAATTCCAGACCGAACTGCTCTTTCTTTGCGATCCCTCTCTTCAGCAGTTCGGTCTGGCCGGGGAAGACATCATTGAATCCAAGGGGTTGAAATTGGAGCGCGGTGGTGCTTCGCTGGCAAGCATTACGGCCAACCGGATCTTCGAGTGCTACGGTGGCATAAATGCCGTGACAGGCTCGCCGCGTGGCGGGGCGGCCACGATCAGCGTCACGAGCCAGTTTATGAACCTGACGATTGAGGCCGGTGACTACGTCCATTTTTCCCATCCCCTGCTCCCGAACCTTGAGACTGGGACCAAAGGTATATACAACCGCATTATGGAAGTGGTGGATAAGCAGCCCAATTATACCCAGGGCAACATGGCTTACCAGTTGTTGGATACTGGTTGGATGGGTTCCAAGGTGCTTTCCCGGATTGCTCCGCAGGGCACACCCGCCTGGAGCGCCGCTTCGAGCACCGAGCGCGAGCGTTACATGTTCCTGTCGCAGGAGTCTACCCGGACGTATTCCGACGGCACGCCGGGCAAGACGGTTTTTTAAATTGGGCGATTGAAGGATTTCACGATTGATGGATTGAAGGATTGCATGGACCAATCAATGAGCCAATCAGTCAATGCGTCAATCATTCAATAAACAGGTGGAGAAAAAACAATGGCACAGATGACGTTTGCAACAACCCCGGGCTTTGTGGACCTTCCTGACTCGGTGCTCCAGGCTGACCAGCCGTTGACCGATTACGACTTGACCAAGATCAACAACAACGCGAAGTTTGCGGCGGTGCGGCCTGAAATCTTTTATGGATGGTACAAGAATGGCGAGACGGTGACGATTCCGGTGAGTCCGGTGGACGGCTATGTTTATGCCCGGCAGGAGCTGGAATACGAGGTTGCTGCGTGGTGTTCGCGGGCTCCGGCCAGTGGTGCGGCAACAAACGGAGCTCTCGCCAAGCCCGCCAGAGCCAGCGTGAACGCCGGCCCGGGCAGCCTGTTCCTGATGGACTTCTGGGTGGAAGAGAAGAATGAGGCGAATCCCGGACTCGTACACTGCGACGTCCACTACTGGGACAGCGGGACGGAAACACCGACAACTGACGGGTTGGTCAAGGTGCGAACGATGGCAACGAGATTGTCTGGGTAGCCCTCAGCCGTCGGCGGTCAGCAGGTTCGCAAAGAGTTGACGGTTGGCGGCCGAACACAGAAGGCTGATGGCTGAACGCTGAAAGCGGAGGATTCACTATGGCAGTTGTCCGAACAGTTCTACCCCGCAAGGGAATCATCGAGCCCCAGCACGGGGCCAATTACGAGACCGATCTGGATACCAACTGGCAGATTATTGACAGCCTGCTGCAGGACGCCAATGATGTGCAGACGGCCATCCAGGCTGCTCCCACGGTGACGGCTTGGGTGGTGGACCGAGGCATTTCCGGGGTGGTCAGCGGTTTCACGCTGGCGACTTCTGCAACGCTGGTGCCGGGACTTGCGGTAGGAGCGCTCTATGCTCAGGGACTGCGGTATGCGCCGAGCTCGGCTCCGACTCTTACCGCCGCCCCGGCAAGCTCCAGCAGCTACCTTTTCTATAATTCCACCGGCGGGTTCTATTACAACCTGACCGGCGCAGCCAGCACACCCGGAGATGCTTTGATCGGTATCTTGGTGACCAACTCTACTGCAGTGACTTCGGTGACGCAGGCCACGAAGGTCTGGGGGCAGTTGACGGTTGCCCCCGGTGCGGCGGGAAATATTACAGTGCCGCATTTGCTGGGCCGAACGCCCGTCGGTGCCCTGATTCAAATGACCTCAAGCGGAGCCATCTGGTTCCAGAACTCGACGCTGTATGACGGTACAAATCTCTATCTGGTCGCGTCTGATCCGACGGTGACCGCAAAGGTGGTTATATGGTGAAACGTGCGAATTGCGAATCGCGAGTAGCGAATTGGGCGCGAGGCGCTGGCATACTTTTGTTTTCCCTATTCGCTATTTCCTCTTCGCTACTTCCCTCGCTTGCCCAGCAACCTCAGGCACCCGCCGGAACTCCGCTGTATTCGGTGAACGCGAAGTACGTAAATGGCATGGCGCCGGGCTACTGGCCCACGGCAGGGACGGGGCTGGTTCTGAACCTGAGCGCGGGGACTGCTTTTTGCGGTAATCCACCCGCGCCGGTCAGCTATCCCGGGGGGGCTTTGGCCCTGGCTGCCAGTGCGACGAACTACGTTTATCTGAATCCGGCTAACAACTGCGCTCCAGCGGCAAGCACCTCAGCTTTTTCAGCCGGACAGATTCCCATTGCGCAGGTGGTGACCGGGGCGTCATCGATTACCTCGGTTACCGATGCCCGGACATGGTTCCAGTCGCAGCCGTGCGTGACGGGGTCGGCCGGCGATGTTAACTGCTCATCGCTCGGTAGCAACCAGAATATTTCTCTCGCGCCCAGCGGCACCGGCGCCACGGTGATTACGAATCTTGCAGATAAAGGCGGCGAGGTCTTCAACGTTAAGGCATACGGGGCAAAGGGTGACGGAACAACAAATGACAGTCCGGCGGTTCAGGCAGCCTATAGCGCGGCCGTGGCCGCGGGTGGCGGCACTGTTTTTGTTCCACCCGTTGGAGGCTCAGGCTGTTATTTGCTGAATACCGCCATCAACATGACGAATAGCAATACAAAGGTGACGATTGAAGGCTCCGGCGGGGTCGGGGTAGCACAAAGCGGCTCTTCTGGTTTGATTTGTGCAAATACCGGCGGGGTCCTTTTTGACATCACCAATTCCCATCACAAGACCTTCCGAAATCTGGATGTCACAGCTCAGAAAGCTGGTCTGAGTAATCCAAGTACGGTAGGAATTTTTTCGGGGCGCAACTCGGCCGGCCAGAATGGGCAGTTTGAACATATTGAAAACTGCGTTTTTTCAATGCCTCTGCACTATAGCGGCACCAACTATTCTTTTGGGGTTTATCTTTTTGGGGGCGAGATTACTTTCCTGTCGGATGATCTTCTTGAAGCGGATTACCCGCTGGTTGCTACAGGCACGAATAATTTCAACATCACGAGCCCCTTCGTTACTCTCAGTACGGGCACCTATTCCCAGACGGATGTGTCATTCAACAACATGGAGTTGCTGACCTCCGGCCTCGGACCGGCCGTGTATCTTTACGGTGTCAGTGACGTGAACCTATCCGGCCACAGCTGGAACTACAGCCAGGCAAACCCTTATCCTTCAGGTCTCTACAATTACGCAATTTATATCTATGATTCCCATGACATTAACATTCACGGCTGGCGCCAGGAGGGGTTCCCCGGGTTTGCCCTGATTGAAAAGGGCCTGTACAACAGTGTCATCCAAGGAACAGATGCTCCAAGCCCTTCTCCGACGAGTCACGCCGTTGAATTCAAGGATGCATCATCGGAGATAGCCGATGTCGACTTCAAAATCTTTGATGAATTTTCCACATCGTCCAATTGGTACTATGACGCTACAGAAAATTCCCCCACAGGCGTGGCGGTACTGGATGACGTAAATTTTTACTGTGGGAAGGAAAACAACTGCGTCAACATTCCGATTGGAAATTACAGTACGGGCGCTACGACCTATTGGTCGAAGCTTCGATGGTCAGGGGTGGGAACCAACTCAAGCCCGGCAATTCGATTGGACCATAGCACGAACCAGTTACCCGTGACGGGCGGCTTCAGCATTCCGACAAACACGGTGGCGGCGAATAGTTGTTCAACCTTGTCATTCGTTAGCTCTGCGGGCTCGCCTGCCAATGCGCTCATACAAATCCACCCCCAAACCTGGTACGGCCTGCTCATAACGGCTTCATGGGGAACTGGCGGGTTCTACCCCATGCTTTGCAATCCCACGACGTCTCCCATCACTCCAGGCTCTGGAATCGGCGCAACTTTTAGGGTGGTTCAGTGATCCTAAACAGGTGCATGGCAAAGTTCGGGAATGCCGATGCATAGCGGGCCAGGAGCGGCTGGACGGATTTAGTTTGCGCCGTTTCCCAATCAAAGGTTCAATGGCCGTCGGCCTTGGTCAATTTCTTTGGGATTGCGAGGGCAGTGCGTGGGGAGCTGGATGACGCTCACATTACAGTAGCGGAAGGGCTCTCATTTGCAGAAGGGCTTTCGTCGCGAAATTTCCGTGATATATTGGCTTCGTTTCAATTGCCACTATGTCTCAGGAGCCGACGGTATCGGGCGAAGCCTTGCTGGAGTCATTAACCATGATTCCTGGCGTCCGTTGGTTTCATCTCTCGGATCCGGCATCGCCTGTCCTTGACCAGCTGGCGGAGCATTTTGGTATTCATCCTCTACAAGTGGAGGATTGTCGGCACCGCCGCCAAACCGCGCGGGTTGAGGAACATGATAAGTACACTTTTATTGTCATCAAAGTGCTTCCTCCCGTTCAGGGCGAGAAACCCCCGCCTCGGAGCGCTGCAACTTCCGGCGGCGCAGAGCCCTTGCGAAAGAGTACGCAGGTTCCGTGCGGCCGAATAGATCCTGACTCTCCCGGGAAATTGGTTTCGGGGGCGGGCCGCCTGAAGTTTGAAGATTTTGATGTTTTCCTTGGGCCTGACTATATTCTCACGGTGAGTGGCGGAGAATCCGCACTGGTCCAAGTGGTAGCCGCACGGCTAAAATCGGAAACCGCCCTTCATAATCCCGAGCGCATCACACACGCACTGGTTGATTCCACCGTAGACCAGTATCTGCCGGCCCTTGACCGCCTTGGCGACTTTATCAACCGGCTTGAGGATCGCGTGATCCGCAATCCTGTCCCGCCTATGCTGCGTGAGATCTTTCGACTGAAAAGAGGCCTGCTGGATTTCCGCCGCGTAGCGACCTCCATGCGCGAGGTCGTTAACGCTCTGGTCCGGCGTTATGATATTCCGCATCCGGAACCGCACGGTGCTGTTGACCGGGACCTTCGCCTCTATTATCGCGACGTCTATGAGCACGTTGTCCGGGTGATCGACTTTATTGAAACCTACCGGGACCTCCTGACTGGATCGCTGGACATATACCTTTCGGCCGTCGCCAACAGGACCAATGAGGTGATGAAGATTCTCACCTTATGGGGCACCATTGCTATGCCCCTGCTTGTCCTCACCAGCTTCTATGGCATGAACATCAGGCTTCCGCTTGAAAAGGACCCATATGCGCTGATTCCGATTGGATTGGTGATGGTGGCTTCAGCCATTATTGTATTCATCTACATTCGCCGTAGGCACTGGATGTAAAACCAGTCAGGCAGGACTCTCCCAAACAAATTCAAGCTTTCGAAAGGGATTGACGATCACCCAATAAAGGGTTCAGAAAACGTGCGCGTTTTCTGCCACAAGGTATTCTGACCTGTTTAATTCCTGGCGGCTGGAGCTTCCAGCCATTCTGATCGGGAAACTTTGCAGGGGGAGTTCGATCAATATGGGGCTTGGCCTGAAAGCTTCAATGCGTCGCAGCACTCGCGTCCAGGTGCGCATTCCCGTGATTGTTACGGGGACGTTGCCGGGTGGCGCTTCCTTCTCCGAAGAGACCTATGTGCTGACCGTCAGCAAGTTTGGGGCACGGCTTCAATGCAGTCATCCCCTGACCCCGGGCATGGAGATCCGGGTGAGGCCGAGAGCGGGAACCGAGGATGCACTCTTCCAGGTGGTGTGGGCGGGAGGCAGGTCGGGCAGCTCGGGCGAAGTGGGCATCCAATATCTGAAAGCGACAAACCTTTTCGGTATTGCTTTCCCGGACTGATTCGAAGATTGCAGCAAATGGCTGACGATGTAGCCAACCGTCCCTCTTTCATTTGTTGGGTGGCATATCACCCAAATCCGCATTAGAATTTGATTTGTGGCCGGAATTTATAGAAAGGCGTATCCCATCCGTCGAGCCCTATTTGTGATGGCGCTTCTTTTGGCGCTTGCCGCGCTGGGAATGCCCCTCAGGACTTTGGCCTTTCAGGGCCAGAACCCGCCACCGGATATCTCATTTTCAGTTAACGGGGCCATTACAGAAAAATCACCCGGAAAACTGACTGTGGACAGCGGCCAGAATATGCTGTTCACCGTTAAGTACGACTCCACAACCCAGATTCGGCACAAGGATGGAAGTCCCGCCAAGCCTTCGGACCTTCGTGTAGGAATCAAGATTTTTGCTAAGGGTTCCCTGACGGAAGCGGGCGACGTGATTGCAAAGACGATTACGATTGAATCGGGGTCAAAGGGGTCGTCGAAGTGAGGATGAAGCTGAGCTATCGGGGCAGATCCTCCCAGATGGCGAAAGGCTTGCCCTTTTTTTTCTGAAGCGCCTCACGATAAATAAATCCTGCCGCCACCACGTCCCATATCGCAATTCCACACGACTTGAAGACCGTGATCTGCTTGTTTGATTCGCGCCGTGGTTTGCCTCCGCTCACGATGTCTTTCAACTCAACCACATCGTCCCAGCTTCGACGGGCTGCGGGAAGCCCCTGGATCAGGTCGCCCGCTTCTCCCCGAATCTGTTCGATAGAATCGACCGCCATGATTGCAGCACGGCCCAGCACCGTTTCGTCCATTTCCCGGCGTTTGGCCATGTTGGCTCCAATCGCGTTGACGTGGGTTCCGGGGCGGAGCCACTCTCCTTTGAGGACGGGTTCAGAGGAAGTTGTCGCGGTGATCACGATGTCGCCAAACTTCGCTGCTTCTTCGTTGCTTGCGGCGGGCTCAACCGGGAATTTGAGATAGTCCGTCATTTCTTTGGCGAATTCTGCGCGATGCATCTCGTTTCTCGCATAGACCTGTGCTGCCTGAATCTTGCGAACTCCGGCAACAGCTTCCAGTTGCGTGCGCGCCTGCCGCCCGGCGCCGATCACACCTACTCGAGAAGCATCAGGACGTGCCAGATATTTCGTGGCCACACCGCTTGCCGCTCCCGTCCGGATACGCCCCAGGTGATCTGCCTCCATCACGGCGAGCATTTCGCCGGTCTTTGCGTCGAACAGCAGCACCAGAAAGCGGGCTGCGCCTGACGTTATGGTATAAATCTTCATGCCCGCCAAGTGCTCGTCCGCCAGGGCCGCCGCCATGTAATGGAGCGAGAACCCGGGCTGGAAAAGCCGCTGACGCGATTGATTGACGGCACTGCCGCTGTGCTGCGCCCCGAAGCTGGCCTCGATGTGTTCAAGCGCCTGCTTCATTGGGAAAAGTTCCACAACATCATTCTCTGAAAGAAAAAGGGCCATCATCTCTCCTCAGTATCTAGTCGAGCCATTGCAGAATGGCCCACGCCGCCAGACCGGCCGCGACGGCTACAGCAATACGGGGGAAAGCCGTTCGCAGGAAAGGTATTTTGTACAGAAAGGACGTCTGCCGCCATTTTCTATTGCTGGCATCCAGCACCGGCTGTACCAGTTCCCATACCACTTCCAGAAACAGCCGCTCCGCGGCGCGTCCCAGCTCAGTGCAGGCGGCCGAAGGCGTTCCAATATAGCCCAGCCGATTTCCCAGTTGCAAAGGGTAGTTCTTATGCAGAGCATCGATGAGCTTGAATCTGGCGGCTGGAAGGTCGGCATACGTGCGATTCACCAATTCCGGCCGGGCCTGAAGAACCAGTGATGTTTCCCACATGCCGGCGTGGGTGTCGCCATTGAGCGCCTCCCGTTCCACCGCTGTGAATGGGCGCCCGAGAGCGCTTTCCAGCCGGTTCGCGTAGCGGCCGCGCATGAATTTCCACAGCACGGGACCGCTGACCGAGAGCATTCGGACTTTGAAGCGTTTTGAGACTGCGGCGGCAGCCTCCTCAAGCGCCACAATATGGCGTGGTCCCCCGTGCCCATTCAGGACCAGTAGATAGCGGAAACCGTGGCGGGCGAGCGACGCTCCGTAATCGAGCGTTGCATTACGCACCGTCCGCGGGCGTGCCAGCAGGGTCCCAGCGCGATCAAAAGCGGAGGCGCCGATGGGAAGGCTGGGGCCGATCAGGACGGTCCAGCCGTGTCTGGTCTCGATGATTCGTTCCGCCAGCTTCTTGCAGATCGAATGGGCGGTGAAGAGATCGGTGCCGACGGGAAGATGGGGGCCGTGCTCCTCGAGTGGGCTGACGGTGAAGACAACCACAACGTGACTGCGGTCAAGCGCCTCGAGTTCGGTGAAGTTCAGCTCCTCCAGGTGAAAAACACCGCCTCCTGGCGCGGGGTGTGGTCTGTCGGTTGGAGGTAAGAATTCTTCCATATCCAGAGCCCCTCATTCGGCAAGGCCGGCCGGGCGACTTCCCGGCACGGCGACAGATTGCGTGGAGTGCTCGAGTGCATGGCTGAACATTTCGATAATATTTTCCCTTTGGCGTGCGATGCGGGCCGAGTTGACCGGGTTCAAAGCCTTCCGTACCAGTAGGTGAATCCGGCGGTGGACCAGCCATCGATAACGCCAGAGATACGCACCTGAAACAGGCAGGGTCAAAGTGTAATAACCCGCAACCGCCCGGCCCCACCAGAAGTGAACCAGAAAAACCTGCGCCGTGTAGGAACTCAGAACAATAAAGATGCGCCACAGCCATTCAACTTTGGGGTCCCTTTTGGGGTAATGCCTGAGCAAGCCGCTCGCGCGGAGGGCGATCAAGGCCGGAAAATGGTTAATCAACCCATAAACCGCAACGGGTATCCCCGCCACGGTCTCAAACCATGCTGCGGCAACCTGGGAACCGGAACCCTGCCACGGACCGGAAGTTTCAACCATCAGATTTCCCATCGACAATCGACTGCGGGCTCCGCGGTGGGCCGTTACCGATTCACGAAGTTCGACCAGCCGCGCGGGGTCCGTGCGGTTCTGATTGGCGATCCATTTTCTGGCAAAGGTGCTGAGCTCGAAGTCTTCAGGCCGTTGCTTCCAGTTCGGCCGCCCGGCCCATTGCTCCCTGAGATATTCGCGCGACAAACCCTCCATTTCCTGGTGGAAGCGTTCCAGCTCCGTTTCTGGAAGGCCGAAGATGTTGGCGCCGGTTGCGTACTGGACCGCCTCGGCCAGGTGTTGGGATGCCGCGGCCAGGTCTTCCGCCACCCTGGGAAGAAAATCCTGGGATGTAATGGGACTGTCAGTACACATCAGGGGGGCGGCATTGCGGCGCCCCATAGGGAGAAAACAGTGGACCGGATAGATAGTGGGGTAAGGGTGTTCCGGACCTCGCAGAATCGCTTCCATAGAAAGCCGCGCGGCAAAGTCAGCGACCGGGGCGCGAGAATTGCCGTTTTGGGGGAGCTGTTCGGCAAACAGCGCGATAGCTTCCTGATTTGCAAGGACGTTCAGCCAGGGTTTCAGCCAGGCAGTCTGATCTTCGGAGTTGAGATCGACCGTCTGCATACCCAGTGCCCACGCCGCCAGCTTGCCGAAGGTTCCCCGCAGCTCCTCTGCGGGCAACAAGCAGTGAATCCGGCGATCGAGGGCGGAAATAAGAAGCAGCGCAGCAGGCAGACTCCGCGGATGGGTGATAACGAGGATAGCCGGGCCGGGTTGCTCAAGCCTTTCACCGTTGATCAGCCGGAGCCTGGGGAAAAAAAGGCGCAGTCCAAACCGGATGACTGCCCGCATCAGACGGTAAGCGGCTGGAAGGCCATGAGATCGAACGTGGACTGGAATTTGTGAGTCCAAAGTCTTTCCTTTCGAGGGAGCGGCTGCCTCATGCCGGCGGCATCCGTTCTATCTGCGCCCCCGCTGGGGCATGGCATTGCTTTCCCATCCCTTCACCGTGCCTATCGGCCGCACGATGGTGTGGAACAGACCGTAAACGCTTTGAAACTTGTTTCCTTTGCTGTCCACAAGCCGCAGACGGAAGTACGGAACATTCTTGATGTGCTCAACCCGGATCGGAAAGCTGCCCCTCAGTCCGCCCAGGACAAATGACGTGACATAGTGCTGAGCCCTCACGGACCATGTGAATACGCGGATATGGGTGAAATCGAATTGAACCGTTCCTTCCCGGTCAGCGGCCAGATACTGGGGGACGCTGGTGTTTCCATCCTGGACCTTATTCAGGACAAGCCATGCAACCATGTTGTAATCTGCCGCATACTGCGAAATTGCCTGCGGAATATCCAGAGTTACCATCCGCCCCAGGACCCACCCGGCGCGGGTGCCGGACTCGATCAGGTACCACGCATCGGATTCCTGGCCGGAAGAAGCTGCTGTTTTTACCCCGCCGCTCGGTTTTCTTGGCACCATGCGACGGTCAAACACCTCCAATGTTTTCCCTTGCATCAGCATCCCGAGGGTTGGGGTGTCCCGACGAGGTTCGAGGTGAATGTTGACAGCCTGTACGGTGTGTCCCGCCGCCTGGGGCTGCCTTTGCTTAAGTTCCTTTAGAATCTTCTGGCCGCCTTCATAAATCTTTGCGGGGATCAATTCCTTGGTGATCACCCAACCTTCAGTGCCAGCGCCTGCCTGAACTTTTGCCCAGTTTCCCTGCACTTTCAGAATTTCAACCCGGTCACCATACTTCAGAACTGCAACCACTTTATGAACCACTGCGGGGGTATCCAACATATCCAGTGATGGCGAAATGACGTAGTTCACCTGCCGGGGACGCGCAGGTGTGCGAAACCAATGATAATAAATAAAAATGACTGCGGATAAAGTGATGACTGAAACGACGACAACAATAACGGACTTTTTGTTAATAGCTTCCTCCCACGGCAAAAAGCAGATTCAGGCCCATCAGACCGCCGCATCTAAAAGGTTTCATTTCTGTGCCCCCAGCCGGCGTCTCCTACCACAGGTGCAAAAAACTCACTGTGTAGTTTACAACTGCACGAGGCGAATTGAACGCGTTTTCGGGTCCCGCGCGTAGAATCTGCTTTAGGTCGGGGTCTACTGGATCGACGGAAGCTGGAAAGTGGATTCCGGGACTGCGAGTCGCAGCCGAGAAATAGTTCACGGCTGCCCCCACCTGTTGACAGGGGCACCACATCATGCCTAAGGTGACAGTTTTCGAGGCGCGATGCAGAAATGCCGATGTTGTAATGGAGGCTGCTACGAAGATTGAACGACTTTCCATTCCCGGACCCGAAGGGGACCTGGAGGCGCTGCTCGAGTGGAATCCGGAGTGGACTCTGCGGCAGCTTGCAGTTGTGTGCCATCCGCATCCGCTCTATGGTGGCTCCATGCACAACAAGGTTGTTTTCAGGGCTGCCAAAGCGGCCATTCATCTGGAGATTCCCACCCTGCGTTTCAATTTTCGCGGTGTGGGCCACAGCGAAGGCGAGTATGCCAAGGGTATTGGAGAGCGTGACGACGCCCGCTCGGCGCTTGATTATCTCACGGAGCGGTTTCCGCAGGTTCCTGTCTCATTGATGGGGTTCTCATTCGGGTCCGTGGTTGCTCTGGCTGTCGGTTCAGCGGACCCGCGAGTCAACTGCCTGGTGGGAATTGGGCTGCCGGCAAACTCCGCGGATTTCGGCTTTCTCCAGAATGTCCGGAAGCCCAAGTTGGTGGTGCAGGGAACGCAGGACCAGTTCGGCTCGCAGGAAAACGTTGAGAAAGTCTTTAGGTCTTTGAAAGAACCGAAGCGGTTGCGGTTTGTGCCGGAAGCCGATCACTTCCTGACCGGCAAACTGCACGATCTGCAATTGGAGATTCAGGATTTTCTCCAGGGCGTCGTCAATCCATTACAATAAGAGTGTTGGCAGTCACGCTCCCGAGTAAATCAACTTCCGGGGTGAACCGATGGAAAATCTTGAAGACCCTGATGCTGGATCATTCTATTGCCCGGTATGCAAAATCGAAGTTGACGATCCGTTGATATGCGGGGATTGCGCGGCGGTGATTTGCCGCCGATGCGGAACTCCGCTTGAAAAGATTGATGAGTTGGGAGTCGGCTGAAGCACGCCTTCGGCACCGATTGCGCTTCTGCTTCTCTGGTTCCGGGTCTGTTCCCGGGATGTCCTGCCCTATATATTTTGCCAGGCCAAAAACTGCCTGCCTGATTCCTTAGAACACGCTCAGGTCTCTCGCTGCCTTCACCACATCGGCGACCTGCGGCAGCATGGTGTCCTCCAGGACGGGAGCGTAAGGAACATAAGCGTCCTTTGCCGCTACGCGCCGGACAGGTGCGTCCAGAAACTCAAAAAGTTCGTCTGCGATGCGGGCGGCAATCTCTGCTCCGTAGCCCCAGGAGATGCAATCTTCATAGGCCACCAAAACTCGGCTCGTCCTTTTGATCGAAGCGCTGATGAGTTCCCAGTCGTAGGGCTGCAGGGAACGGAGGTCCAGAATCTCGGCGCTGATCCCTTCCTTCTCGAGTTCCCTTGACGCCTGCAGCGAGCGGTTGACCAGCGCCCCGTAAGTCACGATCGTCAGGTCACTGCCTTCCCTTACCAGCTTGGCCTTGCCGAAGGGAATCATATAGTCCGGGCCGGGGTAGGGCGCCCGATTGTACGTCTGCCGGTAAAGGTGCTTGGGTTCGAGAAACAATACCGGGTCATCGCAGCGGATGGCGGTGCGGAGCAGCCCGTTGGCGTCAAGCGCGGTGGCAGGCATCACCACCCGCCAGCCGGGCAAGTGGGTAAAAAGGGATTCGCCTGACTGGCTGTGATAAATGGCGCCGCCCATCAAATATCCACCCGAAGGGACCCTCACCACCAGCGGGCATGAATACACGTTGTTGGACCGCCAGCGCATAGTGGGTGCTTCATTCCGCATTTGCATGAACGCCGGCCAGATGTAGTCCAGAAACTGGACCTCGACAACCGGTTTGAGCCCGCGGGTGGCCATCCCCATCGCGCGGCCCAGGATGCTGGCCTCTGCGATGGGAGCGTTGTAGCAACGGGCGGTTCCGAAATGGCGCTGGAGCCCGTGAGTCACCTTGAAAACGCCCCCCTTGCCTTTCAGTTTGTCCAGGTCCTTCTCATGGCTGCAATCGGCAACATCTTCCCCGAAGATCACAACCCGGGGGTCGCGTGCCATCTCGTCTCTCAGGCAGGCATTCAGAAGGTCCACCATGGTCTTGGGCTCGCCATGCGGTTTTGCCGGATGATCGAACCTTTCAGATGTGGGATCGACGGTGGGGGAATAAACAAAGTCCATCAGGGTTTCGGGATCGGGCGGTGCGGCGGCCAGCGCCTGGTCGGCAGCTTCACGAATTTCACCGTCTACATCAGACTCCAGGGCCTTCAATTCCGCTTCCGTCGCCAGGCCCTCTTTCACCAGGTGACGCGCCAGCTTTTGGACCGGGTCCCGCTTCGCTTCACTCTCACGAATTTCCGGCAACTTATACAGCCTTTCATCGTCAGACATAGAATGCGAATAGGGCCGCACCACATGGGCGTGAATCAGGGCTGGCTTTCTTTGCTTTCGAGCATAGGAAACGGCCTTGCCGGCCGCTTCGTAACTTTCCAGGAAGTCGGTTCCATCGCATTCCACAACCAGGAGGTCGGGATAACTTTTAACCAGCCCGGATAGGCTGCCGCCTGCAGTCTGGTCGTCGACGGGAACTGAGATAGCGTAACCATTGTCCTCTATCAGGTAAAGCATCGGAAGCTGGCGAAGGCAGGAGTAATTCAGGGATTCCCAGAACTCGCCTTCACTGGTTGTGCCGTCGCCCACAGACGCAAAGGCAATTTCGTCCGAATGAAAGCTGGATGCCAGCTCCGCGGCTTCCGGAACACGGGAAAAATACCGATTCGCTTCTGCGGCTCCGACGGCTTGCAGAACCTGAGTGCCCGTGGCGCTGGAGCAGGAAACTATATGGAGAGGCTTTGAAGTCCAGTGGGAAGGCATCTGCCGACCGCCCGAGTTTGGATCATCTCTAGCACCAACGCTTCCCAGAAAAATGTCCAGAGGCGTCATGCCCAGTTGCAGGCAGAGAGCCCTGTCTCGGTAATAGGGGTAAAACCAGTCCACGCCAGGCTTCAGGTGCATGGCCGTTGCCACCTGGATGGCCTCATGCCCAACACCACTGATCTGGAAGAAAGCGCGGTTCTGCCGTTTTAACTGGATTTCCTTATCGTCAATTTTCCTTGCCAGGTACATTACGCGGTAGGCGTGGAGAAATAGGTCTTTGGATGGCTGGGGTGGCTTATAAGCCGAAGTAACTGTTGCCATTCCTCTCCTTGTGATCGTGATCTTTTCTAATAATGTACATCTTTTTTTGGCCGTAAGCCCGCTAGATATTATTTAGAATTCAAAGAGGCAAAGTCAATGACCGGCTACACATCATTGCTCGGGAAACGTTCGTTAATGATCTTATGCATGAATCGTGCATGGATTGAGCAGTGAATTTTCCAGGCTACCGTTTTATTCGCAGGCCAGCCTTTTCAGGTGCAACTTGATGCGACGTGCGTGACCTTCCTGTTGGAGTCCGCGCGGGTGTATGATAGCATGAGCGAATAAAAGGCGAAGGCTTTGCCCTCGCTTTTGGCTCAGTGAGGCGACATGAAACTCCCGTCACAAACCCATTTGATACCCCAGACTCATGAACTGGAAGGCGCGTCACGCGACAACGCTTCTATTGAGGCTGTCGTTCAGGAAATCCAGAACAGCTTTAAAGGTTCCCGCCGCCAGGGAGGCATCACCGCCGTGCGGCATTACCCGGCGCGGGAAGCACAGGTCGTGCCGTTTCCTGAGTTTCTTCCCGAGCGCGTCAAGGAGGCTCTCCGATCGAAGGGCGTCGAAAACCTCTACTCGCACCAGGCCGTTGCCGCCACCCTGGCCCATGAGGGCAAAAACGTCGTCGTAGTTACTCCCACAGCCTCCGGCAAGACGCTTTGTTACAACCTGCCGATCCTGAGCGCACTGGCCGAAAATCCTGATGCGCGGGCGCTCTATCTATTTCCCACCAAGGCCCTGTCGCAGGACCAGCTGGTGGAGCTGAACCGCTGGACGGAAAAGCTGGGCGACGATCTTCGAACATTCACCTACGATGGCGACACTCCGCAGGACGCGCGCAAAGCCATCCGGGCGCGCGCCAACCTGGTGATTACCAACCCGGACATGCTCCACACGGGCATCCTGCCCCACCACACCAAGTGGGAGCGGCTGTTTGAAAATCTTCGCTATGTTGTGATCGATGAGCTGCACTATTACCGCGGCGTCTTCGGCAGCCATCTGGCGAACGTCATCCGGCGGCTCAAACGCATCGCAGAATTTTACGGAAGCCATCCGCAATTTGTCTGCACCTCAGCGACTATCGCCAATCCGGCTGAACTGGCCACGCGCATCATCGAGCAGGACATCATGCTGGTGGATGAGAACGGCGCTCCGGCGGCCGAAAAGTTTTTTGTGCTTTACAACCCGCCGGTGGTGAACCCGCAGCTTGGCATTCGCAGGTCATACCTGAACGAAACGCGCCGCCTTGCGAAGGTCTTCATGATGCGGGGACTGGAAACTATTGTCTTCGCCAACTCGCGCCTGGCAACCGAAATTCTGGTGACCTATCTGAAAGAAGATTTTGCCCGGCGCCCGGTGGGGGCTGACGTGGTTCGCGGATACCGGGGCGGGTATCTGCCGCTCGAACGGCGTGAAATTGAACGTGATCTCCGCGAAGGGCGATTGCTGGGCGTGATTGCCACCAACGCCCTTGAGCTGGGCATCGATATCGGCAGTCTCGACGTTGCGGTGATGGCCGGATACCCGGGAACTATTGCTTCCACGTGGCAGCGGGCAGGCAGGGCCGGCCGCCGCGAAGGCAGTTCGGCCGCGCTGCTGGTGGCTACCAGCGCGCCGCTCGACCAGTTCATTGTGCAGAACCCCGACTATTTCTTCGATCATTCGCCCGAGCACGGCTATGTGAACCCGGACAACCTCCAGATTCTGCTGAACCATTTGAAGTGTGCAGCCTTTGAGCTTCCGCTGAAAGAGGATGAAAAATTTGGCGGCCTCGACCTCAAACTGCTCTGCAAGCATCTTGAGGAACTGGGATTCCTCCACAAGACCAGCGAGGGCTGGCACTGGATTTCAGAGAGCTATCCTGCGGACGCCATCAGCCTGCGGTCGGTCTCCTCCGATAATTTTGTGATTGTCGACATCACCGGCGAGCCGCGCATCATAGGCGAAGTGGATTTTACCAGCGCGCTGACCACCGTGCACGAGAAGGCCATCTACCTGCAGGAGGGCCAGCAATATCACGTCGAGCGGCTGGATTATGAAGAGCGCAAGGCTTACGTGCGCCAGTGCGATTCGGAATACTACACCGATGCCATTTCCTACACGCGGATCAAAATTCTGGAGAAATTTGACTCGGCCGCGGCCGGGTCCGTTTTCAAAAATCACGGCGAGGTGCAGGTGAACACGCAGGTTGTGGGCTTCAAGAAGATCAAATTCCACACCAACCAGAACGTGGGTTCCGGCGACTTGATGCTGCCTGAACAGGAGATGCACACCACGGCGTTCTGGCTGACGTTGCCGCAGCCGATGCTGGAGGCCATGCCGTACACGCGCGATGACCGGCTGAATGGAGTCCAGGGGCTGGCGCACGCCTTACAGGCGATTGGCACATTGCTGATGATGTGCGATGCGCGCGACCTGGGCGTGGCGGTGGGTGAGAATCTGGCCGTCGCACAGGACGTTGAAGCTACACCTTCGGCCCAGGGCCGTCCGTCCGTTTACACGAAAATCTTTGAGCCTAACATCTACCTTTACGATAAATATCCCGGCGGAATCGGGTTCAGCGAACCGCTGTTTCGCCTGAGCCCCAGCCTGCTTGAAAACACCCGCCGGCTGATTTTGAATTGCCCTTGCGAGTCCGGCTGTCCCTCGTGCGTGGGGCCGGTGGGCGAAGTGGGAGAGAAGGGCAAGGAAGTGGCGCTGGCGATTCTCGGAGCTATTCTGCAGTCATCGTCATCTTGAGCAATCATGAACCTGGAACAGAAACTTCAGGAGCTTAAAAAGTCGGCTGGCAAAACCGTCCGTGAGGATTCGCTCGAGCGCCAGCTCGAATACCTGCAGCGGCTCGAGAAGCGTCCGAAAAGAGTTGCCGCCCAGCAGGCGCCGCGCGGGGTTGAGCACTACGTCGACGGCCGGGTTTGCTGCAATGATCGGGGCGAATATTTTCTTGCCAGCCAGCTTCTTCCCTTCGGCAGGCCGTACGGGAAATTCTGCGTTGGCGATGTTGCCCACGCGGACCTCGCGCCGCTGGAAATGTTTCTGAACGGCAACAGCATCCCGCCGACTTCCTCGGTGGTCTACCTCGACACGGAAACCACGGGGCTTGCCGGCGGCACCGGCACGTGCGCGTTCCTGATTGGGATCGGCGCTGCGGACGGACCGGGCTTCCGGGTGCGCCAGTTTTTTCTGCGGGACTTTACGGAAGAGAAAGCCGCCCTGGCCGCGCTGGCCGAGGCGCTGGAGCCTTACGAACTAATCGTGACCTACAACGGCAAGACTTTCGATATCCCGCTGCTTGAAACGCGCTACACGCTGGCGCGGATGAAATCACCTTTTGCGCGAATGGTCCACTTGGACCTGCTGCACCCGGCGCGCCGCTTGTGGAAGCTGCGGCTTGAAAGCTGCCAGCTCAAGAACCTGGAGCGCGAACTTCTGGGCATTGCTCGGAACGGCGACGTTCCGGGGTCCGAAATCCCGCAAATCTATTTTGACTACCTTCGCACCCGGAGCGCGAAGGCCTTGCAGCCGGTCTTTTCCCACAACGCTCTGGACATCGTAACGCTTGCCGGGGTTGCGGTTGAGGTGGGACAGGCCATTGCACGGGCTGGCGACGG
>Ga0102953_1000875_pt1 | contig 19821 bp, 17 predicted proteins | sample SalPon2A_C_D2_MG_FD_78509 | JGI IMG/M metagenome (GOLD analysis project Ga0102953, IMG submission 78509) | Soil microbial communities from South San Francisco under conditions of wetland restoration - Salt Pond MetaG R2A_C_D2_MG | ecosystem: Environmental > Terrestrial > Soil > Wetlands | place... | reverse complement strand
GTCGTCTCAGCCCTCGAACCCACAGGAGTGACAGATATATGACGTTTGGTGAAGCAATAAGCGATGGATTCTCGAAGTATGCGATGTTCAGCGGACGCTCCTCGCGCTCCGCCTACTGGTGGTGGACTCTCTTCTACGTCCTCATTGTCATTGGCGCGTCTATCGTCGATGCTGCCGTCAACACCCCAGTCTTCGTTGGCCTCGTCTGGCTGGCGTTCATCATCCCGAACCTCGCCGTTCTAGTGCGCCGCCTCCATGACATAGACAACAGCGGGTGGTGGGTGCTGATCGGGTTCATTCCAATCGCGGGCGCCATCGTCCTGCTCGTGTTCGCCTGCACTGCTTCTGGGCCGCCCAACAAGTACGGCGACGGGCCCGACGGGAGGGGTGATATGACCGTTACCTCGCCCCTCGGTCAGACGCTCCCCCCGCCAGCACCGCCGATCCAGAGTCCGCCACCGAGCGATATGCCGCCCCCGCAGGTGCCTCCGCCCGGGCAGGACTGACGCACTCTCAGTGATGGTCGGGGCCCAGTGCCCCGGCCTAGACAGTGCGGGGGGCGCCGAGCCGGCCGGCGGCGCCGTCCTAAACTGAAGTGCGTGGACCGCGCCCTCTTGAAGCAGACCCTCGCCGATGCCGGCGAGCCGGCCTATCGCGCCGCCCAGGTCTGGGAGTGGGTGGCGCGCGGGGCGGGCTCCTATGGCGAGATGACCAACCTGCCGGCCGCGCTGCGCGAGCGGCTCGACGGCGCCGTGCCGCTCTCGACCCTGGAGCTGCGGACCGAGGCGAAGTCCGACGACGGCACGGTCAAGGCGCTCTTCAACACCGCCGACGGACGGCCGCTCGAGGCGGTGCTGATGCGCTATCGCGACGGGCGGCGCTCGGTCTGCGTCTCCTCGCAGTCCGGCTGCCCGCTGACCTGCACCTTCTGCGCCACCGGACAGATGCGATTTGGCCGCAACCTCAGCGCCGACGAGATCCTCGACCAGGCGCTGCACTTCCGCCGCGTCGAAGACATCGACCATGTCGTCTTCATGGGCATGGGGGAGCCGACGATGAACGTCGACGCGGTGCTCGAGGCCTGCGAGCGGCTGCCCGAGCTCGGCGTCACCCACCGCCGCACGGCGATCTCGACCGTCGGCTGGGTGCCGGGGATCGACCGGCTGGCCGAAACGGCGATGCCGATCGCCCTGGCGCTCTCCCTGCACGCGCCGAACGACGGCCTGCGCTCGCAGCTGATGCCGGTCAACGACCGCTACCCCCTGCGCGAGGTGCTCACCGCCTGCGAGCGCTGGCGCGCCCGCCGCCGGCGCAAGGTCTTCGTCGAGTACGTGATGCTCGACGGGGTCAACGACCTGCCCGAGCACGCGCGCGAGCTGGCCGAGCTGCTCGACCGCCGCGCCTACAAGGTCAACCTGATCCCCTACAACCCGACCGGCGCCTACGACGGCTCCCCGCCGGAGCGGATCGAGCGCTTCCGCGCGGTGCTCGCCGAGCACGGCCTCGCCGCCACCGTGCGGCTCACCCGCGGTCGCGACATCGAGGCCGCCTGCGGCCAACTTGCCGCCTCCGCCTCGCCCTGACCAGGCGCGGTCGAGGTTCGGTCCGGATAGCGGTTCAAACCTCGACCGCACCCTTTGGCCGGTCAGCCAGCTAGCATCAGAAACGATGCCGGTCGAGACCGCCGCACCCGTCGCCAAGCCCCAGCAGCTCTCGCCCAACCCGGTTCGCCGGGTCGCAACCGACATGCTCGCCGAGTGGCGGGGGAGGGGCAAGTTCCCACCCGGGCCGAACGACTTCAGCCTCGCCCGCACCCACCAGATCGCCCACGACCCGCTGCCGTTGCTGCTCGCCGCTTACGAAGAGCACGGGCCGATCTTCAGCATGCGCCTGCTCCACACCAAGGTGATCTTCATGCTCGGCCCGGAGGCGAACAACTTCGTCACCGTCGCGGAGCCGGAGAACTTCCACTGGCGCGAGTCGAGCTTCGGCGACCTGATCCCGCTGCTCGGCGACGGCCTCTTGACGATCGACGACGGCTACCACGACCGCGCGCGGGCGATCATGATGCCCGCCTTCCACCGCCGCCAGCTGACCGCCTCGGTCGAGGCGATGGTCGCCGAGGCGGGCGCGGCGATCGAGCGCCTGCGCCCCGGCAGCGTCGTCGACATCTACGACTGGATGCGCAACCTGGCGATGCGGATCGCGATGCGCGCCCTGCTCGGGCTCGACCCCGACGAGGCGGGCAAGGGCGCCGCCGCCGCGCACCACTTCGAGCGCGCGCTCGGCTTCTACGGGATCGACTACCCGCTGCGCCTGCTGCGCGGCCCCGGCTCGCCCTGGCGCAAGCTGGTCGCTTCGCGCAAGGTGCTCGACGGGATCGTCTTCGCTGAGATCGAGCGCTGCCGCGCCGCTCCCGACGCCGAGCGCCAGGACATCCTCAGCCTGCTGCTCGGCGCCCGCGGCGAGGCGGGGGAGGCTTTCACCGACCGCGAGGTGCGCGACCAGGCGATGACGCTGATGTTCGCCGGCCACGACACCTCGACCTCGACCCTGAGCTTCATGATGCACGAGCTGGCGCGCCACCCCGACGTGGTCGAGAAGCTCTGCGCCGAGCAGGACGAGGTGCTCCGCGGCGAGCCGCCGGACGTCGACAGCCTGGAGCAGATGCCCTACCTCGACATGGTCCTCGACGAGGTGCTGCGCCTCTACCCGCCGGCCTGGATCGGCCCGCGCCGCGCCGTGCGTGAGTTCGAGTTCGGCGGCTACACGGTGCCGCGCGACGCCTACGTCAACTACTGCTCCTGGGCCAGCCACCGCATCCCCGAGGTCTTCCCCGACCCGGAGGCGTTCATCCCCGAGCGCTTCACGCCGCAGCGCAAGGCGGCGCTGCCGCGCGGCGCCTACGTCCCCTTCGGCGGCGGCAGCCGCATCTGCATCGGCAAACGCTTCGGCCAGACCGAGGTGAAGCTGGTGGCGACGATGCTGCTCCAGCGCCTGCGCCTCGACGCGCTCCCCGGCCGCACGATGACCGTGCGCCAGATGCCCACCCTCTCGCCGAAGGGCGGTCTGGAGATGCGGATACTGTCCCGCGGGTGACGGGACTGACTCGCTGGGCGCTGTGGTTCGGCGGCCTCGCCTTCTTCACCTGCTACCTCGGGCAGACGGTGCTCGGCGTGATCCAGCCGACGATCGCCGCCGACCTGCACCTGAGCGAGGCCGAGGCGCAGTGGGTGGTCAACGCCTTCTTCCTCACCCTGGCGCTGTTCGCCGCGCCCGGCGGCCGGCTCGGCGACTACTACGGCCACCGCGAGGTGCTGCTCTTCGCCTTCGCGGTCTTCGCCGTCGGCGCGCTCTCGGCCGCCGTCTCGCAGGGCTTCGTCTGGCTGGTCGCGAGCATCGCCGTCTCCGGCGCCGGGGCGTCGACGCTCTACCCGGCGAGCGCCGCGATGATCGCCAACCGGGTGCCGCAGGAGAGCCGCGGCCGGGCGATCGGCGCCTACTCGGCGATCGGCGTCAGCGTGCTGGCGCTCGGGCCGCTGCTGGCGGGTGTGCTGACCGAGGCGATCGACTGGCGGGCGCTCTTCGCCCTGCAGGCGGCTGTCGGCGCGAGCCTCGTCGTGGTCGGGGCGCTGAAGGTCGACAACCGCCCGCTCGGCGAGCCCGAGCCGTTCGACACGACGGGCCTCGTCGTCCTCTTCGCCGGGCTCACGGCGCTGCTCGTGGCGCTGATGCAGGCGCTCGCCTGGGGCTGGGACTCGCCCGCGACGCTGAGCCTCTTCGGCGTCGGCCTCGCGCTGCTCGGCGGCTTCGCCGCGCTCGAGCTGCGCACGCGCCACCCGCTGCTCGACGTCGGCCTGCTGCGCAGCCGTCCGCTGCGCGGCATCGTGCTGGCGATGTTCGCCGCGCAGATGATCATCACCAGCTTCATCATCTACATGGCGACCTTCTTTCAGCACGTGCTCGGCTACGGGCCGCTGCTCGCCTCGCTGGCGCTCATCCCCGCGGTCGTCACCCAGCCGGTCTTCAGCGTCCTCACCGGGCGGCTGACCGACCGGATCGGCGCCCGCACGCCGGCCCTCTTCGGCTACCTGCTCGCCGCCGTCGCGCTCGCCTGGCTGGCGCTCTTCGTCGACAACGACAGCTACGCCCTGCTGCTGCCGGGCCTGCTGCTGCTCGGCCCGAGCATCGCCCCGATGTTCACCTCGCTGCTCACCGACCTGAGCAACGAGGTCGCGGCCGAGGAGCGCGGCGACGCCAACGCCCTCGTCCTCACCATGCGCTGGATCGGCGCCGCCGCCGGCACGATGATCCTCGGCGTCGTCATCCACTCTGGCGAAGGCCCGGTTCCCGGCCCCGGTCCCTACGCCACCGCTTTCGCCATCCTCTCCGCCACGGCGCTCGCCGGCGCCTTGGCCTGCTTCGTCCTGCTGGACAGGAGGCCTCGCGGATGAGGGCGCTGGTCATCTCCGACACCCACTTCGGCGCCTGGACGGGACGCGACCTGCTGCGCGAGGAGGCCTTCCTGGAGCGGCTGGCGCCGGCGCTGGAGGGCGTCGACGAGCTGATCTTCCTCGGCGACCTGTTCGACTTCCTCTTCGGCTCGGTCGGCGAGGCGGTCGACGCCTCCGACGGATTGCTGCGGCTGATCGCCGAGCGGCTGCCGGGCAAGCGGCTGGTCTTCCTCGCCGGCAACCACGACCACCACCTGGTCCACCGCGACGCCGAGAACCGGCTCGAGGCGGCGCTCGCCGGCGGCGCCGTGCCGCCGGACCTCGCCGAGGCGCACGGGCTGGCGGTCTCCGGCGAGGGCTCGGCGGGCCCCGGCCCGGGCTTCTTCCGCTCCTTCCTCGCCCGGCGCCTGCCCGGGGTCGAGGTCGAGATCGCCTACCCGGCCTACGAGTTCGGCGGCGTCCTCTGCACGCACGGCCACTACCTCGACCCGCACGCCCGGCTCAGCGGCTCGCGCGGCAGCCGGCTGCTGACGCGCACGCTTTGGGGCATCGCGACCGGCGGCCCTGAGCAGCCGAAGACGATCGAGGACTACGAGTCGGTGATCACCCTGCTCACCGAGTGGCTGTACATCGCCGCGCAGATGCCGCACGGCACCCATGCCCAGCAGAACGTCTTCCGCGCCGCCGGGCGGGCCGGGAAGATCGAGTCGGCGCTGAAGCTGCCGCTGCGCGGCCTGCACCGCCTCAGGGGCGAACGCCCCGTCCCCGGCGAAGACGAGCCCCGCCCGCTCTACCCGTCGGCCAGCGTCGTCTCGCCCAGCGACCCCTCCGAGCACGCGCTCGAGGCCTTCGCCCAGGTCGTCGCCAACCTCGGTTGGCGCGAGCGCAGCGACCGCATCGTCTTCGCCCACACCCACCAGCCGCTCGCCGACGTCCGCTCGAGCGCCGACTCGCGCACCCGCTACTGGAACAGCGGCTCGTGGATCTACGAGCCCGACCGCAGCTCGCGCCAGGCCTACGATCGCTACCTGCGCTTCGGTTGGCCAGGGACCGCGGTCGTGATCGACGACGGGGAGCCCGAGCCTCGCCTGCTCGAGCTCCTCGCCGACCTCAATCCGCGCAACGGCGGCCCGGGCCTGCCCGCCGAGACCGCCGAGCGGACTACTTGATGAACAGCATCTCCTCGTACTTGGGCAGCGGCCAGAGGTCGTTCGCGACGACCTTCTCCAGCGTGTCCGCCGCCTCGCGCACTCTGTCCATCGCCGCGAGCTGCTTGTCCCGCGCGTGGACCGCCAGCTCGATGCCCTCGAGCTCGTCCGGGTAGGCGTTCGCCGCCTCCAGCTCGAGCAGCGCCTGGCCGAGCGCGTCGAGCCCGGCCTCGACCTCGCCGGCGACGCCTTCGGCGCGGCCCGATTCGCGGATCAGCGCCATGTAGCGCAGCGCCGCGGGCAGGATCATCGTCTTCGCGATCGAGTGCGTCGTCTCGGCCTCGATGTTGGCGCGGATCGCGTACTGCTCGACCCAGACCTCGAAGCGCGACTCGAGCTCGCGCCGGGATAGGACGTTGTAGTTCTCGAACGCGGCGAAGGTCTGGTCGGCAAGCACCTCGGGCAGCGCGTCCGGCGTCGTGCGCAGGTTCTTCAGCCCGCGCCGCTCGGCCTCCGCGTGCCACTCCTCGGCGTAGTTGTCGCCGCCGAAGCAGACCTGTTTGTTGGCGCTGTAGCTCTCCTTGACCAACTCCATCACGGCCTCGGGCATCGGCTTGCCCCCGTTCAGCTTCTGCTCCAGCTCGCCGGCGAGCTCGTCGATCGCCTCGGCGGCGATCGTGTTCAGCACCGTGTTGGGGAAGGCGAGCGACATGCTCGACCCCAGCGCCCGGAACTCGAATTTGTTGCCGGTGAAGGCGAACGGCGAGGTGCGGTTGCGGTCGCCGCCGTGCATCGGCAGTTTCGGCAGCACCGTCGCGCCGAGCTCGAGGAACGAGGCGGGCGTGTTGGGGTCGCCCTCGCCGGTCGCGATCGCCTCGAAGACCTTCTCCAGCTCGCCGCCGAGGAAGATCGAGATGATCGCCGGCGGTGCCTCGTTGGCGCCGAGCCGGTGGTCCTGGCCGATGTTGGCGACCGAGGCGCGCAGCAGCCCCTGGTGCTTGTTCACCGCCTGGATCACCGCGGAGCAGAAGAAGAGGAAGTGGATGTTGTCGGCCGGCGTGTCGCCCGGGTCGAGCAGGTTGGATCCGCTGTCGGTCCCCATCGACCAGTTGTTGTGCTTGCCCGAGCCGTTGACGCCGGCGAACGGCTTCTCGTGCAGCAGGCAGACGAGGCCGTAGCGGCGGGCGACGCTTTCCAGCGTCTGCATCAGCAGCTGCTGGTGGTCGGAGCCGACGTTGGAGTTCTCGAACACCGGCGCGATCTCGTACTGCGCCGGCGCGACCTCGTTGTGGCGGGTCTTCACCGGGATGCCGAGCTTGCGCAGCTCGAACTCGGTCTCCAGCATGCAGGCCAGCACACGCTCGGGGATCGAGCCGAAGTAGTGGTCGTCGAGCTCGTGACCCTTCGGCGGCTTGGCGCCGAACAGGGTGCGCCCGGTGGCGATCAGGTCGGGACGCTCGAAGTAGTACTGCTCGTCGATCAGGAAGTACTCCTGCTCGGGGCCGACCGTGGTGAAGACCCGCTGGGACTCCCCGTCGCCGAGCAGCCGCAGCGCCTTGATCGCCGAGCGCGAGAGCGCGTCCATCGAGCGCAGCAGGGGGATCTTCGCGTCGAGCGCCTCGCCGGTCCAGGAGGCGAAGGCGGTCGGGATGCAGAGCAGCGCCCCGTTCGGGTTCTCGAGCACGAATGCGGGGGAGGTGGGGTCCCAGGCGGTGTAGCCGCGCGCCTCGAAGGTGGCGCGGACGCCGCCGGTCGGGAAGGAGGAGGCGTCAGGCTCGCCCTGGACGAGCTCCTTGCCGGAGAAGCCGGCCAGCGCTTGGCCTTCGCCGGAGGGCTCGAAGAAGGAGTCGTGCTTCTCCGCGGTCGAGCCGGTCAGCGGCTGGAACATGTGGGTGAAGTGGGTCGCGCCGTTCTCCAGCGCCCATTCCTTCATCGCCTCGGCGACCGCGTCGGCAAGGCTCGGGTCGAGCGCCTCGCCGTCGGCGAGGGTCGCCTGCAGCTTCTCGAAGACGTCGCCCGGCAGCCGTTCGCGCTGCACGGCGACGGAGAAGACGTTGGCGCCGAACGGGTTGTTCTCGGGCAGGGTCAGGTCGATCGCGCCGAGGGCCTCCCCGTTGGAGCTCCACTGCGCTGCGGTCACGTTCTGCTGGCGAATACGAGTCATCGAGTGTCTGTTCCTCACTTGGTAGAAAGAGCCAAAGGAGACTAATGGGAGCGCGGCGGCGATGCCTTTGTACGTCGGTACAAACGTCGCCCGGCGCCTTTGTCCCGCCCGGCACGGATGCGCCAGATGAAGCCTTCTGGCCCCTGCGGGGACCCAAATGCTTCATCTTGCCCGCGGCTATAGCCTTGCCCGGTCCACTAACTGGAGGAAGCCACCGAATGTTCGTCTCGAAGGCCGCCGTCGTCGGCGGCGGCACCATGGGCGGCGAGATCGCGCAGGCGATCGCCGCCTCCGACATCCCCGTCGTCGTCAAGGACATCGACCAGAAGTTCGTCGACGCGGCGGTGGAGAAAGCCCGCGCCGTCACCGAGGGGCAGCTCGCGCGCCTGGTCAAGAAGGAGAAGCTGACCCAGGAGCAGGCCGACGCGCGCCTCGCCGAGGTTATGGGGCTGATCACCGGGACGACGAGCTACGGCGAGTTCGGCGATGTCGACTTTGTCGTCGAGGCGGTGCCGGAGCGGATGGAGATCAAGCAGGCGGTCTTCCGCGAGCTCGATGCCGCCACCCCCGGGCACGCGATCCTCTCCTCCAACACCTCCTCGCTCTCGATCACCGAGATCGGCGAAGCGACGCTGCGCCCCGACAAGGTCGTCGGCTTCCACTTCTTCTACCCGGCCTCGGTGATGCCGCTGGTCGAGGTGATCGCCAGCGAGGACAGCTCGGAGGAGACCGCGACCGCCGCCTACAACTTCGCCCAGGCGATCAAGAAGCAGCCGATCGTCTGCGGCGAGGTCCCCGGCTTCGTCGTCAACCGGGTGCTGATGGCGACGATGGGGGAGATCTGGCGCGCCCAGGAGACCCAGGGCCTCTCGCTGAAGGCGATCGACGAGGCGATCGCCGGCGCCAAAGCGGCGCCGATGGGCCCCTTCTTCCTAACTGACCTGCTCGGCCTCGACACCGTGCTGCATGTCGCCGAGCACCTCAACGACTCCTACGGCGAGAGCTTCTACGTCCACAAGGGCCTGCAGGGCCTCGTCGCCGACGGCAAGCTCGGCGTCAAGAGCGGCGGCGAGGGCTTCTTCAAGGAGGGCGAGCAGAACATCCCCGGCGACGCCGAGCCCGACACCGAGGAGCTGGTCGCGATGTTCACCGGCCGCGCCCTGATCGAGGCCTGCCAGTTGGTCGAGGAGGGCGTCTGCTCGGTCCGCGACATCGACCTCGGGATGATGGCCGGGGCCGGACTGGACCCGCGCAAAGGCCTCTTCCCGCCGTTCTGGAAAGCCGACCTCGAGGGGCTCGACGCGATCCTCGAGCGGATCGAGCGGCTGGAGGAGAAGCACGGCGAGCGCTTCGCGCCGCCGCTGCTGCTCAAGCGGCTCGTCGCCCAGGGGCGGCTCGGGCTCAAATCCGGCCAGGGCTTCTACCCCTACCCGCAGCCCGACGAGGGCCACCAGCCGGAGACGGTGAAGCTGGAGACGCGCGGCGACGTCGCGATCGCCTGGCTCGCCAACGCGCCGATGAACGCGATCTCGCCCGACGTGATCCGCGACCTCGGCGCGGTCTGGGAGAAGGTGAAGGCGTCGGACGAGCTGGGCGCGATGGTCGTCGCCTCAGCGATCCCGGTCGTCTTCTCCGCCGGCGCCGACATCAAGGCGTTCACGGCGATGGACGAAGCCGCGGGCGCGGAGCTGCTGCACAAGGGCCACGCGCTGCTGCGCGAGCTCGGCAGCGAGAGCACGGCGACGATCGCCGCGGTCAACTCGATCGCCTTCGGCGGCGGCTGCGAGCTGGCGATGTCCTGCGATGTGCGGATCGCCGCCGAGGCGGCGGTCTTCGGCCAGCCCGAGATCAAGCTCGGCATCGTGCCCGGCTTCGGCGGCACGCAGCGGCTGCCGCGCCTGGTCGGCCCGAACAAGGCGCTGGAGATGAACCTGACCGGCGAGGCGATCCTCGCCGGCGAGGCGCTTGAGTCCGGCCTCGCGAACCGGGTCGTGCCCGACCACGAGCTGTTCGAGACGGCGCTGATGTGGGCGCGCAAGCTGGCCGCCCAGGCGCCGATCGCCCGCGGCCAGATCAAGAGCGCCTCGCACAAGGGCGACCTCGACGAGGGCATCGAGGCCGAGAAGCAGGCCTTCGCCACCGCCTTCAGCAGCGAGGACGCCAAGGAGGGCATCGCAGCCTTCCTAGGCAAACGCACCCCCAAATGGAGCGGCAAGTAACACCAACCAGGGGCCGACGGGCCGAAAAGCCACGTATGTCGTGGGAAATCGGCCCGTCGGCGGTGGAGCTGGCGGGGCTCGTGCGCGAGTCGCGCTGCACCGTCGCGCTTACCGGGGCCGGGGTCTCGGTGCCATCCGGGATTCCGGACTTCCGCACGCCGGAGAGCGGGTTGTGGGCGAACGTCGACCCGATGGAGGTCGCCCATATCGACGTCTTCGAGCGCGACCCGGAGCGCTTCTGGTCCTACTACCGGCCGCGCTTCTCCTCGCTCGGCGACAAACGGCCGAACCGCGCCCACGAGGCGCTGGCCGAGCTCGAGCGGCGCGGCCTGCTCGCCGGCACGATCACCCAGAACATCGACCGCCTGCACCGCGCCGCGGGCTCACGCGAGGTGGTCGAGGTCCACGGCTCGATCGCCAGCTCGAGCTGCTGCGAGTGCGATACGTCATATGAGCTGGAGCAGGTCGAGGCGCTCTTCGACGCCGCGGGCGTCGCGATCTGTGCCGCCTGTGGCGGTGCGGTCAAACCGGACGTCGTGCTGTTCGGCGAGATGCTGCCCGAAGCGGCGATGCGGCGGGCGCAGGAGCTCGCCGCGAGCGCCGATCTGATGCTCTGCATCGGCAGCTCGCTCGTCGTCCACCCGGTCGCCGCCCTGCCCGAGTTGACGCTCTCCTCCGGCGGCAGGCTGGCGATCGTCACCAAGGGCGCCACCCCGTACGACGACGCCGCCGCGCTGAAGCTCGACGGCGAGGTCGACGAGGAACTGGACGCCCTGCTCGCGGCGTTGGGTGGGTCCGCGTGAGCATGGAGAACGGTACGCCGGACCTGCCGGCAGCAGTCGTCTTCGACAACGACGGCCTGCTGCTCGACACCGAGTCCGTCTGGACGCGGGCCGAGCGCGACCTCTTCGCGCGCCGCGGGCTCGACTTCACGCCGGCGGACAAGCGCGAGCTGGTCGGCACCTCGGCCGAGATCGCCGGCGGCATCCTCGAGCGCCGGCTCGAGGAGCCCGGCCGGGGTCCCGCGCTGATCGAGGAGCTCAACGAGCTGGTCGTCGCCGAGCTCGAGCACGGGGTCGAGGCGATGGTCGGCGCCCGCGAGCTGCTGCACGAGCTGAAGCGACGCGGGACTCCGCTCGGCCTGGTCTCCAACTCGCCGCTCGCCTTCGTGCGACGCTCGCTCGAGATCGTCGGCTTCGGCGATCACTTCGAAGTTGTCGTCAGCGCCCACGAAGTGGCAGAGCCGAAGCCTGCGCCGGACCCCTATCTCGAGGCCTGCCGCAGGCTCGAGGTCGAGCCGGGGTTGGAGGTCGTCGCGCTGGAGGACTCGCCGACCGGTGTCGCTGCCGCCCGTGCTGCTGGGCTGACCGTGATCGGCATCCCATCGCTGGAGGGCATCGCGCTGGAGGAAGCGCACGAGATCGCCGAGTCGCTGCTCGACGAGGTCGTGGCGAGACGGCTCAGCCTCTGAGCAGGCGGCGGCGTCGGAGCACTCGCTCGCAGAGCTCGAGCAGGTCTCGGACCGAGTTGAGGTTGGGGGAGCTGAGCTCGCCCTTCAGGGCCTCGTTGGCGGCGCTGCCCGCGCCACTCTGCCGCGCCTGCAGCTGGGCCATGTCCTTATCGTGATCTGGGTCGGCGAGGGCTCCGTCGAGCTCGACCAGCAGCGCCTCGAGCCCGACGCGGAGCTGTAGGGCGGCCTCGCGGTTGCGGCCGGCGTCGAGGTCGGCGCGGGCCCGCAGGATGAGGGTTTCGCAGGCGTCGAGGCCCTCGCGACCGCCCAGCACCGCGGCGACCCGCTCCTGCGGGCGCAGCTCTTCCTCGCGTTGGCGGCGCCGGGAGTGCCTGCCGCCGCGGACGTCGACCTCATGCGCGTTCGTGTAGCGGCCCGAGGCCACCTCCTTGCCGCTGCCGTGGCCGATTCGCACCGTCGCGGCGTGTTCGCCGCGCAGCCCGCGACCCAGCGGGTCGGCGCTCGCCACGGTCTGCGCGTGCAGCGCCCGGTTGAGCAGCGTCAGCGCCTCGGCGACCGCCGCGTCGATCGACTCCTCGTCGCCGAGGGTCGCGCTCAGCCAGCGCTCCGCCTGCTCGCTCGACTCGAACGGTTCCGGCGCCCGCACGGCGGTCACCCGGGCAAGCGCTACGGGATTCGGCTCGGCGCCGGGCTCGGCCCGCTTCGGCTTGCGCCGCCGGCGCCGCGGCGCGGCGGGGGCGGCGACGGTTTCGATCACCAGCACCCGCTCGCCCGCCTCGTCGCGAGCCAGGTAGCGACCGTCCGGAAGTCCGAGCTCGCCGGGGAGCTCGAACTGGACGAATCCGAAGAACTGGCTCAGTTGCCCTTGTGCCCGTCGGGCAGCGCGAACCGCGACGGCGCCGTGGGCACCTTCGGATTCCTGATGCCCTCGAGCCGCTTGGTCAGCCGCAGCCACTGCTTCGGCCCCAGCAGAGCGTTGAACTCTTCGCCGAAGGCGCCGCCGAGTGGGCGGTAGCCGATATGCACGTGGTCGTAGTGATCGGACATGGCGATGCTGGATTCGCCCGGCAGGTCCTCGAGCGAGATCACCTGATGGGGGTGCATCGTCCCCTGCAGCTGCAGCACCGTGCGGATCAGCTCGTCGGTCAGGGTGCCCGGCCCCTGGTGGCCGGTGACGGGCACGCCGTTGATCGTCGGGATGTCGACCGCGTCGCCGGTCGAGTGCTCGGAGACGTTGCCGGACGTGGTCAGGTAGCTGTGTCCGCACTCGAGCGCGCTGACCGAGAGCTCGAAGCCTTTGGAGACCAGGTACTCGAGCACCGCCAGCACACGCCGGTCGATCTTGCCGGTGGCGATGTCGGTGCGGCCACAGTTGTAGATCTCGAGGTGCTTGTCGGCCAGCACCCGGCGCTCCAGCGCCTCCTTGGAGAGCAGCAGGACGCCGGCGCCGCTGAGCTCGCTGGTCAGCGGGTTCTTGCCCTTGGCGCGGTAGATCGCCGTCGCCTCGAGCAGCTTCCAGCCGTCGAGGATCGGCTTCGGGTCGATCTTCGGCGCGCCCTTGCCGGCGGGGCGGATGGCGAAGTTGACATGCGGGTCGACGCCGTCTTCAGGCCCGCCGATCGTCCCCAGCTCGGTCCCGGCTATAACCCTCGACCCGACCCTTAGGGTTCCGTCGGCGCCCTTTGCGGCGGCGCTGTCCACCGCCGCCCCCGCGGACTGATCGCCCCCGGTGCGTCCCGGCAGCGCGTAGAGCCGCGGGCGGATGTTCTGGCTGTCGACCGGGACCCGCTTCTCCTTGCCGGTCGGGGTGACCACGCGGCGGTGCTCGCGCACGATCGCGCCGAGCTTGGCGTAGATGTAGCGGTTGCCGTAGGCGTCGCGCAGGATCACGTAGCGGCCGAGCCGCGCAGACTCGCCCAGCTTGACGATCGTGCCGTCGTTGACGGCGACGACCGGGGCGCCCTGGCGGGCGTAGATGTTGATCCCGTGCCGGGTCGGCGAGGAGGAGATCACCTCGGCGGCGTTGCCGTATTCGTCGCGCTGCTGCGGCGTCGCCTTGCTCAGCGCCGCGCGGGCGGAGATTTCATCCGCGTAGCGGGCGTCGGCGGCGACCGGGAAGTGCGCCCCCTCGGTCAGTCCGGTGAGCGAGCCGACCAGGTCGGTCGGCAGCTTGCCGTAAGCGCGGGCGTACAGCAGCACCTCCTGCACGTACCAGTCGGCGTGGTTGTAGGCGAAGATCGCGTGGTAGAGGTCCTTGCCCCCGCCCGCCACGTGCAGGTAGTGGGCGGCAGCGCAGATCGCGTCGACCGGGTTGTAGGGGTCCTTGCGGCCGTCGCCGTTGGCGTCGACGCCGTAGGTCTGCCAGCTGGAGGGGATGAACTGCATCCAGCCGACCGCGCCGGCGCTGGAGACATTGAGGTTGGTGCCGAAGGCGGTCTCGATCTTGTTGATCGCGGCGAGAACCTCCCAGGGGATCCCGTACTGGGTTCCGCAGGCCTGGTAGATCGGCAGCAGGAAGGGCGGGATCTCGAACGAGTCGATGACGAAGTTGGGGACGCCGATCGGCGCCGGGCCGAAGGTGGCGATCGTCGCGTCGGGATTGGCGCCGGTCGGCGCGCCGCCCTGGCCGAACTGCGAGCCGCCGTCGCCGCCTTCCTTTGGGGGCTGCACGCCGGCGGTCGCGGCCGGCGCTGCGACCCCGCCGCCAGAGCCGTCGCCGCCAAGACTCTGGTTGTGCTTGACCCCCGGGGCCGGCGCGCTGGGGGCTTCGGAGGCTTCCAGGGACGCGCCGCTGTGGACCTTGTCGCCGCCCGCCTGCCGCGGCTGTTCGGCTTCTTCGCCTTCTACAGGGGTCGCGGGCTTGCCTTCGCCGTTCGCCGCTTCTTCGGCTTCCTCGCTCGCATCTTCGGCCGATTCGCAGTCGGGGTCTTCGAGGTCGATGAGCCCGTCTTCGTCGTCGTCGACGCCGTTGGAGCAGGCCGGCTTTTCGCTCGGCGGGGTGACCAGGGAGGGGGTCGTGGAGAGACCCTGGGTCGCCTGTCCCTCGCTGAGGCCGGCCGACGGATCGGCGCCCGCCATGCCGACGCCGAACGCGGTGACAACCGCGAATCCGGCCAGCGCGATGATCAGTGCAAGCTTCTGTCTCATGCGTTCGCGTCTCCGCTCCCTGCGGGCACGAGCAGGTCCCTACCCGTGTACAACCTCTCCCCAAGCATCCAGCTTGCCCAAAGTACTGAGTTGTGCGGAGGCGTGCAACGCGCTGCGCCGCCCCCCAACATGCCCTTAATCAACGGCCGTCCCATGCTTATGGCCGTGCAGCTTTTCAGCCGCGCCGGATGGGCCGGTGAAGAAGCCGTTACGCAGGGGCGAGAAGTCCGGCCGCAGAGCCAGAGCTGCAAAGGCTCTAAGGTGTCGCGGGTGAGCTTCGAAAGCGAATTCGAGGACGACCAGGACGGCCTGCGGCGGCGCAGCGAGGCGGCGATCGGCGAGCTGGCGCAGGCGCTGCTCGACAGCCATGTGCTCGAGAACGCCGTCGCCGCCGCCTTCGGCGCCCGCGAGAAGGCGGTGGAGGCCCAGCACGCGGCACTGGCGGCGCTCAACCTGCCGACGGCCGGCGACGTCGAGCGGCTGGAGCGACGCCTGCGCTCGATGTCGCAGCGGCTCGACGAGGTCGAGGACGAGCTCGACCGGGTCTCGCGCGAGGTCGGAGGACTGAGGCGGGAAATCGCCGCCGAGCGTCGCCAGGCCACCGCCGACTCGGCCTCCGAGGACTAAGGCTAACCCTCGACTTGAGGGTTAGATAGAGCCTCCAGCGCCACCCTCCCGGCCCGCGCCGCGATCTCTTCCAGCCGCTCGCCCTCCAGCGACTCTCCGCGCTCGGTCTCGGTCACGATCAGCAGCACGCCCGCGGCGACCCCGAGCCCGCGGGCCGTGGCCAGCGTGGCGAGGCTCTGCATGTCGGCGGCTCCCGCCCCCGCCGCGGCCTGCTCCCGGCCGGGCATCGTGTCGAGGCTGGCGACGGTCACGGGTCGTGCGTCCGCCGCCAGGGCGCTCGCCAGCCGACCGTGGAGCTCCGCGTCCGGCGCGACCGTCTCGCCGGCGGCGATCCCAAAGGAGGCGGCGCTGCCGCCGACCGCCAGCGCCGCCTCGACCGCCAGCAGCTCGCCGGCCCGCGCCGCGGCGCCGAAGGCGACGCAGGTGCCCACCCGCACGGCCCGCTCGACCCCGAGCTCGGCGAGGTCGGTCAGCACCAGCGCGGCGCTGGGGCCGCCGATCCCGGTCGCCTGGATCGTCAGCTCCTCGCCGTCCGCCGTGTGGCCGCCATAGCCCCAGAGGCCGCGCGCGTGGTTGCTCATCTTCGGTTGCTCCAGCAGCTCCTGGGCGAGCAGCAGCGCCCGGCCGGGGTCGCCGACGAGGATCGCGGCGGGCGCGATCGGCGCGGTCGGTTTGAGGCGCACCGGCACGGCGGCGCGCACGATAGCCGCCCGTGGCCCCTCGGCAGCGCACCTCCCATTGGGAGAAACCTCGCCCGCAAATTTGCTCCAGCCGTCCAAACACGGCTCGCTGCGGCGTCCATACCTTGGATTCAGCTCGTTCAACCGCGATCGCCGGGGCGTGCTCCGGCGGGCTAAGGAGGCAGTTCCCGAGATGCCACAGATAGTCAGTGAGCTCAACATGGCCTGGGTCGCCGTCGCGACCGTGTTGGTCTTCCTCATGCAGGCCGGTTTCATGTTCCTTGAGATCGGCTTCTCGAGGCAGAAGAACGCCGGCACCGGTGTCGCCAAGATCCTGATGAACCTGGCGCTCTGCACGATCGCCTGGTGGGCGATCGGCTACGGCATCGCCGAAGGCGGTGGCAACGACTTCTTCGGCGACAGCGGCTTCTTCTTCCACTTCAACCAGACGGTTGCGGGGGAAGCGGTGAATGGCGAAACCGCGATGCTGATGCTCTACGGGCTCGCCTTCTGCGCGGTCTCGCTGGCGATCGTCTGGGGAACCACGCTGGAGCGGATCAAATTCGGCGCCTACGTGATCTACGCGATCGTCTTCGGCGCGGTGATCTACCCGCTGGTCGCCCACGCGGTCTGGGGCGGCGGCCTGCTCTCCGACATCGGCGGCAAGCCGGTGATGGACTTCGCGGGCTCATCGGTCGTCCACCTGACCGGCGCCGTCGGCGCCTTCGCGGCGCTGTTGCTGCTCGGCCCGCGCAAGGGCAAGTACGACACCCGCGGCAAGCCACGGGTGATCCCGGGCCACTCGATGCCGCTCGTCGGCCTCGGCGTGATCATCCTCTGGATCGGCTGGTTCGGCTTCAACGGAGGCTCGACCTTCGAAACCGCCGGCAACTTCTTCGGCGAGGTCATGCTCAACACGCAGCTGGCCGCGGCCGCGGGCGTCATCGGCGCCTCCCTGGCCGTCTACCTGAAGAGCCGCACGCTGGACGTCGGCATGGCCGGCAACGGCGCGATCGCCGGCCTCGTCGGCATCACTGCTCCCTCGGGTTTCGTCGAGTACTGGGCGGCGCCGATCATCGGCCTCGTCGCCGGGGTGCTGGTCGTCTACGCGGTGCTGGCGATCGACAGGCTGCTCGACGACCCGGTCGGCGCGCTTTCGGCGCACGGCCTGGCGGGCATCTGGGGGACGCTCTCGGTCGGCATCTTCGGCTCGGCGCGGCTGGTCAGCGAAGGCGCCGCCCCGGGGCTCTGGTACGCGGTGTTCGGCAACGAGCCGTTCAGCGCCAGTCTCGGCCAGTTCGCCGTGCAGGGCCTGGCGGTGCTCTTCACCTTCATAGTCGTCTTCGCGATCTCGATCGCCACCTTCGCCTTGATCAAAGGCACGATCGGGCTGCGGGTCGACGACGAGGAGGAGGAGGCCGGCCTCGACATCAGCTCGCACGGCATGTATGGGTACCCGGAGCAGTTCATCCCGCAGCCGGAGTACTCGACCGGGCTGCCGACCACGCTGGGCTCGGGAGCCCGGGCGGCCACGCCCGCAGCTGCCCCGATGACCGCGACCGAACAGTAGAAAGGAGGTCCAGGCATGAAGAAGATAGAGGCGTTCATCCGCCACGAGGCTTTCGAGCCGATCAGGGCCGAGCTGCTCGACCGGGGCTTTCCGTCCCTCTCGATCATCGAGGCCAAGGGCTCGGGCAGGCAGAAGGGAATCATCGAGCGCTACCGCGGCTCGACCCTGACCGTCAACGTCCGGCCGAAGCTGAAGCTCGAGGTGGTGGTCGAGGACAAAGACAAGCCGCTCGTCGTCGAGACGATCCTCAAGCACGCCCGCACGGGCGAGGTCGGCGACGGCAAGGTCTTCGTCCTGCCGGTCGAGGAGGCGATCCGCATCCGCACCGGCGAGGACGGGGAGGAGGTGCTTCAGGCGCACCCCGAGGAGGGGGCCCCCTCCTGAGCCCGCTGTAGCGCACAGACGATGACCCGAGCGGGGCGGCGAGAGCCGCCCCGCTCGGCGTTCGACGACCATTGGGGTTAGCCTCGGACCGCCGATGGCCGACGAACGGATCTCCCTGAGCGAGGCCGCGCGCCGCTCCGGCGTCCCGGCGAGCACGCTGAAGCGCTGGGCGGAGGAGAAGATCCTGCCGGTGCGGCGGGGGCGGTGGACCGTCGCCGCCGCCGCCCAGGCGCGGGTGGTGGCGCGGATGCGCGAACGCGGCCACTCGCTCGAGGAGCTGAGGCGGGCCGGCCGCGAGGGTCGCCTCGCCTTCGGCTTCGTCGAGGAGCTGCTGCCCGACCGCGAGGAGCTGGTCACGCTCGAGGACGCCGCCCGCGAGACCGGCCTCGAGCCGGAGCTGATCGAGCGCGTCCTGGTCATCCTCGGCACGCCGCTCGGCCGCGAGCGGGGGCTCAGCCACGACGACCTGATGGCGCTGCGCCAGATCGCCCGCGTGCTCGCCGCCGGCCTGCCGCTGGTCGCCCTGCTGCAGCTCGTCCGCGTATACGTCCAGTCGCTGCGCCGGATCGCCGACGCCGAGGTGCGGCTGTTCCACCTATATGTGCATGAACCGATGATCCGCGACGCCCTGCCGGAGCTGGAGATCGCCGAGGAGATGGGCGAGCTGGCCGCCGATGTGCTGCCGCTGGCAGGACCGCTGACCGAGTACCTGCACCGGCGCTACCTGCGCTTCTTCCTCGAGCAGGACGTGGTCGGCCATATGGAGACCGACCTCGCGGCGCCGCTCTCCGAGCTCGGCGAGGTCCCGGTGACGCTCTGCTTCATCGACCTCACCGGCTTCACCCGCTACACCGAGGAGGAGGGCGAGCGCGAGGCGCTCGACGTGGTTGAGAACTTCGTCGAGACGGTCGAGGCGACGCTGCCGCCGGAGGCGACCGTGGTGAAGACGATCGGCGACGAGGTGATGGTCGTCTCGCCCGAACCGACGGCGCTGACCGTGTGGGCGGTCGGCCTGCTCGAGCGGTTCCCCGACCGGCCGCGGCCGAGGGTCGGCGTCCACTACGGCGAAGCCGTCTACCGCGACGGCGACTACTTCGGCACCCAGGTGAACCTCGCCCACCGCGTCGTCGGCCGCGCCCAAGCAGGCGAGGTCCTCGTCACCGACAGCGTCACCGGCTCGCTGAGCGAGCGCGGCCTCGCCTGCGAGGCGATCGGCGAGGTCAACCTCAAGGGCTTCCCGGTCGCGACCCCGCTCTACCTGGTCCGCCGCGGCGGATAGAAAGCAAACTCATCCCCGATGTGCGGCGATGTACATGGTCTTCTGCCACTTCCGCAGCCGAGTGGCAGAACGGGATAGCCCGATCCAAAGTTGCCTCCTGACTGATGAAGGCGGGCCGCTCATAGGGACCGGTAGTGTCGGCGGGTGTCCCGAAACGCCGTCTCGAGTATCGGCCTGCCAGCGAAGGCGCCGATCCCGGCGACTGCCCGGAGCTCGATCGCGATCGTCCAGGTGAGCCGACAGGAGCTTCCTGAGGTCGGCTCGACCAGGCAGTCCTCGGCGAAGCGGCGGAAGAAGGGGACGTTCGCCTCCTCGACGAAGAACGAGTGGCGGCGCCCCTCCTCCCAGCGGAAGAAGCGCTCGTGGATGACGAGGCCGCCAACGGCCCGCGCGGTGCGGGTCGCGCCGACTCCAAAGGGCCGCGGCGAGGTCCATTCGACCCCTCGCAAGATCCGGCACCAGGCAAGCGGGTTCTCCGACATCAAGTCGCCCCAAACCGGCTCCGCCTCGAGGGGGATCTCAAAGCTCTCCTTCAACAGCAGGGGCGCTGTTTCGAAGAAGTCCACACCCACCGGACCGAGGCTGAACCAGGGTCGTCTCATGATCGCAAGGTACTACATACCGACCAGTCGGTATACTGGCCGCATCGCCACGAAGGTCGACAACCGGACCAGCGAG
>Ga0102953_1000874_pt1 | contig 19822 bp, 18 predicted proteins | sample SalPon2A_C_D2_MG_FD_78509 | JGI IMG/M metagenome (GOLD analysis project Ga0102953, IMG submission 78509) | Soil microbial communities from South San Francisco under conditions of wetland restoration - Salt Pond MetaG R2A_C_D2_MG | ecosystem: Environmental > Terrestrial > Soil > Wetlands | place... | reverse complement strand
GCGATCGTCGAGCGCGCCTCCTCGTACGCCTCCGTCGCGGCGGCGCTCAGCGCGTACACACCGCGGTGGATGTTGGCGTTGTCGTGCTCGTAGTAGCGTCGGACGGCATCGATGACCGCGCGCGGCTTCTGGCTGGTCGCGGCGTTGTCGAGGTAGACGAGGGGTACGCCGCGCGTCGTGCGCGCGAGCAGCGGGAAGTCCGCTCGGACGCGCGCCGCGTCGAACGTGCTCGAGGCCCGCGACCCCGCAACCCGTTCGATGGACGTGGTCACGCCGCGGCTCCCCGACGCCGGGCACCTTCCTCGAGCCGCGCGTGGATCACCTCGTCGAGCTGCTCCCGCAGCGCGTCGTCGGTCACGTAGGCGAGAATCTCCACACCGAAGCCGTACGTCAGGAGGCTCCGCGCGGCGGCCTCATCCAGTCCACGACTCCGGAGGTAGAACACGGCGCGCGGATCCATCGGACCGAGCGTCGCGCCGTGCGTGCACTTCACGTCGTCGGCGTAGATCTCGAGCTGCGGCTGACTGTCGGCCCGCGCATCTTCGGTGAGCAGCAGGTTGTTGTTGGTCTGCTTGGAATCGGTGCGCTGGGCGCCGGGCCGCACGACGATCCGCCCATTGAAGACGCCGTGCGAGCGATCGTCGTAGATCCCGTTGAAGTACTCCCAGCTGTTACAGTGCGGCTGGGCATGCTCGATGGTGGTATGGTGGTCGGCGTGCTGGCGGTCGCGCAGAATCGAAAGGCCGTTGAGCGTCGCTTCCGCCCCGGGGCCATTCAGCACCGCCTTGATGTCGTGGCGCGACAGCGCGGCGCCAAGCACCACCGCGACGATGGCGTAGATGCTCGCGCGCTCCTGCGACGACTGGGTGATGGCGGTCTGGAACGCCCGTTCGGACTCCCGCTGAATCCGGCAGGTCGCGATGTTCGCATCCTCGCCCACTACCACCTCGGTGGCCGCGTTCGTCCAGTAGGCCACGTCATCCAATCCGGCATACGTCTCGATCACCTCGGCCGTGGAGCCAGGCTCCGCGACCACGAGCGTGCGCGGGTGGGTCACGGTGGGTGTGCCGCCGGTCGTCACGTAGACGAGTTGAATGGGACGGTCGAGCGACACGTTGCGCCCCACGTGCACGAAGACACCGTCGGTCATGAACGCCGTGTTGAGCCGGGCAAACGGATTCTCGCTGGTCTCCGTGTAGCGGCCCAGATGCCCTTCGACGACGGGATCGCCTGCACGGAGTGCCTCCGCGAGGCTCCGCACGACGACGCCGTCGGGAAGGTTTGCGGTCTGCGAGAGCGCGGAGTCGAACCGACCGTTCACGACGACCGCCGTGATCCGGCCTTCCGCGCCCACCAGGAACGGATCGAGCCGTGCCTGCTCGACCGAAGCGGCTGCCGGCGCGACGAACGTCCCCTTAGCGATCGTCTCCACGCTCGTGAAACGCCACGCCTCCTGGTGCGTCGTCGGAAAGCCGGACTCGGCGAACTCAGCCCACGCGGCGCGCCGCCTCTGGACGAGCCATTCCGGCCCCGCGGCGTCGCCCGCCAGCAGGGCCTCGAACGCCGTGGCCCAATGATCGGGGCGTGCGGTCTTTTCCAGCACCGAGGTCCCACCCGTCATCACGCGGCCTCGTCCTTCACCCAGTCGTAGCCGCGCGCCTCGAGCTCGAGGGCGAGCTCCTTGCCGCCCGACTTCACGATCTTGCCGCTCGCCAGGACGTGCACGAAATCCGGCGTGATGTAGTTGAGCAGTCGCTGGTAGTGCGTGACCACGATCGTCGCATTGTCGGGCCGACGGAGCTTGTTCACCGCCTCAGCCACCGTCTTGAGCGCGTCGATGTCGAGCCCGGAGTCGGTCTCGTCGAGGATCGCGAGCTTCGGCTCGAGCACGGCCATCTGGAGGATCTCGTTGCGCTTCTTCTCACCACCGGAGAAGCCTTCGTTCACCGGTCGGTTCATGAAGCTGTCGTCCCAGCCGATCGACTTGAGCTTTTCGTCGAGGACGTCGAGAAAATCGATCGTGTCGAGCTCATCGAGCCCCCTCGCCTTCCGGGTCGCGTTGACCGCCGCCCGAAGGAAGTACGCGTTGGTGATGCCGCGGATTTCGACCGGATACTGGAAGGCGAGAAAGACGCCGGCGCGCGCGCGCTCCTCGGGATCCATGTCGAGCAAGTCCCGGCCTTCGTAGGTCACCGACCCCTCGGTGACCTCGTACGCGGGGTGCCCGGCGAGGATCTGCGCGAGCGTGCTCTTGCCGGAGCCGTTCGGCCCCATGATGGCGTGCACCTCGCCCGCGTTCACCGTGAGATCGACGCCCCGGAGGATCTCGTTCCCCTCGACGGAGGCGTGCAGGTTGTTGATCTGCAACATCGTCACCCGACACTCCCTTCCAGGCTGATACCCAACAGGTTCTGCGCTTCGACCGCGAACTCCATGGGCAGTTCTTTGAACACTTCCTTGCAGAACCCGTTCACGATCATCGAAACCGCGTCCTCAGCGGAGAGCCCGCGCTGCTGGCAGTAGAAGATCTGGTCTTCCCCGATCTTCGACGTGGACGCCTCGTGCTCCATGATGGCCGTGCTGTTCCGCACGTCGATGTACGGAAACGTGTGCGCACCGCACTGGTCGCCGATCAGCATCGAGTCGCACTGCGAGTAGTTCCGTGCGCCCGCCGCGCCCTTCATGATCTTCACCTGGCCGCGATAGGTGTTCTGACTCTTCCCCGCGCTGATGCCCTTCGAGACGATCGTGCTGCGCGTGTTCTTCCCGATGTGGATCATCTTGGTGCCGGTGTCGGCCTGCTGCCGATTGTTGGTCACCGCCACCGAATAGAACTCGCCAATCGAGTTGTCACCCTGGAGGATGCAGCCCGGGTACTTCCACGTGATGGCCGAACCCGTCTCCACCTGCGTCCACGAGATCTTCGAGTTCACGCCGGCGCACTTGCCGCGCTTCGTCACGAAGTTGTAGATGCCGCCCTTGCCCTCTTCGTCACCGGGATACCAGTTCTGGACGGTCGAGTACTTGATCTGTGCGTCGTCGAGCGCCACGAGCTCGACGACCGCGGCGTGCAGCTGATTCTCGTCCCGCATCGGCGCCGAGCAGCCCTCGAGGTAGCTCACGTAGGCCCCCTCTTCGGCCACGATCAGCGTTCGCTCGAACTGTCCGGTGGCCATCGCGTTGATGCGGAAGTACGTCGAGAGCTCCATCGGACAGCGCACGCCCTTCGGGACATACGCGAACGACCCGTCGGTGAAGACGGCCGAGTTGAGCGCGGCGAAGTAGTTGTCGTTGTAGGGCACGACCGAGCCGAGGTAGCGCCGGACGAGGTCGGGATGCTCGCGGACGGCTTCCGAGAACGGGAGGAAGATCACTCCCGCCTCCTTGAGCGTCTCCTTGAACGTCGTCGCCACGGACACGCTGTCGAACACCGCGTCCACCGCCACGCCGGCGAGCCGTTTCTGCTCGGAGATTGGGATGCCGAGCTTCTCGAACGTCTCGAGCAGCTTGGGATCCACCTCGTCCAAGCTCTTCGCCGCCTTGTCGCGGCGCGGAGCGGCGTAGTAATGAATGGCCTGGTAGTCGATGGGCGGATACTTCACGTTGGCCCACGTGGGCTCGGTCATGGTGACCCAGTGCCGGTACGCTTTGAGCCGCCACTCGAGCAGCCACTCCGGCTCCCCCTTCTTGGCCGAGATGAGGCGAATGATGTCTTCGCTCAGCCCCGCGGGAACCGTCTCCGATTCGATATCGGTCGTCCAGCCGTACTTGTACGGTTGGGTGACGTGTGTTTCGATCGACGTCATGCGTGCTCCACGGATTCGTCGTCGCCACGCTTCGTGAGCGGGACGACGTTGATGGCATATTCACAGGCGTTACAGCCGCGCACGATGTGGCTCTGGCGCTCCACGTCCACGCCGAGCAGCTCGCGCAGGAAGACCAGCTCGGTATCGCACACCTCGGGGAACTGCTCCGCCACGGCGTGCATCGCGCAGTTGTGCTCGGCGATCTTCAGCGTTCCCGATTCCACGGTCCAATCGGCCATGAAGCCCTGCTCGCTCAGGAGATCGACCACCGCGGCGACCTTCTCCTCCACGTCCGCGTCGGCGAGCCGGGCGCTGAGCTCCGCAGCCTGCGCGCGGAATCGGTGCTCGAAGAACCGGCGGATCTCGTCGCGACCACCGCTCTGTTCGAGGTAGGTGAGGAGCGCGGTCAGGGCCTCTTCGTACAACGTCGGAAAGAGCGCCTCGCCCGCCTCGGTCAGCCGATAGGCGTACGTCGGAGCACCCTGGCCACGCTGTTCGCGCACGTACTCGACGAACCGTTCGGCCTCGAGCTCCTTGAGATGCCGGCGAATGGCGTTCGCAGTCACACGGTGATGCTCGGCGAGCTCCTGCGCCGTGAGCGGCTGAGCGCGTTTCAGCGCGAGCAGGATCTGGCCGCGAAGACCTTTGTGCGCAGCGAGCGCCGGGGGCAACGTCGTCATGGAAGTAAAAATTTAGCCGGTGGGCACGTGCTTGGCAACTAATTCAATGATTTTGTTTGCTATTTATAACTTGTTGTCATATACCATTTTACGCTAGCGACTTCGAGCCGCCGCGCGCGATATCGCACCGCTGTCCCGGATTTTCGGTTTGGCGCACCGCACATTCTGCCCTACCTTGGCGGCGCCGACGAGCGTGTGTATCGGTCGGGGGGGAGGGATGCGATGAGACGGAAACTGATCGTGGCTGTCCTGCTGGCGGCGTATGCCCCGTTCGCGGGGGCCGCGTGCGCGGGCCGTGGAGAGACCAGCGCGTATCAGGTGCGGGACAGCGCGGGCGTCAAGTTGGTGACGAACGCCGCGCGGGGAGCATGGGCGACGGACAGTGCCTGGATGTTTCGCGAAACGCTCCGGATCGACGCGTCTCGGCCGGATCCCAACTATCAGATCGGCAAGGTCGGCGGGATCGCCATCAACAGTCGCGGCGACATCCTGGTGGTCGACGCGTTGGGGCACAACGTTCGCGAGTACGACTCCACCGGCACCTTCGTCCGGACATTCGGGGCGCCCGGCAATGGCCCCGGACAGCTCGGCGCCGCCGTCAGCACGATTCTCGTGGGGCGTGCCGACACCATCTTCGTGCCGGATGTCGGCAACCTGCGGATGGACGTCTTCGCGCCCGACGGCCAGCCGGTGCGCTCCTTCCCACTCTCCGTCGCCCAGGGTGTACCCGCGGCGTGGGGAGTGTTGCCCGACGGTGCGCTCCTCGAGCAGGTCAGAAGCCTCGCGCTGCCGGGCCAGACGGGAGCGCCCCGCAACGACCTCCTCGTGCTCGACACGGAAGGATCTGTACGCGACACCCTGCTCCATCTCCCGGTCGGCTTCGTCCCGGACATGAGCAAGGGGCCGGCCGCCATGAAGTTCCGATTCTTCGAACCCGAGGGCATCTGGGGAGACACGCCGGACGGACACGTAATTGCCGGCGTGAACTCCGAGTACCGCCTGTCGGTGTACGACTCGACCGGCGCGCTCCGGATGGTGATCACCAAGCCCGCCACGCGCCAACCCGTCACCGAGACCGATCAGAAGACGTTCACGCAGATCTTTCGCGACGTGCTCACGAAGCAGCTCTCGCGCCTCGGCTCGGACCGCGCGAAGCCCGTGATCGATCAGATGATTCACAACGTCGAGTTCGCGGAGTACTACCCGGCCCTGGGAGTGATTCGTGGCCTCCCGGGCGGCATGCTGATGGTGCAGCACATCGCGACCATCGGCGAGATGAAGGGGAGCGGTGCCGCGCTGTCCCTGGGAGACATGCAGAAGGGCTCGCGCCAGTGGGACGTCTTCGACGCCGGGGGACGGTATCTGGGCGTCACCGAGCTCCCGGTCGGTTTCCAGTTGATGGCGGTACGGGACGATGCGTTCTACGGAATCGAGACGGACTCGCTGGACATCCCGTCGGTGGTTCGGCTCGTCCGCGCGGGTGCGGGAGGAGGGAATTGAGGTCGATTTGGGGCAGAACTGATGCGTAGTTGTAACAACTACTATGCTATGTCGTCGCTCCGAGCATTCTCTTCGCGCACCAACTTTCTGTAGTCGTCCGGCGTGTTGATGTCCTCGACCACGCCTGGGTCGTCCACTTCGACCTCCACCACTCGCGCTTGGTCCCGGCGAACCACCGCGCGGGCGCCTTGATCGTTGGGCGCCTGGCGGAGCTCCTCGAAGAGCGTCTCTGCAAAGATGACCGGATGACCGCGGCGGCCCTGAAATCTGGGCGCCACGATCGGACCGCCCGTCTGCTCGAATCGCTCGACCAGCGCCCGAACCGTCTCCACGTGGACGCGCGGTCGGTCAACGGGCCACACGAGAATACCGTCAACCGGGTGGTTACCTACTGCTGATATCCCGGCGCGAACGGATCCAATCGGCCCGGCATCGAGCTCGGTGCTCCGGACCACCTGTACACCTGTCAAGTCTATGACAGACAATATCTTGTCTGCCATGTAGCCGAGCACGGCAACGCGCCGCTCTACGCCGGCCGCGTAGGCGGCCTTGACGATTCCTGAGAGAAACGGCTCGCCGCCGTGCGTCAGCAGGGCCTTGGGAGTGCCCATCCGCCGCGATGCACCGGCCGCCAGAACGATGGCCGCTAGCATCGGTTTTCCTTACATTGGGCTGACCAGACGCCAAAGCGAGCCCGACGATGGCAGTTCATAGAGTACGCCTTCTCGGCGATCCGATCCTCCGCACGAAGTGCGCTCCGGTCAAGAACCCGCGCTCGCCCGCCGTGCGGGTCGTGGCCGACGATCTCCAAGAGACCCTGCGCGACCTGCGGGCCCGACAGGGAATCGGGCGCGGGCTCGCTGCACCGCAGATCGGCGCGCCGATCCGACTGATCTACATCGAGGTGGACGAGCCACTCCATCTGGTCAACCCGGAGATCGTCGACATCGGCAAGAGTGACTTCGCCGTCTGGGACGACTGCTTCTCGATTCCCAATCTCCTGGTGCGCGTGCACCGCGCGTATCGCATCGTGGTGCGCTATCTCGATCTGGCCGGCCGGGAGCACGAGCTCGCGGCCGAGCGCGAGCTGGCCGAGTTGCTGCAACACGAGATCGACCATCTCGACGGCGTGCTCGCGGTCGATCGCGCGACCGGCCTCGACCCGTTCTGCTATCGAGAAGAGTGGAACAAGCATCACGCCTCGGAGAAGCGGTACGGCCGGAAGATGGCGCGCGAGACACCGAACGCGCCGCAGCTCGTCTAGCGCTTCACCCCTCACGGCTCAGGTTCACGGCCGTTCCCGTGACGATCGCCGCATCGTCGCTCGCGAGGAACGCGATCACGCCCGCGATCTCCTCGGCGGCGAGCCAAGTGCTGCGGTCGGCGTCGGGCATCGCCGCGCGGTTGGCGGGCGTGTCGATCACCGACGGCACGATGGCGTTGACGGTGATCCCGTCCGGTGCGAGCTCCCGAGCGAGCGAATAGGTGAGATTGAGCACGGCCGCTTTCGAGGCGGCGTAGGCGCTCATGGATGCGGCGCCGCGGCCCAGCGCCGGCTGGGCGGCGACGTTCACGATGCGCCCGCCCCGGGCACGCCGCATTCCGGTCACCGCCGCGCGGCTGCAGAGGAACGCGCTCGTGGCGTTGAGGGCGAGCATCTTCCGCCAGAGCTCCGGGCTCGTCTCCGCGAGCGGAGCGAGCGCAAAGCCCCCCACGACGTTCGCCAGGATGTGCACCGGGCCGGTCTCGTCGAAGAGCGCCGCGACCGACTGTGCATCGGTCACGTCCGCACGATGCAGCGTGACGGGGACTGACCCGCCGTGCGCCGCGACGAACGCATCACGCTCGGTCTCGCTCCGCCAGGTGGCGTGCACCGACGCCCCGTCGGCATTGAGGCGCTGCACCACGGCAGCGCCGAGCGCCCCGGTGCCCCCGGTAACCAGGGCGACACGATCGGCGAGGCACGCGGTGCTCATCCCTGAAGGACCTCGTTAGCGCACACGACACTGTCGGCGGGAAGCTCACGAAAGGCCTCCTTCGCCACGTCGGCGCGCCACGCCTCCCGAATATCCCTGAGGTCAGCCTCCGCCTCGTGCCCCGCCGTCCGCGCGATGGCGACGATGCTGCGATCGCCCGCGTCGGACGCCCCGGCCATACGGCAGCGCCCCACGAGCAGGACCTCCCCCGAATCGAGCGGCGGCACCAGCAGCGCCGCGCGCACCTCGAAGCCGGGTTCCCCCTCGGCGTTCCGCTCCGTGAGGCGGCTCAACCAGACGTACGTGGTGCTGTCGCGCGAGACCACGTTCAGCGCGAACTCCATCTTCCCGCCGACGGCGAGCATGGTACCGCCCTGTTCGTCGAGCCCTTCGGGGAAGGGCGGATACTGGAGACCCACGAAGCTCTGCGCGGCGGGTGGTGCGCCCGCCGCCGCGCTCGCCGTCGCGCCGCTCCGGCCGCCGCCGTTGCTACGGGCGCACGCGGCGCCCGTCACGACGGCGCAAACGGCTGCCACTACCTTCCACTGACGAGTCACATCCCCTCCAACGGGAAACCGGACGCTCTCTGCATTCTAATCGAGCCGCCCGGAAGCGTTGTCTCGCAAGGTCATCCCACTAGATTGCACCGTGACGGGGGTGCCCGCCATGGCCACCAGGCGGGCTGAGATCATACCCTTTGAACCTGATCCGGCTCAAACCGGCGGAGGGAGTCCGCAGAGAGGAAGTCCCATGCCCAACACGACCACACCCTGCCCCACCCAGATGTATCTCGCCCGTCGCGGTGAGATCACCGATGCCATGCGGTACGTCGCCGAGCGCGAGCACCTGGCCCCGGAGGTGATCCGGGACGAAGTCGCCCGGGGACGTCTCGTCATCCCGGCCAACATTCACCACCTCGCGGGGAAACTCGAACCGATGGCGATCGGGAAGGTCGCCAAGGTCAAGATCAACGCGAACATCGGGAACTCCGCCGTCACGTCGAGCATCCCCGAGGAGCTCGAAAAGCTCAATCTCGCGGTAAAGTACGGCGCGGACACCGTGATGGATCTCTCCACCGGCGAACAGATCGACGAGACACGTGAGGCGATCATCGCGCACTCCACGGTCCCGATCGGCACGGTGCCGGTCTACCAGGCGATCCTCGACGTCGAGGAGACGGCGGCGCTCACGGCCCAGGGCCTGCTCGACATGATCGAGCACCAGGCGAAGCAGGGTGTCGACTACATGACGATCCACGCCGGGATTCTGCTCGAGCATCTCCCGCTCGTCTACGGACGCGTCACCGGCATCGTGAGCCGGGGCGGCTCGCTCATGGCGGTCTGGATGATGGCGCACCGCAAGCAGAATCCCCTGTATGAGCACTACGACGAGCTGCTCGAGATCCTGCGCGCGTACGACGTGACGATCTCGCTCGGCGATTCCCTCCGGCCGGGCTCGATTCACGATGCGAGCGACAAGGCGCAATTCGCCGAGCTCGACACACTGGGTGAGCTCACCACGCGCGCGTGGGAACGCGACGTCCAGGTCATGGTCGAGGGACCGGGCCACATCCCGATGCATCAGATCGAGATGAACGTGCGGAAGCAGAAGGAAGTCTGCCACGAGGCGCCGTTCTACACGCTCGGACCGCTCGTCACGGATGTGGCGCCGGGCTACGATCACATCACGAGCGCCATCGGCGCCGCGATGATCGGCTGGTACGGCGCCGACATGCTCTGCTACGTGACGCCGAAAGAGCACCTCGGTCTGCCGAACGCCGAAGACGTGCGTCAGGGCGTGATCGCCTACAAGATCGCGGCGCACGCCGCCGACATCGCGCGCGGTCGAGCCGGCGCCACCGACCGGGACGACGCCCTCTCCAAGGCGCGCTACGAGTTCGACTGGAACGAGCAGTTCCGGCTCTCGCTCGATCCCGAGCGCGCGCGCGAATACCACGACGAAGATCTTCCGGCCGAGTACTTCAAGAGCGCCGAGTTCTGCGCGATGTGCGGGCCGAAGTTCTGCTCGATGCACCACTCGCGCACGCTCGACGACATGCTCGCCGAGTTCGCGAAGGAGCAGGGGGTGGTCGAGGCGGTCTGAATCCGGTCGGAGTCGGTCACGGTCGGACACAGACGGTCGAAGTGCACGAAGGGCGGAGATGCTTCGCGCATCTCCGCCCTTCGACCTTCACCCCGACCGTCTCCGACCGCCCCTGACCGACGTTGGCAACCTGGCGGAGCTACGGCAGCACCTCCCACGTCTGCCCTTTACGAAGCAGTCCGTTGAGGTCGTCGCTCTGCGCGCCAACCGACGCGATCTGCGCGTAGACGTCCACTTCGTACGACGTGGTCGTGGGCTGGCAGTAGATCACGCCGAGGGCCACCGGCATCTCGGGCGGCTCGAGTGCCACGAGCATCTGCGCGAGCACCTTGTTGGTCTCATCGTGCACCAGGATATCGTCGTCGGTGACGCCGTTCTCCCCCACGGTCACCGCTTCGAGCGTCAGGCGCGTGGGATCGAGGCGAATACCCTTCTCGCCCGTCTTGCCGAAACGCAGCGGCTTGCCATGCTCGACGTGCAGCTGCTTGTCGGCGGCCACCGCTTTCTCGGTGAACTCGGTGAAGATCCCGTCGTTGAAGACCACACAGTTCTGGAAGATCTCGACAAACCCCGTGCCCTGGTGGTCGTGCGCGCGCTTGAGCGCCTGGATGAGTTTGGGCTGCTGGGTGTCCACGGCGCGCGCCACGAATCGCGCACCGGCGCCGAGCGCCACCGCGCCGGCCGAGACGGGCGTGTCGAGCGAGCCCTGCGGCGTCGAGGGCGAGCGCGTGCCGCGCCGCGAGGTCGGTGAGTACTGCCCTTTGGTGAGTCCGTAGATCTCGTTGTTGAAGAGCAGGAACTGCAAGTTCACGTCGCGACGAAGCAGGTGGAGCAGGTGGTTGCCTCCGATGCTCAGCGCGTCGCCGTCGCCGGAGATCACCCAGACGTCGAGATCCGGATTGGCGAGCTTCACACCGGTCGCGACTGCGGGCGCGCGGCCGTGAATGGTGTGGAAGCCGTACGTGGACATGTAGTACGGGAACCGGGCCGCGCAGCCGATGCCCGAGATGAAGACCGTGTTCTCGGGGCTGGCATTCAACTCCGCCAGCGCTTTCTGCACGCCCTTGAGAATCGCGTAGTCACCGCACCCGGGACACCAGCGGACCTCCTGGTCCGAGGCGTAGTCTTTTGGCGAATGCGGAACGGCGGGAGAGACGGCGGTTGCCATCGCTATGCCTCCAATCGGGACCGGATCGCATCGGCGACCTCGGCGACCTTGAACGGCTTGCCGGTGACCTTGTTCAACCCCTCCGCCGGCAGCAGATAGGTGCTGCGCAGCATCGTCACGAGCTGACCGTTGTTCATCTCCGGCACGAGAATCCGATCGAATCCGGCGAGCAATTCGCCGAGGTTCTTCGGGAAGGGCATGAGATGCCGCAGATGGATGTGCGACACCTGGTACCCTTCGTCACGGACGCGGCGCACGGCCTGGTAGATCGCGCCGAACGTCGATCCCCACCCGACGACCGCGAGCTTGCCCGTCGACTCCCCGACCGCGACCTCCTGGAGCGGAATGTCGTCCGCGATGCCGGCGATCTTGGCGGCCCGGGTTTCCGTCATGCGTTGGTGATTCGCCGGATCATACGAGATGTTGCCCGAATCGTACGAACGCTCGATGCCGCCGATCCGGTGTTGCAGGCCGGGCGTACCCGGCTTGGGCCACACCCGCGCCAGCGTGTCGGAATCTCGCAGGAATGGCTGGAATCCCTCGGGATCGGTACGGAACGCCACCGGAAACGGCGCGACGTCGTCCGTATCGGGAATGAGCCATGGCTCCGCGGCGTTCGCCAAGTACCCATCCGTCAACAGGATGACCGGCGTCATGTACTTCACGGCAAGCCGGACGGCCTCGATCGCCGTCTCGAAACAATCTGACGGAGTAGCAGACGCAACCACTGCCAGTGGCGCGTCGGCGTTTCGCCCATAGACCGACTGATACAGGTCCGACTGCTCGGTCTTGGTCGGCAGCCCGGTGGATGGCCCGGCGCGCTGCGAGTTGACTACGACCAGCGGCAATTCCGCCGCGATGGCGAGGCCGATCGCTTCGGTCTTGAGGGCGATCCCCGGACCCGAGCTCGACGTCACTCCCAGCGCCCCAGCGTAGGACGCCCCGATCGCGGAGCAGACCGCGGCGATCTCGTCTTCTGCCTGGAAGGTGATCACCCCGTACTGCTTGAGGCCCGCCAGCACGTGGAGCAGCGGCGAGGCCGGCGTGATCGGGTAGGAGCCGAGCATGAGACGCTCGAGACCGGCCTTCTTCAAGCCCGTCACGAGCCCCCACGCCAGCGCTTCGGTCCCGCTCACCGTCCGATAGAGTCCCGGCTCGACATCGGCCTTCGAGATCGTGTAGCTGGCGAGGGTGCCCGACATTTCCGCCGTTTCGCCGTACGCGTGCCCGGCGTTCAGGGCGGCGAGATTGGCCCCGAGAATCTCCGGGCTCTTGGCGAACTTCCGCTCGAGATACTCGATCGTGGCGGCCCGCTCGCGTCCGTACATCCACAGCACGAGCCCGAGGGCCCACATGTTCTTCGAGCGGAGCGCTTCCTTCTGGGAGAGGCCGAACTCGGCCACCGAATCGAGCGTGAGCTTCGAAATGTCGATCGGGATCAGCTGATACGGTGCGAGCGATCCGTCTTCGAGCGGGTTCGTCTCGTAGCCCGCCTTCGCGAGATTCCGCTCGGAAAAAGACCCCGTGTCGGCGATGATCGTCCCGCCGAGGCGGAGATCTTTGAGCGTCACCTTGAGCGCCGCCGGATTCATGGCGACGAGCACGTCGAGCTCGTCGCCCGCGGTCAAGACTTCCGTCGAGCCGAATTGGATCTGGTAGGCCGACACGCCGAAGGTAGTGCCCGCCGGCGCGCGGATTTCGGCCGGATAGTCGGGGAAGGTCGAGAGATCGTTGCCGGCGAGCGCCGTCTCTCGGGTGAACTGTGTGCCGGTAAGCTGCATGCCGTCGCCGGAATCTCCGGCGAAGCGAATGACCACTCTGTCGCGCACCTCGTGGGCGCCAGCCGGCGTCGTCGGGGTGGCTGTCGTTTGCCCGCTCATCGCAGGGCCCCCTGCCGTTGATCGGTGATGATCGAAACCTACGTAAGACCGGGCGCGCCGCGCCACTGATCGGGCGTGGACGCTTTCTGAGATCTCTTCGAAGGGATCTTCAGAAAACGGGACGCTAACGCCAGGACCCATCCGCCTGTCGAAGGAGCAACAGGCAGCACACGCAACGTCCGTGAAGGAGGAAGTCATGTTCGGCAGGCATTCGCTCCCCGCGAGTCTCGCGCTGCTCGCGGTCTTGGCGGCACCGGTGAGCGCGCAGCAGGATTCGACACCGCCCCCCCCGCCGCCTGCGGCAGGCGCGATGCGGCCGATGGCTGGGCCGCCCATGGGAGGGATGATGCACATGCGGGGCCAGGGCCAGATGCGGGGCTTCGCCATGCAGCGCATGCGCGGGATGCGTCCGATGATGCGTGGAATGATGCAGGGCGCCATGCGCGTGCGCATCTACTCGCCGAAGTCGCTGCTCGACCACAAGGACGCGCTCGGCCTCACGCAGGCGCAGGTTGACCGTCTCTCGCAGCTCGACAGCGATGCGACCAAGGCCATGGATCAGGCGCGGGCGGATCAACAGAGTCATCTCAAGGCGCTCCGTGACGCGTTGGATGCCGCGAAGCCCGATTCGAAGACGGTGAAGGCGGAGTTCGACGCCGCCCACCAGGCGATGGGCGCGATGCAATGGGCGGCCATCAACGCGGCGCTCGGCGCGAAGGCCGTACTCACTCCGGTGCAGAGCGCGCGGGTGCAGGGCTGGGCCGACGCAATGCAGCACCGCATGATGGGCGCGGGCGCACGGGGAGGGATGGGCGGCCCCATGCGGCATGCGCCAGGGACCGGATGGCAGCGTGGCACGCCGCCGAGCGGCGGACGCTAAGAGTTCCTCACGTGGGGGCCGGGAACCCGGCCCCCACCCGCAGTTCTCACGGCAGGGCTTCCAGAAATTCTCCGATCACGCGACCCGTGTTCACCGGCTGCTCGAGCGGCGCGAGATGGCCCGCATCCGGCAACTGCGTGAAGTGCGCCTCCGGGATCGCGTCGGCCATCGCGCGCTGCGCCGCGGGAGCGATCAACTGATCGCCGCGGCCGGCGATCACCAGCGTGGGGACGCGAATCGTGGGCAGGATCGGCGTGGCATCCCCACGATCACGCATCGCCGCGAGCGCGCCGGCGACGCCGTTCGGATGCGCGCGCCCGATGATCGTACGGACCTGCGAGACGACCTCGGGCCGCGTGGCATGCGACTCCGGCGCGAGGAGTTTGGGAAGCATCTCGTCCGCGAGGAAGCCGCAGCCATCGCGCCGTACACGGGCGATCATCGCGTCGCGCCGCGCGCGTCCCTCGGCGTCGTCGGGCTCGGCCCGCGTATTCACCAGCACCAGCGCCCGAACGATCTCCGGATGGCGACGGTATAACTCGAACGCGACGTATCCACCCATCGAGATGCCGCAGACCGCGGCGGGTCCCGCGCGCAGCGCCTGCACGAGCTCCGCCATATCGGCCGCGTATTCCCCGATGGAATATCCGGAGTCCGGAACGTCGGACGCACCGAACCCCCGGAGGTCGGGTGTGATGCGGCGGTAGCGGGTGAGCGCGGCCGACACGGGACGCCACATGGACCGATCGAGCGGAAAGGCGTGGAGGAACAGGACGGGAAGACCATCTCCGTGCGCGTCGAAGGCCAACGACACCCCGCGCACCGCGCGGCGTTGCGCCATGCCGAGCCGCGACGGGCGCTCGCCGAAGAACCCGCTCACCTCGGCGGGGACGGGAACCGGGCTCCCCGTGGGGCCGAGACACACGAACACGAACTCACCGTCCGCCACGAGCACGTCGTCGCCCACCCGCCGCGCCGCTTGCCTCAGCGTGAAGCTCGTGCGGCCGTGATGCGCGAGCTCGAGGGTGAAACGCAGAACCTCACCGGGAAACGCCTGCGCGCGATACTCGACCGTCACCTTCCGGACTGCCGGCCATGCGTCATTCCGGCTGAAGACATCCATTCCCGGACCCCGGGCCAACGCCTCCCAGCGCGCGCGCTCGAAGAGACGAACCACGCTCGCCTGATTCAGATGTCCGTACGAATCACAATCGTCGGGAAAGACCGTCAGATCGACTGGCGCAAGGTCCGCCACTACTCACCGCCCGAAGCGAAGTCCGGCACAACTTATCGCGCGGGCACACCGGATTCCAACGCACGCTGGTGTTCACGGCGTCACCTGGCGATGATTCGACCCATCCATGACCGATCGAACTGACTCCAAGCCCTCGCCGGAAGTCATCCGGGACGGCGCCGCGCTCGAGCGGTTGGCCGCTCGCCTCCGTGACCAATCGCGCATCGCGCTCGACACCGAGGCAGCCTCGTTCCACCGGTACGTCGATCGCGTCTACCTCATCCAGGCAAGCTCCGCGAGTGAAACCGCGCTCGTGGACCCGCTCGCGGTCGACGATCTGCGCGCGATCGGCGACCTCCTCTCCGATCCGGAGATCGAGAAGATCTTCCACGACGCCGACTATGATCTCCGCATCCTCGATCGAGACTACGGCTTCACGGCACGACGGCTGTGGGACACGCGAATTGCCGCGCAGCTCGCGGGCGAGACCGCGTTCGGCCTCGGCGCGTTGCTCGCGAAGTACTTCGACCTCCGGTTGAGCAAGAAGCTGCAACGCGCCGATTGGTCGCAGCGGCCCCTCACGCCGGAGATGATCGCTTACGCGGCGAACGATACGGCGCATCTACCCGAGCTCCGGGACGTGCTCGCCGACGCCCTCCGGAAACTGGGGCGCCTCGCGTGGGCCGAGGAAGAGTTCGAACGCCTCGAAGGGGTCCACTGGAGCCCGGGCGCCGCGGGGGAAGACGCCTATCTCAAACTCAAAGGCGCCAAGGCGCTTGCACCGCGCTCACTCGCCGTCCTGCGTGCGCTCTTTGCCTGGCGCGACCGGCTCGCGGCGGAGCTCGATCGGGCGCCGTTTCGGATCATGGGAAACGACGCATTGATGGCGATCGCGAAGGCCGTCCCCACCTCGCCCACCGAGCTCGCGGAGGTACGGGATCTGCCGAGCGCCCTCGCACGACGCCACGGCCCCCAGGTCCTCGCCGCGGTCGGCGAAGCGCTCGCCTTGCCACGATCGGAGTGGCCCGTGATCGAGCGGACGCGCCGACCGAAGCCCGATCCGGAGGCCGACGCCCGCTACCAGCGCCTGCGGACGCTCCGTGCCGAGCGTGCTCAAGCGGTGCGGCTCGACCCCGGCCTCGTCTGTCCGAACGGAACGCTCCACGCGATTGCGCGGACGGCGCCACGCGCCGCGGCCGAGCTCGACCAGATCGGCGAGCTCAGACGCTGGCAGCGTGAGGCGATGGATGAAGGGAAGCTGCTCGCGGCGGTGCGCGGCGACGGCTAGGCGTTACAGCCCGAGAAAGGCGCGCACGCGCGGATCGATCCGCTCGGGCGTCCAATAGGGTTCCCACACCAGCTCGATTTTCACGTCCTCGACGCCCTCGAGCCCTCGCACCACCTCTTCCGATTCCCCGAGGATCTCGGGACCCGACGGACAGCCCGGCGAGGTCAACGTCATCGAGATGCTGACCTCGCCCCCCTCGACCGCCACGTCGTACACCAGGCCGAGATCCATGATGTTCAGGTTGAGCTCGGGATCCTTCACGGCGCGCAGGGCGCGGCGCACCACCTCTTCGGTGACAGGCATAAGACATTCCTCGACGTTCGCGAACGGGGTTGCGACGTCCCCCCTGCATCTTACCCCGCTTTGGGACGAGCGCCAACCGGTCCCCAGCGACGCGCGATCCACTGGTACGCGCGCTCGGCGATCGGCATCGCGCCCGGGAGGCGGAAGACGAGTCCGACCAATCGACCGCCGGGGAGGTAGGCACAGAGCGCCCGCGCGGCCGCCGCGCCGCGAAAGACCGCCCCGTCCGGGCACACCAGGTGTGCCGCCAGCTCCAATTGCTCGCGCGGCACGCCGGCCAGGGCCGGCGCCTGGGGATCCTGCAGGGGAAGAAGACGGATGCGGTCGGCGCGGTCCCAACGCTTGAGCCGCGTCACCCAGCGTCGACAGAAGCCGCAACTGCCGTCGAAAATCAGGGTTGGTCGGCCATCCCTGCTCAGCACGAGTTGGCCGCGCGCGAGGCGACGGCCGCGAGACAGGCGTCGAGCATTCCCACCGCCGCGTCGGCCACTTCTCCGCGGACGCGCTTGAGCCGAGTGATCGACCATCCCGTGCGGGGATGGAAGACCCGGTTTGTGAGGACGATGACAAATAGATCCCGTGTGGGATCGATCCAGATCGACGTGCCGGTGTAGCCGGTGTGCCCGAACGCCGCGTCGGAGAGCAGCCGGCCGGTGTTCACGGTCTCGGTGGTGTCATTCATCTCCCAGCCGAGCGCGCGGTTGACGGGGCCGCGGCGGGTGAACTCGGCCACCAGCGCGGGACGGAAGAACGGTCTGCCGTCGAGGAGCGCACCGTGGCGTAACCAGAGCTGCGCGTAATGCGCGAGGTCCCGTCCGGTGCTGTAGAGCCCGGCATGGCCGGAGACACCGTCGAGCCGCGCGGCGTTCTGGTCCATGACCTTCCCCTGGATGGCGTGTCCATGCCAGAGGCCGACCGGCATCATGCGTTTGATGTCGGCGCGGGGGGGCCGGTAGCCGGTCTGCGTCATGCCGAGCGGCTCGAAGAGCTGGGTGTGCACGAACTGATCGAGCGGCATGCCGGAAACCCGCTCGATGATCCACCCCAGCAACATCATGTTCAGGTCACTGTACTCCGTGTGGGTACCCGGCGCCCAGCGGAGCGGCTCAGCCATCACACGCGCGCGCGCTTCGGCGGCCGTGTGCGTGAGTTTGTTGAGCGGGAGGAACGCCCGGAGCCCGGAGCGGTGCTCGAGGAGCATCCGCACCGTCACCTGGTCCTTTCCCTTGCCCTGGAAGTCCGGCAGATAGTGCTGGACGGTCTGATCCAGATCCAGCTCGCCACGCTGCACGAGCAAGAGGGCCGCCGGCGTCGTGGCCACGACCTTGGTCAGCGAGGCGAGATCGAACAGCGTCGAATCGGGCCGCGGCACGCGACTCGACGCGCTCCACGTGAAGTGCCCATACCCCTTCGCGAGGAGGATCGAGTCGCGCGTACCCACCACCACGACCGCGCCCGGGAAGGACCCGCCAGCGATTCCCTCCGCGACGGCGTGGGCGACCGCCGCCTGCGGGGTGCCTTGCAGGGCGAGGACGACGAAGAGGGGGAGGATCACCCGTGTATCTTAGCAGCATGAGACCGAGACGACACGCCCCGAAATTCATTTTTCCCCACCCGAGCCTGGCTCGCGCCCCGCGCACCTCGCGGACCGTCGACGCCGAGCGGTAGGTGCTAGTGCCGCGCGGTGTGCTTGAGCGAACCCGGGGGCAGCGTGTAGAGGAGCTGTGCCGTCAGGCGATCACGCAGGGTGACGTCGTGTACGCCGGTGGAGGGATACATCACGTCATGCGGATCGTCGGAGTGGCCGAGGCCGAGGAGATGTCCGATCTCGTGCAGCGCGATCGTATAGACGGCGTCGTCGGTGAGGAGCCAGTGGCTGTTGGTGTGGGTCGCCAGCGTGAGCGTTCCCCGGACGATCCAGCCCATCCCGTTCCAGGTCACGTCGGCCTGCCCGGTGCGGCGGATGGGAAAGGCACTGATCCAATGCACCTTGACGTCGGCCGCGGTGGAATCCGGCACGAACTCGAAGCGCACCGGAATGGCGGCGACGCGCTCCCAGCGCTCGAACGCCCGTTTGACGGCCGCGCCCATGTCGGGGGTGTAGCCGGGGACCGTCGACCGATCGGGGAGATAGACGGCGACCGGGTGCGCCGTGCGGTCGGGCCAGCGGCGCAGGAGGGAGTCGTCCTGGGCCAGCATCGCGGGCAGGTAGGTGTCGTAGTCCTCGATGCGCTTCAGGGTCTCGGTCCGGCGGATCGCCGCCGTGTCCGCTTCGACGGCCCCACCGAGGGAGTGGGCAGTCTGGGGCTCGGGCCGCGTACCACCCAGCCGACGGCCGAGACCGTAGGCGAGGAGGACGACAGCGGCCACCGCGAGGAGGCGGATGGTGACCGCGATGCTGCGCATATGGCCAATATGCGGCCGGCGCGGTCGGAATCGCCAGCCGCCCCCGGGGACCGCTGCGCTGGCGTCATCGGGGCAGGTGATCTATGATTCGGCGCGTTCATGACTTACGTGCCGTTCGTGGGGGGGGTCCGGGCACCAGCGGGTCCGCGCGGCGGCGTCATCCCCGCACAAGTTGGGCGGAGGTTCTCGCGTGATCGCGCTTCCCGCGCGCCTCGTCGTTCGCTTTCGCTATCTGATCATCGCGATCTGGATCGCGATCGCGGCATTCTCGATCCCACGCGCATCGCGTGTCCACGACGTGCTCAGCGTCGAGGGCCGACCCGTGCATCCCACGGAGTCGCGCGAAGCGGAGATGTTGATCCGCAAGGAGTTCCCTCAGCCCCTCACGCAGTTCTTCGCCGTCACCGTCACGGGTCAGATGCCCGTGGACAGCGCCCCGTTTCAGAACGCCCTGAAGAAGCTCACCGGGGCGGCCGAGTCCCGCCCGTACATCCGGCTGGTCGTCTCGTCCCTCACGGCCTCCGATTCGAGCTTCGTGAGCCCCGACCGCCGAACCACGTTCTTCATCGCCGCGATCGACGAGAAGAGCGCCGATACG
>Ga0102953_1000873_pt1 | contig 19871 bp, 15 predicted proteins | sample SalPon2A_C_D2_MG_FD_78509 | JGI IMG/M metagenome (GOLD analysis project Ga0102953, IMG submission 78509) | Soil microbial communities from South San Francisco under conditions of wetland restoration - Salt Pond MetaG R2A_C_D2_MG | ecosystem: Environmental > Terrestrial > Soil > Wetlands | place... | reverse complement strand
GGCCGGGCGCGGCGTGTTCATGCTGACCAAGGGCGGGCAGACGAAGATGGAATTCCTCGAGGCGCTGGCGGCGCTGTCGGGGCGGCCGGTGGTGGTCGCGGCGCTGCTGCACAACGGCACCAACCCGCGCGCGGTGTTCGACGACCTCGAGGCGATCCGCGCCGCCGGCGCGCGCGGCCGGCGCATGCTCGGCGCGGTGTCCTGCTGCCCGCTGTCGTTCGATTTCACCCTGCGCTCGCCCTACCCGATCGAGGGCCTGGATGCCTGGCGCCCCGCGCTCGGGCTGAAGGACGATGCGCTCAGGACGAAGCTTGCCGAGCGCCCGTTCCGCGACGCCATCCGCGCCGAGCTTTCGCGCCCGGCGCACTTTCGCCTGTTCAACGGCGAATGGGACAAGCTCACCGTGGTCGAGTCGCCGCGCCACCCCGAGCTCGAGCAGCGCGACATCGCCGCGCTCGCCGCCGAGGCCGGCAAGGACCCGCTCGACCTGTGGTTCGACCTCGCGCTGGAGGACGGCCTGGCGACGGTGTTCGTCGCGCTCACGCTCAACTCGGACGAGGACGCGGTCGGGCGCATGCTGCGCCATCCCTGCAGCATGGTGTCGCTGTCGGATGCCGGCGCGCACCTGACCTTCTTCAACGACGCCGGCTTCGGCCTGCACCTGCTCGGGCACTGGGTGCGCGAGCTGGGCGTGCTGTCGCTCGAGCAAGCCGCGCGTCAGCTCACTTCCCTGCCGGCGCAGGTTTTCGGCCTGCGCGGGCGCGGTGCGCTCGAGCCCGGCCGCGCTGCCGACCTGCTGCTGTTCGACCCCGCCAGCGTCGGCCGCGGGCCGAAGCGGCGCGTGTTCGACCTTCCCGGCGGCGCCCCGCGCCTGACCACCGACGCGCTGGGCGTGCACGGCGTGTGGGTCAACGGCGTGCGGGTCGCCGATGCGAAAGGCCTCTTGCCGCTCGAGCGCCTGCCGGGAATACTGCTGCGCGACCAGACGGAGGAAAGCCAATGAACAAACGCAGGCTCGGAAACCTCGAAGTGCCGGCGATCGGCCTCGGCTGCATGGTGATGCCCGCTTTCTACCTCCCCGGCAGCGAGGAGGAGTCGCTCGCCACGCTGCGGCGCGCGGCCGAGATCGGCTGCAACTTCCTCGACTCTTCCGACCTGTACGGCAACGGCGCCAACGAGAAGCTGCTCGGGCGCGCGCTCAAGGGCCGGTGCGAGGCCTACATCGTCGCCACCAAGTTCGGCCAGGTGCGCAAGCCCGACGGCACGCAGGACGTGGACGGCAGCCCCGAATACGTGGCCGAGGCCTGTGACAGGAGCCTCGCGCGGCTGGGAATCGACCATATCGACCTCTACTACCAGCACCGCGTCGACCCCAAGGTGCCGATCGAGGACACGGTCGGCGCGATGAAGCGCCTGATCGAGCGCGGCAAGGTGCGCCATCTCGGCCTGTCGGAGGCCGGCGCGCAGACCATCCGCCGCGCGCATGCCGTGCACCCGATCGATGTGCTGCAGACCGAGTACTCGCTCTGGTCGCGCGACGTCGAAGCCGAGGTCCTGCCCGCGTGCCGCGAGCTCGGCATCGGCTTCGTCGCCTACTCGCCGCTCGGACGCGGCGTGTTCGGCGGCGAGATCGGCGGCACCGACAGCCTCGGCGAAGGCGACCGCCGGCGCGACCATCCGCGCTTCAAGGAGGAAAACCTCAAGGCCAACCTGGCGCTGGTCGAGCCGGTGCGCCGCATGGCGCAGGCGAAGGGCCGCACCCCGGCGCAAATCGCGCTCGCCTGGCTGCTCGCCAAGGGCGAAAACATCGTCCCCATCCCCGGCACGCGGCGCATCGAGCACCTCGAGGCGAACGTCGCCGCGGCCGACATCGCGCTGACGGCCGCAGAGGTCGCGCAGCTCGACGCCGCCTGCCCGCCGGGCGCGGCGCAGGGCCCGCGCTACCCCGCGGGGCAGATGAAGCGGCTGAACCTCTGAGCGATGAGACTGCCGGCGCCGACGCCGGCGGCGAGCAGCAGCACGGTCGCGGCGCAGAAGCCTGCGGCATAGGCCAGCGCGGAGGCCGCAGCGGGCAGCTCGGCGGCGTGCGCGGCGCCATGATACAGCGCGAAGGCGCCGACCAGGGCGGCGCCGAGCGGCGGCGCGAGGCGCGTGCGGGTGACGATCAGCAGCCCGAGCACCAGCCCCGACGCCGCCACCATCTGCTCGGCGAACGGCGGCACCAGTTCGGCGAAACCCAGCGCCCCGCCGGCGAGCATCGCGCCGACGAAGGCGCCCGGCACGATCCAGCGCGTACGGCCGCCGAGCTGGGCGGCCCACAGCCCGACCGCGACCATCGCCAGCAGGTGGTCGAGCCCGGTGAAGGGGTGCAGGAAGCCCTCCACAGCGCCCGCGGCCGTTCCGTGAAACGGGTGTGCGCTGGCGGCTGTGCTGATCAATGCGAGAAGTGCGGCTACTTCGGTGCGGCGCATAGCATGACTCCCTCCGTTTAGATCTACCCGATGATCGTTTGACCTCCTGCTCGGCCGCTTGATCCTCGTCAAACCGCACTGCGGCGCGCGCGCTAGCCTGAGCGCGTTCTCTTCCGGAGGCAGCATGAAGATCAAGCAAATCTGCAGCCGCGTGGTCGTCGTGGCCGCACCCGAGACCGGCCTGCGCGAGGCCGCGCGCATGATGCGCGACCATCACGTCGGCGCGCTGGTGGTGATCGAAAAGCGCGACGGCTCGACGCGCCCGATCGGAATCGTCACCGACCGCGACATCGTGGTGGCGGTCGTCGCCGATGCGAACGTGGCCCCGGAATCGCTCACGCTGCGCGACCTGATGTCGGGCGAGCTCACGCTGGCGCTGGAAAGCGACGGCGTGTTCGAGGCGGTCGACCGCATGCAGGACAGCGGCGCGCGCCGCCTGCCGGTGGTCGACGCCGACGGCCGGCTGGTCGGGATCCTGTCGCTCGACGACGTGCTGCGCATGCTCGCCAGCGAGCTCACCGCGCTGTCGCTCGCCTCGCAGCGCTCGGTCACGCGCGAAGCCCGCGCGCGCCCCGCAATCGGCGTGGGGTGATCTTTGGCTCATGGCAACCACGGTCCCAGGGCTGTCTCGCCAGCTCTTGCGTAGGAGCAAGCGTGCGTATCAAACGATGCTGCATCGCGGCAAACCGGCTTCTTCGAACCGCTACGATTCGTGCGAACCGAGTTGGCCCCGGACGTCGAGATAAGCTCGTTCGCATGCTAGACACCCTGTTTCAGGACGCGCACGCCTTTCCCCCCAACATCTTCCACATCGTAGTTGCCGCGTTGCGCGAAGCGCGTCACAATAACCTCTTGGGGAGTAAGCAGAAACCGACTGCGCACGACGTTTCCGCACCACACGTTCAGCGCCCACCGCATCGATCGAATGCCTTCCGATGCGGCGCAACAACAACAAGAAAAAGAAGAATAAGAATCAAGTACGCGCGAACATCGCCGATTGCGCGATCGATTTCCGCCGGTCGTATGAAATTTTCGAACGGGGGGCACGGATGCAATTTCAGTATTCCATTTCGTGGCGCACGAACGAGGCGACGTTGCACCCCCGTACTGCTGCTGGTCGAGAAGTAATTGCCGGGACGTTGCCGTGTCCGTCTAGCAGGCGCACGAGGCCGGCGATTGTAATGATAGTGTAGGGGGAGCCATGCAAGCTCACGATTTGCTACTTGATGAAGCGCGACGCGCATTGCGCTCGCGCCGGATACCGCTTCGTAAAGTTTTGCAAACTATCCAGTCAAACTTTGCAAGGTCGATTGACCCTCGCGCGCGCCGCGTGCGACCGTCTGATCCGTACGGAGTCATCGTGAACACGGATCACATCACCAATCATTCTGCGGCGACGCCCAGAAATTTCTCACTCAACGATAAGGAGAGTGCGAGGTTTCTTCGCATCGTTTCGGACGCCCAGCTGATCAACAGGCATTACCAGTTGTTCCTCTGGCTGAACGGCGAGTTGCAGACATTCTTGCCGCACCAGATCATGATCTCGGCCTGGGGCGACCTCGCGAAGTGGGATCTCGAGCTGGACATCGTATCCGCGCTGCCCGGGGCACGGACCGCAGAACTCGCTCACAATTGCATCAATTCCTTTCTCAGGAACGCGCACACGCAATGGCTTGCCGGCAGGGGCGTTCCGCTCATGACGAAGGCCACCGAGTCGGTCGCCGCGCTGGGAACGCGCACTGGCCCGCTACACGACGCGCTGCGCCAAATGCGCACGATGCTCGTGCACTGCGTTCCCGACGAGCGCAGCAGGCAGGACAGCCTTTACATCGTGTTGAGTTCCGGGCCTCTGGCGAAGGGGTACGGCAGCGAACAATTCGCTCACCTGGTCCAATCCCTGTTCCTGCAGATCGATTCGGCCTTTCGGCGCGTGGCTAGCCTTCCGCTGGCGTCGGGAGCCACCAGTCACGGTGACTGGCTGGACCTGAGCGTGAGGGAGCAGGAAATCCTCGATCTGATCTGCCACGGCAAGACGAACCTGGAAATTGCCGGGGCGCTCGAAATCAGCCCGTTTACGGTCAAGAACCACGTGCAGCGAATCTTCAGGAAGATCGGCGTCACGAATCGGACCCAAGCGGCGACGAAATACAGCCAGGCATTGAGGGATCTCACGAAGTTCATCGAAGATAGTCGAACCCTGCGCTAGTAGGCGCATCGCCGTCACGAGCATACAGGGACGCGCATGCCCATGAACCAGCTTGTAACGCCCGTCATGTTTCGCAAAGCCGGTCGCATCGCGATCGGGCGCGATCGTTTGCTCAACGTGATCGAGATGACGCTCGAGCCTTTGTTGCTGGTGATTTCGCTCTGGGTCGTGGCACAACTGCTCAGCGACCAGATCGGCGCGCGCCATATCATTCTCGCAGTCCTTGTCTTTTCGCTAACGTTTCCAGGCGCAGCGCGCCTGTCGCAATCGCTTTGGCGGGCAATTCGAAATATCGCGATCGGCTGGGTGGCGCTGGCGGTGCTGCTTGTGCTGTTCGGTTACGTAAGCCGCTACCTGGATTACTTCGATTCGCAATTACTCACGACGTGGTTCTGGGCCGCGCCCGCATGCGCAATCGGTGGGCACATAGTGTTGCGACTTTCCGCACCGGCGATCCACCAGCTACAGGGCGGAATCAAGCACGCGATCATTGCCGGAATGAACGAACAAGGAGTCGAGTTGGCGCGGCGGCTCGGTTCGGACATGTATTCGAACGTGCACGTGACGGGTTTCTTCGAGGATCGCGCACGCGAACGGGTGAAACATACTGACGAATTTCCGGTGCTCGGCAAGATTGCGGACTTGTCGCAGTACGCCAAGAAGAATCACGTCGACGTCATCTATCTCTCCCTGCCGATGGCGTCGCAGCAGCGCATCGTGGCGCTTCTCGACGAACTGCGCGACACCACTGCTTCCATATATTTCGTCCCGGACATCTTCGTCACCGATCTGATTCAGGGGCGTATGGACTCCGTCAGCGGAATCCCGGTCGTGGGCGTGTGCGACACGCCCTTCTCCGGCTTGAGTGGCGTCATCAAGCGCGGCAGCGACATCGTCCTGTCCCTGGTTATTCTCCTGCTCCTGGCCCCGTTCTTGCTGCTTCTCGCGCTGGCCGTCAAGCTTAGCTCGCCCGGACCAGCAATATTCCGGCAACGCCGCTACGGCTTGGACGGCTCCGAAATCATCGTCTACAAGTTTCGGACGATGTCGGTCTTGGAGAACGGCAACGAGATCAAACAGGCCACCAAAGGCGACAGCCGCGTAACGCCGCTGGGAGCGTTCATGCGCAAGACGTCACTGGACGAGCTGCCGCAGTTCATAAACGTTCTGCAGGGTCGTATGAGCATCGTCGGGCCGCGGCCGCATGCCGTCGCGCACAACGAGATGTACCGCAAGCTGGTCAAGGGCTACATGCAACGGCACAAGGTCAAGCCGGGAATCACCGGTTGGGCACAGGTGAACGGCCTTCGCGGGGAAACCGAAACGGTCGACAAAATGAAAGCGCGTATCGACTTCGACCTCGACTACCTGCGGAACTGGTCGCTACGACTCGATCTGTACATCATCCTCAAGACCGTCTGGGTCGTGTTCAAGGGTGCGAACGCGTACTGAGTCGCGCGGCCTTGGATGCGCTCCTTGCGCGTCTGACGAGCTACATGCCCGGCGGTCGGCGTCGCCGTCGTCGCGACATCAGAGTTGCACGCGGTGCCGACGACACCAGTAGACGAAGACATAGATCGCCCACACGCGAGACCAGTAGATTCCCGGCGAACCGTCCAGGAACGCCCGCCACAACCTCGCGACGGCGTCAGGACTAAGCCCGGTCCGCCCGACGGCTTCTGGATCGCGCAACGTACGATCCATCACTTTCCCCAGCCCTGTCCTGATCCAGCGGTCGAACGGTAGAACGAAGCCTTTCTTCTGCTGCGCGAATAAAGCGGGATCGAGCCCGCGCAGTCCGATTCGGCGCAAGATCGACTTCATCCGCAAGGGCATATATCGATCTTGGTCGCGCAAACGATCGATGTACTCGAACGATACGCTGTCGACCAGCGGCAAGCGAAGCTCGATTGACGCTGACATGCTGACTGCATCCGTATCGCGCAACAACCGCTCGCCGAGGAACAGGCGATGTTCCATCAGACTTATTGCCGAAAGCGGCGACCGCGCCCCCGTTTCCAGCAGAAGGCGGGATCGCATGACGGGCGGAAGGCCTTCAACGAGCGCCCCTGTTGCCGCATTTCCCAGTAGTTCCCGCTGAAAGCCCGGGAGAAACAGCGCGTACGCCAATTGGTAAAGCGAGAGCAGATCGTCTCCGCGCTGGACCATGTCGGGGAGCTTGGACCATCGGGTCTGCTGCGGAACGGGCCCCCTCGAGGGTTGCATCACGGTGGATACCAACCTAGCCAGCGCCACGCGCACGAGCTCGGGAACCCAACGCATGCGACGAGACCAACGCATCAATGTCGGAAGATCGCGGAAGGATGTGTACCCTCCGAAGAGTTCGTCACCACCCGTCCCCAGCAAGGCCACCTTGAACCCTGCCTCGCGCACCGCGTGCGACATGTAGTAGGAATTCAGACCATCGAAGCTCGGTTGATCCAGACTGTCGAGAGCCGCCTCGAGCCCGTCGACAAAGTGCTCTTCTGTCAGCACGACTTCCCGGTGGCAGGTACCGATGGCCGCTGCAATCTGCCGCGCAATCGGCCCCTCGTTGTACGCCTGCTCCTCGAACGCCAGCGTAAAAGTATGCACCGGTGCGCGCGACGCCTTCTGTGCCAGGTTCGCGACCGACGCGGAGTCCACGCCCCCTGAGAGGAACACCCCCAGCGGCACGTCGCTAGCAAGATGCAGGCGCACGCTGTCTTCCAGCACACTTGTCAACCCGGCAGGTTCGTCGGGAAACTCGGGGGCGCTGCGCTGCATCGCTTCCCAGTAGTATTGAGTCAACTCCTCATTCCCCACCGAGTCGAAGACCCGAATCTGACCCGGCCACATGGCCTCGATACCGGCGACTACCGTCTCCGGTGTCACCATGAACCCGTTCCACACTACCGACGCCGCTGCGAGCGGGTTGAGGCGGGGTTTGCCCAGCAAACCGCATGCCAAAATGGCACGAACTTCCGAAGCGAAGACAAGAGACCATTCGCCGCGAGGATCAGGATTTCGCGCAAAGTAAAGTGGTTTGATTCCAAGCGGATCTCGCGCCAACAGAAGCTTGCGCTCGCTGGAATCCCACATCGCGAAAGCAAACATCCCGCGAAGCGAAGCGACCACGTCTCGCCCGTGAATGCTCAACGCTCGCAACATGACTTCGGTGTCGCCACTCGACTGGAAGGTCTGACCCTCGACCAGCAGTTGATCTCGCAGGGCCACGTAGTTGTATATTTCACCGTTGAATACGACGACGTCTCCGGTTACCGCATCCACCATGGGCTGCGCGCCGGCAGAAGAGACATCGAGTATTGACAGCCGCCGATGTGCAAGCATGACGACGCGGCCGCAACCGTCGGGCGAGGATTCCCAATATCCATCGCCATCCGGTCCACGGTGTGCCAAGGCCGCGCTCAGTTTCCGAAGCGCCGCGCGGGTCCGCTCCCCGGGGTTGCCGATTATGCCTGCAATGCCGCACATGCTTCTGAGTCCTATGCTCGCGGTTGTGCGCGGCGCGTTTGGAAGTGGACGATCGGATTGTTGATCAAGGGCACCGGTTGTCGTGCGGCGCAACGCCGCGCCGGCAATTGCCGGATACGGCTCGAACGCCACGGCCAGTGCGACGTTCCCGACGCATCGCTTCGCTCGACAAAATCGGTATCAGGAGCGGCACCCGTGGTCCTTGCCTGCGGGGCGGCATTCACGCCCTCTATTCATGCTGCCGCTTTCTTCGCCACAAGAAAGTAATCCCGGCCAACTGGAAGCAGCCTGTCGCCGCTGAGCTCCTGCTGGACCTCCAAACCGGCATCTATAGTCAAGCGCATAAGCCGATTGCTTGTCAAATACACGGGACGAGCCGTGGATCTCCCCCTGACGTTGCCGATGAGTCTTTGCGCCACTATGGCGTAAGAAATCGAATTGCTCAGCGCAACCAGGCGGTGGACCAGTCCACGCCGTCCTTTGGCCCACAGATCCGCCAGCAGCACGCCAAGAAGCGGCTGAGTCGTCAGCAGCGTCCCGCCCGGGCGAAGGATTCGAGCGATCTCGCGCATTGCAACCGGGATGTCCATGAACTGCAGAGCGCTGAACATCAGAACCCAGTCAAACGAGCTATCCGCATATGGGAGTTGCTCAGCTGCCCCCAAGTCGATAGGCGGAGGCTCCATACGTTCGAGGTTCGCAAAGATCTTTGTAAATCGGACATAAACTTCTTCGATTTCTCGACCTCTTGCGTGGACGCCAGCTTGATGCAATCGGAACACGTTGCACCCCCATCCCGCCCCCAGTTCAAGAACTTTTTTGTCGCGGAAGTTACTGAGCGCCAGGAGAGGTATCGTGTCCTCGCCGTGTATTCGGCGACCCCTCTCAAGCCAAAACAGGTACTCCCGCGCCGCGTCCGCGCACTTGTACCCCAGCGACGCCAGTTCAAACCCGTTGTCAGTCTGCTTGCCAAGTCCCAATTCTTCGAGGATCGGCAGATTCGTACGCTCCTCTTCGATTGGAGCCTCGCCGCGCCCGAAGCGGGCCAAGGTGCGAAGAACGGATGGCCCCTTTTGTCCGTAAAGGATCTGTTCCAGTTCGTCCAGCGCAGTCATCATATTCATTATGAGTTGTTTTCCCCTTGCGTCAAGACATCTTGCATCCAGCAGCGCGCCGCTCGTGAAGTCCTTTCGGTAATTGCCCGGCTGGTGCCGAGAGCACTACTCCCCGATGTTGGAGTTCCTATCGCTCGACTGATTCACTCCACGTCAGGGATTCCGCACAACAATACCGCACGATCCTTAGCACCGATTCCCGACAGCCGACGACCAGTAACCGTCGAAAACAGCGCGCCTGATGGCCCTGGAGCAGCAATGCAAGTGCCACGAACGCACTATCCACATACGATACTCCCGACATCTCCAGCGTTACGTCCCTTCCGATTCGCACAGCCTCCGCGAAACACCGCCGCAAGGTTCCGATGTTCTGCTGAGTCCACGCGCCGCTCAATCGAACGAGGTACAACCCATCTTCGTCCCTCGTGTCCACCCGTGCCTCGGCGACGTCATCGCCTTTAGCACCGTGGCGGCGCAGGTACCACACGTACGGTATTACGCGGGTGATCAGCAACTTGATCAGCACAACGCCATCGCGAAGATAGCGGCGCCAAAGCTGTGGCTCCTCCTTGATTCGCCACACCCACTCTAGACCGTAGCGCTGCATCCAACCGGGCGCCCGCCCTACGGCTCCGGCGACGAAGTTCGCTACGGCGCCCAGATGAGAAATTACTGGGATCGCCAACCGTGCTCGGTTGCGCATGATCCACTCCTGTCCCTTCTTCGCGCCGAGCGACACAACGAGGAAATCGGCATTGCTGGCGTTGATCCTCGCGATGCGTGCGTCGTCGCTCAGTTCTTCCACGGACCCGAACCCGGGGAAATCGAAGCCTGCGCACTTCAGGCAGGACGACTCGTCGTTGAGCCGCCGACACGCAGTCTCGGCGACGCCTTCCGGCGCGCCGAAGAAGAAGACGGACAGCTGGTTGCTCGAACCGACGCGCAAGGCTTCGAACAGGCTCGAGCCCGCAATCCGCTCGCGGATCGGGATACCCAGCAGGCGTGCGACCCAGATCAGCGGCATGCCGTCGACGAAGCTGAGGTCACTTTCCACTACCGATCCCCGAAAGCGACCGTCGACCAGGCTTGCAATGACGAAATTCACATTGGGCGTCGAGAAGAACAGGGATTGCCGTTGCCGAGCCGCCTGCCGTACGCGCAGCACAACATCCTGCATGCGCACCGCGTCGAACGGAAGCCCCAGCAGGCAATAGACATCCCGCTGGAAGTCAGGCTTCAAGTCGGCGCTCCCCTTGCAGTTCTGCTATCGCCCTCGTCTTGCCGAAGATAAGTGCACGCCGCTGGTAGCGCCGAAGAAAGTTTCTGAACTCCGAGTCGTCGTATCTCGGCTTTCGCGCCAGTGCGCTCGAAACCCATCCCCACAGCATTGCAAGGCTGCCGAGCACATAGGGCTTCTCGTTCGCCCGAAACACTGCGCTAGCAAGAATGTAAAGAAAGCCCGTCCCCATGAAGTACTGGCCGTAGCCGTGGCGCATCCGGCCGGTATAGATGCCGCTCTGGCTCGATCCCATCGGCCGAAGGTGCACGAACCGAAGTTCGGGGTCATCCCAGCTGCAAGCGATCCAGCCGTTCATACGGCAGCGGTGGCAGTCGATCCCGTCCCACATGACTTCGCGCACGAAGCCACCTATCGCCTTGAAGTGCGGCACGCGATAGAACTTGGTCATGCCGAGCGAAGTTTCGTCCCCATGATTTTCGCGGACCAGTCTCCCCTCCTCCTCCGTGTAGGCCTTCCCGCTGCATGTCGCGATCCTCGGGTCGTCGGCCATGCGGCGCATGAGACCCTCGAAATATCGGGGAGGCAAGCACAGATCCAGGTCAAGCTTGCACAGGAACATGTACCCGTCCGGATCGATTGTCTCGTATCCGGCATAGAAGGCCTCGATGACACCCGGCCCGACGGCTCGCCGCCCTCGGTCGACGCGCGTGACCACCTCGATCCAGGGATGCTGTTCCACGTACTGCGCGAGGATACGAGGCGTCTCGTCGGTCGATCCGTCGTCCACGATGACCCACTTGGCTGGTTGAACCGACTGCGCGATGACGCTATCCAGAGTCTGCCGCATGTACTGCGCCTCGTTGCGGCATGGGGATATCAACACGTAACGCTTGTCGTTCATGACTTTCCGAAGAGCTCGACAAGCTTCGCCGCCTCCGTGTCGATCGAATGGTCCTGCACAACCCGCGCATAGCCAGCCTCGCCCATCCTGCGCAGCTCGTCGTCGGGCGTGGCGAGAAAATCCTCCAACGCCTCCGTAAGGGCCTTGAGCGACCCTGACGCAAACAGCCAGCCGGTCTCACGCGGCCGAACAAGCTCAGGGATGCCGCCGACGTACGTTGCCAGAACCGGCCGCCGCAGCGCCATGGCCTCCATGATCACCACGGGCAAGTTCTCAAAAAAGCTGGGCAAGACCAATCCCCGTGCCGCAAGAATTTGCTCTCTCACTTGATCGCTAGTAAGCCAGCCGGTGATACTGATCCTATCTTCCAGATGGCGTTCCCTAATTAGCTCCTCCACTTCATCGCGCATCTCGCCGTCTCCCGCGAGGACGAGTTCGCATACAATGCCCTTCTGAGCCAATCTGTACATTGCCTCGACCAGCAACAATTGCCCCTTCTCATTGCACATGCGCCCCACGCACACCAGGCGTCGATCTTGCCGAATCGGTACGGCTTCCACATCGTAAAAAGCTCGTTCCAGTCCACAGCGAACGACTTTGACTCTTTGCCATAATGAATGATCGATCCACCGGTAGAGCTGGCTCCGTCCGAAGGAACTCACCGACACGACAATCGCCGCCCGCAGGACCTTGTCTCTGATGCCTATGAATGGAAGCGTATCGAATTCATCCGAGCCGTGCACCGTGAAGCTGTACGAGGGTCCGCCGAGCGCGTTGGCGAGCATCGCGACCTCGGCCGAATTGGTGGCGAAGTGCGCGTGCACGTGCGTGGCGCCGAACGACTTAAGCCAAGGCATGATCCGGCACGCCTCGGCGAGATAGGCCAGGTGGTACGGCAAGGGACGCGCCCCGCGACGCGCCATCCTAATCGCGAGGGCCAAGGCGCCGAAGAAACGCACAGGCGCCGTGAATGCCATGCGCAATGCCGCGAGCAGCAGCGCGGCATAGCCGTCCTGCAACACGTATCGAGTGCGCTCGCGCTCTTCCCTATCCTCCTTGTCCACCAGCACATCGTCCCAACCCTGGAGCGAGATGCGAAGGATGTCGGCGCCCTGCCTCTCCAAAGCCAAGATCTCGCGCCGAATGAAGCTATGGCTGACTTTTGGATACTGATTGACGACATAGGCGATTCGGAGTGACACGAGGCGGCCGTCGGTTGCTTCGCTCTACTTATATTCGATCAAGCGCGATTGTCGCCCGAGATGCCTGCCGATCAGAAATTTGACTTGACCAAACATTTCGGGAAACTTGCCCAGCACAAGGTATGCGGCGCGCAGCCAGTTCTCGCGAGGCGTGCGGCCGCCGCGCGCGGCGAGGCGGACGATCTGCAGCGGATATATCAGCAGCAGGCAGAGCGCCCATGCGCCCCACCACGGAACGAGAACAAGAATCGACAGAGGAATCGCAAGCGCCCAGAACCATACGCTGCGCGATTCGCGCACGCGGTGCCGCTCCCGTGTGCGTCCGTGCAGATACGCCCCTTCCGCGAACGCGTGCCCGCCGCGTAGCGTACGCTTCCACCATTGCCCGAATCGGGTCATCGCGGCGTCGTGCAGGGTCATTTCCGCATCAAGCCGCCAGATCCGCCAGCCTGCGCCGCGCAGGCGCACACAAAGCTCAGGCTCCTCTCCTGCGATCAGGTCCGCGCGGAACCCTCCCACCCCCTCGAACGCGTCGACCCGCATCAGCGCGTCTCCCCCGCAGGCTTTCGTCTCTCCGACCGGAGTGTCCCATTCCATGTCGCAAAGCAGGTTATACAAGGACTTTTCCGGATAACGCTCGCGCCGCCGGCCGCAAACCACGGCTACGTCGCGGTTGGCGGCTAGAAATTCGAGGGACCGGTCAAGCCACGATGCAGCCACTTCGCAGTCACCATCGACGAACTGGACGTGGGCGATGGCCGGCGCAAGCACGCGCAGGCGCCGGAACCCCTCATTTCGCGCCCGTGCCGCGGTGAACGGAATGGACAGATCGAGCGCGACGACGTCGACCCCCATCCCTTCCGCCATGCCAACCGAGGCGTCGGTCGAGCCCGAATCCACGTAAATGACGTTCGACGCGACCCTGACCACCGACTCAAGGCAGGCCCGGAGCCGCTCGCCCTCGTTGCGGCCGATGGCCACGACGCCGATTGCCAGAGGAATTTCGCCGCGTTTAATCATCTAGCTTCAATCCTGCCACAGCGCCTCGCGATGCGCCGAAAACCTCGATCAAATTTGACAGTTTCCGTCGCGGTCAGTCAACACAAGCGGCGCCGCAAGGTAGCATAATGATCCTCTGGCAAAGTTCGATGCAAAATCCTATCTTCACTGCGCTGGGTTGTACGCCGCGGCCCCCGAAACCCAGGTCGAGGGGATTCACGATGGTGCTGGACAAGCATCTCGGCCTGCACGCGTCCGCAGACCTGGTCGAGACCTCGGCCGAGTACATCGATTTGCTGAAGCTCGGCTGGGCCTCGTCCGCCCTCTACCCGACCAGGACGCTGGCCGACAAGGTGAAGCTCTACCGGGACGCCGGGATCATGGTCTGTCCCGGCGGCACTTTCATGGAAGTCGCATACGAGCACAACGCGGTCGCCGAGGTGCTGGACATGCTGCGCGACGCGGGCTTCGATGCCGTCGAGGTCTCGAACGGAATCCACCCGAAATTGGACCCCAGGGCGAAGCGCGCCATGATCGAGCAGGCGGCCAGAAAGGGCTTCTTTACCCTGTCCGAGGTCGGCAAGAAGCTGCCGCAGGAGGATGAGGCGATCACCTACATGCAGCGCGTGGTGGAGGTGAAGGACGACATCGCCGCAGGGGCGCGCATGGTGGTGATGGAATCGCGCGAGTCCGGCACAGTCGGGATATTCAAGGCCGACGGCAAGATCAACTCCGCCCTGGCGCTCGAGCTGTTCAGCCACATCGATCCCGACACGATCGTCTGGGAGGCTCCGCAGAAGGAACAGCAGGTCTGGCTGCTGCACCAGCTCGGTCCGGACGCCAACATCGGCAACGTCGCGCCGACCGACGTGCTGAGCCTGGAGTCGATGCGCCACGGACTGCGCGCGGACACCTTCCGCGACCATGGGCGGAGCAGCGTGATCGTCTACCTCGAGCTCGGCGTCGGTGGAGCGTTGCGGGCCCAGCGCCGCGGGGACGTCGTGGTGGTGGTCGATGCGCTGCGCGCAAGCACAACCATCATCCAGTGCCTGGATAGCGGGGCCGGAGAGGTCGTTCCAGTTGTATCGGCCGACGAGCTTGAGGGCGAGTACACCATTGGCGAGCGCGGCGGCGAGAAGCTGCCCAACGCGCGCTACGGCAACAGCCCGACCGACGTGAAGCGGCTGGATTTCCGTGGCGCCACCATGATGATATCGACCACCAACGGCACCGAATGCATCCGGACCGCCAAGGGCCGCGACAACCCGGTCCTGATCGGGACCGTAACCAACGGCGAGGCGGTGGCACGCGCTGCCTTGGAGCTGGCTCATACGCTCGACAGAAACATCACCCTGCTCGCGGCCGGACGCAATAATCTGCCGGCCGTGGAAGACCGGATCGGCGTGACCACCATTCTCGGATACATCGAAGGCGCGGTCGTCAAGGGCACGCTGGAGCCCTACTACAGCACGAACATCGAGAAGGATTTCCTGGGAAGCGACAGCGGCGTCAATCTGGCGACCCTCGGCAGCGCGGCAGACGTCATCTTCTCGGCGCAGCTCAATTCGTCGAGGATGGTGCCGATGTACGATGGCCGCCGGATCGTTCCCTACTCCCACCCGGGTCGATGACCTGCCTGTCCAGATGAGTGCGAAGACCGCGCTCCGTGCCTCGCTCGCCCGAGTGCTCTTTTCGGCCGGGCTGACCGCGCCCGGAAGGCGCGGACGCGAGCGCCTCACTGTCGCCACCTTCCACCGCGTTCTGCCGGAAGGCGAGCGCCGCGCATACCCGTATCGCGGCCTGGTCGTGACCCCCGAGGAGCTCGATGCCCATCTGGCCTTCTTCACACGGCACTTCGATTGCGGCACGCTCGCCGCGCAGCACCGGCGCTTCATGGGCGGCGAGGCGACCAGGCGACCGCTGCTCGCGATCACCTTCGACGACGGCCAGCACGACAATTTCCGCACTGCACGGCCGGTGCTGGCGAGACACCGCGTCAAGGCATCGTTCTTCGTCCCCGTCAGCGCCGTCGAACGCGGCGAGCTGCTGTGGCACGACCGGCTCGGGTTCGCGATTTCCGCGCTGCTCGGCGAAGCGCGCGGCGGCACGGAAAAGCTGGAGCGCATCCTCGAAACGGCCGGGCTCCCGATCGGCGGGCGGCACTGCACCGCGGACAGGGCGGCACAGGGCTCGAAGACACTCGCGCCGCAAGCCAGGCTGCGCCTGGTGGAAGCGCTCGAGCAGGCCTCCGGCAGCGCACGCCCGCCGGCGTTTGCGCGAATGATGAGCTTCGTCGAGATCGCCGAACTCGCCGCTGACGGACACGAGATCGGCTCGCACAGCATGACGCACCGCATGATGACCGAGTGCGACGACGAAGCGCTGGCGTACGAAGTGTCCGAGTCCCGCGCCAGACTGGAATCGCGCCTCGGCCGTCCAGTCGAATCTTTCTGCTACCCCAACGGCAATTGCGACGCCAGAAGCGCCGGCGCAGTCATCGCAGCCGGCTACTTTCGGGCTGTAACCACGGTGCCGGGCCGTAACGAGCGCGGCACGGATCCGTTCCGGCTCAACCGCTACGACATGGACGCCAGCAGGACCCGCGGAGGCAGGGAAGAGTTCGAGCCAGCCGTGCTTGCCTTACGCATAAGCGGTGCCTACCCTAACCTGAGATGATCCGTCCGACGCTGATTCGCAAGCGGCAAGTCTGGTTGCCGACGGTCTGGGGCTGGCTGTTTCTAGCCGTCATTTGCTTCGCAGCAGCGCTCGCCGCCGCCCGGAACCTGCATGGATACCTCGCCCAGAACGCACCGGTCGGCGCGCCGATCCTCGTTGTGGAGGGGTGGCTAGACCCCGACGACGGGCTCGACGACGCAGTGGCATTGTTTCGCTCCGGGGGCTACTCCCGCGTCGTCACGACCGGCGGGCCACTCGAACAATGGCCGGGGGTAGAGCAACCCGCCACGTTCGCGGAGCGCGCCGCGAACTACCTAGTGCGCAAAGGGCTCTCGAAAGAATCGGTAACGGCAGTCCCGACTCCCGGGACCAACGAGGAACGCACCTATCTCAGTGCAGTGACGGTCCGCGAGTGGGCGGCCCAATCGGGGGTGAAGGTGCAAGGTCTCGATATCCTCTCTTCGGGAACGCACGCCCGTCGCTCCCGCCTTCTATACGAGCTGGCCTTCGGTCCATCGGTGAAGGTAGGCGTATATGCAGCGCGCTTTCCCGACTACGAACCCGACAGGTGGTGGCGAACCAGCCTCGGCGCGAAGGACGTGCTCGTGCAGGCGATTGGCCTGCTCTGGGTAAAATGTTTCTTCTGGCCGTCGCCGCCGCCCGACAGGGTTTCGCAACGCTGAACGCGGAGCGATTAGTCCGATATAGCCATCCGGTTCCGTCGCTCGCATCCTTGAACGCGCTGCACGAAGCCTCGCTTCAAGCGAAGTTTTTCGCAAAAGGTGAGAAGTGTCACACTTCGCTTGCGGAACAACGGGTAAACTTTTGTATGAACGTGAATACTTGCCTACCCGCCGGGAAGGCTCGGAACCATGAACAAGACAACCACACGAATTCTTCTTGCAGGCGTCGCTGCGGCGGTCTTCTTTGCGGCAATTCCGTTTGCGCACGCCCTGCCCTGCCCTCCGCGCAACGATTTCAACGCGGACGGAAGATCCGACATCCTCTGGCGCAAGAACAACGGCGACAACTACGTCTTCTTGATGAACGGCACATCCGTGCTCGGCGGCTCCAACTACACCAACTCGGTGCCCGAATCGGGCTGGCAGGTGGTCGGCACCGGCGACTTCGACGGCGACGGCAACACCGACATCCTTTGGCGCAAGGCGAGCAGTGGCGAGAACTACATCTTTCTCATGAACGGCGTCGCCGTTAAGCCGGGATCGAACTACATCAATTCGGTGGCCGTACCGTGGACGGTGGCGGGCACCGGCGACTTCGACGGCGACGGCAAGGCCGATATCCTGTGGCGCAACACCGTCAGCGGCGAGGACTACGTCTTTCTCATGAACGGCACCAGCGTGAAGGCGGGCTCGAACTACATCAACGCGGTCGACACGAACTGGCAGATCGTCGGTACCGGCGACTTCGACGGCGATGGCAAGAGCGACATCCTGTGGCGCAACGCCGCTGGCGACAATTACGTCTTCCTCATGAACGGCACGTCGGTCAAGGCGAGCTCGGGCTACACGAACACGGTCGGCGCGCCGTGGGCGGTGGCGGGAGTGGGCGACTTCGACGGCGACGGAAAGGCCGACATTCTGTGGCGCAACAGCAGCTTGGGCGAGAATTTCATCTTCTTCATGAACGGCACCGCCGAGCTCGGCAGTTCCGGCTACACCAACTCGGTCGCCGCGCCGTGGACGGTCGTCGGCACGGGTGACCACGACGGCGACGGCAAAGCCGATATCCTGTGGCGCGACACTGACCACGGAGACGACTATGTGTTCCTCATGAGCGGCCTCACCGTGCTCGGCGGCTCCGGCTACACCAACTCGGTGCCCGACCTCACGTGGAGCACGGTGCCCGCTCCCGGCCTCGTCGGCTCGAGCGCTTGCGGCTCGGTCACGCCTTCGTTCACGGCGAGCCGCACTTCCGGCGTCGCACCGCTGTCGGTGTTCTTCGACGCCACAGCCACCACTGCTACCGGCACCAGCAATCCGTTCCAGGACGTCGAGTACCGCTGGGACTTCGGCGACCCGGCCGGCGGCGCAACCTGGGCCTACGGGGCCAGGGCCGGAACGGCGAGCAAGAACGCCGCCTACGGGCCCGTCGCCGCGCACGTGTTCGAGACGCCCGGCACCTACACCGTCACCCTAGCGACCTACGACGGCGCGCACACCGGAACCGCGACTGTGGAGATCACGGTCGACGATCCAGACTCGGTCTACGCCGGCAACAAGACGGTCTGCATCCGGAATTCGGGCGGCAGCTTTACGAGCTGCCCGAGCGGCGCAGCGCAGGTCACCACGAGCAGTTTCGGCACCGCGCTGAACAGCGCCGCCCCCGGCAAGCGCCTGCTGTTCGAGAAAGGTGGCACGTGGTCTGGCGGCGGAGGGCTTGCGATGAACGGCCCTGGAACCATCGGCGCCTACGGCAGCGGTAACAAGCCGATCGTCACCGGAACGCTGAACCTCGGGAACGGAAACGTGCCGACAATCCTGTCGGATTGGCGCATCATGGACCTGCACTTCACCGGCACCGGCGACGCGTTCTACGCGGACGGCCCGACCAGCAAGCTTACGCTACTGCGCGTCGACGTGACCTCCGGCTCGGTCCTGTACAACTTCGCGCCAGAGATCATCGCCGGGTACTACGGACTGACCACTCCGCACGACCTGCTCACCATCGCCGACTGCACGGGAGGTCCGGCGACCTACGGCGACAACTACCCGATTTTCGTCGCCGGTAACAGGCTCGCGTTCCTCGGCAACTACTTCCACGGCTCGACCAACGAGCACGCGTTCCGCATCGAGTACGCCTGGAAGTTCGTCGTCTCGAACAACACCGCCGCCGACCCCGCCGGGCAGAAGCACACCTTCAAGTTGCACGCCCTGCACAACGCGGGCTCGCAGACGGCGTTTACCGAATACGGCGTCATTTCGGACAACAAGTTCTCGGCCTCCAACTCCGGCGTCAATTGGGTCGTGTCGATCGAAACGGAGAACGACAGCTCGAACGAGAACCTGCGCAAATTGCTGATCGAGCGAAACTGGATCATCGGCAGTCCGGGCGGCGGGATGGCAGCGCTCATCACGTCGATCCAGGACTCGGCCATTCGCAACAACGTCATCGACACGTCGGCCTCGAACGACGCGACGGGCATAGTCGTGGAGCGGCGCGGCATAGAGACAGCGCCGAACAACGTCAAGATCTACAACAACACGATCTATTCCAGCGCCGGCGGGTCGGGCTTCACCGGCATTCAGCTGGACAGCACGGTGACATCGTCGATCGTGAGGAATAACATCATCTATCACTCCGGCGGCGGCACGGCGGTAAGGGCCGGAAGCAATACGCACGATCACAACACCGGCGATGTCGGTTCCTTGACCACCAACCCGGACTTCACCTCGACGAGCCCGTTCAACCCGTCCAACGCCAAGCTCAAGCCGGGCAGCTACGGGATCGGCGCCGGAACGAGCGTGCCGGCGTGGTCGGACTTCTTCGGCGCCTCGCGGCCGGCCGCGCGCGATCTCGGCGCGGTGAACCACTGACACGGGCGGCCTAACGCCTCATCCACTCCG
>Ga0102953_1000872_pt1 | contig 19873 bp, 19 predicted proteins | sample SalPon2A_C_D2_MG_FD_78509 | JGI IMG/M metagenome (GOLD analysis project Ga0102953, IMG submission 78509) | Soil microbial communities from South San Francisco under conditions of wetland restoration - Salt Pond MetaG R2A_C_D2_MG | ecosystem: Environmental > Terrestrial > Soil > Wetlands | place... | reverse complement strand
GTATTGGGGGGGCTATCTGGTAAGGCCGGATGCCATTGAATTCTGGCAGGGCCGCCCGAACCGGCTGCACGACCGCATGAGGTTTGGACTGCAGGAGGACGGGAAATGGATAATTGAACGTCTGGCTCCCTGAAACCCTGGACCCCGGCGAAATAGCACCAAATGGTTTTAACAGAATACAAATAATGAAACAACTCATCCTGGTACGTCATGGAAAATCCTCCTGGGATTACGATGTTTCCGACAAGGACAGGCCGCTCCTGGAAAGGGGAATACAGGACGGGCACCGTGTGGCAACCGCTTTTAAAGAGCTCGATATCCCCATAGACGCCATATTTTCCAGTCCGGCCAACCGGGCATTGCATACCTGCATAATCTTTATGCGAAAACTCGGCCTGCCCTTCCGGAACCTGGAACTCACCAATGAATTGTATGAATTTTCAGGGGAAGGGGTCATGGAATTTGTGCACGGGCTCGAACACAATTTGAAGACAGTGATGATCTTTGGCCACAACAATGCATTTACCAATGTGGCGAACAGCTGGGGCAGCAACCCGTTTGAAAATGTGCCCACCACGGGCCTTGTACAGCTGAGCTTTAAAACAGATTCCTGGGCATCGGTCTCCAATGGGACTACTGCCCGGTTCATCTTTCCAAAACAACTTGCCTGATGCTCAAAACCAAAAACCAATACATCAACAGGGAGATCAGTTGGCTGCGATTCAATGAAAGGGTGTTGCAGGAATGCGCGGACAAGAAGGTGCCCCTGATTGAAAGGCTTAGGTTTTTAGGGATTTTTTCCAACAACCTCGACGAATTTTTTAAAGTCCGCTATGCCACCGTCAAGCGCATCGCCGAATCCGGGCGGACGGGTAAGAGCGTACTGGGTGGCGCCAGGGCGAAGGACCTGCTCGAGGAAATTACCAAGATATGTATCAGGCAGCAATCCAAAAGCCTTGGGATCCTGAGTGATATTGAAGATGAACTGGAAGAACAGAACATTTTCCTGATCGATGAGACCGAGGTAACGGAATTTCACGAGGAGTTTATAAGGAATTATTTTATTCAGAACGTGAGTCCCCAGTTGATGACCATAATCCTGAACGACCTTACGAAGTTCCCGATGCTGAAGGATACGGCGGCCTACCTGGCCATCAAAATGAACCTTAAGAAGGATGACCGGGGCAGGCAGAAAAGCCGTATCCGCAAGGAAAAGCGCTATGCCCTTATCGAAATCCCGAAGGGCATCAACCGCTTTGTGGTCCTGCCCAGCATGGGAGACAAGAAGTACATCATGATCCTGGACGACCTGATCCGTTACTGCCTGGACAGTGTTTTCCCAATGTTTGAATACAAGTCCATTACCGCCCACATGATCAAGATTACCCGCGATGCCGAGCTGGATATTGACAACGACTTGAGCAAAAGTTTTATAGAAAAGATCTCCTCCAGTGTGGAACACCGGAAAATCGGCGATCCTGTGAGGTTTGTATACGACAAGAGCATTGCCAGCGATACCTTTGCCTTTCTGAAGGAGAAGATGGGTATTGAAGACACAGACAGCCTGATCCCCGGTGGACGGTACCATAACCGAAGGGATTATATGGGCTTTCCGAGCCTGGGGCGCAATGACCTGCAGTACGACCGTATAGAGCATTTGCCGGTAAAAGGCCTGAGCCTGGAAGGAAGCCTGCTCGAATCCATAGCGGAAAAGGACTTCCTGATCTATGCTCCTTACCATACGTTTTCCTATGTGATCAAATTCCTGAGGGAAGCTGCCCTCGACCCCAAGGTCCGCAGCATCAAGATCACCGTGTACCGCCTGGCCGACAATTCGCAGGTGGCCGCTTCATTGATCAATGCCGTTAAAAACGGAAAGCAGGTAACGGTGCAGATCGAGTTACAGGCCCGTTTTGACGAGCAGGCCAACATCCATTATGCCGAGCAATTGCAGGCGGAAGGGGTAAAATTGATATTCGGGGTACCGGGCCTGAAGGTTCATAGCAAAATATGCCTGATCGAGAGGGTTGAGGATGGGCAGGTGAATCGGTACGGCTTTATCAGCACCGGGAATTTCAACGAAGCGACGGCAAAGATCTACACCGATTATACGCTCTTCACGGCTAATGACAGTATTTTAAAGGAACTGGACAAGGTCTTCGAATTTTTTGAAACCACTTATAAAATACATACCTATAAGCACCTCATCGTTTCACCCCACTATACCCGCAGGGTTTTTCAGAAACTGATCCGCAAGGAAGTCGCCAATGCCAAGGCGGGGAAGGAAGCCTGTATCAAGATCAAGATGAATAGCTTTACTTCCTACCAGATGGTGGATGAACTATATGAAGCCAGCAGAGCGGGGGTAAAGATCCAGTTGATCATCCGCGGGATCTGCTGTTTGATCCCGGGGGTGGAAGGGATGAGCGAGAACATAGAGGCGATAAGTGTTGTGGATAAGTTCTTGGAACATCCACGGCTCTTTATTTTCGCGAATGGGGGCGATCCGGTCGTCGCCATTTCTTCGGCAGACTGGATGACCCGCAACCTGGATAACCGCGTGGAAGTGGGATGCTTTATTTATGATGAAGAGATTAAGCAGGAATTGATGGATACCTTTGAGATTTCATGGAAAGACAACGTCAAGGCACGGATCTTCAACGAGGTACAGGATAACCAATACCGCCAGACAGACGGACCGGAAGTACGGTCACAGTTCGCTATGTACGACTATTACCTGAAGAAGTTGAATTCCTGATCATTCGGAAGCCTTCACCTAATACTATGGCTCGCGGCACCCGGCCGGCCCCGCAGGGTGAAGGATCCTCTCAGCCGTGCATGGTTTCCTTTTTCCCTAGCCCTTTCATGATCTCGGCTTCGTAGGCCAGGAGATCCTGCCACTTTCTGTCTACCACCTCCCGGTCTCCATAGGTGCGGGCAAAATTCAGGAAGAGGGTGTAATGTCCTGCTTCACTGGCCATCAATTGACGGTAAAAGGCGGCAAGTTCCGGATCGCGAAGCTGTTCCGCCAGGAGCCGGAACCGCTCACAGCTCCTGGCCTCAATGAGGGCTGCATACAGCAGCCGGTGGACAAGCTGGTCTTTACGGGTGCCCCCTTTTGGAAAGAAGGTCATCAGGGCTACCACATAATCGTCTTTGCGGTATTTACCCAAAGTCTTCCCACGGGCCAGAATCCGGTCGTGAACCATCTTGAAATGGCCCATCTCCTCCCTGGCCAGGGCGATCATTTCTGTGACAAGCTCCGGATATTCAGGAAACGTAACAATGAGGGAGATCGCCGTACTGGCAGCTTTCTGTTCGCAATACGCGTGATCGGTCAGGATCTCGTCAATATTCTTTTCCACAATACCAACCCACCTGGGGTCTGTAGGCAGTTTCAAACCCAGCATCCCATATATTTTTGGTAAAAGTACCAAGAATCACCCGGGAGACCAAGTTCCGTGCCTTTCCGCCGGCTATTTATTACGTGAAATGGATTATAATACCTAGCTTTGTAAGCCGGGCCTGCAAGGGATGATATAACCCGGATACCTTCGGATTTTATTGAATTCGGCCCTCTTTTTTAATGAACAGACCATGCAACTCACAGCTACTGCCCAGCAATTATCCGAAATTCTGGCCATAAACCTGGAGGAGGAAACAACAGACTGGCTTAAAAACCGCCTTGAAGCGCTCATTGAGAAGCGCTCGGCAAGGGACTTATACCTTACCTATACCCTGCTGGGAAGCAGGATTCCCCCGGACCGTTCCCTGCAACTCCCGGACCCCGCACAGGGGGTTGAGGCATACCTCGCCACCCATGGCGCTTCCGCGGTGGAAGTCGCCAGATTGTACCTGTTGAGCCAGGTGCTGGAAGCCGATACGGGATATTTCTTGCCAAAAGTGGCCCAATTGATCCAGGTGGCCGATACCGGGGAACTGGAAACCTTTCTGCGGTACCTGGCCCTGCTGCCACATGCAGAGGAATTCCGGCAGGTTGCCGTTGAAGCCCTGCGGACGAATATTGCCGATATTTTTGACGCCATAGCCCTGGATAACCCGTATCCGGCTCTTTATTTTACTGAAGCACAGTGGAACCAGATGTACCTGAAAGCGGCTTTCATGCAGCGGGACCTCGGTCAAATCAGGGAGGTTGACCGACGTGCCAACAAGGATCTGGCCCGTATCATATCGGACTATGCTCACGAACGCTGGGCCGCTTCCAGGGAGGTGGATCCTATGTTCTGGAGGCCGGTTTCCCGCTTTATCGAAGGCCCGCTGGCGGCCGATATGAAACGCCTGCTGGAGAGCGGTTCCCAGGCCGAAAAGCGAGCCGCTGCACTTTGCTGCTCCAAGGCCGGCAAGGAACCGGCAGCCGCTTTGCTGGAGCCCTACCCGGAATTGCGCCAGGCTGTGAAAAGCGGGCAAATTGATTGGAATAATTTAAAAGTGTAAGCATGCAAGATAAAATGATCTTCATAGACCCCCACGTACATATGACATCGCGTACAACGGATGACTACGAGGCCATGGCCGCGGCGGGGGTAGTGGCAATCATAGAACCTTCCTTCTGGCTGGGTCAGCCCAGGACCCAGGTGGGGAGTTTCCAGGACTATTTCAGCAGCCTCGTGGGCTGGGAGCCATTCAGGGCGAGCCAGTTTGGCATAAAGCATTACTGTACCATCGGCCTGAATTCTAAAGAGGCGAATAACGAAGCCCTGGCAGAACAGGTAATGGAGCTCCTCCCCCTGTACCTCCACAAGGAAAATGTGGTAGCGGTAGGGGAGATTGGCTATGACGACCAGACCCGGGCCGAGGATAAATATTTCAGGGCCCAGCTGGAACTCGCCCGGGAACTGGATATGACCGTACAGGTACATACCCCACACCGCGATAAAAAAGCGGGCACAATCCGCAGCATGGAAGTGTGCCTGGAAATGGGGATGGACCCGGGGAATGTGATCATAGACCATAACAATGAAGAAACGGTGGAGGAAGTACTGGACCGGGGGTTCTGGGCGGCCTTTACCATCTATCCCAAGACCAAGATGGGCAACGAGCGGATGGTGGAAGTCGTGCGAAAATACGGCAGCAACCACATCATAGTGGACAGTTCAGCCGACTGGGGGGTAAGCGACCCGCTGGCTGTGCCTAAAACCGCAGCGCTGATGCTAAAACGGGGGATATCCCGGGAAGATGTCGTAAGAACCTGTTACGGCAATGCCCTGGAAGCCTTCGGCAAGAATGGCAAGATGCGGGAATCTGCCTGGCTCGATCCCGAAGCCGTCAACCAGACCAGGCTGTATCACGACAACTCCGTACTTCGGGGGCAGCAGCCCCGCGTGGATTCTGACAAAATTCAATAATATGCCCGCCCCCCTGATGGGATACTTGCGGCTGGCTCGTCCGGCCAACCTGCCCACAGCTGCCGCCGACATTCTCGCCGGGCTGGCCATAGCGGGGGTCCTTGGCGCTGATTTCCAACCGGGCAGCCCCGATCTGTCCAGTCTTCTAAGGGTACTCTGGCTGCTCCCGGCTTCGGTTTGCCTGTATGCGGGCGGTGTTGTTTTTAACGACGTGTTCGATGCCAAACTCGACCGTGTAGAACGCCCCGAACGGCCTATCCCCAGTGGGATGGTTACCGTTACGGCAGCTGCCGTTTATGGAGGCGTCCTCCTCCTTCTGGGGGTGGGATTAGGGTTTATGGTCCATCCCTTCAGTGGATATATTGCCCTATTGCTGCTCTTCGCCATCCTGATGTACGATGCTTACTTTAAGAAATTTTCATTTCTGGGGCCTTTGACTATGGGTCTTTGCAGGGGCCTGAACCTAATCCTGGGTATTTCCGCCCTCGGCTCCCTCCAGGATGGCTGGTACGCCCTCATCCCTGTTGCCTATATTTTTGCCATCACCCTGATCAGCAGGGGCGAGGTGCACGGAAAAAACAAAAAACAGATTATTTGGGCGGCTTTTTTGTACGCCCTCGTTATCTTTAGCGTTCTATTTATGGTTATAATGCACCCCAGGCACATCTTTCAGGTACTTGCTGTGCTCGTGCTTTTTGCGATCCTGCTTTTTGTACCTCTTGTGAAAGCCTACAGGGTTAATAATGCCGCGAATATCAGAAATGCCGTCAAGGCGGGGGTATTGTCCCTCATTGTTCTGGATGCGGCCATAGCCCTGAATTTCACCCCTTGGTGGTACGGATTCCTGATCCTGCTACTCTGGCCGGTTTCCAGGCTGCTGGCTGCATTATTTCCCGTTACCTAATCCGAATACATGCAATTTCCACCGATAGAACAATCTTTCAATATTCATTACGAGTATAAACTTTATTTTACCGAACATCTCTTTGAACGGGAAAATGAACTGTTTCGCGACCTGATCAGGGCTTACCGGCCCGATGGGGGCGTTAAGGTCCTTTTTGTTATTGACGAAGGGCTGAATGCGTGCCATCCGGGGCTTATACCAAACATTGAAGCTTATTGCAGCGGGCATGGCCACCTCCTGGAATTTGTCGGGGCCCTTCTGGTGGCAGGGGGGGAACCGGCTAAAAACAACGGGCAATATGTAAACCAGATCCTTAAAGCTATCAGTGAAGGTGGAATTTGCCGGCACTCTTTTGTGGTGGCAATAGGGGGTGGGGCCGTGATCGACCTGGCAGGCTATTCGGCGGCCATTGCCCACAGGGGGGTAAAACTCATCCGCATCCCCACAACGGTCCTCTCACAAAATGATGCGGCGGTGGGGGTAAAAAACGGGATCAATTATTTCGATAAGAAGAACTTCGTTGGCACTTTTGCCCCGCCCTATGCCATTATAAACGACCGACACTTTTTGACTACTCTCGGGCAACGCGATTGGATCGCAGGTGTCGCAGAGGCGATCAAGGTTGCCCTGATCAAGGACCAGGATTTCTTCCTGTACCTTGAAGACCAGGCCGGCCATCTGAAAAACCGGGATATGGCCGCAATGGAACAGGTGATCTACCGCTGTGCCAAAATCCATATGGAACACATTGCAGGCGGGGGAGACCCATTCGAGAGCGGTTCTTCCAGGCCCCTCGACTTTGGCCATTGGGCCGCCCATAAACTTGAGCAAATGACTGATTACCAGTTGAGGCATGGGGAGGCAGTCGCCAAGGGGATCGCCCTGGATGTGACCTACGCACGCCTTTTAGGCCTTATCCCCGGAACGGTATTTCAACGGGTGGTTGGTCTTATGGAAAATCTCGGGTTTGAACTTACTATTCCCCTACCTCAGGAGAAAGACCTGGAGGAACTCCTGTCCGGGATTGAAGAATTCCGGGAGCATTTGGGAGGGGAGCTGACCATCACGCTGATAACGGCTATCGGGGAGAAACACGATGTACACGTCATAGACCTTGATACCATGAAAAAAGCGGTTCACCTGCTCAATGACACCTGTACCTCCAAAGTTATCTGAACGTGATGTATTATAAGGAAACCCACCATATCACCTATTGCACGAACATCCATCCGGGGAAAGACTGGCCGCAAACCTGGGATACCCTGAAGGAATTCCTGCCACGGATCCGCGAACGGGTGGCTGATGGCGCCCCGTTTGGGGTTGGCCTTCGCCTGTCCGGGGAAGCGAGCCGGGAACTGGGCACCGGAGAAACCCTGCGGGCATTCAGGAAATGGCTAGACCGGGAAGGCCTCTATGTCTTTACCATGAATGGGTTTCCCTATGGTCAATTTCACAACGAAGTGGTAAAGGACCGGGTTCACGAGCCCGACTGGACCAGTCCGGTGCGACTGGAATACACCAAACGCCTGTTTGAGCAGCTGGCCTATCTTCTGCCGGAGGGCCAGTCCGGAGGGGTGTCTACTTCCCCGGTCAGCTACAAGCATTGGCACCCCACGGAGGAAGCCCGCAAACAGGTCTTGCTTAAAGGGGCGGAACAGTTCTCCGATCTAATCCTTTACCTCCATCAAATAGAAATGCAGCAGGGGGTCCGCATGCATTTGGATATAGAACCGGAACCGGACGGGATGCTTGAAAACAGTCGGGAAGTGGTGTCTTTCTTCAAGGAATATCTCGAACCGGCGGCCATTCCCTGTCTACAGGCCGAATTGCGACTTGGAGAAGCTGCAGCCAGACGTTTGATTTATCGGTATATGACCGTTTGCTATGATACCTGCCATTTTGCATTAGCTTACGAAACCGCATCAGAAAGCCTGGGCCGGCTAAGGGAGGCCGGGATCGCCGTGGGTAAAATACAGGTCAGCGCCGCTCTGAAGATATGTTTCGGTAAGGAAGACCCTGCGGCCCTATGGGAATCCCTGGCCGCTTTTAACGAGCCCACTTACCTGCATCAGGTTACAGAACGCCTGGAGGGGCGCGTAAAAACATACGCAGATTTACCGGAAGTCCTCGACAATAAGGGGCAGCACCAGGAACTGAGGGCGCACTTCCATGTGCCCATCTTTCTCGAAGGCTTTGGAAACTTAAGTTCTACACAGGACCATATTCTGGATGTGCTCGACTATTTGCGGCAATACCCGGTGACCGAACAATTGGAAGTTGAGACCTATACCTGGGAAGTACTTCCCGAACATCTCAAGAAACCGCTGGCCGATTCGATCGTACGGGAACTCGGTTGGCTAAAGGAACATTTGTAAGATGAGAAAAACGGTTGTCTTTAATGTAGTGGGCCTCAGCAGACGTGTCATCGGCGAGCACACCCCATTTATCAAATCATTCCTTGAAGCGGGAAAAATGGCTTTGATCCAACCGATGCTCCCGGCGGTCACCTGTGTTGTACAGAGTACCTACCTCACTGGAAAATGGCCGTCCGGGCACGGGATCGTGGGAAACGGCTGGTATTTTCGGGATGAATGCGAAGTAAAATTCTGGCGGCAGTCCAACAAATTGGTCCAGGGTAAAAAGCTTTGGGATGAGTTGAAAGCAAGGGATCCGGAATTCAGATGCGCCAACCTTTTTTGGTGGTATAACATGTATTCTGCCGCTGACTACAGTGTAACCCCCAGGCCAAATTACCTGGCAGACGGGCGCAAGGTCCCCGATGTCTATTCCAACCCGGCTGATCTTAGGGATAAACTGCAACGGGAATTGGGGCGGTTCCCGCTATTTAATTTCTGGGGCCCCCGCACTTCCATCCGGTCAAGCCGCTGGATAGCAGAGGCAGCTATCAGGGTAGACCGGGAGTACAACCCTTCATTAAGCCTGGTGTACCTGCCCCATCTGGATTATTGCCTGCAAAAATTTGGGCTGGATTTTGACCGTATCGGGAAGGATCTACAAGAGGTAGATGCCCTTGTACGCTACCTGGTCGCTCATTTTTCCCAGCAGGACACACAGGTGATCCTCCTTTCGGAATATGGGATTACGAATGTCTCCAGGCCGATACACCTGAACCGCTACCTGAGGGAGCTGGGCTATCTCCAGATCCGAACCGAACGGGGATTGGAATTACTGGACGCGGGAGCCAGCCGGGCTTTTGCGGTAGCAGACCACCAGCTTGCCCATATCTATCTGAACGATCCTGATTTGAAAGCCCCCGTGACGGAACTCCTGAAAACCGTTCCGGGGGTGGAAACCGTTTTAGCGGGCGATGCCCGCGGACATTTGCAGCATGCACGTTGCGGGGACCTGGTAGCAGTGGCCGATAAGGATTCCTGGTTTACTTACTATTACTGGGAAGATGACCGGAAAGCCCCTGATTTCGCCAGGATGGTGGATATCCATAAAAAACCGGGATACGATCCGGTAGAGTTGTTCACGGATCCGGATGACCCCTTGGTTACCGCCAGGGTGGTGTGGAAGCTTTTCCGGAAAAAACTCGGTTTCCGAACGGTCCTGGACATCATTCCCCTCAAACCCGAGCTGGTCAGGGGATCCCATGGCAGGATTCCGGAAAGCCCGGAAGACCATCCGGTGCTTATCAGCAACGTGTCGGATATCGACATGCCGGAAGTACTAAAAGCAACCGAGGTGTATAATATTCTGCTGCAACATGTCATGCCTGTAAAAAAATAATGGTAGGGACATCAGTTACCTCAGGTGTTGGGCCTTAAATCGTAAATTGACAGGATATGACACGTTTTTTTAAAGTATTATCCCTGATTTTTGCTTTCCTCTTCCTTTGGGCAGCCTACGTACAATGGAATGATCCCGATTCCTATCTCTGGTACGCACTATACGGGATCCCGGCCATGGTCTCGGTCTTTTTTTTCCTGGATCGCCTGTCGCCCCTGCCCCCATTTCTCCTGTCTGTGGGCTACCTGATAGGGGTTGTTTTCGCATGGCCTGCTAAGTTTGAGGGGTTTACCATTGGGGAAGGCGATATAGCGAATATTGAAGAGGGAAGGGAGGCCTGCGGACTTTTGCTGGTGGCTATGATCCTGATGATCTATGCGTTGCGACTGAGGTACGTCGGGCGATCAAAGCTCTAGGTCGAAGGTTTTTCGAAGCAGGTCGATAGCCGGATTCTTTTCGCGCAATTTCTGGTATTTTTCCTGGGGGGAATAGGCAAATTTCCTGGCAGCTTCCTCATTCACAGAAATTTTTAAACGGATCCCGTAATTTTTGAGGTGCTTCCTTAAATAGTCCAGCAACTCGCCCTGTTCCCGCTCGATTTCCTTTTTCATTGTGCCGTTGGGTAATTCAAGGCAAATGGTATTCGGAGGCTGCAGGCTGGGTACGTCGGTAGTGAGGTTGGAAGCCAGGATCTTTCGTCCGCCTGCTTCCAGTTTTTTTACAAACTTGGCCCAGTAAGCCTGCATATCGGCCTCGCTGAATTCTTTATGCGGCAGGTCCTTTTCGTCCACCGCATCAGCCTTTTTTTCCTTATGTGCTTTCTTGGCCTTGAGGCTCGACAGGGAGAGGCCCGATACCCGCTGCGACCGTTCCCTGATCCGGATTTTCTGGCTGGGTTCCGATACGGCAATTAAGGTGTCTGCATCCTCTTCCTGCAGGGCGGCGGGAGGGGAGGCAGTAGTTGTGGGTTTTTCACTCTGTACAACGGCTGGAGGGGCCTGGGTTCCGGGTTCATATATGGGCTCTTCCGACTCTGAAGGTTTCCCATTTTTGGGTGTTGGAGCATGCCGGTGAAAGTGGGAAGCCGGCACCAGGGCAATCCGTTCTAATGGGTTGTCGCCGTTGTGGTCAGGATTTTTTTTTTCGGGGTTATAGCCGATGGATGCCAACTTCATGAGCGCCAGTTCTACCAGGAGGCGGTGGTTCTTACTCGATTTATAGTTCAGGTCACATTCGTTGGCGAGATCGATGGCCCTGAGAAGGAATTCCTCGCTGGTATTCCCTGACTGTTCCAGGAATTTGGCTTTGGCGCTTTCGCTGGCCTCAAGCAACTCGAAAGTCCCTTCATGGCGGCTTACCATCAAATCGCGGAAGTGGGAGGCCAGGCCGCTGATAAAGTGATGCCCTTCGAACCCGCGCGAAAGGATATCGTTGAAGAGCAATAAAGAATCCGGGATATTGTGTTCCAGGAGCAGGTCGGTAGCCCGGAAGAAGGTCTCCTGGTCCAGGACATTCAGGTTTTCGGTCACTGCCTTCAACGTGAGGGGGCTGCCGGAAAAGCTCACCACCCGGTCGAAGATGGAAAGGGCGTCCCTTAGGGCTCCGTCAGCTTTCTGGGCTATGATGTGCAGGGCCTCCTCCTCGGCCTCGATCTCCTGGCGTTTAGCAATGGATTGCAGGTATCCTGCGGTATCCTTAACCGTGATCCGTTTAAAATCGAAGATTTGGCAACGGGAGAGGATGGTGGGGATGATTTTACGTTTTTCGGTGGTTGCCAAGATAAAGATCGCATGCTTTGGGGGTTCTTCCAGCGTCTTCAGAAACGCATTGAAGGCCGACTGGGAAAGCATATGGACTTCGTCTATGATGTATACCTTATATTTCCCCACCTGAGGAGGGATCCGCACCTGGTCTATCAGGTTCCGGATGTCATCCACGGAATTGTTTGAAGCGGCATCCAGTTCAAAGATGTTGAATGCAAAATCCTCGTCGGCACGGACGGTACCATCCTGGTTTATCTTCTTGGCGAGGATCCGGGCACAGGTTGTTTTCCCCACGCCCCTGGGCCCGCAAAAAAGCAGGGCCTGTGCCAGGTGGTTGTTCTCTATCGCGTTGCTCAAGGTGCGGGTAATCGCTTGTTGCCCCACCACATCCTTGAAGGTCTGGGGTCTGAACTTTCGGGCTGATACGATAAATGGTTCCACCTGATTCGACTTTGGCACCGGCGCGGGCCGGCACTTTCCACAAAGATAGGAATAGCCCCGATTCCCGAAGGTGGATTTCACCGGAACTCCTTATTTTTTATCAACAATCCGGCCGGAAAACCCTCCGGATCGGATATTTTTTGATATGGCCGTGCATAGGTAGGCAGCAGCCCCTGTCAGGACCATCCCCACGACCGATTATTTTATACCTTTGTTCCCGGCAGGCCTCCTTATCGCTCCCTGCCGAGGGCAGGGGGAGGAAAGTCCGGACACCAAAGTGCAACATAGCGGGTAACGCCCGTCGCCCCGCAGTAACATGCGGGGTAGGACCAGTGCAACAGAAAGTATGTACAGGTTATGCTGTAGTGAAATCAGGTAAACTCTATGTGGTGAAACGCCAAATACATCAGCGCCTGAGGGCTGCACGTCCAAGCTGAAGGGTAGGCGGATAGAACTTTCCGGGTAACCGGGGGTCCAGATAAATGATAAGGCATCCTCACAGTTCACGAAGCCATCCTGGAAATGTGAGAATGAACAGAATCCGGCTTACGGCCTGCCTTTTTTATTGTCTTTGGGATAGCGACTACCCGCCGGGGATAGGGGAATATCAACCTGCTCAGGGTTTAAAGAAACTAAAAACGCTTCCCCCGTATTTCCGGTCCTCCAAAAAATTCTGCCCGGTACTCAGATCAGTTTTCCTGCCGTGTTCGATGACCAGAAGCCCGCCTTCCTTCAAAAGGCTCCTTTGGAACACCAGGTCCCTTATCATTTCGAATTCTTCCCGGGGCCGGTCGTAGGGTGGATCGGCAAAGATGATATCGTAGGTCCCGCTGGTCTTCTCGAGGAAATCCAGGGCTTTGGCCCGGAGGGCTGTGATAGGCAATTCTAAATTCGCTGCAGTCTTCCTGATAAATGAAACGCAATGCCGGTCGGTTTCCACAGCCGTCACCACCCGGCTGCCCCGGGAGGCAAATTCATAGCTGATATTCCCGGTACCCGAATAGAGATCCAGGATGGCAAGCCCTTCAAAATCGTAGGTGTTATAAAGGATGTTGAACAGGGCTTCCTTGGCCATATCGGTGGTGGGCCGTACCGGGAGCAGCCTGGGGGCCAGGATACGCCTGCCTTTGTGTTTGCCGGAGATGATGCGCATCAAAGGGCATTTAATACGGTGAAATCGATCCGTTCCAGATCCTGGCTTTCCTGCAGGGGCTGAATGCCGGGCGGGAGGAAGATAGACAGGTGCTGCAGGTATTCATAGCACAGGTTGTAAATTTCATCCCCTTCGTCTATGGCCCCGAATAGCCGGACCTTCACTTCTTCCGTATCCAATTTCAATTGTTCGAGTACAAATAGCAGGTAATACGCAAAGTCCTCCTTGGTGGAATAGGGAAAGCTGTTGTAAAAAAGAAGCTGCTTTTGTGAGAGCACGGCCACGTCCAGAAAGTTGTCATCTACATGTACATAGCAGATGGCTTCATTGCCATGGCTGTGGAGATTCATAAGCGCCTGTATCAATACCGTCCCGTTGTGCATAAATTCAAAGGCTCCGAAAAGCTCATACACATAGTTGTTGATATTCATAAAAGGCACGTATACGTTTATGATCTCATAATTGCTGATCTCGTCGTATTCGATAAGGTCATTGGCCAGGATCTTGGCATTGAATTTCAGGTAATTCGCCAGTTCATTCTTGTCGAATAGCGCCTTGGGTACCAGGCTGAACAGGCTATTCCGGTGGATGACGACCACCTCGGTGAAATTGCGGTCCGGGATCCCTTCCAGATGGAACAGGGCTTTAAGTTCTTTCCGGACTTCGAAGGGGGTTAGTTCTTTCCCGAAATCGATACGGCGGCTCAGGGTCACACTATGGCGAATGGTGTCGAAAATACAAAAAGAAAGTCCATTCAGGCCGACCTGAATGGACAATTTATGATAGGTTTCAACGTTTTTCTCCGGGCCTGTATTACTCTGCTTTTTTGTCATAAATAGGGGGCCAGTTTCCGCTGGTGCTCACTTCGGTCAGGGAGCCCACCTTGATGGCATTTCCATTGACCTCTTCCACGCTGACCTGGGCATTTTCCCGTGCGACGAGATCCGCGGGCTGGTCATAAAGGATATCCTTTTTAAGGACTTTGGCCTCAAAGACGGGGACCTTATACCCGCTTCGTTCAATAATGTCTGTCTTCATATCGAATTTCTCATCATTCCGGGCATGGGGAACTTTCATCATTTGTTTATACCGGTCGCTGTTTTTGAAGAGCGAATCCTTCACGGCCACAAATCCAAGGGTATCCGTGATGGTCACTTCTTCCAGCATATCGATCTGGTAAGTCTTGTCATACTGCATATAGGAAGAATCCCTTTGCTGGGTTATGGTGTACTTTCCGGTATCCACAAAGGTGATCAGGCTGTTGAAATCGTTGGCATATTTTCCGTTAACGGTCTTATAGGCTTCCTGGGCGTTCCTAATATCCTTCAGCCTGTCGATCACGTCAGCATAACGACTTTTTTTTACTTTGGCAAACTCAATAGGGCCGGTAACGGATCTGTAAATCAGATAGCCCAGAAATATGCAAACAATCCAAAGTACTATTTGAAGTATGGTTTTCATCTTATAATCGGTGTTAATTATGGTGTGTGGTTCTCACAAATCTACAATTTTTTTTTAATCGCAAAAGGATTTAGCCCATTTTTCCTGTTTATATTTGGGGGTCTATGACCACTTATACACCGGCTGCTTTCCGTGCTTTACTCGAAGAAAATTTCCCCCACCAACCCACAGAAAAACAGGGGGTCGCATTAGCCAAACTGGCTCATTTCATTTTAAGTGACACCCGGGATTCAGTTTTCCTGCTCAAAGGGTTTGCCGGTACCGGGAAGACGACCATAATCGGGGACATCGTTACCCTCCTGTGGCGGACCAAGAAGAAGGCTGTATTGATGGCCCCCACCGGCCGTGCCGCCAAGGTAATGTCGGCCTATTCCGGCTCGGCCGCCTACACCATTCACAGGAAGATCTATATCCCCAAGAAGGAGCGGGGAGGGGGGGTTAGGTTCGTTCTTTCGCCCAACAAACACAGGGACACACTGTTTATAGTAGATGAAGCGTCTATGATTCCGGATACCCCTACAGACTCCAAGTCATTTGGCAATAGTTCCCTGTTGGACGACCTGATGCAATACGTGTATTCAGGGCATGGATGCAAACTGATCCTGATCGGGGATACCGCCCAGTTGCCGCCCGTGCACCTGTCATTGAGCCCGGCCCTCGACGAGGATAAACTGGCCGTTGGCTTTAAGAAGGAAGTTGAAATGATCGAATTGGATGAAGTGGTCCGCCAGGCACGGGATTCGGGTATCCTGGCCAATGCAACCCTGCTGAGGGAACAGCTGCAGAGCGGCTATTATGACGGATTTCGTTTTGACCTGGACCCTTTTTCGGATATGGTACGGCTAATAGACGGGTTTGAAGTGCAGGAGGCCATTGACCGCGCATACCGGGAGCAGGGGAGAGAGGAAACGGTATTCATCGTGCGATCCAACCGGAGGGCGAACCTCTATAACGAAAATATACGCAGCCGGATACTCTTCCTTGAAAACCAGCTGGCAGTGGGGGATTATATGATGGTGGTCAAAAACAATTATTTCTGGCTCGACAGCAAATCCGAGGCCGGTTTTATTGCCAACGGCGATATCATTGAGATCCTCGAACTGTTCGCGATCAAGGAGTTGTATGGGTTCACCTTTGCCGAAGTACGTGTGAAAATGGTGGATTACCCGGGGCAAAAACCCTTTGAGACCGTGCTTTTGCTGGATACCATCCGGGCCGAATCGCCCTCCCTGCCCTTTGAGGATGGGAACCGCCTGTACGAGGAGGTGCAGAAGGATTACGCACATGAAAAATCGAAATACAAGAAGTTCCTGGCTGTCAAGAACAACCGGTATTTCAATGCCCTGCAGGTTAAGTTTTCCTATGCCATAACCTGCCATAAATCCCAGGGGGGGCAATGGCATACGGCATTTGTGGAACAACCTTTTTTGCCCGGTGGAATCGACCGGGAGTTCCTCCGCTGGTTGTATACTGCGGTGACACGGGCCAGGGAACAGCTCTACCTGATTGGATTTAAGAATGATTTTTTTGTTGGTGAGGAATAGTCTATTTTAGTAGAAATACGCGGCTTAAGGCATGTCTTCGGAAACAATAATCAGTATTTTTTTGGGAGTGGGATTGGCAGCATCTGTTGGATTTCGGGTGTTTTTACCTCTTTTTGCCCTTGGTGTGGCAGCCTACACAGGACTGTGGGATCTGAATCCCAGCTGGGAATGGATAGGCAGCCTCCCGGCGGTTATCGCCTTCGGAGTGGCCACCATACTGGAGATCTTCGGGTATTTTATTCCCTGGTTCGACCATTTATTGGACAGCCTGGCTATCCCGCTGGCCATCCTGGCCGGGACTATGGTAATGGCATCTACCGTGACCGATATGGATCCGCTGATGACCTGGGGCCTGGCTATTATTGCCGGAGGCGGCACGGCCACGGCCATAAAAGGGGCTTCCGCCACGGGCAGGTTGGCTTCTACGTTCAGCACGGCAGGCTTCGGGAACCCCCTTGTATCCACTATTGAAACCGGCATGGCCACCCTTGTGAGCCTGGTCAGCCTGTTATTGCCTATGGTCGGGGTCCTTTTGGTGATCGTTATCCTGATCTTCATTTTTACCATCTACTGGAGATTACGGCCGCGAATCAAAAACTAAAAACGCTTTTGAATGACCTCCATATGAAGACCATTGCCATGATACCTGCCCGTTATGCGGCTTCCAGGTTCCCGGGAAAACTCATGAAGGACCTGGCTGGGAAGCCCGTTATCCTGCGTACCTATGAGGCTGCAGTAAAAACGGGCCTCTTTGATGCCGTATATGTGGTTACGGACAGTGAACAGATCCACACCACCATAACGCAGGCGGGGGGGATGGCCCGGATGAGCCTTTCAGAGCACGCCTGCGGCAGCGACCGGATCGCTGAGGCCGTAGCGGATATGAATGTTGACCTGATCGTCAATGTACAGGGGGACGAACCCTTTACAGACCGGGAAAGCCTGGAAGGGGTGCTCTCGGTTTTCCGGGAGGATCCCGGGGAGGAGATCGACCTGGCTTCCCTGATGACACGGATCACAGACTGGGAGGAGATCCGCGATCCGAATACCGTCAAGGTTATTGTAGACCGCCGTAGCTTTGCCCTTTATTTTTCGAGGTCCCCAATTCCATATCCCCGTTCGGAGGAGGGACGGCCTGTGTACTTTAAACATAAAGGGATATATGCCTTCAGAAAGAGGGCGCTGCTGGATTTCAGGCGCCTCCCTATGCTGCCGCTTGAAGCCGCAGAAAAGATCGAAGCGATCCGCTACCTGGAATACGGAAAGAAAATCAAAATGGTGGAAACCAGCAGCAGAGGAATAGAAATAGATACACCCGAAGATCTTGAACGGGCCATTGAGGCATGGAAGTAGACTACAGCCATATAAAAACTATCGGATTCGATGCGGATGATACCTTATGGGTCAACGAAACCTATTTCCGGGAGGCAGAAGAACATTTTGCCGATCTCCTGGACCAATATGAGACCAAAAACACCATAGATCAGGAGTTGTTCAGGATGGAAATGAAAAACCTGGAGATTTATGGATATGGGATTAAGGGGTTTATGCTTTCCATGATCGAGCTGGCCCTCCAATTGTCGAACCATCAGGTATCCCAGACCACCATTTCAAAAATCCTCAAGCTGGGGAAGGAGATGATTTCCCGCCCTGTGGAACTGCTGGATGGGGTGGAAGATGTTTTAAAGCAACTGGAGGCCAGGTACCGGCTTATTGTTTTAACCAAGGGCGATTTGCTGGACCAGGAACGGAAGCTGGAAAAATCGGGTTTGTCACGGTATTTTCACCATGTGGAGGTCCTGAGCGACAAAAAGGAGGCCAACTATCAAAACCTGCTCGACCACCTGGTAATCCCGGTGGAGGAATTCCTGATGGTGGGCAATTCCCTTAAATCGGATGTGCTTCCGATCCTTCAGATTGGCGCCCAGGCGGTGCATGTGCCCTTCCATACCACCTGGGCTCATGAGGAAGTTGCCCAGGTGGAGCCGACAAACAATCATTTAACCCTTGGTGAAATAACCGAAATTTTAAGATACCTTCGTTAATTCTATGGACCTGAAAAAAGATGCATTGTTGAAGAAAAAAGTCCGAAATAATAATACGCCGTTTCGGAACTTCCCCATGGTACCCAGGGTAGTCTTTGGTACCGGGAGTTTCAATCAAATGGCGGAGATCCTGCTGCCACATCGAAATAGTGCGGATGCGCCTATGATTTTCCTGATGGATGACGTGTTTGAAGGAAAGGAGTTATCGGAGCGCATTCCCGCAATCTGTAGCGATAAGATTTACTTTATTTCGGCCGATGAAGAACCCAAGACCACTCAGGTAGACCACCTGGTAGCAGAGATAAGGGACACGTTTTCGGAAATGCCTTCCGGAATCATTGGCATCGGCGGGGGTACCCTCCTTGACCTTTCAAAAGCCGTGGCTATTATGCTTACAAATACAGGCAGTGCGGCTCAATACCAGGGGTGGGACCTGGTCCATAAACCTTCGGTTTACCACGTGGGAGTCCCCACCATCAGCGGTACGGGAGCGGAAGTTTCCAGAACGACCGTACTTCTGGGCCCGGATAAAAAGCTCGGGATTAATTCGGATTACTCGACTTTTGATCAGGTCATCCTCGATCCTTCCCTTACAAAAGGCGTGCCGAGGGACCAGTGGTTTTATACGGGAATGGATTGCTACATCCACTGCGTGGAGTCGCTCCGGGGCACGTACCTGAACGCTTTCAGCCAGAGTTATGGCGAAAAGGCCATGGAACTCTGCATGGAAGTATTTATGGACAACCTGCCCCATCAGGAATCAAGGGAAAAACTCATGATGGCTTCCTGGCACGGAGGTATGAGCATCGCCTATTCCCAGGTGGGCGTGGCCCATGCCATGAGTTATGGCCTGTCTTATGTGCTCGGGGTGAAACACGGCCTGGGAAACTGCCTGGTATTTCAGCACCTGGATGAATTTTACCCTGAGGATGTCGAAAGATTCCACCGAATGAAGGACAAACACGGTATCCATCTGCCTAAGGGCGTCTGCAGGCAGGCTAAGGATGAAGACATAGAGGCCATGATCTCCGTCGCGCTTGGGTTGGAGCCCCTTTGGGAAAATGCCCTGGGGACCGACTGGAGAAAGCAGGTACCCCCTGAAAAACTGGAAGCCATTTATCGAAAGATATAGGCGAGCCGATGCCCGAATCCCCGCAACTTGCGTTCTCCCGATGGGGTCATCGGCAGGTGAAGGGGTAAATTGCTTTCACCATGCGATCACTTGCGCGTCTTATCTATTTCAGGATCCTGGGGTGGAAGTTGATAGGCAGCCTGCCCGACCTCGACCAATACGTCCTCATCATCGCCCCCCATACCAGTAACTGGGATTTTGTGCTGGGCTTACTCGTCCGGCAGCTTATAGGTACCCGCATCCATTTCGTGGCCAAAGATTCCCTGTTCATGCCTCCTTTCGGCTGGTATTTCAGGTGGTTGGGCGGCTCG
>Ga0102953_1000871_pt1 | contig 19873 bp, 20 predicted proteins | sample SalPon2A_C_D2_MG_FD_78509 | JGI IMG/M metagenome (GOLD analysis project Ga0102953, IMG submission 78509) | Soil microbial communities from South San Francisco under conditions of wetland restoration - Salt Pond MetaG R2A_C_D2_MG | ecosystem: Environmental > Terrestrial > Soil > Wetlands | place... | reverse complement strand
TCCATCCGCGATTGAACTAGAGGTGGGTGGTCCGACAAGGGCGCCACAGGTTACCGCCCGGATGTGGAAAAGTCAACCTTGACCGTCGCGGCCTTGCCCGGGTAGTTTTCTCGGCTCAACCGAGGGATCAGACGATGCAACCGACATACCGGCCGCGCAACAAGCGGCGCATCAAGAAGCACGGATTTCGCGCGCGCATGAAGACGCGTTGGGGGCGTGCCGTGCTCAGCCGGCGCCGCAAGAAGGGCCGGAAACGGCTGGCCGTTTCGCTGCCCACCAAGCACGGAGGTGCCTGACGTCCGAGGGGCTCCCTCGGACTTGGCGCCTCACCCGCGGCACGGAACTCAAGGCGGTGCTCGAGCACGGCCGTCGCCGCCGCACTCCCCGATTCGACATTGCGTGGCGTCCGAACGAGTTAGCGCATCCGCGGCTCGGCGTCGTCGTGCCGCGCTATCGCCAGACGGCGGTCGCGCGCAACCGCTTGCGGCGCCGCGTTCGCGAGATCGCGCGCCGTCAACTGCTGCGGGAGCTGCCACCACTGGATTTCGTGATTCGGCCCCGGCCCATGGCCTACTCCGCTTCCCCCGCCGTGCTGGCGGAGGATCTCGTCCAATGGCGCGAGTCGTTGCAGCAGTAGCCGCGCTGCCGCGCTACGTGGTGGTCGGCTTGATCCGCGCGTATCAGGTGGCGGCGTCACCGTTTCCCTCGCCGTGCCGCTATCAGCCGACGTGCTCGACCTATGCACTCGAAGCGGTGCGCCGCTACGGCGCGTTCAAGGGTGGGTGGCTCGGCGTGAAGCGTATCGCGCGGTGTCACCCCTTCCATGCCGGCGGGTTCGACCCCGTCCCGTGAGGATCGGCTGATGGATCGGAAGATGGTCTTGGCGTTGGTGCTGCTGCTGATCGTGGCGCTCGCGCCCACGCTGCTCTTTCCGCCCAAGCATCCAACGGGGACGGCGGCCGATTCTCTCGCCGCCGCCCAGCCGGGGACGACCGCCGTCGCGGGCTCGAGCGGCGCCGTGGCCGGCTCGACACAAGCGCCCGCCGCCGCCCCCACACCGGGTTCCACGCAGGCCGCGCCGCCGCGGATCGCTGCGGCGTCCCCGCAGCCCACCGCGCCCGCCGCCGCGCCGGACACGGCCCCGGAACACCTCGTCACGGTCCAGTCCGGGCTCTATCGGTATCGCTTCTCCACCCGCGGCGCCCACCTCGTGGGCGCGAATCTGCTCAAGTACCGCTCATTCGCCCCCGGTGACAGCGGCGCCGCGCAGATCGTCCCCAAGGACGGCGAGTGGCTCGACTATACGGTGATCGCCGGCCAGGATACGCTCGACCTCTCCACGTGGTCCTTCACGCCGAGTGCCGATTCGCTCGCGGTGGGCCCGACGGGCGCCGAGCTCCGCTGGACCGCCGAGCGCGATGGCCACACGGTCACGCTCACGTACCGCTTCATCCCCGATCGCTATCTGTTCGACGTGCAGGGCGCGATCACTGACGTCGGACCCAACGGCGGCCTCGTCTACGTGGCCATCGGCCCCCGGCTTCGCGCCATCGACGCCGACACGACCCGCGACATCCGGTCCTACGGCGTCGTGACCAAGGCGCAGAAGACCGAGAATCTCGCCTTCCACTCGATGGACCCCGGCGAGCAGAAAGAGCTCGAGGGGCCGTTCGACTGGGTGGCGGTGAAGTCGAAGTACTTCGCGGGCGCTATTCTGACGCTGGGCGAGCAGCAGCCCCACTTCGGCGGCGCCCTCGCCGTCGGCGCACAGCGCGACTCGGGGCAGAAGTATCAGAGCGAGGTCCACGTCAAGGCGTCGCTGCCGGCTCCGGGCGGAAAGTTCAGCTTCTCCGTGTTCATGGGGCCGCAGGAATACCGCGTCCTCTCGCGGATCGGGCATGGATTCGATGACCTCAACCCCTATGGCTGGATCTTCCGCCCCATCATCCAGCCCGTGGCGCAGTTCGTGGTCGAGATCCTCCTGTGGATGCACGAGCATCTCGCGATCGGCTACGGCTGGGTGCTCATCGTCTTCGGCCTCGCGGTGCGCATCATCCTGTGGCCGCTCAACCAGAAGGCGATGCGCTCATCGATGGCGATGCAGGCCATCCAGCCGGAGATGAAAGCGATCCAGGAGCGCTACAAGAACGACCCCAAGAAGCTGCAAGAAGAGATGATGAAGCTCTATAAGGAGCACGGCGCCAATCCGCTCGGGGGATGCCTCCCGATGCTGATTCCGATGCCGATTCTCTTCGCGCTCTTCTTCGTCTTCGAGAGCACCATCGAGTTCCGTGGCGTGCCGTTTCTCTGGCTCCCGGATCTCTCGCGCGCCGATCCGTACTACATCATCCCGGTACTGATGGGGCTCTCGATGTTCGCCGTCTCCAAGATCGGGCAGATGGGCGTGCCGCCGAATCCGCAGGCGAAGATGATGACGTACGTGATGCCGCCGGTCTTCACGTTCATGTTCTTGCGTTTCTCGGCGGGGCTCAACCTCTACTACGCCGTGAGCAACATCGCGAGCGTCCCGCAACAGTGGATGATCGCGCAGGAGCGACTGCGGCGGACGGCGCGCCGCAAAGCGGCGGAAGCGTCGAGCGGAGGCGGCAGCGGTGGAGGCGGCTCCGGAAAACGCAAAGGCTAGCGCGAACGGGCGGTGCTGACGCACCGCCCGTTTCGTTTCTACCTTATGCTCATGCTCTCCGACGTCATCGCGGCGCTCGCGACACCACCGGGGCGATCGGCGCTCGCGCTGCTTCGCGTCTCCGGCCGTGGCTGTTTTGACGTGGTGCGCCGCGTGATCCCCGAGTTCGTTGCGGAGCCCGCGCGCGTGGCCCGGCTCGCGCGTGCGGTGAACACCGGCGGCGAGCCGATCGACGACGTGCTCTACACGGCGTTTCAGGCACCGGCTTCCTATACCGGCGAGGACGTCGTCGAAATCTCCACCCACGGTGGGCTCCTCAATCCCGCCGAGGTACTCGCGGCGCTATTCGTGGCTGGTGCGCGGGAGGCTGCTCCCGGGGAATTCACGCGGCGCGCCATGCAGCACGGCAAGATGGATCTCCTGCAGGCCGAGGCTACCGCCGATCTGATCGACGCCACCGCTCCCGCCCAGCGACGGCAGGCGCTCGCCCAGCTCGATCGCGGTCTCACGGCACGAATCGGTGCGCTCAGGGACGCGGTGCTGGGGCTCGAGGCGCTCGTGAGCTACGACATCGATTTTCCCGAGGAAGACAGCGGACCGGTGCCACCGGAACGGATCGCCGGCGCCAGCGCGGACGTGCGGGACTCGCTCGCGCGTCTGCTTGCGACGGCGGGTGAAGGTGAACGCCTGCGCGAGGGCGCACTGGCCGTCATCGCGGGCGTTCCCAATGCGGGAAAGTCGGCGCTCTTCAACGCGCTGCTCGGCGCGGAGCGCGCCATCGTCACGGAGATCCCGGGCACGACGCGCGACGCCATCGAGGCGCCAGCCGTGCTGGGCGGGTTTCCCTTTCGACTTGTCGACACGGCGGGACTGCGCGAGAGCACCGATCGCGTCGAACGGCTCGGCATCGAGGTGAGCCGGCGATACCTCGGGGCCGCCGACGCGGTGATCTTCTGCGCCGAAGCGGGGCGGGCTCTGACGGACGAGGAGCGCGCGTTCCTGGGCGAGGCGCGGGTTCCCGTCGTCGTCGTGCGCACGAAGTGTGATCTCACCCCAGGCGACGCCTCGGGGGATCGGGAGATTGCGACGTCGGCGGAATCAGGGGTGGGTATCGCGGAGCTCCGCGACGAGCTCGCGCGGATCGCCTTCGCCACGCTGAGCCACGGAGATCCCGCGCCCGTTCTCACCCGGGAGCGGCACCGTGCCGCGCTCGGTCGCGCCCTCGAGGAGATGGATCAGTTCGCCGCGGCGCGCGATGCAGGCATCGAGGGTGCCGTGGCGGCGACGCATCTGCGCGCCGCGGTGCTCGCGCTCGAAGACGTGATCGGGCTCATCACCACCGACGATGTGCTCGATCGGTTGTTCTCCTCCTTCTGTGTTGGGAAGTAGGCGGCGGCACACCCGGCCTTCGAGCGGTAACGTTGGCGGAATGTCACCCACGCCAAGGGTCCCCATGCGTAGATCCCCGTGCATCACACCGCTCGCCGCGCTCGTCGCCCTGATGCTTGTCATCCCCGATCCACTCGGGGCCCAGCAGCCGAACGGACTGGCCGCCGCTCACAACTACCGTGACGCGCACGCCGCCGAGATCGTGCGCGGATACGCCGAGCTGCTCGGGATCCCGAACGTCGCCGGCGACTCCGCCGGGATCGCCCGGAACGCCGCGTACATCCGGGACCATCTCCGCGCCCTCGGTGTCGCGGCGGAGCTGCTGACGCTTCCCGGCGCATCACCCGTCGTGCTCGGGCGCCTCGCGGTACCGGGCGCAACCCGCACCGTCGCGCTCTATGCGCACTACGACGGCCAGCCCGCGGATTCGAGTGCCTGGACGAACGGCCCGTGGACGCCGACGCTGTATACGCGAGCGATCGATGCGGGCGGCGTGCGACGCGCACTACCCGCGACCGGCGACGCCGTGGACCCGGAGTGGCGCCTCTATGCCCGTTCCGCCGGTGACGACAAGGCGCCGATCACGGGCCTGCTCACGGTGCTGGCCGCCTTCCGCGCGGCGCACGTCACGCCCACGACGAACGTCGTGTTCTTCTTCGAGGGCGAAGAAGAAGCGGGCTCGCCGCACCTCGCGCAGTACTTCGAGGCCTACGGGGATCGACTCCAGGGGATCGACTACTGGATCTTCCTCGACGGGCCGATGCACCCGAGCGGGCGGCCGACGCTCGATTTCGGGGTGCGCGGAGTCACCGGGCTCGCGATCACCGTCTACGGCGCGGTCCGGCCGCTTCACAGCGGACACTACGGCAATTGGGCGCCCGTACCGGGCGACATGCTCGCGCATCTCCTCGCCAGCATGAAGAACGACAGCGGCCGCGTGCTGATCGACGGCTTCTACGACTCGGATGCGCCGCTCGGCGCGGCCGAACGCGCGGCACTGGCCAAGCTCCCCGATTTCGACGCATCGCTGGAGCGCGAGCTGGGACTCGCACGAACCGAGGGTGCGCCGGCGACGCTGGCGGAACGGCTCACGCTGCCTTCCCTCACGGTTCGCGGACTGAAGAGCGGGAACGTGGGTCCCCTCGCACGAAACGTCATCCCGCCCACCGCCGAGGCGGTGCTGGGGATCCGACTCGTCCAGGGAAACGACCCCGTGCACATGCAGGCGTTGGTCGAAGCCCACATCGTCCGCCAAGGGTATCACCTCGTTCGCGACGATCCCGACATGGCGACGCGGCTCCGGTACCCGCGGATCGCAAAAGTGGTTCGCTTCGGTGGATATCCGGCGGCGCGAACGTCGATGGACGAGCCGTTCGTGCCAGGGTTGGTGTCGGCAATCCGCCAGGCGTCCGGCGTGGAGCCGCTGATCTTCCCGACGCTCGGGGGATCCCTGCCGCTCTACCTCTTCACCGATCGGCTGCACGAACCCGCGGTGATCGTGCCGGTCGCCAATTACGACGACAATCAGCATGGGGCCGACGAGAATCTCCGGGTCGGGAATCTCTGGTATGCGGTGGATCTGTTCGCGGCGCTGTTGACGATGCCGGACGGGGCGGGTCGCTGATGGGTTCGAGAACGCCCCGCACGTGAAGCGTGCGGGGCGTGGGGCATGCTGCCGGAAACCCCTTGTTTCCGACTAGCGTGACATCGCGAACATCTGGGATGCGACGGACGTCCCGCTCATGAACGTCGCGCAACCGATCGCGATCAAGGCAACGAGCGACAGGGTCAGCGGTGCAGATCCGCTCAAGGCGAGAATGCCGAGCACGATCGCACCCGCGCCGACGAGTGAATCGGCGCCGCTCGCTACGTAGACGAAGTCTTCACCGTGTTTGCTCGCCGCGGTCTGCTCGAAGCGTGCCGTCGCGGCGCTCGCGATCAGCAGGGCGCCACCCATGACGATGGGTGCGATGCTGACGAGCTCCAACTGACTCACTCCGAGCAAGGCCAAGATGCCGAGCGTGATCCCGGCGAGACCTCCAAGGGCGGTCGTTCCCAACCCGCCGCCGATCTCGAGATGGCGCGCTGCCGCCCGGCCGAGCACCTGACGGTACCTGGTGGCGAGGGCGGTGCTGCCCACGAGAATGCCGAATCCGGCGGCGATGACCGCGATCGAGTCCAGCGCGCCGGGGACCAAACCGATCAGTCCCAAGATCGCGAGGACGATCGCGCCGGCGCCCGCGATGGTTTCACCGACCGATCCCTTCTCCACGTCCCGCACGGGACTCATGGCTTCGTTACCGAACCGCGCGTCGCGTTCGTCGACCGCGTGTTCAGAGATTCTCGAATTTCGGATGCTTGTCGGTCCGGCCATGGGGCCAGCCTCCTTTCCTGAAACGAGGACGAAGTTCGGCGGCGCTGCCACCGAGCTTCGAGGCAACCTCGGAGATGTCGCACCATCACCCGTGGTTGTCTAAGTACTGTAATAACAGAGAATTACCAATTAGTTCCATGTTTGTCGGGATTCGGCGTCCTGCGGCCGGTCTTGCGCCGCCGGCGGTCTGCGGTGAATCTCGTCCGACCACGCATGAGCAACCGGCGATAGGGAGGCAACGATGACGGCGGAGCGCGCGGATCGAGGCACGATCGCGGGCATCGGGCAGATCGCGATCACGGCGCATGATGTCCCGCGCGCGGTGCGGTTCTACCGCGACGTGCTCGGCCTCGCACTGCTTTTCGAGATGTCGAAGATGGCGTTCTTCGACGCCGGCGGCGTGCGGCTCATGCTCTCGCTGCCGGAAGAAGCTCGCTTCGATCACCCCGCGTCGATCATCTACTATCGCGTGAACGATCTCGATGCGGCGCATGCGCGACTGATCGCTGCCGGCGCGTCATTCGAGCGTTCGCCCCACCTGGTCGCCAAGATGCCCGATCACGAGCTGTGGATGGCGTTCTGTGAGGATTCCGAGGGAAACACGCTCGCGTTGATGGAAGAGCGGCGGTAACTTCGCGGAGTTTTCTTCCCGTCAGCCGATCCCACAGGGAGTCCCATGCACCTGACGTCGCTCGACTGGCTCGTCGTCCTCGTCTCGATCGCGCTCTCTTTCCTGCCGGCGATCCTGCTCGCCAAACGGGCGGGCACGAGCACCGCGGAGTTCTTCACGTCCGGCCGCGCGGCGCCGTGGTGGCTGGTGGGCGTCTCGATGGTGGCGACCACCTTCAGCACCGATACACCGAACCTCGTGACCAACATGGTTCGGGAGAGCGGGGTCGCCGACAACTGGCTCTGGTGGGCATTCCTGCTCACCGGGATGATGACCGTCTTCTTCTACGCTCGTCTCTGGCGGCGCTCGAAGGTGCTCACCGATCTCGAGTTCTACGAGATCCGCTACTCGGGAAAGCCCGCCTCCTTCGTGCGCGGATTTCGCGCGGTCTACCTCGGTCTCTTTTTCAACTGCGTCATCATGGCCTCGGTGAACCTCGCCGCGGTGAAGATCGCGAACGTCGTGCTCGGTTGGCCGATGGCGAAGACGCTCATCATCTGCTCCGTGCTCAACGTCGCGTTCGCCGCGACCTCCGGGCTCTGGGGCGTGCTCGTCACCGATTTTTTCCAGTTCGGGATCGCGATGACGGGCGCATTCGCGGTGGCGTACTTCTCGCTCAAGCAGCCCGCGGTGGGCGGCTTGAGCGGGCTCGTGCACCGCATCGATCCCAAGACCCTGAATCTCCTGCCCGACTTCGGTGACTGGCGGCTCGCTCTCACCGTCTTCTTGATTCCCATCACGATTCAATGGTGGTCGGTCTGGTACCCCGGTGCCGAGCCGGGGGGGGGCAGCTATATCGCGCAACGCATGTTGGCGTCCAAATCGGAGAAGGATGCGATGGCGGGGACGTTGTTCTTCAACGTCGCACACTACGCGCTGCGCCCCTGGCCGTGGATCATCGTGGCCCTCGCCTCGATGCTCGTCTTCCCGCACCTGTCGGACATCGCGCACACGTTCCCGTACGTGGATCCCAAGCTGATCGGGCACGACATGGCGTACCCGGCGATGCTCAAGTTTCTGCCGGCGGGCTTCCTCGGGCTCATGATCGCGGGTATGCTCGCCGCGTACGTCTCGACGCTGTCCACACACCTGAATTGGGGCACGTCGTATCTGGTGCACGATTTCTACCGGCGTTTCCTCCGCAAGAGCCGGGACGAGAAGCACTACGTGCTGATGGGGCGGATCATCACCGCGGTGCTCATGGTCCTCGCGGCGCTCCTCACGACGGTGCTCAACACCGCGAAAGAGGCATTCGATCTGATGCTCTCCGTCGGAGCCGGGACGGGTCTCATCTACCTGCTCCGCTGGTTCTGGTGGCGCGTCAACGCGTGGAGCGAAGTTGCCGCGATGGTGAGCTCGTTCCTCGTCGCGGTGGCGTTCTTCGTCGGCGGAAAGCTGGGGCACCCCGTGGACACATCGCTCTCGCTCGTCGTGACCGTCGCGGCGACCACGGTGGTGTGGGTGGTGGTGACCTTCGTGACCGCGCCCACGGAGCGCGCGCGGTTGGTGGCCTTCTACCAACTGGTGCGCCCCGCGGGGCCGGGGTGGCGCTCGGTCCGCGCGGAGGCTGGTCTCCCGCCCTCTCCCGATTCACTTCCGCTCGCGATGTTGGGATGGGTGCTCGGCGTCATGTTCGTGTACTCCGCGCTCTTCGGCGCGGGGAGCTATCTCTATGGCCGGACGGCACAGGGCACGGTCTGGCTCGTGCTCTTCCTGATCAGCGGCTTCGGACTCGTGCGTCTCCTGCCCCGCTTCTGGGCGCGTGGACCGGCGAGCGCCGATGGAGAGGATTCGGCGTGAAGGCGGTCATACTTGCCCGCGGGCTCGGCACGCGGATGCGGCGGCCCGCCGAAGGCGCGGAACTCAACGAACGACAGCGCGAAGCGGCGGCCACGGGGGTCAAAGGGATGATGCCCATTGGGGCGGATCGCCCGTTCCTCGACTATGTGATGAATGCGCTTGCCGACGGTGGAGTGGACCAGGTCGGTCTCGTCATCGGGCCCGAGCACAGCATCGTGCGCGATTACTATGCGTCGCTGCCGACGACGCGCATCACCATCGGATTCGCCGTGCAGGAGGAGCCGCGCGGCACGGCCGACGCGGTGCTGTCCGCCGCCGAATGGGTCGGTGACGATCGCTTCCTCATGCTCAATTCGGACAACTACTATCCGGTCGAAGCCGTCAGAGGGCTCGTCCAGCTCCCCGGCTCGGGGATCGCCGCGTTCCGGCGGGACGCGCTCATTGCGCTCGGGGGCATTCCACGCGAGCGGGTGGGGCGCTTTCCCGTCGTGCGGTGGGATGCCGAGCACCACCTCACCGCGCTCGAGGATCCGGGTGAGGTGGATGATCCCGATCCCGCAATCTCGATGAATCTCTGGTGTTTCACCGCGCGGATCTTCGAGGCGTGCCGCAAGATCAAACGCTCGCCGAACGGGGAGTTCGAAATCCAAGTTGCCGTCCGCTACGCGCGCGACGTTCTGGAGGAGCCCTTCCGGGTTCTCGACTTCTCGCTGCCGGTGCTCGACATCACGAGCCGGGCGGATGTTGCGGCGGTCGGCCGGCGCTTGAGCGAGGTGGAGGTACGGCTGTAACGGGGGAGCGACTCGTCGCGCGCACGGACGCGCTACGCGCGGCCTTCGTGCCGGGGCGCCTCGAGGTGCTCGGCAAGCACACCGACTATGCCGGCGGCCGCAGTCTCCTCGCCGTGATCGAGCGCGGCATCGCGGTCGCGGTGACGCCCCGGGAGGATGCGGTCGTCCGGGTCCGCGACGTCGGTGAGATGCCGGGTGAGGTCGAGTTCCCCTTCTCCCCCGATCTCACTCCTGCGATAGGCGAATGGTCGAACTACCCGATGACGGTCGCGCGCCGCATCGCGCGCAACTTCCCGGGTCCGCTCACCGGCGCCGAGATCGCCTTTGCGAGCGATCTGCCGAGCGCCGCCGGCCTCTCGAGCTCGAGCGCCCTGGTCGTCGCGATCTTCTGGGCACTCTCGGCCGTGAACGCGTTCCGCGAGCGGGCCGAGTATCGCGCGGCCATCATGAGCCCCGAAGATCTGGCGGGGTACCTCGGCGCGATCGAGAACGGGAGTGCATTCAAGTCGCTCGCCGGCGATCAGGGTGTCGGAACGGCGGGCGGGAGCGAGGACCACACCGCCATCCTCTGCGCGCGGCCCGATCAGTTGGTGGCATATTCGTTTGCACCGATCCGTTTCGAGCGCGTCGTTCCGGTGCCGGATGGCCACGTTTTCGCGATCGCGGTGAGCGGCGTCCGGGCACCCAAGACCGGGGCCGCGCGCGAGCGTTACAACCGTGCGTCGGCGCTGGCCGATGCGCTGCTGCGGGTCTGGCGTGCGGCGACCCATCGCGAGGACGTCTCACTCGGGGCGGCGCTCGCCTCCGATCGCGGCGCCGCCGACACGTTGCGTGACGCGATTCGGCGGGGCGAGGTGCCAGAGGGGGTGGCCCGCGAGGAGCTGCTTCGGCGGCTCGACCATTTCGAATTGGAGAGCGTGCGATTGATCCCGAGCGCACTCGAGGCGCTCGCCGCGGGAGATCTCCAGGCGTTCGGAGAGATCGTGGATCGCTCGCAGCGTGGGGCGGAGGAGTTGCTCGGCAACCAGGTCCCGGAGACGGTCGATCTCCAGCGCCGCGCGCGAAGGCTCGGCGCCGTCGCGGCTTCGGCGTTCGGCGCGGGATTCGGGGGAAGCGTTTGGGCGCTCGTCGAGCGGGAGCGAGCGCGAGGCTTCGCCGAAGAATGGGTCGCAGGGCTGGGGCGGGCGAGCGCGTTCGTCACACGGGCGGGAGCTGGGCTTCAGGTCACGTAGTCGAGCGCCCTATTCAGCGCGGCTCCCCTTCCGCCGACGTCTCGTCTTCTCGCGCGTCCCGCACGTCGCCATATCGCACCAGCGCCTGAGCCCGTTCCTGCTGCGGTCGACATAAACCCATCCGCAATCCTTGCCGTCACACATCCGGATCCTGGTGGCCTCCTCGCTCGCGAGGAGGTCCGCCGCTTGGCGGATCACAGGCCAGAGAAACCAGCCGAGGTCGCCTTCCCGGCCGTCCCAGGTCCATTCGGCCATCTCGCCACCGGGAGGCGCATCGAGCCGCAGATGGGTGAGCGCCTCGGCGAGTGCCGAGTTGAGCTCCTGCCACGCCGCCGGTTCATGCGCGCCGGCCGCGACGCTCCCGAAGACTCGGGAGAGGACCCACCGCAGCCGGCGTGCGCTCCCGAGCGCCCGCTCGGCGCGCCGCGGGTGCGCGCCGCCTTGGCGCCGCAGTCGTGTCCCTTCGCGTGCCGAGATCACTCCGGCGCCCTCCGCCCAACGGGTGAGACTCGCGAAGTCGGGAAGCCGGTCCTCCTCCAGCCCGCGACGCGTCCAGTCCACGGTATTCACCAGATCGAGGCCCGGATCGCCGCCCACGTACTTGAAGGTCGTGTCGATCGACCAGGTCTGGGTTGGTGGGATCTTTGCCATGTCTGAAATATAGCACCGGTATTCAAGTCTTGACTGGTGCGGCTCCGTTCACTATCGTTGCACCGGTAATAATAATAATACCGGTGCAAGGGGGTTGGCATGATCGTACGGACCTGGAGGGGATTCACCAAGAGCGACGATGCGGAGACCTATCTCGAGTACTTGAGCCGGACGGGCGTTGCGGGTTTCCGGGCAACACCGGGGAATCGGGGCGCCGCGATCTACCGGCGGATCGTGGACGGGCGGGCCGAATTCGTCGTCGTGTCGTTCTGGGACTCCGAAGACGTGATCCACGGGTTTGCGGGCGAAGATATCGGCCGCGCGGTGTTCTATCCCGAGGACGAGCGGTTTCTGGTCGAGCGCGACATGCACGTGGATCATTATGAGGTCGTGCTCGAGGAGGGTGCGGCGCGCGCATGAGCGCCGGCCCGCCGCGCGCCCGTATCGTCGCGGCGTTCGCGGCCATCTACGTTTTCTGGAGCGGGTCGTTCCTCGCGATTCGCTGGGCGGTGGCGGACGTCCCGCCGTTGTTGCTCATCGGTCTCCGATGTCTGTGCGGCGCCGGCGTGCTGTTCGCCTGGCTCGGCTGGCGTGGAGCGCTCGAGCGGACGACACGGCGTACGTGGCTCACGGCGGCGATCGCGGGAACCGCGCTCTTCGTCGGATGCCACGCGGTGCTGGCATGGGCCGAGCAGCGTGTCCCATCCGGAGAGGCGGCGCTCTATATGACGACTATCCCGCTCTGGCTCGTCGTCCTCAATGCCGCGCATGAGCGGCGTTCGCCCGCGCTCCGCGTGGTCGGGGGAGTCGGGCTCGGTATCCTCGGGATCGTGGTGCTCACCGGCGGACGGGTGCACGGCGGCGCCTTCGTCAGCCGAGTGGCGCTCATCGGGGCGGGGTTCGCGTGGGCCGCGGGGTCGCTGGTCGGCCGGCATGGGGCGCGACCGGAGTCGACCGTGCAGTCCACGGCGATGCAGCTCCTGGCGGGCGGGATCGCCGTGCTCATTGGGAGCGCGTTGCGTGGCGAACCGACCGCCTGGTCACCCGCCATGCTGACGCCACGGAGCATTCTCGCGCTCGGCTATCTCATCGTCTGCGGCACCGTGCTCGCCTTCGGCGCCTATACCTGGCTGCTGCGCGTCAGTACGCCAGCCGCCGTCGGCAGCTACGCCTACGTGAACCCCGTGGGCGCCCTTCTGCTCGGATGGGTGGTGGGTGACGGACGCCCAACGCTTCGCACGTTGCTCGCGGCGCCGCTCGTGGTCGCCGCGGTGGTGATGAGCCGATCGCCGAGAGGTCCCTCCGCCAAAAACGTGACGTCACGCCGGAAAATGGTGCCGCGCCGCGAACGGGCACCCGCCATAGTGTCGCACCGAGCGCGGTGATGCCCGCGGCTGAGGCCTGCCAACCGTCCCTCTCCCCCGGAGCCACGCCGCGACACAGTTGACCCTAGGCGGTGGTTTTGGAGGAGAAGATGCAGCGAGTCATACTCTGGCGCCTCGCGGCAGCGGCCCTGGGCGTCACCCTCGCCGGCTGCGCCACCGAGCGTGTCTCTGCACCGGCCGATCACACGAGCGGGACGCTCGTGGCAAGCGCGGCCGGTGTGCAGGTTCCCGAGGCGGTGATGCGTGCACGGCTCGACCGAATCACCCGGCTCCTGGCCCGGGCACTCAAGGACTCGGCGCGACGCATGGCGGTTTTCAACGCGCTGCACGCGTCGCCCTATCCGGAGCACAAGCTCCACTTCCGAACATTCCTGGATGGGGCTGGCAGAGGTGCCCTCGCCAAGATGGCGGCACTCGAGGGTCGCGGCGCCACGGCTCATGACCTGATGACCGCCGTGGACAGCATCGAGGATCTCGAGTTCTACATGCCCGTGGAGCAGCATTTCACGGAGTGGACGGGCGATGCGCAGCTCATCGTCGCGAGCGCCCTGCACGATCACGAGATCCCCCACGCGTACGACCTCGACGGTCACGCGGTGCAGTTGGGCTCCGCCAATGTCGCACCCACCACGCCAACCCTGGCGGTGGTGCCCGTCGAAACCGATTTCAGCCTGCGCCCGAGCTTTCAGCAATGCCTGCCAGAGGTCTGCGGCTACGACGGCGGCGGAGGCGGTGGTGGGGGCAGATTCCTCCCGCCACCCCCCGCCCCGGGGGTGCGGATGACGTTCGCCGACATTCCGGGGAGCTACGAAGGCTTCCTGATGGGCAATCCGGAATTCGAGGTTCACGCCATCGGCCGCACGTCCGACAACGACGTGGCCATGCGGGATCTGCAGTGCGCGGGGGAGCATGCCCAGACCGCCGACGCCCAACCCGGCGTGAAGTCCGCGGACTACGTCTATGACCAGAACGGTGAGCGGTGGACCGGCAACGTTCTCCTGTTCAGCAAGACACAGGCGCAGAACGCTCAGGTGCTGGATACGAGCGTCGTCTACTGGGTGTGGGAGGACGACAACACCGCCTGCAAGATCGTCAAAGACTCCGTGGAGGTACAGGCGCTGATCCGGGGCACCAAAGCGCTATTGGAGAACGGGAAGAACGCCATCGAGATGTTGCTCAATCCCACGTCGCTCGTGCCGAAGAGTCTCGTGCGCGCCATGGCCGGGGTCTTCGCCGCCTTCCAGAACGACGACGTCGTCGGATTCCTCGTCGCCGCCTCGGAGGTTGACGCCACGTGGTCCGACGCCAACTATGCCATCGTACTGAAGAATCCCGCCACGGGAAAGCTCGAAGTCCGGGGAAGGGTGAAGCTCGTTGCGCAAGACTGAGGTGTGGGCGGCCGCGTGCGCGTCGGCGCGCGCGGCCGCGGCGGCGCTCATCGTGTTGCTGCTGCCGGCCGGGCGGTGCGTGCAGGCGCAGAGTCAGGGGCCAGCCATGGTCGCCCCCATGGGAGCAGCAGGGGTGGCCGTGATCGAGTTCGAGGTGTTGGGCGAGCACGCGTATCGCGGCTCGTTTCTCCGCGCGGGGGCCCAGATCGGCTGGCTCGCCGACGTGGCCGTGCTTGGTGAGTACTGGCCCGACCTGGGTGGATATCGCGGGTACACCCTCGCCCTCGAAGGAACGGTCTATCCCATCGGCAAGCGGCGTGTCGCCCCGTACGTCACCGTGGATCTCGGGTACTTCCGGGCTGATCCCAAGATCGCCGGCCTCCTGTCTCCCATTCGAGGCGTCTTGCGCGCGCTCACCCTCGGCGTCCGCGGCCGCGTCGCGCGTGGCGTCGGCGTCGGCGTGGAAGCCAGCGCCCGCGTAGACGCCAACCACTTCGACGACGGCGTTCGCGCCTACGCGTTCTTCGCGCCTGCCGTGCGGGCACCCGCCGCCGGGCACCCTCCCAGCCACGTGTGGGTGCAAGTGGGCGGGATGTCGGTCATCGCCGGGCCGTGGCACCTGGTGGAGCCGGTCTATCAGGTCGGGTTCGAGACGCCGTTCGACTCCGCACGGGCACTCGGCATCGATCTCGCGCTACTGCACTGGAACATCCGCACTCCGTCGGTGCCGTTCGCGATCTGGGACACACGCGCCGTCTTGGCCGACGTGCTCTTGCGTTTGCGGCCGGGCGGGGCTGCGGGCGCGGTCTCCGTCGGAGCCGGTCCGCTCATCTCACTCATGCTCGAGGGGCCGGACGTCGGGCTCCGCCCGGGCGCCGCGGTGGCGTTCGACGTGCGGCCCCCGCTGGGCGCATTCGCGCCGATCTTCAGCGTGAAGTACGTTTGGCTTCATCGCTCGGATGCCGCGGCCACGTCGGAGGTCTCCGGCGCGGATCAGCGCGGCGTCGTCATTGCGGGGGGGATTGGTTTCTAGTCACCCTTCCCAAGTCTTTACCCGGTGAGGAGCGTGCAATGCGTACGCGGAACGTGGTGGGCCTGCTCGTCGTCTTCCTCGCGACCATCTCCTGTTATCACGCCACCATCGAAACGGCCGCCGCGCCGTCCACGGTCGTGATCGAAAAGCCATTCGCGTCGAGCTGGATCTACGGACTGGTGCCGCCGAGCACGGTGGAGACGGCGGCCAAGTGCCCGGGCGGCGTGGCCAAAGTGGAGACGCAGCAGAGCTTCGTGAACGGGCTCGTCGCGTTCCTGACCATCGGCATCTACACGCCGATGTCCATTCGCGTGACGTGCGCCGCACGGGGAGCCGCCGCGCGCGCCACGCCGGTGTCACCCGCGGACTCCGCAGCGGCACCATCTCGTGTCATCGAGCAGATCCAGGCGGCGGCGGAGCGCGCCGTGGAGCAGGGCAGTCCGGTCTACGTCGAGTTGCGCTGAACGGGGGCGCTCAGGCGCCGGCGCTCGTCGCCTCCAGCGTCAGCACCTCGAACGGCTCGAGCTGGAATGCGTGCGGCGTTCCGGCCCGAAGCCGGAGCGACATCGCCATCGGCCGGGGGCCCCCCGGCCTCGCGCGCCACGGCGGTGACGCGCTGAACGTCTGGGGCGTGCCCTCCGGCAGCTCGAACGTCCGGCCCACATCCACGTCGATCTTCTGCGGCTTGTCGCTCGGGTTCCTGAGCACCAGGATCCCTTTGGCCGTGGACCATGACGCCCACCCGTACGGCTCGAGTTGTACGGGGTCGCCTCCCACCCAGTGCGTATCCACGAGCGTCCCGGCGTTGTCCGCGGACCAACGTGCCGCCTGCGCGAGATCGTCCCAGTTCTGATCGCTCAGGAGCGACGGCGTGATGTACATCTCCTGCAGCTGGGTGCCGGTTCCAAAGTACGAGCGCACTTCGTTCCGGAAGTCGTTGTGGGGATCGCTGTCCAGTCTGTTGGCATGCTGAGCATAGATGAGCCCGTGGAGCATGAGGGAGTTCAGCGGATACAGCGGCCCCTTCTTCACGATCCCCGCGTACGTGTCGCCGTCGCGATAGGTGATCCACTGCTCGCGCGCTGGCCCCACGCCGGCGAACGAGTGATCGTCTCCGCCCCGCCAGATCGAGTCGCAATACCTGAGCCAGAACGGTGACGGATACGTGCCGGTGGTGAGATTCACGTAGAGATCGGGCTCGACGTCCCGCAGATCGCCGATCAAGGAGATCATCGCGTCGAAGTCGCTATCGAACTTGCTGCCGGGATAGACGTGCGAGGCGTTGCCCGTGCCGTCGAACTTGAACTGGTTCACGCCGTACTGCTTGATGAAGTTCACGCACGTGTCGTGAAACAGCTTGTAGTACTTGGGGCCCGAGAGGACGAAGCCACCCTCATTGGTTTCGTAGCCCTGCTTCTTGCCGTACTCGATTCGCTCCTGCCTCGGCTTCCCGTAGCCGCCCCAGGGCGAGAGCCAGACGCCGGGCGCTGCGCCGTATTGGGCCGCCGCTTTTCGCACGTTGGTGAATCCGTCGGGGAATCCGGAGTTGAAGTGCCAGAGCGTCTTGGAATCGTCCCAACCGTCGTCGAACAGGAACGACTTGAGCGTGACCCCGCGCTTCACATGGAGCTGATCGCCGAAGGCGTGAATGCGATCGAGCGCCCCCGCTTCGTCGTACTTGTTGAAGTAGCCCAGATCGTACCATGAGTTGTAATGCAGGAAGGTGCGATACGGGTGGGCCCGTTCGCGCTCCAGGTACGCCAGGAAATCGCGACGGAGCTGGCCCGTGGCCGTGGTACCGATCACCGACGATACGGTGAACGAGGTGCCCGGCCGGAGCGGGAGCGCGCGCGGCAAGACGCCTGTGGCATGCGTGCCGTCCACCTCATGCAGTGAGAGCGGATGCTCGAAGCCGAAGTAGAGGTTCCCCGCCACCACGGGTGAGCCCTTTACCTCGCCGACGACCTCCGCACCCTGCGCCGCGATGTCCACGAGCACGATCTCACTCACCGGGACCGGTGCGTACGTGGGCCGGAGTGTGATCTCCTGCCGGAGATAATGCGATCCGTGCCGGCCGATGGCGCGCCACGTGGCACGGAGTCCGGTCTTCGGATCTTCGAGCTCGAGGCGCACCGCCGTGCCTTCGAGGCGGCTCGCGTAGCGCGCGGCATGACCCTCGGCGTGCAGCATTTCGTTCTTGGGCCCGCTGGTCACCCGCATCCCCGACGCACGGATGGCGCCTCCGTCCTGGAGCTTCAGGACGAACGCATCCGCCGCCGGTGTCATCGCGCGGTTGCCGATCCGGTCAGCGATGTTCCCCACACGGAATGACCCGCCCGCCACCGTCCATTCGGCGGCGATGCCGTCGGTGGTGAGCGAGAACGTGTCGCCGTCCAGACGGAATCGTGCGAGCGACGGGAACGCCGCGAGTCCGCCGACGATGGCGGCGCCGCGCTCGAGGAAGTCGCGGCGGGTGAGCGATCGGGAGGAAGACTGGGGTATGGTCATGGCGATGACATCGGTGTGATGGTTGGTCCGGAGTATCGCCCGAGTCGAGGCATCGAGGCAAGCGCGGCGCTGGCCGCTCGCTCCAAAGGGGAATACCTTTGTCGGCGTGTTCCTGGGACACTTCGGTGTGGCGTTCGGCGCGAAACGCGCCACCCCACGCACCTCGCTCGGCGTGCTCTTCGTTGCGGCGCAGCTCCCCGATCTCCTCTGGCCCGTCTTTCTGGCCCTGGGGTGGGAGCATGTCGCCGTGCAGCCCGGCAGCACGGCGTTCACGCCGCTCGCCTTCTTGAGCTACCCGATCTCGCACAGCCTGCTCATGGTCGTCGTGTGGGCGATCCTGGCCGCGGTGGCGTACGCGTTCTGGCGCCACGATAGCTGGGGCGCGCTGGTCATCGGGTTCCTGGTGCTCAGTCATTGGCTGCTCGACGCCCTCTCACACAAGCCGGATCTCCCGCTCTACCCCGGCGGGCCGCTCGTGGGCGCCGGGTTATGGGACTCGGTGCGGGCGACGCTCGTGGTGGAGGGCGGGATCTTCCTGGCGGGTCTCGCCGTCTATCTGCGCGCGACGGTCGCGCGGGACGGCATTGGGAAGTCGGCACTCTTCCTGCTCGTCGCCCTGCTCGTGCTGATCTACGTCGGAGGCGTGGTGGGACCGCCACCACCCAGTGCGCGGGCGGTGATCATTTCAGGGTTCGCCGCCTGGCTCTTTCCGTTCTGGGCGTGGTGGGTGGACTCGCATCGGGTGTCACGAGAAGACATCGACCCCGAGGTCGTGGAGGCCTGACGTGCCACCTCGTACCGCACGTGCCGGACTCGCTCCGCTCCCGCCGCGCGCCACGTTCCTCCGGCGCCTCGCGCGGAGCACGCTGATCAGCACGGTGGTGATCGGCATCTGTCTCGGAATCGGTATCGCGGGGTACCGCATCTTCGCGGGGCTCGGCTGGGTGGAGTCGCTACTCAATGCGTCGATGATTCTCACCGGGATGGGCCCTGTCGATCCCATGACCACGACCGGGGCGAAACTCTTCGCCTCGTTCTACGCCCTGTTCAGTGGCGTTGCGTTTCTCACGATCGTCGCCGTGCTGTTCGCACCGGTGGTCCACCGGTTCCTGCACCGGTTTCATATCGAGCTGGCGGCGGATGACGGGGATGAGGATCAACTCGTGGAGTAGGCTGTCCGGCAGAGCGGCAGAGTGGCAGAGTGCCGGTGGGGGCAGGTGGGGCGGAGCCGGTATCCGAGGTACATGAGGAGACGTGATGCGGCGCGTGCTCGTCGGATTGGCGTTGACGGTCATGCTTGCGGTGCCGCAGATGGCGGTCGCGCAAGACAACACCGAGATCCAGGTCTACGGCGCGGATCTCGTGGCGCCCGGCGCCACGATGGTGGAACTCCACAGCAACTTCACCTTCCGCGGCCGCGCCGACACCGTGGACGGCGTGCTGCCGACCCGGCACGCGTTTCACGAGACGCTCGAGATCACGCACGGCTTCACGTCGATCTTCGAGGTGGGCTTCTATCTCTTCACCAACGAACGCGCCGGTGACGGCGCGGCCGTCACCGGGGTGCACGTGCGGCCACGCTTCCGGATCCCGGCGTCGTGGCACCTGCCGGTGGGGTTGAGCCTCTCGAATGAGATCGGCTACGCGCGGCGAAAGTTCTCACCCGATACGTGGACCTGGGAGATCCGGCCGATCATCGACCAGACGATCGGCCCCGTGTACTGGTCGTTCAATCCGGTGCTCGAGGTGGCGCTGCACGGCGAGAGCGCGGGCCAGGCACCCGGCTTTTCACCGAACGCGAAGGTGGCTGTACAGGTGGTGCCGTGGATGCAGATGGGTGTCGAGTACTACGGTGCGCTCGGGCCCGTCAGCGGCTTCGATCCGCTCCAAGCCCAGGAGCAGCAGATCTTCCCGGCGCTCGACTTCAACTTCTCGCCCAATCTGGAGATCAACGCCGGGGTGGGATTCGGTCTCACCAACGCGACCGACAAACTGCTCGCCAAGCTGA